>Ga0187890_10000648_pt1 | contig 25033 bp, 21 predicted proteins | sample June2016WEW_21_1_FD_133005 | JGI IMG/M metagenome (GOLD analysis project Ga0187890, IMG submission 133005) | Peatland microbial communities from SPRUCE experiment site at the Marcell Experimental Forest, Minnesota, USA - June2016WEW_21_10 | ecosystem: Environmental > Terrestrial > Soil >... | reverse complement strand
TCGATGATATGACGACGAGTAAAATCGTCACAGTGGCCTCGGCGGTGCCCGGTGAAGGCAAGTCGACGTTTGCCTGCAATTTCGCGCTTGCCGCCGCCGATATCGGCCTGCGCACGCTTCTGATCGACGGCGACATCTATACCGGCAAAGCCGGCCTGGTGCTTGGCTCGAGAAAGGCCGGGCTGTCGGAAGTTCTCAGTGAGCAGATTCCGCTTCGGCAGGCGCTGGCGAAGGACCCCGCCACGGGGCTAAGCGTGCTGGGAGCGCGCGACCCGTCGCGGGCCGCGCAGCCGGAGACTATCGACACCGCGCGTCTGGAATCGCTGCTGCGCCAGTGCCGCAATGAGTTCGATCTCGTGGTTCTCGATACTCCAGCGATCTTGCCGATCGGCGGGATAACGCCGTATCTCAAATGGTCGGATTGTGCCGTACTGGTCGTGGAATGGGATGGCACCCCTCGGCAGGCCGTGTCTGAAGCTGTCGATCTGTTGGATATGGATGCGCAGAAAATTGCCGGCTTGGTGCTCAACAAGGTATCGCCGCGTTGGTTTCGGCTGTTTCGCTACGGCGGCCGATATCCGGAATCGGCATCGGTATTGCAACCGGCCGCCTGACTTGCTCGTTCCTGACAGGCCCATTGGCCGCGACGATGCTCGGCGTCGTTTCGGACCCGTACCCCGCATTTCGCCCGGCGATGTCGATCACAGCCATTGATCGACAACAATCGCGTTCGTCTGGCCTGTTGTTGTCAAGCGCGACAAGCGCGCCGACCTGCCTGTTGAGCGGTGGACCAAATTCACGCTGGCGATCGACGCCCAGACCGACAGGGTGCTCGGCCTCGCTCTCGCCGCCCGTTACCGATGCGCGCTCCCGGATTGCCGCGCTACATTGTCTCCGGCGCTGCAATGCCGAGAAGATCGAGGCCTTTGGCGAGAACGCGTGCGGTCAGCATGCACAGCGCGAGACGCGAGGAACGCACCGGCTCCTCGGCCCTGAGCACCGGACAAGCCTGATAAAAAGCCGTGAACGCGGTGGCGAGCTCGAACAGGTACTGGCACAAGCGGTGCGGCTTCAGCGTTTCCGCGGTGCGTTGGACGACGCGCGGAAACTGCGCCAGCTCAAGCGCCAGGGCGCGCTCGGTGGGCGCATCGAGTCCAATAACCGAATGCACCGGCGCATCGTCCTGGCCGCCGGCGCCGGCCTTGCTGAGAATCGAGCAGATACGGGCGTGGGCATACATCAGATATGGCGCGGTATTGCCGTCGAATGCCAGCATCCGATTCCAATCGAACACGTAGTCTTTGATGCGGTCATTGACCAGGTCGGCATATTTGATTGCGCCGATGCCGACCGCCTGCGCGATTGCCGCGCGCACGCGTTCGTCGAGGTCCGGCGATTTCTCGTCGACTAGACGGCGTGCCCGCTCGACGCCCTCGTCGAGGAGCTCGACGAGGCCGATGCTCTCACCGGAACGCGACTTGAGCATCTTCTTGTCCGGACCCAGCACCGATCCGAACCCGACATGCTCCAGCCGAACCTTGTCGTCGGCCCAGCCCGCCATGCGGCTGACGGCGAACACCATGCTGAGATGCTGGTGCTGCGGCGTTCCGACGACGTAGAGCACTTGCTTGGCTCCCAGCGTGCGGAGTCGATAGCGCAGCGCGGCAAGATCGGTGGCGGCATAGCCGAAACCGCCATCGCTTTTTTGCACAATGAGCGGCAGCGGCGCCCCGTCGCGACGGATGAAGCTGGGCGGAAACACGCACACTGCTCCGTCGCTGATCACCGCAAGTCCTTTGCTCTCCAATTCGTTTACCACGTCGGCGAGGTCGGCATTGTAGTGGCTCTCGGCGGCGATATCGTCGGGCGTGAGCAGGACGTCCAGCCTCCGGTAGAGCGCATCGATGTAGTCGATCGTTACCGCGATCAGCTGGCGCCACAGCGCTAGGGTTTTCTCATCGCCCGATTGCAGCAAGACGACGCGCCGGCGGGCGCGTTCGGCAAACTCGGGATCGCTATCGAATTTGACGCGAGCCGCCCGGTAGAAATTGGAAAGCTCCGGTACGCTGGCCGCGCGGCCGGCCAACCGCTCGTCGAACAGGTGCTCGATTAGCATGCCAAACGGCGTTCCCCAGTCGCCGACGTGATTGCGGCGAACCACGTGATAACCAAGAAATGCGAGCACTCGCGCCAATGAGTCGCCGATGATGGTGCTGCGCAAATGGCCGACATGCATTTCCTTGGCGAGATTGGGCGACGAGTAGTCGACAACCGCCGTGTCGGGATGCGCGGGCAGGCCGATGCCAAAACGCTCGTCCGCCAGCATGTGGCCCAAGGCGCTCGATAAATATTCCGACCGCAGCGTCAGATTGATGAACCCGGGCTCCGATACCGTGGCGGCTTGCAGCACCGCGTCGGGGGGCAACCGTTCGACCACCGCGGCGGCGATTTCGCGCGGAGCACGCCGCAGCCGTCGCGCCAAGCCCAGCGCCACGTCGGACTGATAGTCGGCATAATCCGAGCGGTGAATGTCGGCAACTACGGAGCCTGCCTCGTCGCCGAAACTGGCGCGCAGGGCGGATTGCAGGCGATAACCAAGCTCATTGACGGGATCTACCATTGGGGACTTTTCACGGCTCTCGACGGCGGACATTCTAACCGAGGCAAAGACGCGGCGCACCCTGCTGGATCGTCTTTCAGAGCCAAAACGGGGATCTCCATATTCGCTGATCGGTCTGAACGAGACTCGGTAAGATGCCCGCCTAGGGCAGTAGGCACAGTTTCGTCACCGTGACTGTGCGAAGCGAGCTATTCAGACGGCAAAGCCCACGCGCGGTGAATACGATCCGCCGCTTTGAATGCCGAGATACGGTCGGAGAAGCTTTCGGTGAGTGCGATATCGTCCCAGCCGTTAAGCAGCCGCATTCGCCGGACCGGATCGATAGCGAAACCGTAGCTGTGATTGCCGCATGAAATAGTCTGCTGTTCGAGATCGACGGTAACGGGCGTCCCCGGCGTCGTCGTCAGCTGCGCCATGAGCTCCGCCGCCACGTCGTCGGGAACGGCGGCGGTGAGCAGCCCATTCTGCACGGCATTGCCGGCGAAGATGTCGCCGAACGACGGCGCGATCACACAGCGAATGCCATAGTCGTACAGGGCATAGACGGCGGCCTCGCGCGACGAGCCGCAGCCGAAATTGCGGCCGGCGACGACAATTTTCGCGTCGCGCCATTGCGGCCGGTTGAGCGGGAAATCCGGCTCCGCGCGGCCTGCGGAATCGAATCGCAGGTCTTGCAGCAGCACCTTGCCGAGACCCGCCGCGCGCGGCCACTTGAGATAACGTGCGGGCAGCAACTGATCGGTGTTGATGTTGGTGACGTTGAGCGGGCACGCCGTCGCGGTTATGCGGGTGAACTTGTCCATGGCGCTCAAACCTTGCGGCCGGCCAAGAGCGGCCGGACGTCCGACAGGCGACCCGCCACTGCAGCCGCCGCGACCATGGCCGGCGACATCAGATGCGTGCGCGCGCCAGGGCCTTGTCGGCCGCGAAAATTGCGATTGGTGGTCGAGGCACAGCGCTCGCCTGGTGCGACAATGTCGCCGTTGATGCCGACGCACATGGAGCAGCCGGATTCGCCCCATTCCAGGCCGGCGTCGCGGAACACGCGGTCGAGCCCTTCTTCCTCGGCCTGGCGTTTGACCAACGAGGAGCCGGGCGACACCAGTCCAGGCACCTTGCTGGTCCGGCCAGCGAGCACCGCGGCCGCCGCGCGTAAATCCTCGATCCGCGCATTGGTGCAGGAACCGATGAAGGCGCGATTGATCGCAATCGCGGTGAGTTTTTGGCCCGGGCGCAGGCCCATATAGTCGATGGCCTCGCGCAGCTCGTTGGCGCGCGCCGGATTTGTCTCGCCCGCGGGATCCGGCACGCTGGCATCGATCGGCAAGGCGTGTTGCGGGCTCGTTCCCCAGGTGACGACCGGTGCGATCGCGGCCGCATCGAGCGCAACCTCGCGATCGAATTCGGCGCCGTCGTCGGTCTTGAGCTTGGACCAGGCTTCGACCCCTTGATCGAACGCGGCTCCTTTGGGAGCGAAGGGCCGGCCCTTCACATATTCAAATGTCACATGGTCCGGCGCGACCATGCCGCAGCGCGCCCCGGCCTCGATCGACATGTTGCACAATGTGAGCCGGCCCTCGATCGACAGCGCGCGGATGGCGGAGCCGGCGAACTCGATGGCGTGACTGGTCGCGCCATCGGCGCCGATCTTGGCGATGATCGCGAGTACGATGTCTTTTGCGCCGATTCCGGGCGCGGCCTCGCCGTTCACCGTAATGCGCATGCGTTTGGGCCGGCGCTGCCAGATCGTTTGCGTCATCAGCACATGCGCCACTTCGGAAGCGCCAATGCCAAACGCAAACGCGCCAAGCGCGCCGTGCGTCGAAGTGTGGCTGTCGCCGCAGACGATCAGCAAGCCGGGGAGCGTGAGGCCCTGCTCGGGCCCGACCACGTGCACAATGCCTTGCCGCCGATCGTTGAGGCCGAACAGCTTGATCCGGTGCTTGGCGGCGTTTTCATCCATCTGGCGCACCATGCGCGCAATTTCAGGATTCCCGATCTTGTCGCGGGGCGCTCGCGTTGGCACGTAATGATCGGCCACCCCGAATGTCAGACCGGGCTCGGCAATAGGCGCGCCGCGCTCCGCCAGCCGGCTGAAGGCATGGAACGAGCCTTCATGGACGTAATGGCGATCCACCCAGAGCAGCGAATCGCCGTCCTCGCGGCGCACGATTTCGTGTGCGGCCCAGAGTTTGTCGATCAGGGTTTGGGCTTCAGTCATGCCGAAAGCGGATGCCGCGTGAGGTGGAGGGGAGGCCAATATAGCAACGCCCATCAGACTAATGTTAGTCTCCGGGCCGGTCATCAGGGGGAGAAAGCCAATGTCCCGTCCGTACGCAAGCGTAAGCCGCCGCCTGTTTTTGCAGTCGACCGGATTGGGCGCGGTCGCGGCCGCCGGTCTCGTCAACGCGCCGGTCGTAGCGCGCGCGCAGGCGGCCGCGGTGAAGGTCGGAGTCCTGCATCCGGTTTCCGGTGCGCTGTCCTACTCCGGCCAGCAAGGCAGGCTCGGCGCGACCATGGCGATCGACGAGATCAATGCGGCGGGCGGCATCAAGGCGCTCGGTGGCGCCAAGATCGCGGCGGTGCTCGGCGACGCGCAATCGACGCCGGAAGGCGGTAACGCCGAGGTCGAAAAGATGAACTCAGCCGAAGTCGCCGCGATCGTCGGCGGCTATGCTAGCGCCATCTGCCTGGCGGCGAGCCAGACCGCGGCCCGCTACGATCTGCCCTATATCGTCGATGTCGGCGTCGTCGACAGCATCGTCACCCGCGGGCTGAAGAACACGTTCCGCTTTGGCCCAGGTTTTGGCGTCATCGCCAAGACCGCGCTCGACAATCTCGTCAGCATCAACGATCAGGCCGGCAAGGTCGCAAAGACCGTGCTGATCGTTCACGAGGACTCGGCGTTCGGCGCGGGGCTGGCCAAATTGCTCAATGCGCAATTGCCCGACCGCGGCTTCCAGGTGCTGGAAACCATTCCGCATCCGACGCCGACCCGCGACTTCAACAACGTCGTGCTGCAGATCAAGGCGCAGAATCCCGACCTCGTCATTCCGGCCAACTACTACAATGAATATGTGCTCCTGGCGCGTACCATGCAGCAGCAGCGGGTCCGGCCGAAGGGCATCTATTCGGTGCTCGGCGGCGCGGCGTCGTCCTACAAGTTCGTCAAGGAGTTTCCCGAAGCCGCGCAATACATCATGGATTGCAATCACTGGTTCGATCCCAAGAACCCGAAGGCGATCGAGCTGAAAAAGAAGGTCGAAGGGAAGGGCGAGTTCTTCACCTACGAAGTCTACATGAACTATTCCTGCGTGCTGCTGCTCGCCGATGCGCTGGAACGCGCCGCAAGCGCCGATCGTGCCAAGATCACCGCGGCGCTGGAGAGCTCGACCTTCTCGGGCCACGTGATGCCCTATGGGCCGACGAAGTTCATCAACGGCCAGAACCAGGGCGCCGCGCCGGTGAACACTCAGGTCTTGGGCAACGATATCCAGGTGATCCTGCCCGCCGCGTTTGCCTCAGCGAAGCCCGTGTTCCCAATGCCGCCGGCATGACGCCGGTGTAACGGACGGCGCCGTACGCGCGCCGTTGCCGCGGATCCGCTTTATGCTGTCACCGGCCATCCTCGTTCCGGCGGTGTTCAACGGACTGATGACCGGGGCGGTGTATGCCCTGATCGCGCTTGGGCTGACGCTGATCTACGGCGTGCTGCACATCATCAACTTCGCGCACGGCGCGTTGTTGACCGCGGCCATGTTCGCTGCGTTCTTTGCCTATAAGTTGCTCGGCCTCGATCCTTACCTCGCGGCGGTGCCGCTGACGGTGTTGTTTTTCGGGCTCGGCTACGCCTTGCAACGCTTTGTCATCGGCCTGGCCGGTCACGGCGACGATCGCAACATTCTCCTGATAACGCTCGGGCTCGCGATTGTCATCGAGAACGCACTGCTCGTCGCCTTCCGCGCCGATACCCGCACCATCAACCTGCCTTACGCCTTCGATGTGATCGAAATCGGCACTGCCTTTCTCGCCGTGCCACGCGTCATCGCGTTTGCCGTCGTCATCCTGGTGGCGCTCGCGCTGTGGCTTTTCATGCGCTGGACTGACACCGGCAAAGCGATCCGGGCGGTGGCGAAGGAAAAGCTCGGCGCCGAGCTGTCGGGCATCGATGTCGGCCACATTTACGCGGTGACGTTCGGCCTCGGCACCGCCTGTGTTGCGGTTGCGGCATGCCTGTTGATTCCGACCTATTACGTCAATCCGACCGCCGGCAACGCCTTTGTGCTGATCGCCTTCACCATCGTCGTGCTGGGCGGCATGGGCTCGGTGGTTGGTGCGTTGGTGTCCGGCCTGTTCGTCGGCGTGGTGGAAAGCCTGTCGGGCCTATATCTCGGCGAATCGCTCGGCCAGATCGGCATATTCGTCATGTTCATTCTTGTTCTGTTGTTCCGGCCTAGCGGCCTGTTCGGAGAGCGGGCATGAGGGCGTTGGCGCCGATCGCCGTTGTGGTGGCGCTGCTCGCCGCTGTGCCGCTCGTCACCGCGTCCAACCTCGTGCTCAATTTCCTGGTGGTGGCGCTGTTGACCGCGCTGGTCGGCCAGGGCTGGAACCTGCTCGGCGGCTATGGCGGCCAGTATTCGTTCGGCCATGCCGCGTTCTTCGGCACCGGCGCCTATGCGACCGCGATTCTCCAGGTGCGATACGGCGTCAACGCCTGGCTCGGATTCGCCGTCGGTATCGCCGCCGGTGCCGCAGTGGGCGCCATCATCGGCGCGCTGAGCTTCCGTTCGGGGCTGAAGGGCTCGTACTTTGCGCTGGTCACGCTCGCTTTCGCCGAAGTGCTGCGCATCATCGCCAGCGTCGCGCCGATCACAGGTGCGGGCGTGGGGACACTGATCAAGCTCGACCTACGTCCCGAGGCGTTGCAGTTTCAGAGCCGCGTGCCGTTCTACTGGATCATTCTCGGGCTTGTTGCCGTATCGCTGGTGATCATGCGCATGATCGAGGACAGCCGCTTCGGCGCCTATCTGTTGGCGTTGCGCGAGAATGAGGACGCCGCCAAGGCGCTTGGCGTGAATACGACGCTGATAAAACTCGGCGCCATGACCGTCTCGGCGGCGATCGCCGCCGCGGGCGGCTGTTTCTACGCCCAGTATTTCCTGTTCGTCGATGCCGGCATCGCCTACGGCTCGTGGATCTCGATTGCGGCGCTGCTGGCGCCCATCGTCGGCGGCGCCGGCACGGTGTTCGGTCCGCTGCTCGGCGCGCTCGTGGTCAAGACGCTGGGCGAAGCGACAAAACTTGTCGCCGGCGACGCGCCGGGGCTCGATCTCGTCATCTATGGCTGCGTGCTCATTCTCATTGTGGCTTTCGCCCCAAGCGGCATTGCCGGTTTGCTTCGCGGAGCGTTCCAGCGTTTCGCTGCCGTGAAATCACTGCGACCCGGGCAGCCCCATGGCTGAGCCGCTGCTCCGCGTCGATGGCGTCAGCAAACGCTTCGGCGGATTGCTGGCCGTGGATAACGTCTCACTCGATGTCCAGTCCGGACGCATTACTGCACTGATCGGTCCGAACGGCGCCGGCAAGACGACCTTGTTCGCGATGATCAGTGGATTTCTGACGCCGAGCATGGGCCGTATCTATCACCGCGGCGATGACATCACCGGCGTTCCGCCATACCGGCTGGCGCGGCGCGGCATCACCCGTACGTTCCAGATCGTGCGGCCGTTCGCCGGGCTGACCGTACACGAGAATATTGCGATCGGCGCCCACTTGTCGCGGCGCTCCCGCGCGGCGGCACGCGACGCTGCCGCCCAAATCGCGCAGCTGGTCGGTCTTGTTGAAATGCTGGACAAGCCCGCCGCCAGCCTCACGGTCGCGGGTCGAAAGCGCCTGGAGCTCGCCCGCGCGCTGGCGACGGAACCCGCCGTCCTACTGCTCGACGAAGTCCTGGCCGGGCTCAATCCAACCGAGCTCGCCGCCATGGTGCCGACGATCCGCGCCGTCACCGACCGCGGCATCACCATTGTGATGATCGAGCACGTCATGCAGGCGGTGATGAGTCTCGCCCAATACGTCTATGTGCTGGCGGAAGGCCACATCCTCACCGAAGGCTCGCCACAAGAAGTGGTCGGCGATGCGCGGGTGATCGAGGCCTATCTCGGCCGGGGCGCGGCGGCGCGCCTTAATGCTGTGGGAGCGGTCCATGGCTGAGCCGCTCCTCGCCATCAGCGGGCTTGCCGCCGGTTACGGCGCAACCGAGGTGCTGCGCGATATCGATCTCGCCGTCGTCGCGGGTGAGATCGTCGCGATATTGGGCGCCAACGGTGCGGGAAAATCGACGCTCAATCGCACCATCTCGGGCGTCCTTCGTGCAACACGCGGCACCATCCGGTTCGCCGGCAGCGCCATCGAGCGCGAGACGCCGGCTGCGATCGTCGGCCGCGGGCTCATTCACGTGCCGGAAGGGCGCTGCATATTTCCGGACCTCACGGTTGCGGAAAATCTCGATCTCGGCGGCTATCGTCGCGCCCGCGCCCGGCGCAACCAGAATCGCGAGCGTGTGTTCACGATCTTTCCGCGGCTTGCCGAGCGGCACGCGCAGCGCGCCGGCACTTTATCGGGCGGCGAGCAGCAGATGCTGGCGATCGGGCGGGGCTTGATGGCCGAGCCGCGACTGCTCATTCTTGACGAGCCTTCGCTCGGCCTTTCGCCGCTTTTGGTCGAGGAGCTGTTCGCCTTGATCCGGCGCCTCAACACCGAAGGCATTACGCTGTTGTTGGTCGAGCAAAACGTCATGCAGAGCCTCGAGGTGGCGAGCCGCGCCTACATTCTCGAAAATGGCGCCTTCGTGCTACAGGGGAGCTCGGCCGATATTCGCGAAAATCCAAAACTCAAACGCGCCTATCTGGGGCTGCAATGATGACGGAACCGGACAGCCTGCGAGCCCGCCTCACGCGAAAGCCCATCGTGGTTGCACCCGGCGTCTACGACGCTTTCACCGCGCTGGTCGCCGAACAGGCCGACTTTAGAACGCTTTACGTTTCCGGCGCGGCGATCGCCTATACCCGCCTCGGGCGCTCCGACATCGGCCTGGTCAGCATGAGCGAAGTCGCCGATGTCATCGGGATGATCCGCGATCGGGTTGCCGCCGCTCTGATCGTCGATGCCGATACCGGCTATGGCAATGCGCTCAACGTTGCGCGCACCGTGCGGCTATTCGAACGCGCGGGCGCGAACGCGATCCAGATCGAGGACCAGTCATTTCCCAAGCGCTGCGGCCACCTCGATGAGAAGCGGTTGGTGCCGCCAGCCGAAATGGTCGGCAAGATCAAGGCGGCGCTCGATGCCCGGCAGTCGCGCGACACGCTGGTGATTGCACGCACTGACGCGGTGGGCGTCGAAGGATTCGACAAGGCGATCGAGCGCGCGCTTGCTTATCGTGATGCTGGCGCCGACATCTTGTTCGTCGAAGCGCCGAAGACGCAAGCCGAGCTCAAGCGCATTCCAGGGGCGCTCAATAGCGTGCCGCTGATGGCCAATATGGTCGAGGGCGGAAAGACGCCGGTGCTACCGGCTGCCGAGCTCGAAGCGATGGGCTTTGCGTTGGTGATCTTTCCCGGTGGCATCGTGCGCGCGCTCGGGCATATGGCGCGCGAATATTACGGCGCGTTGGCCGCGCACGGCACTTCCGAGCCGTACCGCTCCCGGATGCTCGACTTCACGAGCCTCAACGATTTGATCGGCACGCCGGAATTGCTCGCCGTCGGAAAACGTTATGACGCATAGTTGGTGAGGAAAGCGGAATGTCGAAACTGTTCGATCTCGTCATCAAGAATGCTCGCGTCGTCCGCCCCAACAAGACCTCCGTCGATTGCCTCGATATCGGCATCAAGGGCGGCAAGATCAGCCGCCTCGCACCCGAGCTCGCGGTCGGGGAGGCGGAGCAGGTTTTCGACGGCAAGAATTATCTGGCCTTTCCCGGCTGCGTCGACGCGCACATGCATGTCGGGATCTATTCGCCGCTGGCCGAAGACGCGGTTTCCGAAAGCAAGGCTGCGGCGATGGGCGGCGTTACCTCCAGCCTGAATTACATCCGCACCGGCCATTATTATTTGAATCGCGGCGGGCCCTATCGAGAATTCATGCCCGAAGTGTTCAAGCAGTCAGATGGACGGTTCTGGGTCGATTACGGCTATCACATCGCGCCGATCGAGGCCGCGCATATCGACGAGATGGAGCATCTGGTGCTCGATCACGGCGTCACGTCGTTCAAGATATTCATGTTCTATGGCGGCTACGGTCTGCACGGACCGTCGTCGCAGCAGAACGAATTTCTGATGACCGGGCCGGACGACCGCTACGACATCGCCCATTTCGAATTCATCATGCGCTCGGCGCAGCGGCTGATGGCCAAATTCCCCGATAAGGCGCCCTGTATCAGCGTCAGCCTGCATTGCGAGCTGGCCGACATTCTTAACGCCTATACGAAGATCGTCGAGCGCGAGGGCAAGCTGACCGGGCTCGCCGCCTACAGTGCCGCGCGTCCGCCGCACTCGGAAGGGTTGGCGATCTGGATCGCGTCTTATCTCGCCAACGAAACGAATTGCCTGAATATCAACTTGTTGCATTTGAGCTCGCGCAAGGCGATCGAGGCCGCCTGGACCATGCAACAGGTATTTCCCCATGTCGCGTTCCGCCGCGAAGTGACCGTCGGCCATCTGCTATTGGATACGAGTTGCGAATGCGCCGTTCATGCCAAGGTCAACCCGCCGATCCGGCCGCGCGAGGACGTCGAAGCGCTTTGGCAGGCCGTGCTCGATCGCAAGGTCGACTGGATCGTCAGCGACCACGCCTGCTGTTCGGCCGAGCAGAAATGGTCCAAGGACGATCCGGACAATATCTGGCTGGCGAAATCGGGTTTCGGCGGCACGGAATATCTGCTCTCCGGCGTGCTGAGCGAGGGCAGTCGGCGCGGCATGTCGTACAATCATATGGCCGAGCTTTTGAGCTGGAACCCGGCGCAGCGGTTCGGCTTGTACGGCAAAGGCGATATCGCGCCCGGCTACGACGCCGACATCGTTCTGGTCGATCCGCTTGCAAAATTCGTGGTCCGCGCCGCGGAATCCGAATCCCATCAGGGTTATACGCCGTTCGAAGGCGTCGAGCTCACCGGACGGGTGAAAAGCACGTTCCTGCGGGGCGCGCCGATTTATCTCGACGGCAAGATCGTCGGGCCGCCTCGTGGCGAATATCTGAGCCGACCGCGCGCTTGATCCGACTACCGGCCGGCGGCGACATAGGGGTGCACCATCTTGGCCGGATCGACGATGCGGTCGAAGTCGGCCTCGGTGACGTAGCCGAGCTTCAGCGCTGCGGCCTTGAGCGTGAGGTCGTGATTCTTGGCATAGTGCGCGATCTCCGACGCCTTGTCGTAGCCAATCACCGGCACCAGCGCGGTCACCAGCATTAGCGAGCGCTCGACATCCTCTTCGATCTTCTTGTGGTTCGGCTCGGTGCCCTCGACCAGAAATTTTCGGAAATTCGTGCAGCCGTCGGTCATGAGCGTGATCGAATGCATGACATTATAGATCATCAGCGGTTTATAGACGTTCATTTCCAGATAGCCGCCGGCGCCGCCGAAACCGACGGCGACGTCGTTGCCCATCACCTGGACGGCGATCATGGTCAGCGCTTCGCATTGGGTCGGATTGACCTTGCCGGGCATGATGGACGAGCCAGGCTCGTTCTCGGGGATCAAGAGTTCGGCAAATCCGGCACGCGGGCCACACGACATCAGCCGGATGTCGTTGGCGATCTTGTAAAGCGAGACCGCAAGCGTGCGCAGCGTGCCGGAAAGCTGCACCAGCGCGTCATGGGCGCCCTGCACGGTGAATTTGTTCGGAGCGCTGACGAACGGCAGGCCGGTCAGCTCGGCGACGTTCGCCGCAGCGGCTTCGGCAAAGCCTGGCGCGGCGTTGACGCCGGTACCGACCGCGGTGCCGCCGAGGGCGAGGCGATAGAGGCCGGGGAGCGCGCCCTCGATGCGTTCGAGATCATCGGCCAACATGCCCGCATAACCCGACCATTCCTGGCCCAGCGTGAGCGGCGTCGCATCCTGCATGTGGGTGCGGCCGATCTTGATGATGTCGTTCCATGCGGCGGCCTTGGCGGCGATCGCTTGCTGCAGCGCCTTGACCGCCGGCATCAGACGCTGCTTCACCGCGACCGCGGCGGCGATATACATCGCCGAGGGAAAGGTGTCGTTCGAGGATTGCGACATGTTGACGTGATCGTTGGGATGAACCGGCGTCTTGCTGCCGAGCGGCGTGCCGGCGAGCTCGCAGCAGCGATTGGAAATTACCTCGTTCACGTTCATGTTGAATTGCGTGCCGCTGCCGGTCGTCCAAACATGCAGCGGAAACATGTCCTGATACTTGCCCGCGAGAATTTCGTCGCAGACCTGAACGATCAACGCATGGATTTTGTCGGGAAGCCGCTTGCCGGAATGATTGGCGTTCGCCGCCGCCTTTTTCAGCATGGCGTAGGCGGTGATCATGTCGCGCGGCGTCAAATCCTGGCCGATGCTGAAATGCTCGAGCGCGCGCTGGGTTTGCGCGCCCCAAAGCTTGTCGGCCGGGACCCGGACCTCGCCGAGGGCGTCGGTTTCTATGCGGAAATCGCTCATGTGAAGCTCCTCAACGGCGGCGGCGCGCATCGGCGGATCGTCAGCGGACATGGCAACCGGGCCGCGAAATGTCCAGGTGGCAAGAAATTTGGGAGGCAGGCAGGTTCGCGATAGACTGCGTAGTCAATCCTGGCGGTCTCGGCCGGACCTATCCTTCCTGTGCGAAAACTCCATATAAGTCAGTGGTTTATAGCGAAGGAGAGCGTGCTGCGCATAATGCGCGCCCGTTTCGGTCGATAATGCCATGATGGAAACGGTTGCCGAAATCCTCGACGCCTATCGCCGCGACGCGCTCAAGCCCGAGGATGTGGTCGCGCGCAGCTTCGCGCGCATCCGCCACCACGGCGATCCCGCCATCTTCATCGCGCTGCGCGACGAAGCCGAGGTCGTCGCCGAAGCGAAAGCGCTGGCGCGCGACGGCGACATGGCGCTGCCGCTCTACGGCATCCCGGTCGCGGTCAAGGACAATATCGACGTGAAGGGCTTGCCGACCACGGCCGCGTGCCCGGCGTTCGGCTATCGTCCGGGCAAGGATGCCACGTCGGTCGCAAAACTTCGCCAGGCCGGCGCGCTCATTCTCGGCAAGACTAATCTCGATCAGTTCGCCACCGGGCTCGTCGGCGTGCGGACGCCTTACGGCATCGCCCGCAACCTGTTCGACGACAATCTTATCGCCGGCGGTTCGAGTACCGGCTCGGCGCTTGCGGTCGCAGCTGGCTTCACGCCGCTCGCGCTCGGCACCGATACCGCCGGATCGGGCCGGGTCCCCGCGGCGTTCAGCAACATCGTCGGGCTCAAGCCGAGCCGCGGCATGGTGTCTTGCGCCGGTGTCGTACCCGCCTGCCGCACGCTGGATTGCGTATCCGTCTTCGCGCTCACCGTCGACGACGCGATGGCAATGCTCAACCTCATCGCGGGTCTGGACGCCGCCGATCCTTATTCGCATCCGCGGCCGGTCGGTGCAGTCGGGCCGATGCCGGATGGCGTAAAACTCGGCGTGCCGCTGCCGGGCCAGCGCTTGTTCTTCGGCGACACATTATCGGCCAAGGCCTATGACGAGGCGTTGGCGCGGCTGACGAGCCTCGGCGCACAAATCATCGAGATCGATATCGAGCCATTCTATGAGGCGGCGCGGCTGCTCTACGACGGGCCGTGGGTGGCCGAGCGTTATCTCGTCGCCAAAGCTCTGATCGCGTCGTCACCGGAATCGCTGCATCCGGTGACGCGTCAAATCATTCTCGCCGGCGCGCACCGCAGCGCGGCCGAGACCTTTACGGCCTTCTACCAGCTCGAAGAGTTGTGCCGCGCGGCCGATCGCACTTTCCGCGCGGTCGATGCGCTGGTGCTGCCGACGGCGCCGACCATCTATACGGTCGAGCAGGTGCTCGCCGATCCGATCCAGCTCAACAGCCGGCTCGGCACCTACACCAATTTTGTCAACCTGCTCGATCTGTGCGGCCTTGCGGTGCCATCCTCGATGCGCGCCGACGGCGCGCCATTCGGCATCACGTTCTTGGCACCGGCCGGCGCCGACGCGGCGCTCGCGGCAATCGGGCGCCAGTATCACACCGCGACGAACTTGCCGCTCGGCGCGCTGACGCGCCGCAAATAATCATTTCGTTTCGTTAATGACGCTGACATGGGCGGCGACGACGCGCCAACCTTCGGGGAAGCGCACCCAGGTCTGCATCTGGCGGCCGAGTTTGCCCGGCATGCTCGTGCGATGATAGAGCGTCGAAGCGACGGCGTGATCGCGGCCGTAGGTGCTGATCACGGTCTTCGACAGCGTGCGCGCCAAGCCTGCCGGCGAGCGCGCGGCGCGAAAGGCCGCGATCTCGGTATAGCCATAAAGATTCTCGCCGGCGCCGTAGCGGATGGTTCGCGGGTCTTTGCGGAATATCGTGTCCAAGGTGACGACGTCATTCGACACCAGGGCCTTTTCGTAACGCTCGAATTCGGCCGTGACTTCGGCAACGACCTCCGGCAGGTCGATCTCCATGGAGCTCTCCTAGAATTTTTTCCTCAGAGCGCCGGCCGCGGTGCCGCGACGACGCCTTGCGCTTCGAGCGCGTGCGCGATGCGTAAGCCTACATCCTCACGCCATGGCGCCGCGATGATCTGCACTGCGATCGGCAACGGCGCAAGCGGCACTGGCACGGCGACGACCGGCAGGCCGATGAACGAGATCGGCTGGGTGTAGAGGCCGAGATTGGCCCGCACCGGCAATTCGACGTCCTCGAGCTTGAAAGTCTGTTGGCCGATCAGCGGCGCCGTGCACGGCGTCGCCGGCGCCAGGATCGCGTCGACCTTTTCGAATAGTTTCAGCACTTGCTCGCGATACCAGCGGCGAAATTTCTGCGCTTTGATCACGAGCGAAGCCTGAGTGATGGCACCCGCGATCAGCCGGTCGCGCACGGCGGGATCATAGTCGCGCGCGCGAGTGCGCAGGCGATTGAGATGCAAACTCGCGCCTTCGCTTGCGGTGATGATGAAAGCCGCCGAGCGGGCGCGTTCGGCCTGCGGAATGTCGATATCGCGATTGGCGCCGAGGGCTGAGGCGACGCTGTCGACGGCCGCGACCGCTTCCGCGGTCTTGCCCTTGAAATAGCCGGCGGCGACCGCGACACGCAGGCCGTCGGGGCCTTTGTCCAAATGCGGCACGGTCGGCTGGGCCACGCGATCGGCGCAGACGGGGTCGTCAGGGTCGAAACCTTGCATGGCGTCGTAAGCCAGCGCCAGATCGCGCGTTGTGCGCGCGAACGGGCCCAAATGATCGAGGCTCGTCACGAACGGAAATGTCCGCGCGCGGGTGAGACGACCGTAGGTCGGCTTGAGTCCGAAAATGCCGCACAGCGACGACGGCACCCGGATCGAACCGTTGGTGTCGGAGCCGAGCGCCAGCGGCACCAGGCCGCCGCCGACGGCGGAGCCCGAGCCGCCCGACGAACCGCCGCTCATGCGGTCGAGATCGTGCGGATTGCGCGACGGGCCGTCGTGGATGTTCTCGCCGGTGAAGTCGTAGGCGTATTCGCCCATGTTGAGCGCGCCTACGAGGATGGCGCCGGCCGCCTCCAGCCGTTCGATCAGCGCCGCATCGCGCGCCGCCGGCGGCAGATCGCGATTGATCTTGGAACCGGCCAATGTCGGCAGGCCGGCAACGTCGAACAGGTTCTTGACCGCGAACGGGACACCGGCCAGCGGAGGAAGTCGTTCGCCTCTCGCCCGCGCCTCGTCGAGCGCCCGTGCGCGAGCAAGCGCGCGCCGCTCGGTAACAGCAGTGAAGGAATTGAGCAGCGGGTCACGCTCGCGGATGCGCGCTAGCGTCGCCTCGATAATATGTGTGGCGCCGACGCGGCCGGCGGCAACGGCGGCGGCGATAGAGGCCGCCGAGTCCCAGGTAAAATCGCCGGCCGCGGTCTCAAGCATGGAAGACCGGCGCGGGCTCGGCATCGTCCGGCAGCGCAAATTCGTCGACCAGCGCCGCGTGGCGCAGGATCAAACGCAGATTGAAGGCGATGCTGTCGTGCCAGGCCGGATCGAGCGTCAGGCCGAGTGCCTGCGCGCTTGCCGCAACGAACGCATCGATGGAAGTTTCGGGCGTCGTCTTGGCGGCCGTGCGAACGGGACGGGGGCGCTTGGCGCGCGCGGATCTCGCCTTGCGGCCGGCTTTACGTTTCATGCCTTTGGCACTAGCAGGAACTCCTCGGCGAAATGGCACGCGACCTGCCGGGGGCCGAAGCTACGCAGTTTTGGCATCGTCGTTTTGCACATGGCGGCGCTCAGCGGGCATCGGCCATAGAAGCGGCAAACATTCGGATCGGGATCGATCGGGCTGCGCGGCTCGCCGGTCAGCCGCAAACGCCCGCCGCCATTCTCATGCAAACGCGGCACGGCGGCAACCAGCGCCTGGGTATAAGGATGCAACGGATGTTCGAAGACCTCCGCGGCCGGACCCGACTCTACGATCTTTCCAAGATACATCACCAGCACCCGGTCGCACAACAACCTCACCACGGAAAGATCGTGCGACACGAATAGATAGCTCATGCCGAACTCTTTCTTGAGCCGCTGCAAGAGCTGCAGGATGACCACCTGAACGGAGACGTCGAGCGCCGCGGTCGGCTCGTCGAGCACCAGAAGCTCGGGCTCGACCGCGATGGCGCGGGCGATGCCGACACGGGCGCGCTGGCCGCCGGACAGTTGGTGCGGGTAACGCGATAGGAACGGCAGCGGCAGGCCGCATTGCGATGCCACGATCTCGACGCGCTCGGTCAGCGCCTTGCCGTGCATCTTGCGCAATCGACGCAACGGATCGGCGATGGCGTCGAACGCGGTGAAGCGCGGATTGACGCTTTCGCCGGCATCCTGGAACACCATTTGGATGCGGGCGCGGTCGCGATCGCGGGCAAAGACGCGCGATGGTTTCAATGACAATTCGCGGCTGCCGAGTTTTATGCTGCCGTCGCTGACGTCGACCAGGCGCGTCAGTGCGCGCACCAGAGTCGATTTGCCGCAGCCGGACTCGCCGACAAGACCGACCGTCTCGCCCTTGTTGATGGTGAAGCTGACATCATCGACGGCATACACCTTGGGAAGCTTCTCCGGGCCGCCGGAATAACGCCGCTTGAACCGCGCCAGCGGCCCCGGCCCGCCTCCGACCGGGAACAATTTCGATACATCGGCAACGTCAAGCAGGATGGTCATGCTGCGCTCTCGGTTGGCGCGTTCGCGATGCGCTCGGGCAACGGATTCCAGCAGGCGACCATATGGCCGGACGCCGAAGTCGATCGCGGCAATGGCTGCACGCAGGCATCGATCTTGCGCGGGCAGCGTTCCGAATAGCGGCAGGGCGGCAGGTCGGTGCGACGCAGATCGGGCAGCGCGCCCGGAATGGAGGCAAGCTCGTCGAGGCTTGCCGCCGCATCCGGCGTCGCCGCGATCAGTTCCGCCGTATAGGGATGGCGCGGGTGCTTGAACAACTCTTCGGTCGGCGCGTTCTCGACCACGTGGCCGGCATGCATGACGACGATGCGGGCGGAGCGCTGGCCGGCCAGCGCCAGATCGTGGGTGATGAAGATCGTCGCCATGCCCATCTCCTTGGCGAGATCGTTGACCAGATCCATGATGACGGCCTGCGTGGTCACGTCGAGGCCGGTGGTCGGCTCATCGGCAATGAGGAGCGAAGGCTTTGCCGCAAGCGCGATCGCGATCATGACGCGCTGGCACATGCCGCCCGACATTTCGAACGGATAGGCCTTGGCTCGGCGCGCCGGATCAGTGATGCCGACGGCACGCAGCATGTCGATCGCCTGGTCCGGCGCGTCGCGTCGCGGCACGTTACCGTGGCGGATCAGCACGTCGGCGATCTGGCGGCCGACAGGGCGGATCGGATTGAGCGCGGTGCGCGGGTTCTGAAAGATCATCGCGATCTCGCGGCCGCGCACGTCGGCAAGCTGGTTGGGTTTTGCCGCGAGCAGATCGAGACCGCCGAGCATGGCGCGGCCGGCGGTGATCTTGCCCGCGGGGTCGAGAATGCCCATCACCGCATAAGCGGTGACCGATTTGCCCGATCCGGATTCGCCGACCAGCGCGATGGTCTCGCCCTTGTCGACGGCAAAGCTCACATTATCCAGCGCGCGTACGATGCCCGAGCGGGTGCGGAAATCGACGCTGAGCCCTTCGACGCTCAGCGCGGGCACGGCCGTCGTCATGTCCGTCTCATGTCCTTCTCCTGGGATCGACCATGTCGCGCAAACCGTCGCCGAGCAGGTTGAAGCAGAACACTGCGACCATCAGCGCCAAGCCGGGGAAGAACGCGTTCCACCATTCACCCGACACCATGAAGGCCGCGCCCTCCGCCACCATGATGCCCCATTCCGGCGTCGGCGGCCGCACGCCGAGCCCGATGAACGACAAGCCCGCGGCATTGAGGATGGCGTAGCCCATGGTCAGCGACATTTGCACGACCATGATCGGAAACACGTTCGGCAGGATCTGGAAGGCGAGGATGCGCCAATCGGAATTGCCGCTTAGCCGCGCCGCTTCGACGAAGCCGGCCTCGCGCCGCACATTGGCCTCGGCGCGAGCGATGCGCGCATAAAGCGGAAAATTCACGATCGCGGTCGCCAGCACGATGTTCTGCACCGTGTTGCCGAGCGCCGCTACAATGCCCATGGCCAGCACGAACAGCGGAAACGCCATGATGGTGTCGGCGATGCGGCCGACCACGCGGTCGGTCCAGCCGCCGAAAAAGCCGGCGGCGACGCCGGCAAGGCCGCCCATTAGAAAGACTAACGCGACCGACGCGACTGCGATGAAAAAATCGAGCCGCGTCGCGACGATGACGCGGCTGAATACGTCGCGGCCAAGCTGGTCGGTGCCGAACCAGTGATGCGCGCTCGGCGGCTTCAGCGCCTGGGTGGTGTCGCTCGTAAGCGGATTGTACGGCACGATGTCCGGGCCGAGGATCGCGGCGAGCACGATCAGCACGAACAGCACGAAGGCAAAGCCGGTGACAGGATTTTCCGCGATCACGTAGCGCGCATGGCGGACGAGTGCGGTCAAGGCGGCGTCGCGCCGCGGCGTTGCTGCGATGTCGGTCATGCTTCCAGCCTCACGCGCGGATCGATCAGCCCGTAAAGCACGTCGATAATCAGGTTGAGCGCGACATACATCACCGCCATGGTCAGCACGAAACCCTGTACCGGCGCGAAGTCCGACGCCAGCAGGGCCTCGACGGCGTAGGAGCCGATGCCGGGCCAGGCGAACACCTTTTCGACCAGCACATTGGCGCCGAGCAGGAACGAAAACACCATGCCGAGCGTGGTGATGACCGGCAGCATGGCGTTGCGGAATGCGTAAGTGACGATCACGGTGTACGACGACAGGCCGCTGGCGCGTGCTGTGCGCACGAAATCCGACGACAACACCGCGAGCATCGAGGCGCGCGTCATGCGCGCGATCGGCGCCAGCGAGAAAATGCCCAATGTCAGTGCCGGCAGGATGAGTTGCTTCAGGCTCGCCATGAAGACTTCAGGCTGGCGCGCGATCAGGCTGTCGATGAGATAAAAGCCGGTGACCTGCGGCGGCGGATCGAAGAACACATCGAGCCGCCCGAGCGGCGCCGGCGCCCAGCCAAGCAGATAATAGAAGACATAGACCAGGATCAGGCCGGTAAAGAACACCGGCAGAGATACGCCGAGCGTCGTAATGAGGCGGCAGGCGTGATCAATCAGCGAATTCGGCCGCGTCGCGGCGATTATGCCGAGCGGCACCGCGATCAAGATCGAGACGAGGAGGCCAAGCAAGGTCAGTTCCGCCGAGGCCGGCAGCCGTGTTCGCAACTCCGTCAGCACCGGCTGCCCGGTGGTCAGCGAATTGCCGAAATTTCCGTGGCCGAGATCGACGACATAGCGGCCGAATTGTTCGATCAGCGGCTTGTCGAGGCCGAGCTTGACGCGGACTTCCTGGATGGCCTGCGGTGTCGCGGCCGGTCCGGCGAAATAGGCCGCCGGATCGCCCGGCAGCGCGCGGGTGAGCAGGAACGTCACGATCACCACGCCGATCAGGCTCGGGATCGCCATCGCCGCGCGCTTGAGGATCATCGTCAGCATGGTTGCACCGCGAGACGCCGCGTCACTGCGTTCACCCCTTCACGAATGCGCGGTAATCGAGCCGGCGGTGGAACCAGTATTCGTAGCCGGAGATGTTTTTCTGCATCGCGACGTTGACGTAGGGCTGGTACAGCGGAATGCGCGGCATGTCGGTGAAGGCGAGATCGACGAAGCCTTTGACTTCCTTGTCGTAAGTCTCCTTGTCGCCGGTCGCTGCCGCTAAGCGGGCGCCGTCGATGAACGCATCCATCGCCGGCGACTGATAGTCCATGGTGTTGAAGATGGATTTGCCCGAGTGGTAGCACCAGTAGAAAAAGTACTCGGGGTAATCGAGCCAGCCCGAGAACACGTTTTCGAACAGCGGCATCGTTTTCTTTGTGAGCTCGGTGCGCCAGTTCGCGCCCGGCACTTTGTTGATAGTGGTGGTGACGCCGATCTGCGCCAGGCTCTCCTGTACCAGCACGGCGATCGGCTCATTGACGCCAGCGAAGCCGAGGTCGAACGAGATCGGCACGTTGATGTTGCTGGCGCCGGCATCGGCGAGGAGCTTCTTCGCCTTGTCGAGATCGGTGTTGAATTTGTGCGGCTGCGGCCAGGCGACCTCGGTCGGCGCGTCGGCTGGCGCGCCGAACATCGGCTTGGCAAGGCCGTACAGCACCGCATCCATGATTTTTTGGTACGGAATGGCGTAAGCCATGGCGTGCCGGACTTTCACGTCGTTGAATGGCGGGTTCTGCACGTTCATGCCGATATACTGGATGCCGTTCGAATACGGCGTCGACACGATTGAGAGCTTGCCGTCGGTTTTCAGCTCGGAAAAATCCTTGTTCGGCAGATCGTAGGATACGTCGGCGTCGCCGCGCTCGAGCAAGGCGCGCCGGTTGCCGGCGTCCGGCACCATGCGCCAGACGATGCGCCTGATCTTCGGCAGCGGGCCGCCTTTCCAGTTCTCATTGCGCTCCAGCACGACCTGGGAACCGGCGGTCCAGTTGGTGACCTTGTAGGCGCCGCTGCCGACGGTGTTGAGCTTGGTGAATTCGAGGCCCCAGGGGTCCTGTTCAGTGGCCTTCGATTTCACCAATTTGGAATTGATCACGCAGGGCACGATGACGGCGAGGTCGGGAACGGTGAGCCGGTCCTTCTTCATGAAGTCGACGCGGAAGGTGTGATCGTCGACGACGACGAACTGCTCGGGCTTGGTCAGCGAGCCGGCGCTCATCTGGAAGGTCGGAAAGCCGCCGACGGTCACGGCGCGGTCGAACGACCATTTGACGTCGTCGGCGGTGACCGGCGTGCCGTCCTGGAACACGGCGTCCTTGCGCAGCCTGAAGGTCGCCGACATGTCGCCGACATTCATGTCCTCGGCGAGCTCGGGCTTGAACTTGTATTTGTCGTAATAGGGCGTGCCGTTGGGCAGGGTCTTCATCTCGTGGCTGATCAGCCGATCGTAGCAATTCCACGACACTTCGTAGCCGGGCACATTGGTGCCGACGCCGTGGATGTCGAGATTGTTCGGCCCGCTTTCGGAAACGATGAGCAGCGTCTCCTGGCGCGATTGCGCCTTGGCCGGCGACCACACCGCCGGCGCGGAAAAGGCGCTGACGGCAGTGAGCGCAGTCATCGATTTGAGGAATTCGCGGCGCTTCATGAAGCTCTCCCAAGGGTGTGCTGGCCTTGGTTCCGCAAGCGGCGTGCCATCCCCGGCCGCGCCGTTGCCGCAGGTTTAAGCCCTTGAATCCGGCACACTTGTGCAGCGGTTACGGCAGCGACTGACCGCGCCATGGGCGTCCAAGGCAGAAGCCGCACATTTATTAGGCAGTTGGCGCGGCTTGGACGCCGCGCCGCCGGCTGAACTTCGCTGGCCCCGATCTTGCAGATTTCCACTCAGTGCGAGGCAGGAGATCGGGATGCCGCGCGTGACCTTCGAAGCCGAGCCTGCACCGCTGACCGTCGACCTCGACGGCGCAGCGCTCGTGATCATCGACATGCAGCGCGATTTCCTCGAGCCCGGCGGGTTCGGCGCCGCGCTGGGCAATGACGTGACGCGGCTGCAGGCTGCCGTCGCGCCATGTCAGGCGGTGCTCGCCGCAGCACGGCAACTTGGCCTCCTGGTCATCCACACCCGCGAAGGGCATCGGCCGGATTTGTCCGATGCGCCGCCACACAAGGTCGAGCGCGGCGACCCTAAAAACCGCATCGGCGCCCGCGGCCCGATGGGCCGCATTCTTATCCGCGGCGAGCCCGGCCACGACATCATTGCCGAGCTTTATCCGCTGCAAGACGAGCCGGTGATCGACAAGCCGGGCAAGGGCGCGTTCTACCAGACCGATCTCGAGCTGATGCTGCGCAACCGCGGCATCGACACCTTGTTCGTCGCCGGCGTGACCACCGAAGTCTGCGTCAACACCACCGTGCGCGAAGCCAACGATCGCGGCTTCCGCTGCGTCGTGCTGGCCGATTGCTGCGCCAGCTATTTCCCCGAATTCCATGAGGCCGGCCTTGCCATGATCAAGGCCCAAGGCGGCATTTTCGGTTCCGTGGCCAGATCGCAGCCGCTGCTCGCCTCGATCGCGGCGCTGCCTAACAAACAACAGCGCAAATCGGTGTAAGTGATGAACAGGAGCGCCCCATGACCACCACTCAACCGGTACTGCATCGCCCGGCAGTATGGACTGCCGGCGACTGGAATGCGTTCTTCGGCTTCGGCACCAACATTCTGGTCAACATGCTGGTGCTCACCGGCCTATTGCGCTTCGTGCTGAAAATGCCGGACTCGCTGGTATTCGGCCGCATCCTGCCGGCGCTCGGCATGATGATGTGCCTGTCGACGCTGTATTACGCCTGGCTCGCCTACCGGTTGGCCAAAGCGACCGGACGCAGCGACGTCTGCGCGCTGCCGTCGGGCGTGAGCGTGCCGCACATGTTCATCGTCACCTTCGTGATCATGCTGCCGATCTCGGTGCAGACCCACGATCCGATCCAGGGCTGGGAGGCGGGACTGGTCTGGGTTTTCTTCCAGAGTTTTATCCTGATGATCGGCGGCTTCATCGCGCCGTTCATCCGCAAGATCACGCCGCGCGCGGCGCTGCTCGGCACGCTGGCCGGCGTTTCGATCACCTTCATCTCCATGCGCCCGGCGCTGGAAATCTATATGACGCCGGTGATCGGGCTGCCCTGCCTCGCCATCATCACGGTGAACTGGCTCGGCGGCTTTCGTTATCCGAAAGGCATTCCCGCAGGCCTAGTCGCGATTGCAGTCGGCATGATCATCGCCTGGGGCTCGAACGTCGTCGGCCTGCATTACGGCGGCTTGAGCGTGAAGGGCGTCACCGATGCGTTCAGCAATTTCGGCTTCAACGTGCCGATTCCCGCGGTCGATCACGTGTTCTCCGGCTTCCACTATCTCGGCATCATTCTCGTTACCGCGGTGCCGTTCGGCATCTACGACCTGGTCGAAGCCATGGACAATGTCGAGAGCGCGGAAGCGGCCGGCGATCCGTATCCGACCACGCGCGTTCTCACCGCCGACGGCGTCGTCAGCCTGATCGGCTGCCTGATGGGCAATCCCTTCATCAACGCGGTCTATATCGGCCATCCTGGCTGGAAGGGCATGGGCGGCCGCATCGGCTATTCGGCGGCGACCGGGCTGATGGTGATCGTGCTGTCGTGGTTTGGCGTCATCTCGCTGCTGCTGGCGCTGGTGCCGGTGGTCGCGATCTCGCCGATCCTGCTCTACATCGGCATGCTGATCGGCGCGCAGGCGTTCCAGACGACGCCATCGGCGCACGCGCCGGCGATCGTGCTGGCGCTGACGCCGCATCTGGCGGCCTGGTGCAAGACATTGATGGACGGCGCGCTCGGCGTCGCCGGCGCCAGTGCCGCGGCGCTCGGCTTCGACAAGCTCGGCAATGTCGGCGTTCTATATCCCGGCCTGCAGACGCTCGGCGGCGGCGCCATCCTGACCGGCCTCGTGCTGGCGGCGATCGGCGCCAATGTCATCGACAAAAAGTTCGTCAATGCCGCGGCCTTCGCGCTCGCCGGCGCGGTGCTGACATTCTTCGGCTTCATGCACGGCGAGGCGGTCGGCATCGCGGTGACGCCGACGGTCGCGGT
>Ga0187890_10000646_pt1 | contig 25063 bp, 22 predicted proteins | sample June2016WEW_21_1_FD_133005 | JGI IMG/M metagenome (GOLD analysis project Ga0187890, IMG submission 133005) | Peatland microbial communities from SPRUCE experiment site at the Marcell Experimental Forest, Minnesota, USA - June2016WEW_21_10 | ecosystem: Environmental > Terrestrial > Soil >... | reverse complement strand
CGGCTTCATCGCGCTGCAGCTCGCCGCGCGCGGGCGCGCGCTGTCGGTGGTTGCGCTGGCGCCCGCCGGCGGTTGGGCGCGGGGCGATGAATCGTTCAAGGAGACGCTCGCCTTCTTCACGACGACGCACGAGCAGCTCCAGACGGCCGCTCCGCACGCCGAGGCGATCGCGGCCTCGACCGACGGCCGGCGCGCCGCGACGCAGTTCATCACCACGAGCTTCGAGCACATTCCCGCGGAGCTGATCGCCCACCTGATACGCGGCGCGGCGAGCTGCGACGCAGCGCCGCTGATCGAGAGCGCGATGCGCGAGGGCTATGAGCTCGATGCAGAGAAGATCGCGTGTCCGGTGCGCGTCGTGTGGGGCACCGACGACAGGATCCTGCCGTGGCCGTCCACCGCCGCGCGATTCCGCGGCGATTGGCTGCCTGGCGCGGACTGGGTCGAGCTCGACGGCATCGGCCACTGCCCCCAGCTCGACATCCCGCTCGAGACCGCGCAACTGATTCTGGGGTTCACGGCGACCTGACGCAACGCCAGTCAATACTGGAAGGAGATCGCCGACAGGCACCTGCCTTCGACGGCTGCGCTCAGTTCGACCATGCTGATGTCCAGACCCTTGGCGAGCAGGCGCACGGTGTCCCATCCAGGCGTCGCTTGGGCCAGCTCGATTCGCGCCAGCGAGCCGGCGGTGATTCCAGAGCGGAATGCCAGCGCTTCGCGGGTGATCCCGCGTTCTGCGCGCATTCGGCGCAGCGTGGCTGCCAGCGCTGGGTCGGGAGTCGAGGGTCGGGTCATGCGGTAAGCCCGCCGGGGTCTAGGACCACTGCCCGGCCCGCGGCGAGGGTCTGCGCTCAGTCGGAACCCACAGCCCCGCGAGCAGCTCGTCGACGGTCACGCTGAGACCGTCGGCGAGGATGAAGAGGGTGGTCAGCCGCGGCTCCACCGCCCCCTGCTCGATTTTGCCGATCTCTGTGCGATGTAGTCCGGTGGCGTGGGACAGGCGTTCCTGGGAGCAGGGAGGGCGCTTTGCCATCCGCACACGGCGAACGTTGGCGCCAAAGCCTTCGAGGAATCTGGCGAGCTCCACCTTGTAGGTCTCCATCGTGCTCATCGCTCCACTCTTCCTTGCGAGAGAGAGGAATGCGACAGATGTCCGTCCGCCACTCGGCTGAGTGCCGGCTGCTCATCCGCCACTTGGCTGACCGGCCGACGCCCATCTGCCAGCTTCTTGAGTGGCAGACCCTTGTGCGCAACGCCTATCGATCCGGTCGACTGCATGCGAACATATGTTCGCATATCTCGAGGGCAAGTCACATCGCGGAGCCGCTCCCCGACGAGCACCGCGTGGCGGGCTGGATGGCCGTCTGTTATCCCTACGGGCGGCAGTGCCCGTTGACGAGCAGCGGCGCGCGGCCTGGAGGTCGTCATGGAGGATGGACGCAGCGAGCATGAGAGGGCAGATGGCGCGCGGGGGCGCGCCCGCTGGCGGTCGAGCACTCGTCGCTGGACAGCTCATCGCCGCGCTACGGGCGTGGTGCTGCTGCTGCTCGTCGTGGCCGTGCCGATCGTGATCGAGGCGTCCACGGCGGCCGGTCAGGGCAGCCTGGTCCGCATCGGCGCCGCTCCGCGGCTGCCACCGGGCGCGGTCAAGCTCGGGCCTGCGCCGGCGACCGCCACGGTCTCCGGCGCGGTGGTGCTGCGCCCGCGGAATGCGCAGGCGCTCGAAAGCTTCGTCGGCGAGGTCACGAGCAGGAGCTCGGCGCTGTTCGGGCGCTACCTCCTCAAGGGCCAGTTCGCCGCCCGCTTCGGGCCGGCGGCAACGACGATCGCCGCTGTGAAGGCACAGCTGGAGACCGACGGGCTGCGCGTCAACGGCATCACCGGCGACGGACTGCTCGTCCGCTTCTCCGGCTCCGCGTCACAGGTGGCGAGCGCGTTCGCGACCAGTCTGGACTCCTACCGGCTGGCGGACGGCAGGCTCACGCGCGCCAGCACGTCCGCGCCGGCATTGCCGAGCTCGATCGCAGCATCCGTCGCGACCGTGGTGGGGCTCGACGATCTCGAGCGTCCGTACCCGCTCAGGGTCCACCACACAGCGTCCGGGAAGGGCCGCTTCCCGAACGCGAAGGCAGCGGCGTTCGCGCATCCCCCCGGATCGCCCCACGCCTGCCGTGCCGCAAGGGTCGGCGCCAGCGAGAACGGCGGCCTGACGGACGATCAGATCGCTTACACGTACGGCGCGTTCGGCCTCTACGGCGCGGGCGACACCGGCTCCGGGGTGCACATCGGCGTCTTCGAGCAGGAACCGTTTCTGACGGCCGACATCGGGCATTTCGACACCTGCTACTTCGGCGCGGTGGCGGCCGCCACCATGCTCTCGCGTCTCAGTGTGATCCCGTTGGAAGGCGGGATCCCGCAGGGGCCAGGCTCGGATGGCGAGGCGCTGCTCGACGTCGAGGACGTCTCCGCGATGGCGCCCGGCGCGAGCATCGACGTCTACGAGAACCCGGAAACGCCCGGAGGGGAAGTCGCCGAGATCGCGTCGATGGTCGACGAGGACCGCGACCAGATCATCACCTCCAGCTACGGGCAGCCGTGCGAGCAGGAGGAGCAGGTCGGCCAGCCGGGTACCCAGCAGGCCCTGGACTACCTCTTCCAGCAGGCTGCCGCTCAGGGGCAGACGTTCCTCGGCGCCGCCGGGGACAACGGCAGCGACAGCTGCGAAGAAGTCCACCGCGAAGCCGCCCCGCAGCCGGGCCAGAACCCCATATCCGCCGGTGAAATCGCCAGCCAGCCCTACGTGCTGGGCGTGGGCGGGACGACGATCACCGATGCCGGCCAGCCGGTGCAGGAGCACGTCTGGAACGACGGCGGCGAAGGCGGCGCGGGGGGCGGCGGGATCTCGCAGTCGTTTGCGATGCCCAGCTGGCAGCGCGAGGCCACGGTGCCGGGCATCGCGCTCCCGGGCGGCGCCGACTACACGAGCGCCGCGGGCATCGAGCGGCGCTTCGGCTACCCGACGGGGTTCTGCGACGGCACGCTTGTGGGAGCGCAAGCGAGCACGCCGTGCCGGCTGGAGCCGGACGTCTCGGCGCAGGCGGACGAGTACACGGGCGCGATCACCGTCTACAGCGAGGAGTACAGGGGCGAAGGGGAAGAAATGGCTCCGGACGGCTGGGTCACCTCCGGCGGAACCTCCTCGGCGACGCCGATCTGGGCGGGGATGCTCGCCCTCGCCGACGCCTCGTCGACCTGCCGAGAGAACCCGTCCACCTCCGCTGGCGTCGGCTTCGTGAGCCCGCTGCTGTACGCGATCGCGTCGAACCCGACCGCGTACGCGGCCTCGTTCAACGACATCACCGAAGGCAACAACGACCAATACGGCCTCGACGACGGGCAGGTGTTCCCGGCCAGGCCGGGCTACGACCTCGCCTCGGGGCTCGGCTCGCCGCGCATGACGGGTCCCGGAGGCTCCTCGGGGCTCGCCTACTACCTGTGCAGCTACGCCGCCCGTGGGGAGGGTCCAGCAGTGACCGGGCTGTCTCCGAGCTCGGGGACGACGGCGGGGGGCGAGACCGTGACGGTCACCGGCGCGGGCTTCGAGAGCGGCGGCGCGTCGGAGGTGGCGGGCGTGCAGATCGGCGTGTGGCACGTCCCGGCGGACGCCATCCACGTGCTCGGCGCGACATCGCTCGCGGTCACGCTGCCGCCCGCTCGCGACACGCTGCCGGCTGGGGCGCCGGCGGCCCAGGACGGGGCGGGGCCGGCCGACGTGATCGTGACGCTCACGAACGACCGGTCAAGCTCCCCGGGTCCCGCGTCCACGTTCGAGTACGTCGACACGAGCAAGACGGGCGCGCTCCCGAGCGTCGCCGGCGTCACGCCCTACGGCGGCGGTGAGGGCGCGCCGGCACCGGTGACGATCCTCGGCTCAGGTCTCACGGGCGCGACCGAAGTGAGCTTCGGCGGCGTGAAGGCCTCGAGCTTCAAGGTGCTCAGCGACTCGCGGATCCTCGTCGCCCCTCCCCCCTATTCCTCGCACACGGCCTGCGCGCCGCTGCCGGACACGGGGGTGTACGCGGGCGAGAACGCCACCAACGACGTCTGCCAGGTCCAAGTGGTGGTGCACGACGTCGCGGGGGCCAGCGCGACTGGCCGGATCCTGGCGCCGTTCGAGGGCGCTCCCGCGTTCGAACAGGACGGAGCGCTGCAGGCGCCCGCGGGCTGCGGCTGCGAGGTGTATCCCGCTCCCACCGAGTTCGACTACGCCCCCGCGCCGACGATCGCCTCGGTCTCGACCTCGGCAGGGCCGGGCAGCCTCGCCAGCGAGACCGGGGGAACGCTGGTCACGGTCCACGGCCGAGGCCTGGGCCGCTTCACGCTCGACTACGCCGACTTCGATGGGCCCGGCCTCGAATCGTCGATGGAACTGGGGTCGCTGGACCAGGAAATCGCCTTCATCAGCGGCACGGAGATCCAGATCGTGGCACCGGCGATCGCCGAATCCGCGGAAACGGCCACCGTCGATCCGGCGAGCGTCCCGTTGTCCGTGCGCACGCTCGCAGGCGAATCCGCGCAGACGCCGGTGCAATACGCGGGCGTGCCGCGGGTGTCGGGCGTCGAAAGCGCCGCCAGCAAGGTCAGGCTGGAAGGCATGAGCGGAGCGCTCGACACGGGCGGAACGCCGATCCTGATCACGGGCAAGGGGATGCTCGGGCAGGTCACGGTCGTGCGGCTCGATGACAGCCAGAGCCCACCCTCAGAAGGCACCAACTACACGTCCACGGCGGCCAGCGACAAGAAGCTGAGCACGCAGACGGTCTCGCAGAACCCGGCGCTCGCGAACGTGCAGGCGTGCACGGTCACGGGGTGCAGCGCCACGTCCAAGGCGGATCTGCTGTTCCTCTACCCGCCGGGCCAGCCGGACGTCGAATCGCTGGCGCCGCACTCCGGCGGCGCGGCGGGCGGCACCAGCGTGGTGGTGCACGGCGAGAACCTCGGCTGCCCGCTCGCGGTCGCGTTCGGGGGCAGCGAGGCGGAGTCGTTCAGCCCGGTGCAAGCGCTCCTCGCCTGTGGCTCCACGACGGCGGTGGATGCGGTCTCGCCACCGGGGACGGCGGGGACGAAGGTGCCGGTGACGGTCACCACGGCGCAGAGCTACTTCACGGGCGGCGGCGACGCGCCGACGAAGGCGCTGTTCGCTTACACGAGCCCGTAGCTTGTGTGGAGCGGACTCATGGGGTCAGTCAGGTGATCACCACGGCACAGGACCGTCGCGGCTGACGAAGGTGCCGGTCGGGCCGTCTGGACCGACCGTGGCCACATGCCAACCAGTATGCGCTTTCCCAGCAGCCGCCCGCACGATAACGCGGCGTCGACAGCGAGGCTGAGCCGAGCACACCCCCTCCTAGCACGCCCCTCCTCGTACATACGTCCAGAAAAACGCCCACAAGCGAATTTCCCTTCCATTCGGCGACGGGGATGCGCACACTCAGCCCCCAATCGACAAGTTGAACGGGCAAACCCGTCGTGAGGCGGGGGCGCAAAGTCAGGGGTCTCACCGAGACAGCTCGACTGCCAGCTGAGCAAGGAGGCCCACCGTGATGCTGGCCCGATCGAACGCGTCGCCCCGCACCGCCGCCCGTGCCGAGCAGACCGGCACCCGCGACTGGCGCCGCCTCGCCCGGCGCACGAGCAAGAGCGACGGCTTCTCGCTCCCCGAGCTGCTCGTCGTCATGCTGATCATCGGCATCCTGGCCGCGATCGCCATCCCGGCGTTTCTCAGGACCACGACGACGGCGACCGACGTGCAGGCCAAGGAACTGGCGCGGAACGCTGAGACCACGGCAGAGACGATCGCGCTCGACCACGGAGGCAGCTATGCCAACGTGACGACACCGGAACTGGCGGCGGAGGAGCCAACGATCGCGACCACGGCGAGCAAACAGCACGCCTACCTGAGCAACGCGACCCCGGGCGCAAACGAATACTCCGTCACGGCGACGGCCACGAACGGCGACAAATTGACGATCGCGAGGGCCGCCAACGGAACGATCAGCCGAACCTGCCACAGCCCGGAAGTCAAGACGAGCTGCTCGGGAGGCGAAAACTCGAGCTGGTAGCGGAGGGGCCAGCTCCCCGGCGTTCGGGCTCCCGGCCTAGGTAGTTGCCGTTTCGATTGACGGGCTAATACGGAGGATCTCGATCCATGCGGACGAGCCACCCGCTGAAGGACCCACTGCTAGACCTCGCTGCGGGCGTCGCTCGCGCGCCGGTAGAGCATCTCGAGCAGCCGCCGCTCAGTTTGCGGTTCCACCGGACGCGAGAACCCGGCCGCCGTCAACACGATTTCGGCTGGGCCGCAGACGAAGCCGATGATGTCGTGGTATCCGATCTCGCCCGTGTGTTCGCTGCGGCTCGGAACGGCGACGCGCAGCCCGAGCGCCTGCGCGCCCCCGGGCAGCGCGACGCGCAGCCTGGACACGGACGTTCCGCCGTATCGAAGCTCGCAGCGCGAGCCGAGCTCGCTGGCGAACGCGGCGAGGTTGCGAGAGGCGAGAGCTTCGCTCGGCCAAAGTGTGACCCGCGAGCGCACCAACAAAGACCCGCGGCCGGCCGAAAGCAACGTCGATCGGACTTCCAGCCCGAGGCGCTTCGGACTGACGCCCCCGTCACAGCGAGCGAACGCGAGCGCGCCGGCACGGGGGCTCGGACCCGCGCTTTCGGGTGCAGCCGCTTTCGCCCCGGGCAGGTCTGCTACACGGAGGTTTACGGCACTTGCGAATACACGCCCTCCTGCCGCCTCGGTGATCGCCGCAGTGCCCGTGCTCGACCCACGAGCGCCCCCGCAACCGCAGAGCACGCCCGCGACGAGAAGAGCGCAGATCGCAGCGCCCGCACGGTCCACCCGTCCAACGCGACCCCAGCGGCCGCGGGACATCCAGTCAGATGTCGCTTCCCGCGCTGTACCCTGGACGCACTCCAAGCCGCCGGCCTGATCGAGCGCGTTGGAGCGTTCGTGCGGCTCGCCCGAGCCTGAGAAGCAGATTCCGCAGATCGGCAGCTTATCCGACGCGCGTATGGAAGCGAGGCTGACCGGCACCGTTCGTGTGCTGCTACTACGACTGGGCAGATTCCGCCTTGCGCTGATTTTTCGGCCTTCGGCTAAAGTGGGCTCTTGCGAATGTCGAGATGGAGTTTCGTGCGAAGCATCCGAACTCTGCGGCCGGGTGCGGCAGGCGCAGCGCTTTGCCTGGCGCTCGTATGCGGTAGCGCGTCGGCGTCGGCGCTCCCGTTGAAGCTGTTCAGCGCGCCGTTTCCGGCGATTTGCCCGCACCGGCAGCTCGTGTATGGCCCGCAGGAAAGCGTCTGGTTTCTGCTGCGCGCTTGCGAAGGAACGAGAGGTGGAGAAGTGCCACTCAGCGGGGTTGGGCGACTGCCTCTCAACGGCCCGTCAGCCCTGCTTGTGCGGCGGCTCGACAAACCGCCGAGCAGCTTGACGGTCGGGCCGGAAGGCGACCTGTGGTTCACCGAGGACACGTACGAGGGAAGCGAAGGAGCGCCAGCGATTGGCCGGTTGACGGCGTCTGGGCAGCTCACCCAGTTCCCGACTCCAGTGGAGCCCAACCCGGTCTTCCCGCAAGAGGGCGCACATCAGCAGCCCGGGCAGATCAGCGCGGGACCCGAAAACGATCTCTGGTTCACAGCCGAAGGGTTCGGCACAAAAGTGCTATCCCGCATCACTCCCGCCGGCGTGTTGAGTCAGTTTCCGCCGCAGCTGGTGCCGGCCGGCAAGGGCGAAACCGGGCCAAAACAGGATGAAATTGCGCTCGGGCTCGCCGAGGCCGGCAACGGGGACCTGTGGCTCGTGGAGGAAACCGAAAAAGCGATCGGACTGGTCGAACCGGGAGGCGCGATTCGGCAGGTTCCGGTTGCTGAAGGCCGGTTCAAGGGTGTTGTTTACCAAGAAGGTTCTGACCCGATCGTCGGGACAGCCGATGGCGGGGTGTGGTTTGTCGAACACGAAGGTTTCACGCGTCTGAGTGCTAGCGGCGCTGTGGTGCGACGGGTGCTACGCGAAGAAGAATGGTTGGGGGCGGGTCGCAGTAAGACGAGTGCGGGTAGGTACTTCTTGGGTTCGCTTGCAGCGACGCCGGATGGTGTGCTGTGGGTCAGTCAGCCGGAACTGGGCGACATTCTCAAGCGTGTGACGAGTGCTGGCGGCTTTGGTGAGCTGGTGCTCTGCAATGCCAAGGAAACGCCGGAAGAGATGACGGTTGGGCCGGAAGGCGACATCTGGTTTGCCGCGCGCGAAGGGAACTTCGGCCGGCTCGATGTCCCGCAGCTGACGGGCGAACTGGAACGCGACGGGACCCAAGTGCAGGTGTGTGGAGCGAAAGCCACGCCGCAGGCGCTGCGCGCGAGTGTGGCGTGCGAGAGCCTGAGCGTGTCGAGCACCTGCAACTACGGGGTGACGGTCGCGCTCGCGGGGTCCCCTCGCCGGGTCGTGGGGGTAGGGCGGTTCGTCGGGAGAGCGATCCGCGAACCGGGCTCGGTGAGCGTGTCGTTGCGTCCGGTGGTGCGTGCGCTGTTGCGGCGGCGCGGGCGGCTCTCGCTGCGACTGACGCTCTGGTCGGGCGCGCAGGTGGCGACCAGCCGCGTAGTCGTGTTGCGCCGCTAACGCCGGCTTGCCTATCTCGACGGCTCGCATCGAGCCGCACAGCCGAATCAGTACGGCGGCTCGTTATCGTGCGGTTATCGTCCACCCCGCCGCCAGACGGGTGTGCTAGAAGTCCCGCCACTGACCGATTCCAATGATTGGGGCGACTGGGATGCGAGGGTGGCTTGGCGCGGCTGGGCGGGCTGGTGTAGGACGGATCGCGGGACGGTCGGGTGTAGCAGCGCTGGCGCTCGCGGTGGTTTGTGCGCTGGTTTGGCTGCCGGGCGTGGCGGTCGCAGGCACCGCTCCGTCGAACACGGCGCTGCCGACGGTCAGCGGGAAAGCGGTCGATGGGCAGCTTCTGGAAACGACGAATGGTACGTGGTCGGGTACGGAACCGATCACCTACGCGTATCAGTGGCAGGTGTGTAACCGGCAGGGCAAGGAATGCGAAAATCTGCCCTTGGCTACCGAATCGAGCTACCGGGTGACCTCGCCCGATGTCGAAGAGACGGTGCGCGCGGTCGTGACGGCCACGAACTCGGTCGGCTCGGCTTCGGCGGCGTCTGCGGTGACAGCCGAAGTCGCGGCCGGCCCTCCCGTTGCTCTGGAACCGCCGACGATCTCCGGTGGCGCTTGGGAAGGCGAAGTGCTCACTGCGAGCGGCGAAGGCTGGGCGGGTAGTGGCGTGGAACCGGTCTATCAGTGGCGGCGCTGTAACTCTTCGGGGGCTGAATGCTCGGATATTGCTGGTGCTACGGAATCGCTTTACACGCTCTCAAGCGCTGATGTCGGCCACACGCTGCGGGTGCGGGTCGGGGCGCCTGGCTCTGCCGGTTCGCTGGTCGCGCTGTCGGCACCGACACTCGCGGTCGCGGCGACATCGACGCTGAAGGACAGTTGGCTGCCGTCGCTGTCGGGAACTGCGAAGAGCGGTCAGACGCTGACCGCGAACCCCGGTAGCTGGGTTGGCCCGGGAGCCCTCTCCTACGCGTATCAGTGGCAGCGATGCAACCGCGAAGGCGGGGAATGCGCGAACATCAACGGCGCGACCTCCTCGACGTACGTCCTCGCTTCGGCCGATGCCGGCAAGTCCGACAGGGTGCTCGTCACGGCCAGCGAAGAAAAAGCGAATGCCGCGATGGTCGCCTCAGCTGGGGAGCTGATCGCGAGCGAAAAAGGTCCGGCGCTCGAAGCTGCACCGGAAATCTCTGGTACTGGTCTGCCCGAATACACGCTCACGGCGACGACCGGCAAATGGGCCGGGAGTGGGATCACCTACGCCTACAAATGGCAGAAATGCAACGAAACGGGCGCAGCCTGCGCAGCGATCTCCGGTGCGACGAGTCGAACCTACAAACTGCCCACGAGCGCGGCGGGCTCCACCACCCGCGTGCTCGTGACCGCGACCGCCTCCGGCTCCTCAACCGAAGCTCTGAGCGCTCCGATCACGGTGAGCGCTACCGCCGTGGCGGATGTGTCGTTGCCGATGCTCTCAGGCACCACGCAGGTAGCGCACAAGCTGTCGGCGACGACCGGGGTCTGGACCGACGCGGTTGGCGTCACCTACGGCTATCAGTGGGAACGCTGCAACTCCAAAGGCGAAAGCTGCGCTGCGATCAGCGGCGCGACTGAATCGACCTACACGCCCGTCTCGGCCGACGCTGGCGACACCGACCGGGTGAAGGTCACGGCGACTGGCAGCTCGGGTAAAGCGAGCGCGACCTCGGCGGCCAGCGGTGTCGTCGCGGCGGGCTCGGGGGCTCCGCAGGACGGCGTGGCGCCGTCGATTGAAGGCGCCACGAGCTCTGGCAGTACCCTGACCGCTCAGAACGGGCTCTGGTTCGGCGCAGAACCCTTGACCTACAGCTACCAGTGGGAAACCTGCAATGCCTCGGGCGAAAGCTGCACGGCGATTAGCGGCGCGACCAGCCAGACCTACGTGCTTGGTAGCGGCGAAGTCGGCTCAACTGTACGGGTGAGCGTCACCGCGAAAAACGGCTCGGGCGAAGCGAGCGCCTACTCTCCCGTGAGCGAAGCGATCGAAGCAGCCGCATCCCCGTCTGTTAGCGAACGTCCAGCCGTGAAAGGCACCGCGCAGGAAGGCAACGAACTGTTTGCCGAAAACGGGAAGTGGAGCGGCTCGCAGCCGCTGCGCTACTTCTACCGCTGGGAGCGCTGCAACACCGCCGGCGAAAGCTGCGCGGTCATCAGCGGCGCGACGAAACCTGGCTACAAAGCGACCAGCACCGACGTCGGCTCGACGCTGCGGGTGAGCGTGACCGTCACCAACTCCGTTGGGGGTGCCAGTTCCGTGTCTCCGCAGACGACTGTCGTGGCGGGCAAAGAAGCCAGCGCCAAAGAAGCAATGGAAACGGCCGAAAAAACCGACCCGTCCGTGATCGCCAAACCTTCCAGCGCGACGCTTGAAGGGCAGACCATCAAGCCGAACGCCGAAGACGCCGGAGAAGGGCTCACCGCCACGAGCATCCTGACCAGCTCCTGGCTCTCAAAGGAAACCAGCGGCGAATTCGCGGTCAACACCCCGATCGGTGAAATCAGCCTCAAACCGCTATCCACCGCCGCGAACGCCACAACCACGCCCCTGATCGTCAACGGAGCCACAGCAGTCTACGCCGGCACCCAAACCGCGACAGACACGATCGTCCGGCCTGAGCCACTCGGCGCAACCGCGATGCTACAAATGCGCACCTCGGCAGCCCCAACCTCCTTCAGTTGGCAGGTGGGTTTGGGGGCCAACCAGAAGCTCCAGGTGCTCGCGAATGGCAGCGTCGCCGTGACCGAATCGGGACCGGGGTCGGGCCTGGAAGGCGAAACCGAAGAAACCGAAGAAAAACCGAGCAACGAAACCGCCGCTGAAACCAAAGGCCAAGAAGGCTACAGCGCCGAAGCCGCAGCCGAAGCGCTGGAAAAAGCCACGCCGGAAGAAAAACTGAGCAAACTCGCGGCCTCATCGACCGCCACCACCGGGGAAACCAAACCCAAATCCGGGGAACTAGAGCCCCAGGAAACCAAAGCCCAATACGAAGCCGCCACGACGGCTACCTCCTACGCCGAATCGCACACCGAAAACACGACCCTGATGGTGCTCCCCGCCCCGACCGTCGTCGATGCCGAAGGCAAAGCCGTGTCCTCCAGCCTGAGCGTCCAGGGCAACACCATCAAGCTCAGCATCACGCCCGGCGCCGCCAAATACCCCGTCACGGCCGAGGTCTCCGCCGACGCGCCCACCAACGCCGCCAGCGCCAAACGCACCCCCGCCCCCACCATCGGTTTCTCAAGCCAGCTCGCGAAGCCCTTCGAAAAATCCGAAGAAGAAGTCGAAGGCAAATGGCAAGAAGCCAATCACATGGACAAGAACCTCACCGAAGGCAAAGCGGTCAAAATCAAATACGCCCGGCTGATCGCCCCTTACAACGTCGAAGCCAAATCGGAACAGCTGCAAGCATGGCTGAAAGCCGTCAGCAAAACCAAACTCCCGGGTGGCGCCCGCCTCGTACCAGAGATCACCCTCGCGAAGTGTGATCAGCGCCTGCCAGGCCCGCCAAGAGAAACGATCGCGCCATCAATACTGGCCACTTGTGAAAAGGAAGAAAAGCGGCCCAACTTCCCTGAAATCTACTATCGGCACGTCCTCCCGCTGATGAAAGCCCTGATCAAGGGCAACCCTAAAGAAGGGGTAGAAACGGTGCCGGTCCGGGTCTGGGGCGCGTGGAACGAGCCGGAGGAGAGCAGCCTCGGCGCTTCCCCCGCGAAGGCGTCCGAAGTATGGGGCGCCGCCGTACGCGCGCTGCACAAGGTCGGCTGCAAGGTGTACTGCAAGGTGATAGCCGGCGAATTCACCGGCTACCGCAAGCTCGCGCCTAAAGAACGCGAAAATCCCAAACACGAAACAGCCGAGCTCAAATACGTAACCAGCTACGAGAACGACATTATCGCTGACCAGCGCAAAAAGAAATGGGACGCCGGCAAGCCCGAAATCTGGGGGCTGCACGACTACAAAGACCTCAAAGAAACCGCCGAAGCAGCAACCGACGTCGGCGGACAACTCGTGCGCAAGAGCGGCACCGGCAGCGCCGAAGCGCAAGCGTTCGTACAAGGAACGCACCGCGCCGGTCTCGGCCATCCCCAGGACTGGATCACCGAGAACGGCGTGCTGCTATGGGAGCGCAGCGGACACACCCCGCTGTACGGCAACGCTGAAGCCCAGCGTGTGGCCGCCGAAGATTTCCTCGAACTCGGCAAGCAGTCAACCGGTCACGTCGAAACCGACAACTACTACGAGTACCAAAGCGAAGCCGCGAGCGCAGAACAGCTCAGAGCCGAATCGAAACACAACAACACCGTCGAATTCGATAGCGCGCTCCTGTCGGACGAAGGCACGATGCCCCAAGATAATCGGCCCGCTTACTGTGTGATCGCGCTGGCAGACAAAGGGGCTTGTCCGCCAGCCGCGAAAACGCAAGCGGCGGTCGCAGGGACGATCAAATCGACGGGTGCCACGGCGTCACTCGCGGTGAACCCGTCCGGTGCCTTGACGAAATACCTCGTCGAGTACGGGACCACCACGGGCTACGGCCACACCACGACGGCCGGAACCACGGCTAACGCCATCGGGGAACAGAGCGAGACGGCTGCTATCAGCGGGCTGGAAGCTTGCACGACCTATCACTATCAGGCGGAGGCCGAAAACGAAGCTAACGAAGGCAAGCCCGCCATCGGAGGAGACAAGACGTTTAAGACGAGCGGTTGTCCGGTAAGCTCGATGGCTTCGCAGGATAGGTCTGCATGCGCCGCGCTCACCGCAGGGACGGTCGATTGCTGGGGCGAAGACACCAGCGGTCAGCTAGGCAACGGGCGCACCGAAACCGAAGCGCTCCCCGGCGAAGTAACAGAACTGACAGGAGTCAGCGAAATCAGCGGCCGCGGGCAGCCATGCGCGCTGCTGAGCAGCGGCGGCATCGACTGCTGGGGCGGCGGCAGCGATGTGCCCGTCGCGGTCACGGGCATCACGAGTGCTACATCAGTCGATACCGCTGTCGGGTCCGGGTCACTAGGGACGCATGCCTGCGCAAGCCTCAAAAGCGGTGCGGTGGAATGCTGGGGGTCGGACGTCGGCGGTATGCTCGGCAACGGCAAAAGCTCCGGAGAATCCTCCAGTCCGGTAGAAGCATCGGGCATCACGAACGCCGTCTCTGTGAGCGTAGGGGGCTCAGCTTCGTGCGCCGTCCTCTCTACAGGGCACATCAAGTGCTGGGGCGAGGAAGGCACACTCGAGGTCGTCGTTAAGGAAGGAGGATCGGCGTTGCCGGTGGAAATCTCGGGCATCTCAACCGCGAAGCAGGTCAGCGTGGGCGAGTCAACGGCGTGCGCTGTGCTGAGCGACGGCCACATCGAGTGCTGGGGCTATGGTGAAAACGGGCTTCTCGGGGATGGCCAGCTCAACGGTCCAGAAATGTGCGGCGAGGATGACTGCAGCAGGACGCCACTCGAAGTGACAGGCATCAGCAACGCTAGCTCCGTGAGCGTTCCAGCCGGAGAACTCGGGGCGCCATGCGCGGTGCTCACCACCGGGTCGGTGAAGTGCTGGGGCGTCGGTCAAAGCGGGGGCTTCGGGAACGGCGAAAAGGGCGAAAAAGCGATGACGGGCACACCAGTCGAAGTCAGCGGCATCAAAACCGCCACGGCGGTCGCCACAGGCGGCAGCTACGCCACGTGCGCCTTGCTGACCGGCGGGACCGTCAACTGCTGGGGTACCAACTTCCGCGGCGCGCTCGCCTATAAACCACACGAAAGCGAAGAAGTGATAGACACGCCAATCGAAATCCCGGGCATATAGCTCTCGCTGTAGCCATCTCGTCAACCAGCAAGGTGCTCCATGACCACCTCGCTGCCACCACGCGGGCGCGTCGCCGAATGAGTTTGTGCGGCCTGCGCGTGAGCACAGAGCGTGTTGCGGCGGTTAGCCGTTGGCTCTGAATCGAGCTTGACCTACCCGCGGGGTTACCTGCATGCTGGATACATGGCGAAATCTGCACCAGCCGAAGATGACTCGGGCCGGCTCTCGGGCACCTTCCGACAGCTTCCCGACCGGGACGAGCTTCTGACACTGACAGGCGTGCAGCTGCGGCCGAGCAATGACCTTGATGCCATGTGGGCCAAGCTGATCGCCCTGGGTGCCCGCAACGGCACCGAGGATCTCCATGTCGCCGGGGTGTTTAGCGACCGCCAAGCACCCGCATTGAACCGGCGCCTACGCGCCCGCGTCTACGAGGTCCTGATTGCGCTGCGCCGTCTCGATCCTGATCAAGCCGACGACCCCTACCGCCGCTATCTTCAACACCTCGCCGCCGGCTCCGGCCTTGAACCAACTCAAGCCGCCATTGCCGTAGCGGTAGAACGAGCAGTCAAGGACTACGCTGCGGCCGAAGGGGTCGACGCACCGACTGCTGCGGCCCTCACAGAGGCTGGCATCGACGGGGCGCTGAACCATCTCGAAGCCGTGTGGCAGCTAGACGACACCAACATGCAGCGTGCCCTCGCCTTCTTTGTGAGCGCGATCCCCATCTATTGGGAGCACCCACAGGTCAGCCCGGAGTTCCAGGCGCTACTCGAAGGCCGACCGCAGAGCCGCATAGCCCACGCGTGAGCGGCGATCAGGGCGTCCCGAAGCCGCTGCACGCTCGAGCTCGCGCGCCAGCGCCGCCCTCGGTCGACCCAGGCGCGCGGTTGCCGCTGGTCTCAGCTGCGAGCGGCCAGCAGGGCCTCGATCAGGCGTCTGACGCGCTCCCCAAACGCCGAAGGCCCAGTCCCCTGGGGGACTGGGCCGGTTCGACCTTCGTCAAGATGGTGGAGACGGTGGGAATCGAACCCACGTCCGCAATCGCGTGTGAATGGCTTCTACGATCGTAGCTGGCGCTCTGATCTCATCCCCGACTCGCCTCGTCGGCGGGGTTGTGGGGGACCAGCCTCCTTGAGGGAGACAAGCGCGGCCCTCGAGGAGGGCCGCGGAAGGGGGAACGTCGGCCCCGCGGATGTGAGGGACATCCACGGGGCCCACGCGCCGGGTCAGTGCCCGCTTCAACTCGCGAGCAGGGCCACGAGCTTGCCGAGCTGACTGCCCCAGCCGGCCTGTGCCATGCCGATGAGCTGCTCGGCACAGATCATGCGCGACGTGATGACGACCTTCGTGCGACTCTCGCCCAGGTCGATGAGCTCGACGGTCGTCTCGCCGGATTCGATCATCGGGTGCTCGCTGCTCTCCTCGCCAAACGACAGGCGCTCGGGCGGCTCGACGATCCCGAAGTGGCCATCGCTCGGGTATTCCTCCCCATCGGGTCCGACCATCGTCAGCCGGCAAACGCCGCCGGGCCGCAGGTCGAACTCGATTTTGTCGCGAGGCGTGGTGAAGTGCTCGGGCCCCCACCACCGTGTCACCTCATCAGCATCGGTCCACGTCTTCCAGACGAGCTCGCGCGGCGCGTCGAGCTCCCGCTCGATCACGATCGTGTGCTCGGCCATCTCGAACTGCTCAGTCATCGCCGTCTGCCTTTCGTTGTATGTGTTGGAGGTGATGCGCGAGGCGATCCAGGCGGCCGTCCCAGATCTCGCGGTACTGCTCCAGCCAGTTGGCCACGTCGCGTAGAGGCGCGCCCTCGAGCCGCGAGGGCCGCAGCTGCGCTGCTCGCCCGCGTGTGATCAGCCCTGCCCGCTCGAGCACCTTCAGGTGCTTGGAGACAGCCTGCACGCTGACTGGGAACGGCTCCGCGAGCTCGTTGACCGTCACCTCGCCATCCTCCGCCAGCCGCGCGAGGATCGCGCGACGCGTCGGGTCCGCGAGAGCCGCAAACGTGAGGCTGAGATGGTCGGCCGCCATTCTATTCATCCAGTTAGTTTATCAACCATCTCATTGAATAATAGCTCGGTGCGACCACGGACGCGATCGGTCACAGAATCCGCCGCTCGGGGTTAACAACAATGTGGACTTCCTCGAGGCCAGCGACGGTGAGCTGCTGGCGGCATCGCGCTCGGAGCCGGATGCGTTCGCCGCGTTCTACGATCGGTATGAGGGCTCTGTCGTCGGCTACTTCGCCCGCCGCACCGGGAATCCGGAAGTGGCGGCGGACCTGACGGCGGAGGTGTTCGCGGCGGCGCTCGGCGCCTCACACCGCTACAGACCCGAGACGCCGTCAGCCGCGGGCTGGTTGTTCGCGATTGCGCACAACAAGCTCCTCACGAGTCTTCGCCGCGGACGCGTCGAGGCCGACGCGCGCCGTCGGCTGGGCATTCGCGAGCCGATCGAGCTCGCCGCGGAGGAACTCGAGCGGGTCGAGAGCGCCGCCAGCTCAAGTGGCTGGGTGACCGAGCTGCTGGACCGGCTGCCCCCGCTCCAGCGTGAGGCCATTCGCGCGCGGATCGTCGATGAGCGCTCCTACCCGGACATCGCGGGGGAGCTGCAGACATCGGAGCTGGTCGTGCGCCAGCGGGTCAGCCGGGGACTTTCGAAGCTCAGAGCAGAACTGGAGGAGCAACCATGACTCTCCTGCCCCAGGTCCGAAGCCAGTTGCATGACGCCGCAGGCCGGCGAGCCCGTAGTCGCACCCGCCGCCTGGCGGCGTTCGGACGCGGGAGTCAGCGACGCGGATGGCACCGGACCCCGTTGATCTCTCTCGCGGTCGGACTCGGCCTGGCCGGCGCCGCGTTCGCGAGCGGCGTGATCCAGTTCGGCGCCCCGGCACCGAAGTCGCCGGTCCAGCTGTTCACGGCACCCCGGACAGGTGATGGTGCCCTGACGCCCGGATCGGTCCGCATGCTCCCGATCGCCACTGCGGACCCGGCGGGCGGAGCGCCGTGGGGCATGCGCGAGTTCGCCACCAGCAGAGGCCTTGGCTGTATCGAGGTCGCCCGCCTCGCCGGCGGCAAGCTCGTCGCGCTCGGACAGGACTACGCGTTCGGAAACGACGGGCGCTACCACGAACTGAGCGCCTCAAGCGGAGGAGCGGGCTACGGCGACTGGTGCAGCGCACTTGACCGCTACGACCGGCTCTATATCAACCAGACCTGGGGTGAGCAGCCGGCCAGCGCCTGGCAGAGTCGCTGCTACGCGCCGGACTCGCCTCCCGGCGGCCACATGAAGCACGAACCGCCATGCCCTTTGAGCGACGAGCGCAACCTGTACTTCGGGCTGCTCGGCCCCGACGCCGAGAGCGTCACGTACGTCCTGGGCGGCCAGCACCATACGCTCGCGACGAGCGGACCCGAGGGCGCCTACCTGATCGTCACGCGCTCGACCCCGGGTCAGCTGCTCACCGGGGTCGGCACGGGCGGCGTCGTCCCCGTCGACGGCCCGATCACCGAAATCCACTACCGCGACGGGGCGACATGCCACCTGACCTCACGCAGCTGGATCGGCGGCGCATACGCATGCAAGCCCAGCATGCAGGTGCCCGTCGGGTACGTCGCTCCGCAGGCCCTGTCATACACCCACGCGCAGGTTGCGGCGCCCCTTCGCGTCGAGCTGATTCGCACACGCCACGACCGGTATGAGCTGCGGCTCACGTTCCGCTCGCGCGTGGCGCTCGCCAACGCCGAGAGCGGCTACAACTTCATCTGGTACGTACCCGGAGCGCGTTACGAAAACCACGGCGGCTACCGGACCGAATCGGACATCGCGGCAGGCCAGGTCGTGAGCACCACCACCTGCCCCCTGCCGCCAGGCGTGATCCATGGGACCGTCAGCCTCTACGAGCCCGACGAAGTCTTCGAGCGAAAGAGCGAAGTCGTCTACGCGTTCAAATACGAACAAGTCGGCGTCCTGGTCGCGAGCTTTTCCGTGCACGTTCCACGAACAGCGAGGCCAAGCAACCCCGAAAGCGCGAATCTGTCGCCCCTCACATGCAGCCCTCGGGTGCTCAGACGCCCGAGCCGCTGAGCCGTAAAATGAGGCGATGGATTTCGTAAAGGTCACGTCCGCACAAGTGCTTGGGCACTATCGGCTGCGGCTTACCTTCAGCGATGGCAGCTCGCGCGATGTCGATCTCACAGGAGAGCTACACGGCCCGGTGTTCGAGCCACTTGCCGACCCCGACTTCTTTGCGCAGGTTCGCGTGGACGACGAGCTGGGGACGGTCGTGTGGCCCAATGGTGCGGACCTCGATCCCCTCGTGTTGCACGGCGACTTCGAGCCGGCCTCGCGCTTCGTTCATCGCTGACCGCTGCGCCCGACCGGCGGTCGACAGATCACACAGTGACCCGCCACACCGACAAGGCAATCGAGCAGGCCGCCCGCCGGTTCGAACACGTAATCCCGCAAAGGCTCGGCGCATCGCTCAAGAACTGTGCTGGTCTGGGAACTCGGAACTGGCCACGATGGCCGACAGCTTGGAGGAGCGGCTGGCCCGAGCGCCTGAGGCCGGCGGCGATCAAATCACGACAGCGTCCAGGCTATGAGCTGGTCAAACCAGGCTGGCGAGTGTGTGCGCCGCAGCCGCCTGGAATCGTGCTAGGTCTCGGTATGGGCGTGCGACGAGCATCGCTCCCTGGAGTGCACTGAGGACTGTTTGGGCTGCGTCTGCGGGAGATCCGTCGAAGGACAGCTCGCCGTCGGATTGGCCGTCCGCGAGCACGCTAGCCAGCCAGGTCAGTTTGTGATCGAAGAAGCGAATAACCGAGCCGTGCATTCGCTCGGGCAGGGTTTGGTATTCGGCGGCGAGCATCCCGCACAGACACATGCGATCTCCGCGCAAGACGTCCACGTAGAGGCCCGCGTACGCGTCGAGCTTCGCGCCAGCACCCGAAGTCGTGCTGTCGATCCTTTCGAGCGCTTCTGTGAAGCGGGCGGAGTAGCGCTCGATCAGCGCCTCGCCCAGCTCGGCCTTGCTGGCGAAGTGGTAGTGCAGGCTCGCCTTTGTGACGCCCAGCTCGCCAGCGATGTCCGCGTAGCTGAACCCGTTGTAGCCGCGGCTCTGGACCAGATGCTCAGCGACATCGAGGATTCGCTGCGCTGTGCCCGCCGGCGCTTGAGTTTGCGTGACCGCCATGTATCCCATCTTCGCAGGAGACCAGTCTTGGACTGGCCTTGACAACCAACCTACTAGTAGATAAGAATAGCGGCTCAGAACGAGTCGCCTGCGAGAGGATGGTGCCGATGCAGACAACAGAGCACAGGAGCTTTGACGCGCCCGACGAGACACGCGAGTTCCCTCACGGGCACGCGGGCATTCTCAAGATGAGCGGCGGAGAGGTCGGGATGATGGTCTTCGAGCCGGGCTGGCGCTGGTCGAACGACGTCAAACCGATCGCCAACACGGACAGCTGCCAGGCGCCGCACTTCCAGTACCACGTCAGCGGCCAGCTCGCGATCCGCATGGACGACGGCACCGAGTTCATAGCCGGCGCTGGGGACGTCACGTCCCTCCCGAGCGGGCACGACGCCTGGGTGATAGGCGATGAGCCCGTGACGGTGATCGACTGGTTCGGCGCCAGCGACTACGCCAAGAAAGCCTGACCCCCCGTTCGAGCGTCCCAACAGAAACGTCTTCGCAATCCCTACCCCGAAAGAGAGCTTCATGGCACGCAAGATCGCAGACTGCCGTCGCTTTGAGAGCGACAACAACTGCTCGCTTACGATCATCGGCGAGGAGGACGAGGTCATAGCCACCGCGGCGCAGCACGCCGTGGCAGCGCACGGCCACCAAGACACCCCGGAGCTCCGCACGCAGCTACAGGCCATGCTCGAGCCCGAGGACAGCTACGTGCCGGGCACACGCGAGCCTGAGCCGTTCTCGAGCTAGGGTCGCAACCGAACCGCTACGCCGCCTCCGCCGACCAGTTTCAGGCCCGATGGTCGGGATGCGAACCCCGCCCTCCCATTCTAGGTTGGCCGAGCAGCCAATAGTGCCTCAATCAGCCGACACACGCGATCCTCCTGGCCTGGGAACGCCGAAGGCCCAGCCCCCTGGGGGACTGGGCCGTTTCGACTGTCTTCTAGATGGTGGAGACAGTGGGAGTCGAACCCACGCAACGTTCCCGCCGTGAGGAGGATTGACGGCGGAACATCCCATGTCCAGGCACCGCCGGCTAGGCCGGCAGTGGCTCGCGTTCAGCAGTAGTCAGCGCCTTCGGCCTCCAACTCGGCGTGCAGCTTGGCACCGCTCTCGTAGAGCGCGCGCACACCAGGATCGCGCAACGAGCGCTCGAAATCTCGCTCGTCAATCACGATCAACGCCTGCTCAAGCACGTTCTTCATCTCGTCATCGTCGCGCGTAGCCACAGCGCCAGCGTACCGCGCGCCGACCTGGCCGACTGCTTGGCTGCGCTGGCGGACTGCAGCGAACGTAGCGTGCGACAATGACGGCATGACGAAGACCGAGTTGCACGAGCTGGTGGACGGTCTGCCCGACGACACGCTCGACGGAGCGGCGGTGCTGCTTCGCAGCCTCACCGAGCGCAGGATCGACCCCGACCAGGCATGGTTTTGGACGCTGGACTGGCTTTCTGGCGAGCTTGAAGCCGACCGCGAGGCGCAGAGCGATCCTGGCGTCGTGTACCGGGACGCCGAGTCCTTCAAGGCCGCGCTACACACCGCGCGCAGCGAGTAGTGCCGACCTATCAGCCGCGGCCGAGGTTCCTGCGCGACTTCAAGAGCCTGACCGCCACGCAGGTGGCCGCGTGGGAGAAGGCGCTCGACGTGTTCATCGCCTGCCTACGCAGCGGACGCTTCGAGCCGAGCCTGCGCGTGAAGCGCGTGCAGGGGTATCCCGGCGTGTGGGAGATGACGTGGGCGGCTGACGGCCGCGCGACGTTCGAGTACGGCCAGGAGATACGCCCCGGCGACCCGCACGTCATCTGGCGGCGTATCGGCACTCACGACATCTTCCGCCAGCCGTAAAGATCGAGTCCACGCAACATTCCCGCCGTGAATGAGTCGCGAGAGCAACGCCGGGCCTGACGCAAGTATCAGTCGCCAGGCTCTGCGACCGGATCGACGATAGCCACACATGCGGCATCGAAGTCGCGAAGGTTGAGGGTCACAACCGCCAGATCGTGCGCCAGCGCGGTCGCTGCAATGAAGCTGTCCTTGATCGGCATCGCGCGCCCTTCCGCGCGAAGTCTCGCGAGTAGCTCGGCCCAGCGCAGTCCCGTCGAGGCCTCCCACGGGATGCACTGCAACCTCTGTACTCCGTCCTCGAACCAGCGCTCGAGCCGGCTTCGGCGGCGACCACGTGGGAGCAACAGGATGCCGAAACGGATCTCCCCCAGGATGACTGGGTCGACGGCGAGCTCGGGCTCATTGTGCCTCAGCCAATCGATGACACGCTGGTCGGGGGCAAGCTTGGTCGCCTCCGAGAAAACGTTCGCGTCAACCAGATAGCGCGCCATGCGATCAGCTAAAGCGAGTCGGTTGACTCCGACCCAATCTCTACGAACCAACCGTCATCCGGACACGACCGCAGCCATTCGATCAAACCATGGTTCGGCGGCGGCGTCAGCCGGGTGAGCCGGTACTCATCAGGTCCAACTCGGTCGACCTCGAACTCCTCCCCCGCCTTGATGCCATCCGCAGCACGAAACTCCGCAGGGAGAACGATCTGGCCCTTCGTGGAGATAGTGGTACGCATATAAGTAAGATAGCATCTTACTGGTCCAAAGGTGTCGACCCGAGGATCGCGTGGCGCTCACTGCGTCCCTCCCTGCCAACCTGGGGCCAGAACGCAAGAACCCTGGCGCCTTTCTTCGGGGCCAGGGTTCATACGTCAAACCTATGGTGGAGAGGACCGTACGTTGCGCAAACCACGTTGTCGTGTGCGCTCCGCTACTGAGCATGTCGGGTTAGCGGGCGAGTGTGTCTTCGATCGCGGCGCTGAATTCGCCGGGTTCCGTGATCGACGCGTCTTCGAACTTCTTGAGCGCCCCGCTCGAACGACCGAGAAGGAATGACGGCGTAGCGGTGAGACCGTTGCTGTTTGCCACCGAACTGCCTTCTACGACCTCCCTGGAGTACGCCGCGTTGCTTCTGTCATCGGTCCACGTCGAGAGATTCAGGCCCGGGATCTGCCGCGCGATGCCCTGCAGGAATGCGTCGTTGACGTACCCTGAGCCCTCTGCTCCCTGCTCGTGGTAGAAGGTCTCGATGAAGTTCCACATGCGGTTCTGCGCCCCAGCCGCCAGCGCCGCAACCTGCTGCAGTTTGAACACTTCCGGATCGCGTGTCGCGGTTTCGAGCGAGCGATATTCGACCCGTACCTTTCCGGTGCGCACCCACCTGGAGATCAGCGTCGGAAGCGAGTCGAGCGTGAATGCCTGGCAAGCCGAGCACTCGAGGTCGCCGAAGTACTCGATTGTCACGGGCGCCGATCGGCTGCCGAGCACGTTCGCCCGTTGAGGAATCCCCGTGAGCAGTGCGTCCACTTCGGTCTCGATGGTGCGCGCCGCACTGCTCCCCACCCTCGGCGGCGATTTCGAGCCGCTCCCGCCCGTCGCGAGCGCTATGACCACGACGGCCATCAACACCGCCGCGGTGGTCGCGCCGAGCAGGGAGAGCCTGCGTCTGCGCACGGCACCGGCGGCGGCCTCTGACTCCATCTGCTTGCGTTTGGAGCGCGCCTGGTCACGACGCTCCCGCCGCGTCATCTGTGGGGATGGTTGAAGACAACGTTGCTGCTGACGAAGGTGGATACAACTTCACCGTTGGCGTTCAGCCATGTGATGCTGGCTGGGATCTCCGGTGTGGGGCCAGGCTCCGTCTGGGGCGTGCCGTGCGTAATGGGCCCTTCAGGCGCGGGGTAGCCCTGCCACGAGAACGTGTTCTCGGTCACCGTCTCGGTCTGGGCGGGATGGTCGGGATAACGCAGGATGACGCTAGCGACGCCGTCGGGCACGAGCCCGTACCCGTCCAGACCGGCGCTCTCACGCCAATGTCCGGATGTCAGCGCGCTCGTGTCGGTGCAATCCCCCCCGGCGCCACTGGCTTCGACCTGCTGGACGCAGATCAGGTTCTTGGCTTCGGTGGGCACATAGGCGCCCACCGCCGGGTCCCACTGCGCAGCCCCAAAGTCACCGCTGGTGACGGTGTAGAGCAGCTGGTGCGGGAAGCCCGGCGCCGACGGGAGCAGCCGGACGTAGTTCCTGCGAATCCCGTGGACTCCCGGGAGAATCGATGAGCCGAGCGTCGCGGGGTCCACGGAGGTCCCTGGCGGTGGGTCACGCAGGATGCCCAGCAGCGCGAGTTGTTCGGCCGGCGGGGCATCGGCGGTCGTGCTCACGGGCTGCCCCCAGAAGTCACGCACTATCGGACCCACTCCGATCGCGATCGCCGGGGTTGCGATCGCGGCAACGGCGCTTAGAACGGCCAGCATCCGGAGCCTCCCGCGGCGCGAGAGGCGCTGCAGCGGGGCCGGCCATGACCGCCGAGGAGCGATCGGTGCATCACAGACGCGGACGAGGTCGGTTTCAAGGCGATCGATAAAGGTCGACATGGTCTAGCTCCCCATTGCGGCTCGGAGGGTGGCAAGCGCGCGACTGACGCGCTTTCGGATAACGGCCTCGCTGGTATTCGCACGACCAGCGATGACCTCGTAGTCGAGCTCGTCGATAACGCGCGCGGTAAGTGCGTCCGCCTGCTCGACCGGCAGCAGCTCATAGATGCGCCCGAGCAGCTCGTCGTCTCGACCTGCCTCGACGATCAACTCGATGTCACGGTCGTCCAAGGCGACGGGTGTGAGCTGCAACCGTCGGCGTGCCGCCTCGGCAACGATGCCGTGCCGGTGGCGATCGATCAGCAGATTTCTCGCCGTGACCAACAGCCAGCCCAGCGGGCTCGCAGGTAGATCTCGCCGAGGATCACGTACGACCGTGAGCAGTGCAGCAAACGTCTCGGCGAGCAAGTCCGCCGCGACCTCGGGCTCATCGACGCGACGCGCCAGAAACGCCAGAACTACGGCATGGTGCTGGCGAAAGAACGTTCCGAAGCACTCCGGGTCACCGCGCCGGGCGGCGTGCAGCAGCTCTCGGTCATCGTGGGCCATCGGCTCCATATATTCATTACACGAACGACGAGCGGCGTTTGTGACCGCTTCTCCTCGCTGGCTCCGCGAAATCGACCCTGCAAAGCCGAATTTCGGCATTTGCAGGCCTCACCGAGGGCCCGCAAATCCACGGTTTCTCCTCGGACTCCTTCGCACCCGCGTGAGCCGGGAATTCGGCATCAGGGTGCAAAGTTCGCACTACTTCGCCCCTATCCGTATCAGTGGAGACGGTGGTGTGTGGTTGCAGCTGATAGGCGACACATGTGTCAGGACATAGGAGACACCAACGTGATGGGGGTCTTCTGTGGAGATGGCGCGGTATCTGGTCGAGGCGCATGTGTTGGAGGGACGTTCG
>Ga0187890_10000645_pt1 | contig 25073 bp, 21 predicted proteins | sample June2016WEW_21_1_FD_133005 | JGI IMG/M metagenome (GOLD analysis project Ga0187890, IMG submission 133005) | Peatland microbial communities from SPRUCE experiment site at the Marcell Experimental Forest, Minnesota, USA - June2016WEW_21_10 | ecosystem: Environmental > Terrestrial > Soil >... | reverse complement strand
GCTCGAGCTGGCGGCGCACCTCAGGAGGCACCGTCCGCTCCCCCTCCAGGTTCAGCTCCTCCAGGACCTCCAGGAGGCGGTCCAGCTGCCCCAGGTGCGAGCGGCGGTCCGCCCGCTGCGGGCCGCTCTCGCCCTCCCAGGTCAGGGCCGGTCCCGCCCGGCTCCGCGTCGTCCGTCCCCGCTCTCTGATCTTGGCCACGAATCGGTCCGTAGAAATATGCGCCAATCGAGCCTGGAGGTAAATAGCCCTTCCCGCACCCTGGTCTCCTTGAAGTTAGTCAGCCCGCCGTCACCGCCTCGGCCAGGGTCTCCGCCAGCCCCACGTCGGCCAGGGTGGCGGCCTCGGGGCGCAGCCCCAGGGCGTGGGCCACGAAGGGCGCGACCAGCTCCGCCAGTGCCTGGGGACGAAGGTCGCCCTGGGCCCCAACCGCCTCCAGGGAGGTGGCGGTGCGACCCTCGATCCCGCAGGGAACGATCAGGTCGAAGGCGGAGAGGTCGGTGGTGCCGTTGAGGGCGAAGCCGTGGTAGGTGACCTTGCGCCCACTCAGCTTGACCCCCAGCGCCGCCAGCTTCCCCTCCCGATGCCACACTCCGGTGTAGGGAGGGTCTCGGAACGCCTCCACCCCGAGCAGCTGGCAGGAGTCGATCAGGGCGTCCTCCAGAGCCCGGAGGTAGGCGATGGCGTCCATCCCCAGCTGCTCCAGGCTGACGATCGGATACCCGACCAGCTGCCCCGGCCCGTGGTAGGTGACCGAGCCCCCCCGGTCCACGGCGAAGTACTCGGCACCCCTGGCCCGCAGGCCGGCCTCACCCTGAAGCAGGTGCTCCGGCTTGCCACCCCGGCCCATGGTGTAGACCGGTGGGTGCTCCATCAGGAGCAGCACGTCCTCCCCCAGCCGGCCTGCGGCCCTGGCCGCGGCCAGCTGCCGCTGGCAGTCCCAGGCGAGCTGGTAGGGGACGGTGCCACACCAGGCCACCCGCAGCGCTGGGCGCCAGACCCCGGCCACGACTACTCGGCCCCGGACCCGACCCGACCGGGCCGGGCGGCGCCAGCGCCCGCCTGCTCGTGGGCGTGGTAGGAGCTGCGCACCAGCGGCCCTGACTCGACGTGAGCGAAGCCCAGCGACATCCCGAACTCGCGGAGCTCGAGGAACTCCTCGGGACGCCAGAACCGCTCGCAGCGGATGTGCTTCAGCGAGGGCCGCAGGTACTGGCCGATGGTCACCAGCCCCACCCCGTGCCGGCGCAGGTCCACCAGGACCTCCTTGGCCTCCTCCATGGTCTCGCCCAGCCCCACCATGAGACCCGACTTGGTCTGGGACCCGGGGCGGAGCTCACCGGCCCGGCGCAGCACCGAGAGCGAGCGCGGGTAGAGCGACTTGGGACGGACCCTGGGGTAGAGGCGGGCCACGGTCTCAATGTTGTGGTTGAAGATCTCGGGAGCCGCCCCGACCACCCTGGCGATGCTGGCCTCCGAGCCCTGGAAGTCCGGCGTCAGAACCTCGACCTGGCAACCCGGCACCCGGCGATGGATGGCCTCGACGGTCCGGGCGAAGATGGCCGCCCCACCGTCGGGGAGGTCGTCTCGATCCACGGAGGTGATCACCGCGTGGCGCAGGCCCATCTCCGCAACGGCCTCCGCCACCCGCTCCGGCTCCTCGAGGTCGAGCCCGGTGGGGCGTCCTGAGGTGACGGCGCAGAAGGCGCAGGCCCTGGTGCAGATGTCACCGAGGATCATGAAGGTGGCGGTCCCATAGCCCCAGCACTCACCGATGTTGGGGCAGCGGGCCTCCTCGCAGACGGTGTTGAGTCGCTTGCCGCGCATGATCCGGTCCAGCTCCTGGTACCGGCCCCCGACCGGCATCTTGACCGTGAGCCATCCGGGGCGGCGCTCCACCCCCGCGGGAAGCAACTGCTGCCACATCGGGCGGCCGTCCCCCACCGGCCCCCGGCCCGGGATCAAGTCGGGCCGCCGGTCCGGCAGGACCGGCAGGCTCACCTTGGGTCGAACCACGCGATCCGAGGAAGGGCTGTCCATCTGGCAATCCTAAGACCTGGGGCCGCCCAGCCCCGGAGGAGTCCGGACTGCTAGAAGAGCGAGGTGTCGGCGCTGACCGCCTCGAGAGAGCTCTTGACAGCGCCGAGGAACCGGGCCGCGGAGGCGCCGTCGTTGACCCGGTGGTCGAAGCTGAGGCAGAGATTCATGATGGGGCGGATCGCGATGCCGTCCCCGATCACCACCGGGCGGCGCACCATCGCGTCCATGACCAGGATCCCCGCCTGGGGCGAGTTGATGATGGCCTGGGACATGATCGTGCCCAGCGTCCCCGCGTTGTTGAGCGTGAAGGTGCCGCCCTCCACATCGTCGAGGGTTGCCCTCCCGAGACGCGCCCTCTCGATGAGCTCGGCTGCGGCCCGCGCCAGCCCGGCCACGCTGTACCGGTCGGCGCCCCGCACCACCGGCACGATCAGCCCGTCGGCGATCGCCACCGCCAGCCCCAGATTGACGTCGGCGTGGAGGGTCACGGCGTCCTCGCCGTAGACCGCGTTCATGGTGGGGACCGCTCGCAGCGCCAGGCAGGTGGCCTTCATCGCGTAGTGGAGGAAGGTGAGCTCCACCCCGGTGGCGGCCAGGAAGTCGGCCCGCCGGGTCGCTCGCGAGGCCGAGACCCCGCTCATGTCGACCTCGACCATCGTCCAGGCGTGGGGCGCGGTGTGGCGGCTGCGGACCATGTGCTCGGCGATGGACCGCCGCATCGGGCTGTGCGGCACCACATCCCCCGGGCGCGGAGGGGCGGAGGCCACCGGCTGGGGCCGCTCCGGGGGTGCGGGCGGGGCGGTGGGCTGGGCGCCGCCACCCTCCAGGAAGAGGAGCAGGTCCCGCTTGGTAATCCGGCCCTGGAACCCGGTGCCCCTGACCTGAGAGATGTCCAGGGAGTGCTCGTCGGCCAGCGCCCTCACCGCCGGGCTGATGAAACCCGGGGCGGCGACCTGGACGGCGGGCAGAGCAGGAGAGGTGGAATCGGTGGCCTCCGCCGGCTCCACCTCGCCTGTGACCGGAGTCGCGGTGACGGACTCGGGCTCCTCCGGGGGAGCCGCCGGGCTCGGCTCGGCTGCAGCGCCGATCTCTGGGACGTCCGCCTCGTCGCCGGCCTCGGTGACGCCCTCCAGGGTGCAGATCGGCTCACCCACCGAGAGCCGCTGCCCCTCGGCGGCGAGGATCTCGCCGACCGTTCCCGAGGCCGGCGAGGGGACCTCGGCATTCACCTTGTCGGTGATCACCTCGACCAGCGACTCGAAGCGATCGACCCGCTGACCGGGCTGGACCAGCCAGGTCCCTATCGTCCCCTCGGTGACCGACTCGCCCAGCTGGGGCATCCTGACCGTGATTGCCATTGGCTCTGTGTCCCTCAAATCGGCCGGCCTCAGTAGGCGGCCAGCTCCCGCAGCTTCAGCTCGATCTTGTCCGGATTGAGGCAGTAGACCTCGGCCAGGGACTCGGCGAAGGGGATCGCCGGGATCTCCGGCCCACCGATGCGCATGATCGGACCGTCCAGGGCCTCGAAGCACTCCTCGGCCACCACGGCGGCCACCTCGGCGCCGACCCCCACCGCCAGGTTGGCCTCCTGCGCCACCAGGACCTTGCCGGTGCGGCGGGCGCTCTCCACGATCATCTCGCGGTCCAGGGGCCGGACCGTGCGCAGGTCCACCACCTCGACCTCGACCGCGTCCGCCGCCAGCCGCTCGGCGGCGGTCACCACCTCATGGACGGTGGCGCCCCAGGTGAAGCAGCTGATATCCCGTCCCGGCCTCACGATCTTGGCCTTCCCGATGGGGACCAGGTACTCCTCGTCCGGCACCTCCTGCCGCAACGAGCGGTAGAGACCCTTGTGCTCGAAGAAGCAGACCGGGTCGGGATCGCGGAGGGCGGAGATCAGCAGCCCCTTGGCGTCATAGGGAGTGGAGGGCAGGACCACCTTGAGCCCGGGCACGTGGGCGAAGAGCGCCTCCAGCATCTGGGAGTGGTAGAGGGCGCCATGGACGTGGACGCCGCCCCCACAGGGAGCCCGAACCACCATGGGGCAGGACCAGTCGTCGTTGGAGCGGTAGCGGATCTTGGCCGCCTCATTGATCAGCTGGTCCACCGCCGGGAGGATGAAGTCCTGGAACTGGATCTCCGCCACCGGGCGCAGGCCGGCCATGGCGCAGCCGATGGCCACCCCGACGATGGATGCCTCCGCCAGGGGGGTGTCGATGACCCGCTCCGGCCCGAACTCCTGGAGGAGGTCGGCGGTGGCGCCGAAGACACCTCCCTTGACCCCCACGTCCTCCCCCATGATGATCACCCGGTCATCCCGGCGCATCTCCTCCTGGAGGCCCCTGCGAACGGCTTCGACGTAGGTGATCTCCGGCACCGGTCAGGAGTCCTGGTAGACGTGGTCGAACGCCGTGGCGGGGTCCGGGGCCGGAGCGTGGTCGGCCTCCTCCTGAGCCTCGTCGATCAACCTTTGGCACTCGGCGCGGATCTGTTCGGCCTCTTCCGGGGAGAGGATCGAACTGGCCTCCAGGTCGAGACGGAAGCGCTCCAGAGGGTCGTGGTGGAGCATCTCCGCCAGGTCCTCGGCCGAGCGGTAGCGGCGCTGGTCGTCGTCACTGCTGTGCGACTGCAGCCGGACGCAGTGGGCCTCGAGCAGGGTCGGCCCCTCACCCCTCCGGGCCCGGGCGACCGCCTCGCTGGCGGCCCGATAGACCGCCAGCACATCCCCACCGTCCACCGACTGTCCCGCCATTCCATAGCCGGCCGCCCGCTGGGCCACGTGCTTGACCGCCATCTGCAAGGACTGGGGGACGCTGATGGCAAAGGAGTTGTTCTCCACCAGGAAGATCACCGGCAGACGATGGACGGCGGCCCAGTTGAGCCCCTCGTGCCAATCGCCCTCGCTGGTCCCGCCCTCACCCAGAGAGGCCACCACCACCCGGTCCTCGCCCCGGTACTTGAATGCCTGGGCCACCCCCACGGCGTGGAGGATCTGGGTGGCAACCGGGCTTCCCCCGGTGACGATGTTGTGCTTCCGGCAACCGAAGTGGGACGGCATCTGGCGGCCGCCGCTGTTGGGCTCGCCCGCCCTGGCCAGGGCCGACAGGAGATGGTCGCGGGGCTCCATGCCCATGACCAGCACCAGGGTGAGGTCCCGGTAGTAGGGCACGATCCAGTCGTAGTCGCGGCGGAGCGCATACCCGACCCCGACCTGCGCCCCCTCGTGGCCCTGGCCAGAGATTGCGAAGGGGGCCCGCCCCTGGCGATTGAGCGTCAGCACCCGCCGGTCGAGCAGCCGGCCCAGGAGCATGTCCCGGTACATCGACCGCATCCGGTCAGTGGTCAGCCCGGTCGCCTCCGCCGGAACCGCCCCGGTCATCGCCATCGCTTGCCCGCCTCCGTCAACCTGCTGGGACCTGCGCCATCCTAGCGCGGGGGGGAGCTTCTGGGATCAGCCCAGGCGGAGCCCACCCGCTCAGGTGGCCAGCGAGCGGCGCACCCCGACGAAGCTTCCCAGGGAGCCGAGCAGGGCGCCAGCGATGATCAGGACGGCCACCACCAGCACAGCGAACCTCAGCCCCACCCCGAGTGCCAGGCTGTGTCCTCCCCCGAACCCGATCCCCAGGCCGAGCAGGGCCACCGAGGCCACCACAGCGGAGGTCACCCCCACGATGATCCCCTCCAGGATGAATGGCCAGCGCACGAACCAATCGGTGGCTCCGACCAGCTTCATGATCTCGATTTCCCGCCGCCGCACGTAGGCGGCGGTCCTCACCGAGATGGTGATGATCACCAGGGCCACCGCCCCGACCACCAACACCATCAGTCCGCCGCCCAGCTGGGCCACGAAGATGTACCGCTCCAGGCGGGGGACCACGTCGGCGTTGTAGTCGGTCGGGTGGGGCCCGGGGTCGATCAGCGCCGACGTCCGCACCTCCTGGTTGAGCTGGGACACCGCGTTGATGTCTTTGAGGTGGAGATTGATCGATGCCGGGAGCGGGTTGCCGGCCCCGGAGTGCTCCAGGAGGTTGATCGCCTGACCGAGTCCGAGACTGCCTGACGCCTGGGTGGCAGCCTGGTCCTTGCTCTCAAAGCTGGCCTTGGCCACCGTCGATTGACTGGCCAGGTTCTCCTCCAGGTTCATCTCGCTGGCATAGGAGAGGTGGTCGGCCATGAAGACCTTGAGCACCGACGCCTGGGATTCCTCGGTTTGGAGCACCCCGTCCAGAGAGTGGACCACCACCACCGCCACCCCGGCACCGAACAGGGTGAGGGTGATGGTGAGGACGCTGGCCAGGGCGATCCCCCGGTTCCGGGCGATGTTCTGCAACGCCACCCGGACCACGAATTTGAGCGCCGGGATGGGGTTCACAGGATGGCGTCCCCCTCGCGCAGGTAAGTGCCCTCGGCCTCGTCCCGGACGATCCGGCCGTCCTCGATAGCCAGCACCCGGCGCCGGCAGAGGTCGACCACCTCCCGGTTGTGGGTGGCCATGACCACGGTCGCGCCGCGGTGGTTGATCTGCTGGAGCAGCTGGACGATCCCCCAACCGGCGTCGGGGTCAAGGTTCCCGGTGGGCTCGTCGGCGAGGAAGATCCGAGGCCGATGGACCAGGGCCCGGGCGATCGCCACCCGCTGCTGCTCGCCGCCGGACAGCTCGGTGGGGTAGGCGTTGAGCTTGTCCTCCAGGCCCACGATGTAGAGGGTCTCCCCCACTTTCTCCTTGAGATGAGGCCGCCCCGGGTCGGTCACCTGGATGGCGAAGGCGACGTTCTGCTCCACGGTGAGGGCGGGAAGGAGTTTGTAGTCCTGGAAGACAATCCCCATCTTGCGCCGCAGCCGGGGCAGGTGGCGATGGCGCAGGCGGGCCAGGTTCTGCCCCTCGACCAGCACGTGCCCCTTGGTCGCCGTCTCCTCGCGGATCAGGAGCCTGATCACCGTCGACTTGCCGGCCCCGCTGGCACCGACCACGAACACGAAGTCGCGCGGTCGCACCGTGAACGAGGCGTCCTTGATCGCCACCTGCCCGTTGGGGTAGATCTTGGTGACCTGCTCGAAGACGATGATCGGCGGCTCGTATCGGGTCACCTCGGAGGTCCCGACTTCGGCCGGCTCGACGATCGGTGCAGCGGGGCTGGTGGAGATCGACATCAGGGGAGGCTTGGTCCTTGTGCCAGGCGGACTGGCAGCCGAGGGGCGGACCCCCAAGAAGGGAGAGAGGCGAAGCCCTTGGCCGTTCTCGCTTTTCAGTCGAGTATACCCGCCGAGGCCCGATCCGGCGCCGCCCAGCTCACAGATCGCGTTCGGCGCCAGCCAGGGCGCCGAACGGAGGGCCGGCGCCCCTTCGAGCCCATTCCAGCCGGAGCAGCGCCGGCCTGCGGCTGAACCCTGCCCGCCGGAACGGCTATCCCCGCTCGCGCTCGGTCGCCTCCTGGCGCAGGTAGGCCTCGATGAAACCGTCTATCTCTCCCTCCAGCACCGCGGCCACGTTGCCAACCTCGATCCCGGTCCGGTTGTCCTTGACCAGGGTGTACGGCTGGAGCACGTAGGACCGGATCTGGTTGCCCCACTCCGGGGAGATCAGGTCCCCCTTGAGGTCGGCGAGGTGCTCCGCGCGCTGGGCGCGCTGGTAGCTGAGCAGTCGTGAGCGGAGCACCCGCCAGGCGGTCTCGCGATTCTGCTGCTGGGAGCGCTCGTTCTGGCAGGTCACCACAATTCCCGTGGGAATGTGGGTGATTCTCACCGCCGACGAGGTCTTGTTGACGTGCTGCCCGCCCGCGCCCGAGCTCCGGTACACATCGACGCGAACGTCCTTCTCGTCGATCTCCACCGCCACCTCGTCGGGGATCTCGGGGTAGACCTCAACCAGGGCGAAGGCGGTGTGGCGGCGATGGGCGGCGTCGAAGGGACTGATCCGGACCAGCCGGTGGACCCCCCGCTCGGCCCGCAGCTGACCGTAGGCGTGGCGGCCGCTGAAGCGCACCGTGGCGCTCTTGATGCCGGCCTCCTCCCCCTCGGACTGGTCCAGCAGCTCGGCGCCCATGCGGTGGCGCTCGGACCATCTGAGGTACATCCGCAGCAGCATCTCGCTCCAATCCTGGGCGTCGGTTCCGCCAGCCCCAGCATGGACGCCGAGCAGGGCCGGGTAGTCCGAGTAGGGGTCCTGGAAGAGCAGCTCCAGCTCCCGCCGATCGAGCTCGGTGGCGATGCCGTCTAGCTCGCTCGCGACCTCATCGGAGCCGGCGCCCTCGCCCTCCAGGAGCTCGGCCAGCTCGGTGGCATCGTGGGCCCGGGCGCAGAGCGACGAGAGCTCGCCCAGCTCGCCCCTCAGCCGGCTCAGCTCCTGAGAAGTCCCCTGGGCCCGGCCGGGATCATCCCAGGCGCCGGGGCGGCCCAGCTCCCGCTCCAGCTGCTCCGCCCGGGCCTCCTTGCCAGTGAAGTCAAAGGTGCTCCTTGAGCTGGGCCGCGCGCCGGTAAAGCTGCTCCGCTCGGATTCCCAACTCGTTCATCGCACCCCGAGTCTAGCGGGCGGGGATCCCGGCCCCCCACCCCTGGCCGGCGAACCGTTCCCCGACCTGGCTCGGCGGTCACAGCACGGCTGCCGCGGGCCCGGCCGGGAGCCGCCGGGGTTCTCGGACCAGCGCCACCACGGGACAGTCCGCCGACCGGCCCTCACCCGGCCGGTCTCAGTTTTCAAGATCGCTGCCGAGCCATCCCTCTCCACCTCGACCCACCGGTCCCCGCCTTGGCGGGCCCGGCCGGCCCAGAGGACTGAACCGAGGGGCGCCGCCGAGGTTCAGGCGCTGGCTCCGTGGCAGCGCTTGTACTTGCGCCCTGAACCGCAGGGACAGAGGGCGTTGCGGCTGACCGGCACCGCCGGGGCCGGGGCGGCGGCGACGCGCGGGGGCGGCGCGGGGCTCGCCACCGGCCCCTCGCTCGCCGGGGCCGGGGTGGCAGCGGCGGTGGCCAGGGCCTCAGCCTCGGGGTGGATCGCCACCCCCTCCAGTGGCTGGGGCTCCGGCGGGGAGACCTGGATCTCAGCGTGGAACAGGTAGCGCACGATCTCCTGCTTGAGGGAGTCCTGGAACGCCGAGAACGCCGAGAATGCCTCGGCCTTGAACTCGACCAGAGGGTCACGCTGGCCCATCGACTGCCAGCGGATGTCGTCCTTGAGATGCTCCAGACTGGTCAGGTAGTCGGCCCAGCGCTGATCGATCAGCTGGAGCATGATCTGGGTCTCCGCGATCCGGACCACCTCCGCGGTGTAGCGCTCCTCCTTCTCGACGTAGAGCCGGGCCGCCTCGTTGAAGAGGGTCTCCGCCACCTCATCGGAACTCTCCCCGAGCTGCTCCAGATCGACCTCGTCGGCGGGTGGGAAGGGGAACAGGTAGCGAAGCCGGTCCCAGAGCGACTCCAGCTCCCACTGCGCCTGGTGGCGACCCGGGCAGTGCAGGTCGGTCAGCTCGCGGATGACCTCCTCGGTCCACTCCAGCAGGTTGTCCCTGGTGTCGACCCCCTCCAGGATCCGGTCACGCTCGGCGTAGATGATCGCCCGCTGAGTGTTGACCACATCGTCGAACTCGACCACGTAGCGCCGGCTGTCGAAGTTGGCGCCCTCAACCCGGGACTGGGCCGACTCGATGTTGCGGCTCACCAGGCGGGACTCGATCGGGACCTCATCGTCGATCCGGAAGGTGGACATGATGCCCCGCATCCGGTCTCCGCCGAAGACCCGCATCAGGTCGTCCTCGAAGGACAGGAAGAAGCGGCTCTCGCCCGGATCCCCCTGGCGCCCCGCCCGGCCCCGGAGCTGGTTGTCGATCCGCCTCGACTCGTGGCGCTCGGTGCCCAGGATGAACAGGCCCCCCAGCCCGGCCACCCGCTCGCCCAGGACGATGTCGGTACCGCGGCCCGCCATGTTGGTGGCGATGGTGACCGCGCCCGGCTGGCCCGCCGCGGCCACCACCTCGGCCTCCCGCTCGTGCTGCTTGGCGTTGAGGACCTGGTGGCTGATCCCGCGTTTGTCCAGCAGACGGGACAGCCGCTCGCTCTTCTCGATGCTCACCGTGCCCACCAGCACCGGCTGCCCCTTGTGGTTGCGCGCCTCGACCTCGTCCGCGATCGCGTTGAACTTGGCCTCCTCGGTGCTGAAGATCAGGTCGGGCTCGTCCTTGCGGATCATCGGCTGGTTGGTGGGGATCGGCACCACCTCCAGCTTGTAGATCTTGTGGAACTCCTCGGCCTCGGTGAGCGCGGTGCCGGTCATCCCGGCCAGGACCTCGAAGGTCCGGAAGTAGTTCTGGAAGGTCACCGTGGCCAGGGTGCGCTGCTCCTGCTGGACCTTGAGCCCCTCCTTGGCCTCGATCGCCTGGTGGAGCCCGTCCGACCAGCGCCGCCCGGGCATGGTCCGCCCGGTGAACTCGTCCACGATGACCACCTCGCCGTCGCGCACGATGTACTCGCGATCCTTGAGGTAGAGCGCCTGGGCGCAGAGGGCCTGGTTGATGTGGTGGGCCTCCTCCACGTGCTCGATGTCATAGATGTTGGCGATCCCGGTCATCCGTTCGATCTTCTCGATGCCCTCGTCGGTGAGGCTGCCGGACTTGGTCTTCTCGTCGATGGTGAAGTCGACGTCCGGGGTCAGCCGGGGGATGAGACGGGCGTACTGGTAGTACTTTTCGGCAGATTCCTCCCCCATCCCGCTGATGATCAGGGGGGTACGTGCCTCGTCGACCAGGATGGAGTCCACCTCGTCGACGATCGCGTAATACCGGTCCCGCTGCACCTTCTGGTCCAGGGACCGGGCCAGGTTGTCCCGGAGGTAGTCGAAGCCGAGCTCATTGTTGGTGGCGTAGACCACGTCGGCCCGGTAGGCCTCCTGGCGGGAGACCGGGCGGAGGTGGCGCAGGCGCACGTCGGTGTGCTGCTCGTCAACGTATTCGGGGTCGTAGATGAGCGACTGGTCGGGGATGATCACCCCCACGCGCATCCCCAGGGCCTGGAACATGGGGGCGTTCCAACCGGCATCCCGACGGGCCAGGAAGTCGTTGACCGTGACCAGGAAGCAGGGCCTGCCGGTGAGCGCGTTGAGGTAGAGGGGCAGCGCCGCCACCAGGGTCTTGCCCTCCCCGGTCTTCATCTCGGCGATCTTGCCCTGATGGAGCACGATGGCCCCCAGGCACTGGACATCGAACGGCCGCAGCCCGATCTTGCGGTGGGCGGCCTCCCGGGCCGTGGCGAAGGCCTCGACGAGGAGGCTGTCCAGCTCCTCGCCCTCCTCCAGGCGGCCCTTGAACTCCTCGGTCTTGGCGAGCAGCTCGGCGTCGGAGAGGGCCGCCATCCGGTCCCCCAGGCGGCCGATGGCGGTAACCTCGCCGGAGTGGCGCCGGAGCTCGCTGCGGGTGGGGTCGTAGATCCGGCTGAAGACGCTCATGGTGTCAAGGCATTATGCCCCGGCGGGATTCTGGGCAACCGCCGCCGGGGCCGGTTCCGGGAAGTAGGCCGGGCCAGTGCCCGCCCCACCCACCTCCATCCAGCAGGTCCGCCCTCCCTCCACGACCAGGACCAGGACCGCCAGCGGGGTCAGCCCCACCGCCAGGGTGTGAAAGGCCCAGAGGGGCGGCAGCAGCGCCAGTGCCAGCACGCAGGCGCCGGCCCCGAAGCCGGTCAGCCGGGAGTCGGTGCGGCGCCGCCAGAGCAGGACCGTCAGCGCGACCAGGGCCGCCGCCCCGAGCTCCCAGGGCAGGATCCCGGCGGGCCAGATCAACAGCAGCACTGCGGCCGCAGCCGCCGAGAGGCCGAGACCGAGACCGTGGACCCGGCGGGCGTCCCGGCCCACGGTGAGCATGAACAGCGGCAGGAGCAGGAGGTCGTCGTTGGGGTGGCCGTAGGGGGTCGCCGCCAGCCAGATCCCGACCGGGAGGGCCACCGCCCAGGCGATCCTGCCCACCGGGCTGACCCGGCGCCAGTCGGGCGACATCATCATCCAGGCTCCGAAGATCGCCATCGTCACCAGGGCCAGTGCGACCAGGAGCAGGGTGAGCGGGGCCGACACCCCGGTGCCCAGCCCCCAGGAGGCCGGGGCAGCCCTCAGCAGCCCCGGCAGCCCGGCGAGGTCGGGCTGCCGGGAGCCTACCCCAGCCGCGAAGTGGCCCAGCGCATGCCACCAACTGGGCAGCAGCGACCAGCTGGCGAGGATGAAGAGCAGGGCCACCCCCAGGAAGCCCGCGGCGAAGTGCCAGGCCCGAGCCCGGTTGGGCCAGAGCGCCAGGAAGAGGAAGATCGGGGCCGGCCAGAGCAGGTCCGGCTTGAGCAGGATGACGGCCAGGACGCAGCCGGCGGCCAGGCCCCGCTCGTGCCAGGCAAGCAGCATCGAGCCCGCCAGGGCGGCGAAGAGCAGGGCATCAAACTGCCCGCTCACCAGTCCCAGCAGGCCGATCCACGAGGTGAGCGCGGCGGCGGCCAGGATGGCGGTGTGGCGCCACCCCAGATCGCGGGCCAGCAGGGTGAGGGTGATCACCACCAGGACCGCGGAGAGGGCCGTGAAGACCCCGAAGCTGACCCAGAAGCTGAGGTGGGCGAGGGGCAAGAGCGCCCACGCCGTCACCGGGGGGTCGACGAAGGGGCCCACGCCCAGGTGGAGAAGGGGGTAGGCGTCGGCCGCCTGCTCCGCCACCCGCAGGACTCCGAGGTGGTAGGGATCGACTCCCCGACCGATCAAGGTGGCGGCGGCGAAGAAGTCCCGGTAGTCGTTGGCCAGGCCCCACGGATGGGGAGGGAACTCATGGCCGAGGGCATACAGAGCCAGCCCGGCTATGAAGCCCAGCGTCAGCCCCAGCAACACCCAGCGCAGCCGCCGGCTGCGGCTCTCCAGCAGCTCCTCAAGGCTCCCCGCCCCCGGCCTCGCAGTCACCCCGAGGTCACTCCACGGCGAGCGCGGCAATCGGGTCGAGGTCGCCGAGCTGGTGGGCGGGGATCACCGCCGCGATCAGGATGGCGGCCACCACCGCCACCACCACGGCCAGTAGCACCGGCCCCGGGACGGTGAAGGAGAGGGGCAGGGCGGCCGAGCTGGCGGCGTGGACCTCGGGCACTATCAGCCCGATCCCAACCGCCGTCCCGAGGGCGCAGCCGACCAGCGCGGTGGCCAGCGCCTCCCCCATCACCGCCAGACGCACCCCGCCCCGGCTGAGGCCCACGACCCTGAGCAGGGCCATGTCCCTGACCCCCTCACGAGCGCCCAGGACCACGGTGTTGACCGCGGCCAGGATGGCGATCACCACCCCCACCATCGCCAGCGCCGAGAGGGCGGCGATGTCGTGCTCCACCGCCAGGTCAACCCCCTGCCGGACTGAGGACACCGTCTCCTCCTCCATGCCGTACTTGAACGCCGCCAGCGCCACCGGGCGCTGGAGATCCCCGTGTCCACGCAGCTGCAGCTGAATCAGGTTGAAGCCCTCGGCCGCCGACCCGAAGTCCTTCCTCGCGATTGTGCTGTCCACCACGATGGTCTCCTGGCCGGCCGGTCCGGGAAGGCTGTGTTCTACCACCCCGGCCACCCGGAAGGTGGCGGATCCAGTGGTGGTGACCACCCGGATCCTCGATCCGACCCCGTCGCCCAGGCTGTCCGCCAGCTCCAGCGGGAGCAACACACCGGTGCCGGCGCCCAGCTGAACCAGGGCGGTGCCGCGATCGCCGTGGACGAACTGGAGGGCACCACTGAGCGCGTAGGCGGTGGCCGAGGTGGCGGCCAGGGAAACCGCCACATGGCCGATCCGGCCGTCGACGAAGCGGACCGGGGCCGCGGCGACCACGGTGCTGCTGCTGGTGCGAGCGGCGATCTCGCTGAGGAGCTGGTCCTCGACCCGTTGGCTCTGGACCACCGGGCTGACGACCAGATACTGGCCCACGAAGAGGTGGCTGACCCAGACCTGGCCGGCGTCAAGGGCGGCCGCCGACAGGCCGACCAGCCCGGTGGCGGTCGCGACGCTGACGAAGAGGCTGGCCAGGGCCAGAGAGGTTCGGGCGGGGCGGGTGCGGGCCCGGGCCGCGATGGCAGCCACCGGCACCCCCAACAGTGGCGCGATCACCGACCCCAGCCCTCGGACCAGGGCCAGCCCCACCCAGGCGAGGGCGGCGCAGACGGCAATGTAGGCGCAGACAGCGCCCAGTCCCACCCCCGCGGAGCCGCCGCTCTGGAAGAAGAAGTAGGCCCCCAAACCTCCCACCAGAATCAGGGGGCTCTGCAGGCGCCACCCCCAACCCCGACCGGCGGCCGGCAGCCGGACCGCCTCCAGCGGGGGGATCCTGGAGGCCTGGAGCGCGGGAAGGGCTGAGGCAGCCAGCCCCAGCAGCAGCACCAGGAGGAAGGCGGCCAGGGTCCACCCCGGGTCGGGCTGGACCCTGGGCAGCGGACTCACCCCGGAGGGGCGCGAGATCGCGAGCAGGACCTCGGCCAGCAGGTACCCAACCCCCACGCCGAGCGCGGCGCCGACGGCCGAGGCGGCGCCGGCCTCGCGCAGGAAACTGCGGAAGATCAGGCCCCGGCTGGCCCCGGCCAACCGGACCAGGCCGATCTCCCGACGCCGGTCCAGGACCACCGAGCTGAAGGTCGCCGCGATCACGGCGAAGGCCAGCACCAGGCTGAGCGCGGTGATCGCGTCCAGGATCGGGCGCAGCTCACCGGCCGGGTCGCTGTCGGGGAGGGCCCGGGGGTCGCTGATGGTGTACTGGGTGTGGACCGAGCTGGAGAGCTCACGGAGGAGCTGGCCGACGGTGGCCCCCCGGCGCAGTCGGACCGCGACGTCACGGACCTGGAGCCCCGCCGCAAAGAGGCTGCGCGCCGCGGCCGGGGTGATGTAGACCGCATCCTCGGTGAAGGGGGCCCCGGGACTGGCGTCGGAGACCACCCCCACCACCCTGAAGGCCCCAACCCCAGCCGACTTCACCAGTTCCAGGTTCTGGCCGATGCCGACCTTGCCCGGGGTCTTGGCACCGGTCGCAACCGAGATCCCCGGGCTGAGGTGCTGGCTCACCGCGATCTGGTGGAGCGACCTGGGCCTGGAGCCGCGCACCACCGGCAGCGGCCGGAGGGCAACCCCGTCCCGGCCGGCCACTATCAGCAGCACCTGGCGGAAGCCGTGGGACGGCAGTTCGGCCAGGTCCGCCTTCTCCTCCAGAGGGGAGGCTTCGGTCACCGCCGCCAGCTTGGAGATCGCCTCCACCTGCTGCCCCGTGAACCCGGGCGCGTTGAAGGGCTGTATGTCGTACTCGGCCGCTCCGGCCCGCTCCCGGACCGCGGTGGCAGTCTGGCGCTGGAGGGCCCCGGCGGCCAGCTGGGTGCCCAGGACGGCGCCGCCCCCCAGGCCCAGGGCCAGCACCCCCAGGACCAGCCTGGCCAGCGCCACCCGGCGCCAGAGGAGGGGTATCACCTCCGGCCCGGGACCTCAGAGGCCATGGACCCCGAGCCGCTCCAACAGCGGCGCGGTGTCGTGGACGGTCCGTCGGCCCAGCTCCACCACCTCCCTGAACTCCCCGTCGAGCATGATCGCCACCCGCTCGGCGTAGGCGGCGGTGCGGACGTCGTGGGTGACCAGGACGATGGTCCGCCCCTCCTGGCGGCTGAGCCGGAGGAGCAGCTCCAGGACCCCCCGGCCGGCGTGGTAGTCCAGGGTGCCGGTGGGCTCGTCGGCGAGGAGGACGGCGGGGTCGGAGACCAGGGCCCGGGCCAGCGCCACCCGCTGCTGCTCGCCACCGGAGATCTCGTCGGGTCGGTGCCCCTGCAGTCCCTTGAGCCCGAGCATGGCCATCACATCCTGGGCCTTGGCCCGGGCGTCGTGATCCCGGCCCAGCCCCCGCAGCGGCCAGGCCCGGTTCCGCTCCAGCCGGTACGGGAGCATCACGTTCTCGGCGGCGGTGAGGCTGGGGAGGAGGTTGAAGAACTGGAAGACGAAACCGATCTGGCGACGCCGGAAGTCGGCCCGCTGGGCCTCCCCCAGGGAGTAGAGGTCTACACCCCGCATCAGCACCTGGCCCCGGTCGGGGGCCTCGAGGCCGCCCAGCATGTGCAGCAGGGTGGACTTGCCACAGCCGCTGGGACCGATCACGGCGACGAACTCCCCTGGGCGGACGCTGAGGGACACCCCCCGAACCACCTCGTGGGGGGTGCGGCTGACGGCGAAGCTCTTGTGGAGGTCCGTGGCATCCAGGACCGGTCCTGATGCGACGGGAGCCTCACTCATCGAGATAGCTGCCGATCACCTGGTCGATCGTGCCGGCCAGCAGGCCCTGGGCCAGCCGGGGCTCCTTGGACCCAACGCCCGGTGCCGGCGGCTTGGGGGTTGGGGTCGGCGTCGGGGCCGGGGTGGGAGCCGGGGTGGGAGTGGGGGTGGGAGCCGACTGGCTGCCAGAGCTCCCTCCCGAGCTGGGGGTCTGGACCGGAGCGGGGGCGGACGCGGCGCCCACCAGGGCGAACTCCTCGGCGAACATGTAGACGTTGGAGTAGGGTCCCCCGCCGCTGCCCGGGTAGTTCCAGGATCCGCTGTCGTACCAGGAGCCGATCCCCAGCTCATCGAAGCTGCCGAGGATGTTGGCCCGGTGTTCCGGGGAGGCCATGAAGTCGGTGTTGACCTGGGCTGCGGGATCGGCGTAGCCGGACTCCCAGCCGACATTCTCACCCGCGGAGCTGTAGTCGACGCCGTCGGCGCTCATGATCGCCCAGACGTATCCGCCATCCCCGCTGCAGCCGGGGATCACATGGGAGAAGTAGTCCCGGGTCAGCATGTCGGCCGCGCGACCATAGATCGGCGACGGGCTGCAGCCGTAGTAGGGACTGGACTCGGCGATCCCGCTCAGGGTGCCGTTCCCGGCCAGCGCGGCCTCGCCATTGCTGACCCGGTCCTGGTTGGTGAGCGCGAAGAGCTCGCCGTCGTACGGGGTCGAGCTTCCCACCGGCTGGGCCAGCACCGGGCTGGCCTGGAGCGCGGCCAGACCCAGGAACACGATGACGCCCCCTAGAGCGCTCCAGAGGCGCGTCGGGAGCCGGTGACGCCGCCCCCCCTTGCCCTTGGTCGGACCGTCAGCCAAGGCGCCGCTGCGGAGTTGCCGGAGGCGGGCTGGGAAGGCGCACCGAAGCCACCTGGTCGTCCCGGCGGTCGGGGAAGAGCCGGGCGATCTCGGGCGGCACCGTCAGGCCCATGTCGAAGAGCCGGTCGAGGATCTGGGGGCGCACCCCGGTCAGCGCCAGCTCGTTCTTGAGGTTGCCCTGCTTGTCGGTCCCCTCCGCCTTCATGAGGAAAATGTCCTGCATGGTGATGGTCTCGCCCTCCATCCCCACCACCTCGCTGATGGCGGTGATCCGGCGGCTGCCGTCGCGAAGGCGGCTCAGCTGGATGATCATGTCGACGGCGCTGGCCACCTGCTGACGGATCGCCTTCACGGGCAGGTCCAGCCCGGCCATCAGCACCTGGGTCTCGAGACGGGCCAGGCTGTCCCGGGTGCTGTTGGCGTGGATGGTGGTCATGGAGCCGTCGTGGCCGGTGTTCATGGCCTGGAGCATGTCCAGAGCCTCGCCGCCTCTGACCTCACCGACCACGATCCGGTCGGGCCGCATGCGCAGGGCGTTGATCACCAGGTCGCGGATGTTGATCCGGCCCTCCCCCCGGATGTCGGCCGGCCGCGCCTCCAGCCGGCAGACGTGTTCCTGGTGCATCTGGAGCTCGGCGGCGTCCTCAATGGTCACGATCCGCTCGTCGGCCGGGATGAAGCCGGAGCAGATGTTGAGCAGGGTGGTCTTCCCGGCCCCGGTGGGACCGGAGATGAGCATGTTGGCCCGGGCCAGGACGCAGGCCTGGAGGAAGGAGGCGGCGGCCTCGGTGATGGTCCCGAAGTGGATCAGGTCGGTGATCCGGAGCCGCTCCTTGGCGAACTTCCGGATGGTGAGCATGGGACCGTCGATGGCCACCGGAGGCACCACCGCGTTGACCCGGGAGCCGTCCAGGAGGCGGGCGTCGCAGAGAGGCTGGCGGACGTCGACCCGGCGGCCCACGGCGGCCACGATCAGGTCGATCACCCGGAGCAGGTCCTCAGTGTCACGGAAGCGCACGTCGGTGAGCACGATCCTGCCCTGGGCCTCGACGTAGACCATATCCGGGCCCACCACCATGATCTCGGTGAGGCTGTCGTCCTCGACCAGGACCCGCAGCGGACCCAGAGCCTGGAGATAGCCCTCCATGTCTTGCAGCCGTTCCTCTTCACTGACGACGGGACTCATTGACTACTCCCTGGGACTGAGGCTGAGTGCGGCCGGCCGGGCGTCGGCGGCAGGGGGCTGGGGCGCCACCGGAACCGCCGGTTCCGTCCCGATGCTGAGCTGATCGCCCTCGCTGACCCCATGCCGGCGAAGGGTGCCGGGGGCCAGCTCCAGGGCGCTGTGGGCGCGCCGGACCGGGAGCAGCTTGACCCGCCATTCCCGCATCTCGGGAACGCACAGGACAACCCGGTGCTGCCGGTCCAGGTAGGCGATGTCCAGAGGGGTCCGCATGAAGAACATGTGGACACCATTGCAGGGGAGCAGCCAGAGGCCCTCGTCGGGGTCCAGCCGGGTGCGCCCCATCAGACCGATCAACCGGGTCCCGAAGCCGTCGGCCACGGTCACATTGCCGGCCACCAGGGAACCGGACTCGCTCCTGACCGCCACCGACCGGGGGCTAGCCGACATGGAAGAGCAGGTGGATGGCGGCCGGGCCGAGCAGGATCACGAAAAGCACCGGGAAGATGCAGCCCACCATCGGGAAGAGCATCTTCAGGCTGGCCTGCTGGGCCTTGGCCTCAGCCCGCTGGCGACGCCGGCGTCGCATCTCGTCGGACTGGATCCGGAGCACCCTGGCGATCCCCACTCCGAGCTGGTCGGACTGGACCAGGGCCTGGATGAAGGAGTTCAGCTCCGGGACCCCGGAGCGCTTGCCGAGGTCCTCCAGGGCCTCATGGCGAGGCCGGCCCAGGCGGATCTCGTTGAGGACGAAGGCGAACTCCCGGGAGAGGGCATTGTCGAACTTCTCCACCACCCGGGCCAGGGCGGCGTCGAATCCGAGCCCAGCCTCGACGCTGATGCAGAGCAGGTCGAGGGCGTTGGGCAGGGCCAGGGTGATCTCCTTCTGGCGAGCGCCGACGATCCGCTTCAGCTGGTACTGGGGCGCGATGAAGCCGAACACCCCTCCGAAGACCAGCCCCAGCGGCCAGGGCAGCGCCAGCGCCAGCGTCAGCCCCACCCCCAGCAGCGCCACCACCACCGCCAGCACCAGCTGCAGGGCCACGAAGCTGCCCGCGTTCATCCCCAGCGGGCGCCCGGCCAGGTCGATGAGGGCCTGGAGTTTCTGGGCCCGGTCGCGGGGCTGCAGGATGGTCATTCGACGGCCGATCCGGTCGAAGAAGGGGCGCACGAACCGGTCGACGAACGGCTGACTCATCTCGATCTCTTCCAGCGTGCGGGGTGCCGCCTGCTCCTCGTAGGCGGCCAGCCGGGCATCCAGCAGGTCGACCTGGGGCTGGCGCCGGACCAGGCCGGCGACGATGAGGAAGACGCCCACCGCGAGGACAAGGCTGACGCTCAGGGCTTGGTAGGACATCCGTCAGACCTCGATGTTGGCGATGCGCTGCATCACGTAGAAGGCGAAGGCGACCGAGAGCACGCAGGCGCCCAGGATGTAGGGCCCGGGCCCGGCGAAGGAGAGCAGCGGCCGGATGTAGGTGGGATTGACCGCCTCCAAGATCAAGGCCAGTCCGATCGGCAGCGCGGTGATGATGTAGCCGGACATGCGCGCCTGGGCGGTCAGGGTCCGGATCTCGCCCTTGATCCTGATCCGCTCTCGAATGGTGAAGGCGATGTTGTCGAGGATCTCGGCGAGGTTGCCGCCGACCACCCGCTGGATCTGGACCGCGGTCACCACCAGGTCGAGGTCGTCGGACCGGATCCGGGTCACCATGTGGGCGAGCGACTCGTCGGTGGTGATCCCCAGCTGGATCTCCCGGCTGGCCCTGGCGAACTCCTCCGATATGGGTGCGTCGGCGGACCGGGCGATGCTGGCCATCGCCTGGGGGAAGCTGTATCCGGCCTTGAGTGCGTTGCTCAGCAGGATCAGGGTGTCGCCCAGCTGGTTGTTGAAGCGGCGCAGCCGCCGCCGCTCCCGGAAGCGCAGCGTGAGCGGCGGGATGAAGCCGCCGACGACGGCCAGGATGACGACAAAGATCACGTTGCGGTAGATGGCCAGCGCTAGCAGCGCCAGCACCAGCACCGTGCCGCCCCGGATCAGGTACCACTCCAGGGGCCGGAGCTTGACGTCCGCTCGGGCCAGGGCCTCGGCGACCCGCGCCGTCCGGGGCCGCTGACCAGCAGCCCCGGGCGCGCCGGGCTCAGTCTCGCGCCGCAGCCGCAGGAGTAGCCTCCGGAGCCCCTCCAGGGGACCGCCACCGGATTCCTCCTCGGCGCCCTCCTCGTCGGGCAGCGAGATGGGGAGCCCCACGCCGGCCTCCGCGAACCGCCGCACCCGCTCGTCGAGCGCACCGCCCTGGCGGCGCCGGGCCAACACCGACAGGGCATATGCCACCGTGGCCCCCAGGGCCAGGGCGCCAACCCCGTCCAGGACCATCCCTAACACGTTCATGCAGCGGTCTCCCCTGCTGAAGCCTTGCTCTTGGGACTGGGAGCGAACATGGACCGGTCAATCTTCTCGCCGGCGATGGCGAGGTCCTCGAGACACTTGGGCGCCTGGCAGGGCTGGAAGTCTCCGATCACCTTACCCTCATCATCCACCCCCCGCTGGATGAACTGGAAGATGTCGGCCAGCTGCACCTTCTCACCATCGAAGCCCTGGACCTCACTGATGGCCACGATCCGGCGAGTCCCGTCGCGGAGGCGGGCCTGCTGAACCACCAGGTTGATGGCCGAACCAATCTGCTCCCGGATCGCCCGGGAGGGCAGCTCCACCCCGGCCATCAGCACCTGCGTCTCCAGCCGGGCGAGGGAGTCGGCGGGGCTGTTGGCGTGGACGGTGGTGAGCGAGCCGTCATGGCCGGTGTTCATCGCCTGGAGCATGTCCAGGGCCTCGCCACCTCTCACCTCACCCACCACGATCCGGTCGGGCCGCATCCGCAGGCTGTTGAGGACCAGGTCGCGGATGGTCACCCGACCCCGGCCCTCGATGTTGGAGGGCCGCGACTCCAGGGTCACCACGTGCTCCTGGCGGAGCTGCAGCTCGGCGGCGTCCTCGATGGTGATGATCCGCTCGTCGTTGGGGATCCAGCCCGAGAGCACGTTGAGGGTCGTGGTCTTCCCCGACCCGGTTCCACCGGAGATCAGGATGTTGCGCCGGGCCCGGACACAGGCCCGCAGGAAGGTGGCCATGTCCGCGGTGAGGGTACCGAAGCCGATCAGGTCCTCGATGGTGTAGGGATCCTTGGAGAAGCGCCGGATGGTCACCACCGGGCCGTGCAGCGAGAGCGGCGGAATGATCACGTTGACCCGGGAGCCGTCCTTTAGCCGCGCGTCGACCATGGGCGAACTCTCGTCGACCCGGCGTCCGATCGAGCTGACGATGCGGTCGATGATCTGCATCAGGTGGCCGTCGGAGTCGAACTTGGCCGGGTAGCGGTAGACCCGCCCCAGCCGCTCGACATAGACGTCGTCTGGCCCGTTGATCATGATCTCGCTGATCTCGGGGTCCTTGAGCATCATCTCCAGGGGACCGAGTCCGAGGACGTCGCTGATCAGCTGCTCCACCAGCCGCTGCCGGTCGCTGCGGGTGATCGAGATGCCGAGCGCCTCCAGGACCACGCTGCAGAGCTCGCCAATCCGGACCACCAGGCGCTCCCTGGGGGCCTGGCCGACGTCGGAGTACTCCTGCAGCAGCGCCTGGGTGACCTCGCCCTTGATGGCCGCGTACTGCGGGTGGTGCCACACCCTCAGCTCAAGGCCGGCGACCTGGGGCTCCCGGGGCCGCTCGGCTCGCTCCCGCCACCCGGGCGGCTTCGCCGGCAACACCGCCGGCTGCTCGGCCGCGTGGGCCGCGGCCAGGGCGGCCGCGAGCCGGGTCGGGGCCGCCGGGGCCGCGGCGGGCGGGGCGGCCGCCGAGGTCGGCGGTCCCGCGGGCTGGGCCTTGTGCTTGTCGTCGACCAGCGCCGGGCTCCCGGACTCGCGGTCCGGCTCGGAATCGCCCTTGGTCCGGACCCGCTCCAGCAGTGACATCTCTCAGCTCTCTCCCGGCCTGCGCCTAGCGCCTGAGGCCAAAGCGGTGCGACCCGGTGGCCTTGGTCTCGACCCTGATCTCTGCCAGCCCGGCCCCGGCTGGGACCAGGCCGCGAGCCAGACCGCGGAGGAGCGCGGAGATCTCCGAGTCGGGGTGCGAGACCACCAGGGGCACGGCGCGGTGGATCGAACCGCCCACCAGGCGCGGGTCCGAGGGGATCTGGAGCGTGACCGGGAAGCGCAGATTGCGCTCAATGCTGGCCGAATCGTAGACCGCGTGGGCGTCGTGGGCGTTGATCGCCACCAGGACCCGCGAGCGGTCCACCCGGAGCGACTCCAGCATCTTGAGCATGAGGCGAGTGTCCTTGATAGCGGGGATGGTGAGCTGGCCGACGACGATCACGTGGTCGGCCAGTTCGGTTGCTTCGAGAGTAGCCTCGGACAGTTGGCTGGCGCTGTCCACCACGACATAGTCAAACTCTCGTCGCAGAACGTCGACGATGGCTCGGACATGCTCGGCCCGGACCAGGTCCCCGAACTCCGGGCTGAAGGGGCCGAGCAGCACCCGGATCCCCTCCGGGCCGTCGGCCAGGATGTCGTCCACGAACTCCCAGTCCAGGGAGCTCTCGCTGTCCACCAGCTCGGTGATGGTCTTGGCGTGGTCCAGGTTGAGCATCACCCCGATGTCACCGAACTGGAGGTCCAGGTCGACTAGACAGACGCGCCCGCCGGTTTCCAGCTTGAGAGCTGCGGCCAGGTTGATCGCCAGGAAGGTCTTGCCGCAACCCCCCTTCCCGCTCAGCACCAGGCAGACCTGGCAGCTCCGGCCGGGCAGGCCACCCTCCCCCCCTTCGGGGGGCTGGAGCCGGTGCCGATAGGCGCCCTTCTTCTCCTCCATCCCGTAGACCCGGCGGATGCTGGCGACCAGCTCGTCACCGGTGAAGGGCTTGATCAGAAACTCGCGGGCCCCCGACTGCATGGCCCGGCGCAGGTAGTCGCGCTCGCCCTGGACGGACATGATCACCACCGGCGAGCTAGGAGCCTCCACTGCCAGCGTCTCGGTGGCGGCGATCCCGTCCATCCCCGGCATGTTCACGTCCATCAGGACCACGTGGGGAGACAGCTGACGGGTCACGTCAATGCCTGACCGACCGTCCGCGGCGGTCCCGACAACCTCAATGTCCTCCTCGAAGGAGAGCAGTTTCTTGAGGTTCTCCCGGGTGCTGGCGATGTCATCGACGACCACCACCCGGATCACCTGCCTATCGGCCACAGTACTGGCCGCCACCTACTGGTCTGCCCGGCTCTGCTCGTCCCTTACGAGCCGAGGGCGAATCCGAAGAGGCTCTGCAGCATCTGCGCGCTGCCCTGGTTGTTTCCGGCGGCGCTCGACGAGCTGGCGGCGTTGGTGGAGCCACAGTAGAGGACCGCCTGGTCGGAGGCGACCTCGTTCTGCGCTTCGATCAGAGCGAACTGATCCTGGGCCAAGGTGGACGAATCCGAGAGCACCTGCGCCTTGGCCTCCTGGACCGCGGAGCTACCGCCGCTGAGACTCTGGAGGGCGTTGTTGTCCTTGTTGTACTGCTTCTGGGCCAGGTTGTAGGTGGTGGTGGCCGCAGTGACCGCCTGCTGGGCTGACTGCAGGTCCTCCTCGATGAGCGGATTGACCGAGGTGCCCGGCACGCAGGCCTGGGTGTACTCGTCCGCCGGGGTCGAGCTGATCGGGATGTAGCCGTGCCCGTAGTCGGCGCTGGACCGCAGCACGATGGTGTAGATGGCACCCTTCTCGACCATCTCGGTGACACCGAGCGCCTGGCTCCGGGTCAGCTCGAGGACGATGAGACCGCTCCCTGAGGAGCTCGAACTTCCGGAGGCCGGCGCACCGACGCTGATGACCGGGAGATCCTCATAGGTGAAGTCCGTGTTCCCACTGCTGTCCAGACCGACGATGTCGATGCGGTCGCCCGCCTGGAGGTAACCGGCCACCGACTCCTCCGAGCTGACCGGGATCGCCACGGCCACCTCGCCGGCGGGGAGATCAAGGTTCCCAAAGGTCGGTGACTGGGTCGCCTTGTTGAGCGAGACCAGATTCTGGGTGATCAGGGTGTTGGGCAGGATGCTGACCACCGCGTAGTAGTTGGAGACCGGGGTGACGGTGTTCGTCTGGGACGTCGAAACGCCGGCGGCGGTGGCGCAGGTCGCATTGACCAGTTGCGCGCAAGAGGTGAAGGCGTCGGTAGGAAGAATCCCCTTGATCCGGGTCTCCTTCAACATCCCGGCAGTGATCAGAGCTCCCCTCGGGATGGTCACCCTGGCGACCACCACCAGCTGCCCGTTGCTGGGCACGGTGGAGGTGGTCGAGGTGTTGGCGCGCGTGAAGTAGTACATGGCGCCGAACGCGCAGATCGCAAGGATCAGTCCGATTGCGATCCAGACCTGATTGACCCGTCCTTTCAAATCGGTCGTCACCGTCGAGAACCTCCGCAGGATGGCCGCAGGCCCCGTGGCCGTTGGGTGGATGGGATGAACGCGCGGCGGGAGGCCCCGCCGCGCGCTCTGCTGCTACGTGCTAACTGAGGCCGTTGCTGATGTTCGAGAAGACCGTACTGACCTTGTGGCCCACCACAGTCAAGATGATGATGACGACGATCGCAATCAGCACCAGGATCAGCGCATACTCGACCATCCCCTGGCCCTCTTCCTCCGGGTCGCGTGCCGAGATGACTTCCGCGAGACGGGCACGCAGCCGTACGTACCAAGATCCGAGCATTCCTTAGCAACCTCCTATGTTGTTCG
>Ga0187890_10000643_pt1 | contig 25102 bp, 26 predicted proteins | sample June2016WEW_21_1_FD_133005 | JGI IMG/M metagenome (GOLD analysis project Ga0187890, IMG submission 133005) | Peatland microbial communities from SPRUCE experiment site at the Marcell Experimental Forest, Minnesota, USA - June2016WEW_21_10 | ecosystem: Environmental > Terrestrial > Soil >... | reverse complement strand
GACTGAGTCTCAGTTGGCGGTATCGGCTTTGACAGGAAGCTGCCATGTCGATGGCGCGGCTCATGCAATAAACACGCACGATATCTGGCCCAAGAACATCTGGCCCAAGAAATGCATGTTGTGGAGAGGATCGCGGCCGCGATGAATGTTGCCGGCGCATCCGTTATCTTGGAACGGCAATGCCGATTCGCAATATTAGACACGTTACGACTTATCATTATAAACAGCCGGTCGCATTCGGCGAGCACCGCATGATGTTGCGTCCACGCGACGACGACGATCAAAAGGTGCTTGCAGCGGAACTCGAAATCACGCCCAGGCCAAAGCAACTGGCTTGGACACAGGATAGCCTCGGCAATCACGTGGCGACCGCGCATTTTGCCGACCGGGCCCGCGAGCTTCGCTTTGTCAGCAATATTCGTCTCGACCATGCGCCGGCCGACTTTCGCTCGACCGACATAAACGATTTTGCCCGCAGCTATCCGTTTGCCTACGCGCCGGAAGATCGGCCCGATCTCGAACCTTTCATCGCGCCGCTGTCGCCGCATCCCGCGATCGATCGCTGGAGCGCCGCGTTCTTCCGACACGAACCATCAGGCGGACCTTCAAGCACGTGTCGCGGCACGAAAAGGGTATCCAGCCTCCCGTCTGCACGCTCAATCTAGGCAGCGGCAGTTGTCGTGACCTCGCCGTGCTTATGATAGCGGCGCTGCGCGGCCGCGGCATTGCCGCTCGCTTCGTGTCCGGATATCTGCATTTGGCCGATGATGACGATGACGACAATTGCACCGCCGGCGGCAACACCCACGCCTGGGTCCAGGTCTACGTTCCAGGACCGGGCTGGGTCGACTTCGATCCGTCGGGCGGCAGCGTCGGCAATGAAAAACTCATCCGCGTCGCGGTCGCGCATCACCCGCGCGAGGCAATTCCTCTGCAAGGCACATGGTTCGGAAGCCCAGCGGATTATCTGGCGATGAAAGTCGCAGTGAAGGTCACGGCAGCGGCGACCGGCGCCTAGACTATGATCCAATTCAATTGAATCGGATCATAGCCTAGAATTTTGTTTGAGCATGATCTTATCCGAAAACCGGTTTCCACTTTTCGGGATCATGCTCTGAGCGTTCATTCCGGCGGCACCTCATCGGCCCAGACGCGAAACCCCGATAGGATTCCGGGGCCAAATGTATGGGTCAGCGGCACATCCGCGGCGTCGCGGCCCTGTGCGATGAGGATGCGCCCGATCCGCCGCGCATTGTTGCGCGGATCGAACATGTGCCAACGGCCGCCGAGATAGACTTCAATCCACGCCGCAAAATCATTGGGCGGGTAGGGCGGCGGCAGGCCGACATCGGTCAGGTAACCGGTGCAATAGCGCGCCGGGATGTTCAAGCAGCGGCAAAATGTGATGGCCAGATGCGCGTAGTCGCGGCACACCCCGTTGCGCTCGCCATATGCTTCATGGGCCGTTCTGGTGGCCCGGGAATGCTCGTAGCCGAACGTGATATGATTCTGGACGAAGTCGCAGATCGCCTGCACCCGCGGCCAACCAGGGGGCGTGTTGCCGAACAGGCGCCAAGTCTCGTCGGCGAGACGATCGGTCTCGCAGTAACGGCTGCCGAGCAAAAACAGTAAAACTTCCGCCGGTAAGTCCCGAACCTGGTGCTGCACTGCGTTTAGTTCAATCGGATCTGGCATGCCGAAGTCACGTATGATGGCGTCCGTGCCGAGGCTGAAATGCCCACTGGGCGCAACGAGGCGGTTGCACCAATTGCCAAAACTGTCGCGGTAGCCGGCAATGGGAACCGGAGGGTCCGTTATCAGATAATCCGGACGCTCAAGTTCGGAGACGCGCGAGAAGTGCACGTTCAACGTCAAGATCATGGGCGTCGGTTGCGGAAATTCGAAGTGGAGCTCGCAACCGAGATGGATGCGCATGAGTTGTCCGATTCGGGATAAGCAACGCCTCGTAGCCGCACCTGGTTCATTGAATTGACGGTGTGCCGACTGAGGCACGCTTATGCTGCCCGCTTGACTTGCTTTGTATCGACCGCTTTGCAGGAAGGGCAGCGGAACATGAGTTGTTCCGGCCGAACGCCAAATCTTGAAATCGTGCGGAAGTGCTTCATGGTGTCGCCGCAGGAGCGGCACACGATGGTCCGGCCCCTGTCAGGAACCGAGGACGAGCGCTCGATGGCGAGAGTTGAGACCGTATCATACGGCATTTGCGTCTCCACTGAAATAGGCGGGAGCGCTACCGGACTCTCAGCCACCGGCGCCTGACACCGGGCCGCTGTCGGTGGTGATGCGTATGTAAGGGTTAATGGCGCAGTTGCGAGGTTAAGTTTTAGACAAAAGGCGCGGAATTTGGACAGCACCAGCGGGAGGGCAATTTCCACAGAAGAGGAAGTTCGGCCCAGCGATTGGCCCGCATGAGCGGAGCGACAAGCGGGATCAGTGAAGAGAAAGACCCGGATATCGCAGAGCCTGTCATCGGGCCGGCCACTTCGGGCCGGACCCGTTGGCTCATCCGGCCTACGCTAAAAATCAGCGACCGACGTCGACGGTCACGCTGCCGCCGATTTTGAGACATGCATCAGTGCCGGGAATATTTCTAAAGCCTGCGCCATAGGCGTCGCAGGTTTTCACGTGCCCGGTCGGTCGCGACTTCGTGGTGACCGCGGGCGGCGGTGTCCTCGTCTGCGGGCTGGGCTGCGTCAGCGTCTGGGCGGCGCCCGGCGAAACCACAATGGCCAGCACGGCGGCTGTTGCCAGGACGCTCCGTGGATTCATCGGGCTTGATCCCCCTTATTACGTTGGCCGTTTTGCTGGATCGCCGCAAACCGGCATGATCCTAGCACCGCCGAGTGCAAGCGTCCGCTTTTTGACGCGTCGCGGCGACTGCGATATTCAGGGCTCGCATGACCATCCGCCTGCACCGCGGCGATTTGCCGGACCCGTCCCGCTATACGGGCGCGATCGCGATTGACACCGAGACCATGGGGCTCGATCTCGCCCGCGACCGGCTGTGCGTGGTGCAGCTGTCGCCCGGCGACGGTTCCGCCGACGTCGTGCAGATCGCGCCGCGCGCGGCTGACGCGCCGAACTTGAAGCGGCTGTTCGCCGACACGCGGCTTTTGAAAATTTTTCACTTCGCCCGCTTCGATCTCGGCATGATCTACAAGACCTTCGGCGTGATGCCGGAGCCGGTCTATTGCACCAAGATCGCGTCGCGGCTCACCCGCACCTATACGGACAAGCACGGCTTGAAGGATTTGGTGCGCGAAGTGCTCGGCCACGAAATCTCCAAGCAGCAGCAATCGTCCGATTGGGGCGCGGCCGAACTGACCGAGGCGCAGACCTCCTACGCCGCCGCGGACGTGCTCTATCTGCATGCGCTCAAGGCGCGGCTCGACGCCATGCTGGTGCGCGAGGGCCGCACCGAGCTGGCCGCGGCCTGCTTCCGCTTCCTGCCCGACCGGGTGCGGCTCGATCTCGCCGGCTTTGCCAACGACGACATTTTCGCCCATTCCTGAGCTCCACCGCCCGCGTCGCGGGCCGGTCCGGCGCCGGCAATGACCTGTAAAGCTAATGGCTTGTAAAGCTTGAGAGTTCGCCGGCCCCGCCGGGGCCACATTCGCAGGCGACTTTGCCCGGGCAGAACCGCTAAAATGGGGCTCTGCCGGCCGAATCGGGGGCGCGCGCGGCAACGGCCAAAGGGACGATGACGTGAGCACTGCCTACCCCGCCGACGCTGCACGGGGCGCCGACTTTGCGGTCACGTCGCAAAGCGACGCCGACGGCGCCTACCGGGCGGCGCAACGGCACAGCCGGTATGTGCGTGCGCTACGCGTGATCGTGCTGACCGGGATCGCCGTGGTTCTGCTCGGCGTGATGGCGGCCAATTACATGCCTTCGGTCGGGCCCATCCGGCTGCCCGGCGAGATCGGCAAGCTGGTAATCAAGGGTACCAAGATCACCATGCAGGCACCCAAGCTCACCGGCTACACCAGCGATTCCCGCCCCTATGAGTTCACCGCGGACACCGCGGCGCAGGACATCAACAAGCCCGATCTGGTGGAACTGCAGCATCTCCACGCCCGGCTGCAGATGGCGGACAAGAGCACCGTGGAAATGACCGCGCCGTCGGGCCTCTACGACATGAAGGCCGACAAGCTGGTGCTCGACGAGGACATTGCGCTGGCCTCCTCCACCGGCTATGCGGCGCGGCTCAACGAAGCCATCGTCGACATGCACAGCGGCAATGTGGTCTCCAACAAACCGGTCAAGGTGAAACTGCTCAACGGCTTTCTCGATGCCAACCGGATGGAAATCTCCGATAACGGCAACGTCATCCATTTCGACGGCGGCGTTTCCATGGTGCTGCATCCGGACCAGGATCCGGACAAAGCGAAAACCCAATGATCCGCAGGCTGTATCTCTGTGCCGTGACGATCGCGCTCATGGCGCCGGGATTGGCCGTGGCGCAAGCGCCGCGGCCTGCACCGGCGCCGCCAGTGCAGGGCCTGCTCCAGGGCGGCCAGGACAAGGATCAGCCGGTCCAGATCGAGGCGGCGTCGCTGGAAGTGCGCGACAAGAGCAAGATGGCGACCTTCTCCGGCGACGTGCAAGTGGTGCAGGGCGACACCACGATGAAATGCCAGAAGCTGGTCGTGTTCTACGGCCAGGAGGTCGGTATCGCCCAGGCCGGCGCCCAGCCGCCCGACGCCAAGCCGCCCGATGCCAAGCCGGCGCCGACGTCGGCGCTGCCCGGGCCGAAAGGCGCGCAGAACATCCGGCGCATCGAAGCGCGCGGCGGCGTCACCGTCATCACCAAGGATCAGAACGCCAGCGGCGACCTCGGCGTCTATGACCTCATTGCGAAAACCATCACGCTGACCGGCAATGTCGTGGTCAGCCAAGGTCAGAACGTCATCCACGGCGAGCGTGTCGTGGTCGACACCGTGACCGGAAACGCCCGCGTCGAATCCAACAACCAAGGCGGCGGCGGCACGCCGAGCCGCGTCCGCGCGCTGATCCAGCCGAACCAGGGCCAAAATGGCGCCGGCAATGTCATGACGATCGGGCCGGGCGCGCCGGGCAAGCCGAACTGATGAACCTTCCCTGGCCTCTTAGGCGGTAAAATCGGTTAGAATTGCCGGTCCGAGCCAAAAACATCGACGATTCGCATCGACGATTCGACGACGAGCCTCACGAGATTGGTGCGTTGGATATTTTTTCCTATTTTCGTCGCTCAAAGCCTCCGGCGTCGCGCGCGCCGGAAGTCGACGATTTCGACGATGTCGCCATCGATCTCGAGACCATCGGCGGCGAGATCAACGGCACCTATCTCGACATTGCGAGCCTGCCGGCGCCGGACAAGAAAGTCCGCAACAAAGCGCCGGAGCGGCCGCCGCGCGAGCGTTCGCCCGAGCGTCAGCCGGAACGGCCGCCCCAATTCGACCGTCAACCAGAGCGCCAGCCGGAACGGCAACCCGAGCGTCAATTCGACCGTCAACCGGAGCGCCAGCCCGAGCGGCAGGCGGAGCGTCAGCCGGCACCGCAGCGCGAGCAGCGTCCGCCGCGGCCGCGCCGCCGCAGCGACGGCAACGGCGCGATGCCGGCCGGCGAGCGCAGGGGCGTGCTTGCGGTCCACGGCGTCGAGAAGAGCTTCGTCGGACGCATGGTCGTCAAAGGCGTCAGCCTCTATGTGCGCAAGGGCGAAGCCGTCGGTCTGCTTGGCCCGAACGGCGCCGGCAAAACCACCGTGTTCTACATGGCCACCGGCCTGATCAAAGCCGACAAGGGCCGCATCGAGCTCGACGGCCGCGACGTCACCAAGCTGCCGATGTATCAGCGCGCCCGGCTCGGCATCGGCTATCTGCCGCAGGAAGCCTCGATCTTCCGCGGCCTCAATGTCGAGGAGAACATCCGCTCCGTGCTCGAAGTGGTCGAGCCCAACGTCAAGCGGCGCGAGCACGATCTCGACTCGCTGCTCGAGGAATTCAACATCGGCCGCCTGCGCAAGACGCCGTCGATCGCGCTGTCGGGCGGCGAGCGCCGCAGGGTCGAGATCGCCCGCGCACTGGCGTCGCGGCCGAATTACATGCTGCTCGACGAGCCGTTCGCCGGCATCGATCCGATCGCCGTCGGCGATATCCAGACGCTGGTGCGGCACCTGACCAATCGCGGCATCGGCGTTTTGATCACCGACCACAATGTGCGCGAGACCTTGGGCCTGACCGACCGCGCCTACATCATCTATTCCGGCGAAGTGCTGATGGAGGGCCGCGCCGACGACATCGTCAACAATCCCGACGTGCGCCGGCTTTATCTGGGCGAGGAGTTCCGGCTCTAGGATTTTTGTTTGAGCATGATCTGTTCCGAAAACCGGCTTCCACTTTTCGGGATCATGCTCTAAGCCAAACTTAAGGTTGCCGAAAATCGGCTAGCGACAGCGCCAAAGGTATGCTGTACAAGGGGCTGACAAGCAAGAATCGGACCAAATTACCCCGTTTTCATGGCGCTGACCCAAAGACTCCAGATCCGGCAAAGCCAAGCGCTGGTGATGACGCCGCAGCTGATGCAAGCCATCAAGCTGCTGCAGCTCTCCAACCTCGACCTGGTCGCCTATGTCGACGCCGAGCTCGAACGCAATCCCTTGCTCGAGCCCGGCAACGCCGAAGGCGAGGCGGCGCCCGGCGCCCACGACGCGCAAGCGGCCGACAAGCCGGCCGAGGCCGGCGAAATTTGGAACGGCAGCGACAGCGCGCCGAGCGGCGAAGCCAAAGCGGAGCGCGCCGAAGACCACATCGACGACACCTCCCCCGATGACGCCGAACCGGGCCGCCAGCGCACCGCCGACGCGCCGGGCGGCTATTCGGAATGGGCCGGCGTCGGCTCCGGCGGCCGCGACGACGGCGACTTCAATCTCGAAGCTTTCGTGTCGGCGGAAACGACACTGGCGGATTGGCTGCGCGAGCAGCTGACCTTGGAAATCGTCGATCCGGTACGGCGCATGATCGGCAACTACCTCATCGATCTGGTCGACGAAGCCGGCTATCTGACCAGCGACTTGGCGACGGTGGCGGAAAAGCTCGGCACCGGCGTCACCGAAATCGAGGCCGTGCTCGGCATCCTGCAAAGTTTCGATCCGCCCGGTGTTTGCGCGCGCGATCTCGCCGAATGCCTGGCGATCCAGCTCAAGGAGCAAAATCGCTACGATCCGGCGATGGCGGCCTTGATCACGCGGCTCGATCTGTTGGCGCGGCGCGATTTTACCGCGCTGAAGAGGATCTGCGGCGTCGGCGACGAGGACCTCGCCGACATGATCGCGGAAATCCGCCGCCTCAATCCGAAGCCCGGCTTGGCGTTCGGCTCGGCGGTGGTGCAACCAATCGTGCCCGACGTTTTCGTGCGGCCGGGCCCCGACGGCGGCTGGATCGTCGAGCTCAATTCCGACACGCTACCCAAGGTCCTGGTCAACCAGAGCTACTATGCCGAGGTCTCGGCGACGACCAAGCGCGACACCGAAAAATCCTACCTCGCCGAATGCCTGCAGAGTGCTACCTGGCTGGTGCGCGCGCTTGACCAGCGCGCCCGCACTATCCTGAAAGTCTCCAACGAAATCGTCCGCCAGCAGGATGCGTTCTTCGCCCGCGGCGTCCAGCACCTGCGCCCGCTCAATTTGAAAACCGTCGCCGAAGCCATCGGCATGCACGAATCGACGGTGTCGCGCGTCACCGCCAGCAAATACATGGCGACCAGCCGCGGCATATTCGAACTCAAATATTTCTTCACCTCGGCGATCGCCGCCTCGCACGGCGGCGAGGCGCACTCGGCGGAAGCGGTGCGCCACCGCATCAAGCAGTTGATCGACGCCGAGCCGGTAAGCGACGTTTTGTCCGACGACACCCTCGTCGAGAAGCTGCGCGAGGCCGGCATCGACATCGCGCGGCGCACGGTCGCCAAATACCGCGAGGCGATGCGCATTCCATCATCGGTGCAGCGGCGGCGCGAAAAGCAAAGCGCGGCCGCGGGATGACCCGAGTCGTCATTGACTCCACCGTTGTCGATACTTAGGTCGAGTTAGCGGGGATCATGCTGTAGCGGAGGCTGCTGCCATGTCATTTCGCATATCCGGACAAAACCTCGACGTCGGCACGGCCTTGCGCGAGCGCATCAGCGACCGTGTCGCCGAGGCCATGGCCAAGTATTTCGACGGCGGCTATTCCGGGCACCTGACCTTGGCGCGGGACGGTTTTGGCTTCCGCACCGAATGCGCCATCCATCTCGATTCCAAGATCACGCTGCACGCCGAAGGCATGGCGCCCGACGCCTATGCCAGCGCCGACGAGGCGGCGTTGCGGATCGAGAAGCGGCTGCGCCGCTATCATCGCCGGCTCAAAGAGCATCGCTCCGAGCGCGTCGACGACCGCGCCGCGATCGACGCGGCAAGCTATGTCATCGCCGCGCCCGAACCGGAGAGCGAGACCGAGATCGACGGCTTCACGCCGGTCATCATCGCCGAATCCACCACCCGGCTGAAGCAGCTCTCGGTCAGCGACGCGGTGACCGAACTGGACATGACCGGCGCCCCGGTCCTGGTGTTCCGCCACGCCGCCCATGGCGGCATTAATATCGTCTACCGCCGCGCCGACGGGCATTTCGGCTGGATTGATCCGCCGGCCGCGGCGGCCGCGGAATCCCATTGACGCGGGGATGGCCGCTCCCTATGGTCCGCCGCCCTTACGACGCATGAACCGAAAACAGGCGACGTTTTTCGGGAAACGATCATGCCCAATGACAGTTAGGGTACAGGTTCATCTGCATCGACAACGCGCGAGCCATTAAGGGCTCCGGTCGGCTTTCCAGGTTATTTTCATGCCGCTCAACGATCTCGTTGCACCGAACGCGATCCTCCCCGCGCTCAAGGTGAACAATAAGAAGCAAGCGCTGCACGAGCTGGCGGCGCGCGCCGCCATGCTCTCCGGCCAGAACGAGAAGGCCATTTTCGAGATCCTGATGCAGCGCGAAAAGCTCGGCTCCACGGCCATCGGCAACGGCATCGCCATTCCCCACGGCAAGATGGCGAACCTCAGCCGCCTGTTCGGATTGTTCGCGCGACTCGACCGGCCGATCGATTTCGAGGCGCTCGACGGCCAGCCGGTCGATCTGATCTTTCTCCTGCTGGCGCCCGAAGGCGCCGGCGCCGATCACCTCAAGGCGCTTGCCCGCGTCGCGCGGTTGTTGCGCGAGCCCGCGGTCGCCCACAAGCTGCGCGCTTCCCACGACGCCGAGTCGCTGTACGCTGTATTAGCTATGCCCTCGGCTAGCGCCGCGTAATTGACGACAGACATCGGACGACGGACCACAGATAAGAAAGGCGGAAAAGCCGTCCTCTTATCTGTCGTCCGCCGTCCGTCTTCCGTCGTCTGACTTAGTGCACGCTCACCGTCTCGAGCTCCTGGCTCCAGGCATTGGCGATGGCGGCCTCGCGGCTGTCGGTCAGCATGATCGGCGTGCCGTCGGCGGCATGCAGGGCGAACAGTTTGATGCCGGGCGCCATCTTCGGAACCTGCATCTGCGGGAATAGCGCCGCGACGTCCTCGGAGCGGACCGCCTTTACGTAAGCAATCCGGCCATCGCCGAGGTGGGCGAGCGCTTCGGGAGTGATGTCGTTTTCTGTACGGTTCATTTCAGGTGACATGGTCATTTCACAAGACATGGCCCTCGACTCCTTTGTTGTCGAGTCCTACCGGGTTTCAATCATCACACGCATTGATTGCGATCGATTTAACGATGCGTTCGAGCTGCGGACGCACCAAATCGATCGACAGCAATCCGTTCTTCAAATCCGCCCCCAATACCTCCATGCCGTCCGCCAGCACGAAGGTGCGCTGGAATTGGCGCGCGGCGATGCCGCGGTGGATGTATTGCCGGCTTTTGTCGTCGTGTTGCCGGCCGCGGATGACGAGTTGGCTCTCCTCTATACTGACATCGAGCTGGTCGCGGGTGAAACCCGCCACCGCAAGCGTAATGCGCAGGCGTTCCGGGCTGTTCCCGTCCCGCGCAATGCGTTCGATGTTGTAAGGAGGATAACCCTCGGCGGCCTTGCCGACGCGGTCGAGCACGCGCTCGATCTCGTCGAAGCCAAGCAGGAAGGGACTCGATAGCGACGAAACCCTGGACATGGTCTCAAAGCCCTTTTCAAGCGACTTTGCGGGGCCCTTACGGCGCCCCAATGCGCCGCCCGGAACGATTCCAGGCGGCTTTTGTAATATGGCGTTGTGGAACAAGGGGTTCAAGCAGCGCCAAAGGCCCGATTCATCGCGCTTTTGCGGTGTTTTGCCCGACCAGCGCAGAGGGATATGGAACTCTTTGCGCCGGCGCCCATTTCCCTGGGCGGCCGGATATGGCGTGACCACATGGGGGATCGCAGATGCAGGACATCAAATACAGGCTGGTCAATCCGGGCCTGCGGCCGCGCAAGACCAAGCTAGAAATGCCGGGCTGGGCCGGGCAGCCGGCGCCGCGAACCGACGGCTCGCACGAATATGCCTGGCATTGCGCGCCCTTCACCGAAGGCGCGCAATACGGCATCGAGGTTTTTTACCCCTATGAGAACGAGTTGCACGTCTCACAGAAAAACGGCGTGCTGCATTTCGACGGCGACTTTGGCGAGGCGCCCGATGACGACCTGGAATGGCCGCCGTTCCGCAAATTCGGCAGCGACTATTATACCCATCAGCTTCTGCTCGACCTGAAAGTAGGCAAGGACTGGGCGGTGCGGACCGAGCCGCATCCGCGGTTCTATACCGACACCACCGGCACAGTGCCGATCGCCGTGCCTGCGCTATTGCGCACTGAATGGTGGCCGATGATCTCGTTCATCGTGTTCAAATCGCCCCGCGAAGGCGAAGTCCACATCTTCCGGCCCGGCGAACCGATGCTGCAGATCCTGGTGCTGCCGGTGACATGCGACATCAACCTCGTGCCGATGGACGAGGAAGAAGCCGCCGAGCGTGAAATGCGCGGACGCCGGATTCACTCCACGCGACCGACGATGGCGGCCGACTCCACCTGGACGTCGGACACCGACACCGTCTTTGACGGCACTTATCGTTATTTGCTGCGCGCAGCAAAAGGCCGGGTCCGCGAGTGACCCGGCCGAACCGCTCTGCCGCTCAGCGGCCGTTATCGCTACTGTGATCGTGGTGGTGATGGTGATGATGATGGGACGGCACGATGCGGATGCGGGGCGCCGCATGGTGATGATGATGGTGATGATGGTGATGGCCCACGACGATTCCGACTTGGGCGAGATTGACCTCGTCAGTCGGCCTGTTGGCAAGCCTCGCGTCATCGGCCTTTAGGGCATCGAGCGCGTTCGGGACCGGATTGAGTAAATCCCGATAACTCGCTGCAGGGTTTTGGGCGTTTCCCTGCACTTCTGTAGCATTCGCGCCGCTGACCGTCGCCAAGGCGGCTGCGGCTCCCAAAAGTCCGGCTATCTTCTTGTCCATTATTCCTCTCCAAAGGTGTTGGCGGCGGTCTCATGCGCCGTCAACAACAATGACTGTGGAGAGCGATTGTTCCCGATCGGACAGAGTTCCGCCGGGGAGCCTCGATCATGTCAACGCTTGACGCATCGATGCGCGCAGGCTCTCGGTCGCCGCCAGATCGATGGCGAAGGTTTCGGGGTCGAGCACGACGCCATAATAGTCCCGCACCGCAGCAACCGAGATGTAGCCCTGCTTGGCATCGGCGGCGACGTCGGCGACCGGCCTTTGCAGCGGCGAGCCATAACCGCCGCCGCCGCCCGAGCGCAGCCGGAACGCATCGCCGGTCTTGAGCATCGCCACCAAAACTTTGGCGTTGGGGAAGTCGGTCTTCCATTTGCCGTCGAGCCGCAGCGCCACCTCGTTGCCGGTGGCGTCGCCGCCGCCGTCGAGGCCCCACGGCTTGCAATGGGCGCGCTCGACCTGGGTGTTGAAGGTCATCGGCACTCGCGCCCGCACCACGCGCTCGACGCCGAGCCCGCCGCGATGGCGCCCGGCGCCGCCGGAATCGGGAACGAGGGCATAGCGCTCGACCACGATGGGAAATTTCACCTCGGACTGTTCGCTCGGTGAGTTGTGAGTGTCGCCGTCGTTGATGCAGACGGTCGCCGACACGCCGTCCTCGCTGCGCTTGGCGCCCCAGCCGCCGCCGAGCGGGCCGAAATTGGCGAGGAAAAACTCCGAGGTTTTGGTGTTGATGCCGTGCAGCGCCGCGATCAACAGATCGGCGTGATGGCCGGCGATGGTGCGGTCGGGAATGACCGGTGCCAGCGCCTTGAACACGGTGTCGACAATGGTCATCGGATAGGTCATCCACCAGCGCATCGGCGCCGGCCGCACCGCGCTGATGATGCGCCCCGGCGGCACAATGGTCTTGAGGCTGCGGAACGAGCCGTCGTTGATCGGATAATCGGTCGGCGAGGTCAGGCATTTGTACGCCACCTGCGAGCAGGCGAAGCCGGTGGTGATGCCGGAATTGTAGAAGCCGCGCACCTGGCGCGAGACGTCGGTGAGATCGACTGTCATCTCGTCGCCCTTGACGATGACGCGCACCTTGATCGGCACCTTCTTGCCGACGTCGATGCCGTCGTCGTCCATGTAGGACTCCGCCTCGTAGACGCCGTCCGGGATCGAGCGGGTGCGGGCGCGCGCCATCGCCTCGGAATGATCCATGATGGCCTTGATCGCGCCTAGCACCGCATCGCGGCCGTAGCGCTCGACCAGTTCGAGGAAACGGCGCTCGCCGGTTTTCACCGCGGTGATTTGCGCGCGCAAATCGCCCATGGCGCGGCTCGGCAGCCGCATGTTCTGCTTGATCACCTCGATCAGCGTGTCGTTGACCTTGCCGCGATCGTGCAGCTTGAGGATCGGGATCTGCAGGCCTTCGGAGAAGATATCGGTGGTCATGCCGCCGAGCGTGCCGCCGATGTCGAGCCAATGCGCCATGCAGCAGGAGAAGCCGACGAGTGCGCCCTTGTGAAAGATCGGCAAGGTCAGCGTGACGTGATTGAGGTGGCTGCCGGTGAGATAGGCGTCGTTGGTGACGTAGATGTCGCCCGGCCGGATGTTCTTCTTGCCGAAATGCTTGATCTTGGCCTTCACCGTCTCCGCCATGCCGCGGATAAACATCGGCAGCCCGATGCCGATCGACACCGTCTCGCCGTCTGCCGTGAACAGCCCGGTGGTGAAATCCAGCGCCTCGTAGATGATGATGTTGTAGGCGGTGCGCATGAGGTTGGTCTTCATTTCCTCAGTCACCGCGATGACGCCGTTGCGCACGATCTCGGTGACGACCGGATCGACCTTCGCTTTGCGCGAGCGTTTCATTTTGATTTTGCGCCTCATTTCAACTCGATCACTCCGGCTTGATGTTCGCGAACTTGATCACCTTGGCCCATTTCTCGGTTTCGTCGGCAACGAGCTTGCCGAAATCGGCTGGCGAGCCGGGAAATGCCACGGAGCCGAGATCGGCAAGCCGCTTCTTCAGCGTGGCATCGGCGAGGCCGGCATTGATCTCCTTGTTGAGCTTGTCGACGATGTCGGCCGGCGTGTTCTTGGGCGCGCCGATGCCGTAGAAGCCGCTCGCATCGTAGCCCGGCACGAACTCCGCCACGCTCGGAACATCCGGCAAAGCATCCGTGCGCGACGCCGTGGTCACCGCCAGCGCCCGCAGCCTGCCGTCGCGGACATACCCGATCGCCGCTGAAATCGGAGCGAAATAGACCTGCACTTGGCCGCCGAGCAGATCGGTCAATGCCGGTGGCGAGCCGCGATAGGCGACATGCGCCATGTCGACGCCGGTCATGAACTTGAACAGCTCACCTGCCATATGCGGCGACGTGCCGACGCCGGGCGACGCCATGTTGATCTTGCCCGGATTGGCCTTGGCATAGGCGATGAACTCAGGGACCGTTTTGGCCGGAAACGACGACACCACGACCATGACATTGGGATCGCGGCTGATGCCGCCGACCGGCGCGATGTCGCGGATGAAATTGTAATTCAGCTTGTCGTAGAGCGTCGCATTGACCGCGTTGGCAAGCGACGCCAGCAGCAGCGTCTGCCCGTCGGCCGTCGCCTGGACGACCGCCTCGGTGGCGATACCGCTGCTGCCGCCGACCCTGTTCTCGACGACGAACGGCTGGCCGAGCCGATCGGACAGCCATTGTGCCATCAGGCGCGCCAGAATGTCGGGCGCGCCGCCGGCGCCGAAGCCGACGAGCAGGCGCACCGGCCGCGACGGATAGGCTTGCGCGCAAGCGAACCGCGGCGCGAATGGAAGCGCGACGGCGCCCGCTGCGAGATGCAGAAATTCTCGACGGAGCAATTTCATAATGACCCTGCCAATCCCGGCTGAAGCCTGCCCGACGTAAGCTAAAGACTTACCCTGCCTTGATGCCGGCGTCGCGAATGACTTTGCCCCACTTTTCCGTTTCGTCGGTGATGAGCTTGCCGAAATCGGCCGCCGAACCGGTCAGCACCATGCAGCCCATGTCGGCGAGCCGCGCTTTGATCGCGGGATCGGCGAGGCCGGCATTGGTCTCCCGGTTGAGCGTTTCGATAATGTCGGCGGGGGTGCCGGCCGGCGCGGCGATGCCGAACCATGAGCTCGTCTCATAGCCCGGCACGAATTCGCTGATGCTGGGCAGGTCCGGCAAGATGTCCGAGCGTTTGAGCGTGGTCACCCCCAAGGGGCGTAGCTGGCCGGCGCGGATATGCTCAATCGATGCAATCGTGGTCGCGAACGCGACCGGGACCTGTCCGGCAATCAGATCGGCCATCGCCGGCCCGTCGCCGCGATAAGGCACATGCTGCAGATTGACGCCGGTCATGACGTTGAACAACTGGCCGGCTAAATGGCTCGGCGTCCCGATGCCGGCCGAGGCGTAGCTGAGTTTGTTATCCTTGGCGTAGGCGATCAGTTCCGGAATTGTCTTCACCGGCAGCGACGGATGGACCTCGGCGACGTTGGGCAGGCGCACCACACCGGCGACCGGCGCCGTATCGCGAAGAAAATCGAAATTGAGATGCTCGTAGAGCGCGGCATTGGCCGCCACGGCGGGTGGCACCATGAGCAGCGTGTAGCCGTCGAGCGCCGCCTTCACCACGGTTTCGGCGCCGATATTGCCGCCCGCCCCCGGCCGGTTCTCGATGACGAATTGCTGGCCGAGCCGTTGCGACAGCCATTGGCCCATCAGGCGCGCGAGAATGTCGGTGGTGCTGCCGGCGGCGAAGCCGACGATCAGGCGTACCGGATGTGATGGATAATCGGCGGCGCAGGCGATACGCGAAATAGCGGGCAGCGCGGCGGCGCTGGCGGCGAGGTGCAGAAATTTTCGACGGTGAAATGTCATGGCTCATTCCGCCTTGATGCCGGCATCGCGGATGACTTTGCCCCATTTCTCGGTTTCGTCGGCGATCAGCTTGCCGAAGTCCGCCGGCGAGCCGGTGAGCGCCATGCCGCCCATGTCGTCGAGCCGCGCCTTGATCGTCGGATCGGCAAGGCCGGCATTGGTCTCGCGGTTGATGAGCGCGACGATGTCGGCGGGCGTTCCTTTCGGCGCAGCGATGCCGAACCACGAGCTCGCCTCGAAGCCCGGAACGGTTTCCGCCACGGTCGGAACGCCCGGCAGCGCATCCGAACGCTTGAGCGTGGTCACCGCGAGCGCACGCAACTGGCCGGCGCGGATATGTCCGATCGACGCCGTCATGGTCGCGAACCCGACCTGGACTTGGCCGGCGATGAGATCGACCATGGCCGGCCCGTCGCCGCGATAAGGGACGTGTTGCAAGTTGGCGCCGGTCATGGCGTTGAACAATTGTCCGGCCAGATGGCTCGCGGTGCCGATGCCGGCCGACTCGAAGCTGAGCTTGCCCGGATTGGCTTTGGCGTAGGCGATCAGTTCGGGGATCGTTTTGACCGGTAGCGAAGGATTGACCTCGGCGACGTTGGGCACGCGCACCACGCCGGCGACCGCCGTCGCGTCGCGGAGAAAAACGAAATTCAGATGCGGATAGAGCGCGGCATTGGCCGCGACCGCCGGCGGCACCATGTAGAGCGTGTAGCCGTCGGGCGTCGACTTGATCATCTCCTCAGCGGCGATATTGCCGCCGGCGCCCGGCCGATTCTCGACCACGAATTGCTGGCCGAGCTGTTGCGACAGCCATTGCCCGATCAGGCGGCCGAGAATGTCGGTCGTGCTGCCGGCGGCAAAGCCGACCAGGACGCGCACCGGATGCGACGGATAAGTGTCGGCTCGCGCGATCCGCGAGATCGCCGGCAGGGCAGCGGCGCCGGCGGCGAGGTGCAGGAATTTGCGGCGGGGCAATGTCATGGCGTGGTCCTCCTGGGCCAAAGCTGCCGAACTTCAACGTCCTCCGACTGCAATCACCAGGTTTCCCAAGGCATCGACCTCCATCGCGTCGCCCGGCATCAGCACCGTGGTCGAGGCGTATTCTTCGATCAAGGCCGGTCCCTTGATCTTATTCCCGGCGAGGAGTGCGTCGCGGCGAAAGGTCGGCGTCAAATGGAAGCGCCCGCCATAATAGACGTTGCGCTTGCCATTGGCTGCGGCCTTCGCCGGCGTCTTTTGGCCGCGCGCGATCTTGCGCTGCGGCGGCTTGCGCATCAGCCCGGTCACGGTCGAACGCAGGCTGACGATCTCGGCGCGTTCGGCCGGCGCGGACGTGCCGTAGCGCTGCGCGTGCATGGCGTCGAAATGGCGCTTGATCGCGTTGCGGTCCTTGCGCGCGAATACCGCCATCGGCAGGTCGACGGTGACCGCGTGCTCCTGGCCGACATAGCGCATGTCGGCCGCGCGCTTGACCGCGATCTGCTGCGGCTTGACCGAGGTGCCGGCGATGGCGTCGCGGCCTTGTTGCTCCAGCGCGCGATAGACTTTTTCAATCACATCGAATTTGGCGTCTTCCAGCGGCGTGAACCAGGTGCGCACGAAATCGTAGCGCAGATCGGAGAACAGCATGCCGAAGGCCGAAAAAACGCCAGGCGCGAACGGCACGATGACTTTGCCCATGCCGATCTCGCGCGCCACCTCGACGGCGTGCAGGGGACCGGCGCCGCCATAGGCGAACAGCACGAAATCGCCGGCATCGAAACCGCGCTCGGTGGTGACGCCCTTCACCGCATAGGACATCGCCGTGGCGGCAATGCGCAAGATTCCGTCGGCGGCTTCGACCGCGCTCATGCCGAGCGGATCGCCGATCTTTTCTTGCAGCGCGCGCTCGGCGGCGACGACGTCGAGCTTCATCTCGCCGCCCAGAAAGCGCTCGGCGCCAAGCCGGCCAAGCATCAGGTTGGCGTCGGTCACGGTCGGCTCGGTGCCGCCGAGGCCGTAACAGGCCGGACCGGGCGAAGCGCCCGCGCTCTGCGGGCCGAGGCGGAGCGCGCCGTCGTCGACGCGAGCGATCGAGCCGCCGCCGGCAGAGACCTCGAAAATGTCCATCATGGCGATCTGCACCGGCAGCGCCTTCTCGTAGCCGCCGATCAGCGCCGCGCCGGTGGTCAAAGCCTCGCCGTGATAAATAACGCCGGCCTTCGCCGTGGTGCCGCCCATGTCGAAGGCGATGGCATTGTCGATTTTCAGCGCGCGGCACAGCGCCTGGGTGCCGATGACGCCGGCGGCCGGCCCGGATTCCAGCATGCGCACGCACTGGTCTTGGGCTTGCTCCGCCTCGTAAAGGCCGCCGGTCGATTGCACCACCAGGAACGAGCCGGCGAAACCGGCCTTGCGCATATGGGCATCGATCTCGCCGATATAGCGGCGCACTTTTGGGCCGATATAGGCGTTGGCCGCCACCGTCGCGCAGCGCTCGAACTCGCGATATTCCTGCGACAGTTCGTGAGAAGCCGAGACGAACAGCGCCGGGTGATTTTTTTCCAGGATCGCTTTCGCCCGCCGTTCGTGATCGGCATTGGCGTAACAATTGAGGAAGAGAATCGCGGCGGCTTCGATGCCGAGCCGTTCGAACTCCTTGCCGAGCGCAGCGATCTCGTCGTCGTCGAGCGGCTTGTCGATTTCGCCGTCGGCCAGCATGCGCTCGTGCACTTCGAAGCGCAGCGCCCGCTCGATCAGCGGCACATGTTTCTGGAAGAACAGATTGTAAGCGTCCGGCCGGTTGATGCGGCCGATCTCGTAGATATCGCGAAAGCCTTCGGTGATCAGCAGTGCGGTCTTGGCACCGGTGCGCTCAAGCATCGTATTGATGGCGATGGTCGAGCCGTGCAGGAACAGCCCGGCGGAGCGATAGTCGCTGCCGGCCTTGGCGACACCTGCGCTGATCCCTTCGACCAGATGCGCCGGCGTCGACAGCGCCTTGCCGAAGGTGAGCTTGCCGGACTTTTCGTCGAACACCGCGATATCGGTAAAGGTGCCACCGATATCCGCCGCCAGCCGCAATCGCCCCTGCGCCATTCCAAAATGCCTCATGCGTCCAGCACGACGTATTCGTCTTCGACGCTGACGGCAAACGTCTCGGCCACATAGGGGCCCTCGACCAATGCCGCGCCGGGCGCCACCGACACCGAAAATTGCCGCGCCCGGATGCGCGATGGATCGCACCAGGATTTGCCGGTGCGCACGTCGAACTCCCAGCCGTGCCATGGGCAGCGGATGATCTCGCCCTGGCGCGAATAGCGGTATTCGCCGGGCTCTTTGGCTTCGACCAGGCCGGTCAAGCGGCCTTCGCACAGGCTGCCGCCCTGATGCGGGCAGCGGTTGGCGAGCGCGAAGAACTCGCCCTTGATGTTGAACACCGCGATCTGGCGGCCCTTGATGTCGACGAGCTTGCGGGTGCCGGCGGGAAATTCGCGCAACGCGGCGATCACGTGTTTCGCCATGGATTTATGCCGCCTGCTCTGCGAGACGGCTGTAGGTCGCAAGCGCATTGTCGCGCCGGATCTTGCCGTGCAGCTTTTGCGGAATGCCCGCCGGCATGATGGCGTCGCCGTCGAACTGCCAGTGCGGAAAGTCGGACGCGAACAGCAGCATGTCGTCGGACTGCATGTGCTCGATCAGTTTTGCCACCGCCGCCGGATCGTCCGGACCGTCGAACGGCTGAATGGTGAGCCGCACGTGATCGCGCACGATCTCGGCCGGCGAGCGGTCGATCCACGGCACTTCGAGCCGCACGCCGCGCCAGAATTTCGACAGCCGCCACAAAAACGCCGGTAGCCAGGTGACGCCGGATTCCAACAGCACCACTTTGAGCTTCGGATATTTCACGAACACGCCTTCGCAAACGAGGCTCGCCACCTGCGACTGAAAGCCTTGCGACTGCGCCGCGTAATCCTCGACATACCAGGACGGCCAGCCGAGCGAGGTCACCGGATGCCGGTAGCTCGAGCCGGCATGGATGCCGAGCGGCAGGCCGTGGCGCTCGGCGGCTTCATAGACCGGCCAATATTGGCGGCGGCCGAGCGGCATTTCGCCCATGCACAGTACCAGCACCTGCACGAAGCGCTGGTCGGCGGCGCAGCGCTCGATCTCGGCGACGGCGAATTCGGTGTTCTGCATCGGCACCACGATCGAAGCGCGCAGCCGCGGATCGCGGTCGAGCCATTCCTTGGCGACCCAGTCGTTGATCGCCTTGGCGAACGCCGCCGCCATGTCCTCGCTGTACAGAAGCTGCACGCCATAGAGGCAATGGCAGATGGCGATGTCGATGTTCCAACGGTCGAGCGCGTGCGTGCGCAGCGCGTCCAATGTATTGGCCGGCGCGCCACCCTTGCCGCGCCAATCCGGCCGCGCCGTGAGCGGCGCATTCGGCGGATAGCTGATCGATTCCAGCGAATTCATGCCGCGGTCGACCACGCTGTCGCGCCAATATTCGTCGAGATGCGGCAACAGCGCCTGCATGCTCGGCACATTGACGTGCACGTCGCAATCGATTGTCGACCATGACGCGGTCACGGCGTCTCCTCGGGCATTTGGCGTATTATCGGCACCGGCGGGGCGGGCGCGTCAAGGCGACTGCAGCGGACCCGGCAAGGCGCGCTCGGCTTCCGCCTCGAGCTGCGCCTCATGGCCGCGCACGAAATGGGCGGCGATGACCAGGACGATGACGGTGGCAATGACGAGGACGATCACGCCCCAGCCGGCGAGGCGCTCGACTTGCCGGCCCAGCGTATAGGCGGCGGTGCCGAAGAACATCGCCCAGACGGAAGCGCCGAAGACATTCGCCAACAGGAATTGCGGCCACGGCATGCGATTGGCGCCGGCCATGACGCCGGCGACCGTGCGCAGGACCGGGACGAACTGAGCGACGATGACGATCTTGCCGCCATGGCGCAGGAACAGATATTGGCCAAGCTTGATCCGCGCCTCATTGATCCAGATGTAGCAGCCGTAGCGCAGCAGCAGCCAATAGCCGAAGTAGCGGCCGATCAGATAGCCGAGGGTGCGGCCGATGATCGAGGCGCCCGCCGCCGTCAGGATCACCGCCACGATATTGAACTCGTGCTTGGTGCCGGAAATGACCGAGGCGATGATCAGCGCCGTCTCGCCCGGCACCGGAAAGCCTATGCCTTCCAGGCCGATGGTGCCGGCGACCACGAGCAGGCCGTAGGCATGAATGAGATGGGCGATGAATGGCATGAAGGCTGTGTGTTTACCCGGGCACCGCTCACTTATACTTATTCGCTAGGAAAGAGAACTCCTTGACTTGCCATCTTAGTCTCGCGCAGGCGTGGCTGGGTTTGCTTAAAACGCGGGTGCGACGCCATGTATAAGGACTTGCGCGAATTCATCGCTGCCGTCGATAAGCTCGGTGCCTTGCGGCACATCGAAGGCGCCGACCCGCGGTTTGAGATCGGCGGTATCACCGAGGTCGCGGCCGGCCTGCCTGACTGTCCGGCGCTGCTGTTCGACAACATCAAAGGCCACCAACGCGGCTTTCGCGTCTTCACCAATGCCACCACCAATGTGCAGCGCGCGGCGCTGGCGCTCGGGCTTGACCCGACGCTGCGGCCGCTCGACGCGCTGAAAGCCTGGATGGAGAAGCGCAGGATTTTGCAGCCGCAGCCGCCGGTCACCGTCAAAACCGCCGCGTTCCTCGACAACACGATGACCGGCCGCGACGTCGATATCGCGCGCTTCCCGGCGCCGATCTGGCACCGCCACGACGGCGGGCCGTTCACCGGCTCGGGCTCGCTCGTCATCATGCGCGATCCCGACTCTGGCTGGATCAATGCCTCGATCTATCGCGTCCAGGTGCACGGGCCAAACAAAGTCACGGTGCAGTTCGATCACGGCGGCCGCCACGGCGCCATCATCGCCAAAAAATATTGGGACCGCGGCGAGAGCTGCCCCGTGGCCATCGTGCACGGCGAGGATCCGGCATTGTTCATCGCCGGCTTCGAATATTTGCCCGACGGCCGCTCGGAATACGAGTTCGCCGGCTCGATCAAAGGCGCACCGATCGAAGTATTCGCCGGCCCGCAGACTGGTCTGCCGCTTCCCGCCCTGGCGGAAATCATTTTCGAAGGCCGCTTGCTGCCGATGAGCGAAGCGACGCTGCCCGAGGGACCGTTCGGCGAATTCACCGGCTATTACGCCGCCGCGGCGCGGCCGGGGCCGGTGATGGAGGTGAGCGCCATCCATCATCGCAACGATCCGATCCTGCTCGGCTCGCCGCCGATGAAACCGCCGCGCTTTCATTTTGGCCTGCCATTCCGCGCCGCCACCATCTGGAGCAATCTCGAAGCCGCCGGTGTTAGTGACGTGGTCGGCGCCTGGCAGCATGTTTCGCAGCTCATGACCGTGGTGGCGCTGCGGCAGCGCTACGACGGCCACGCCAAGCGCGCGGCGCTGGTCGCAGCGGCACACAGCTACATGGCGCGCATCATCGTCGTGGTCGACGACGACATCGATCCATCGAACCTCGCCGACGTGATGTGGGCGGTCGCCACCCGCTGCGAACCGGCCGAAGGCATCGACATCGTGCGCAACGCCTGGAGCTCGGCGCTCGATCCGCGCATTGCGCCGGACGACAAGCAGCGAGGCGTCACCTCACACTCCAAGGCAATCATCGACGCCTGCCGGCCGTTTGCCTGGCGCGACAAATTTCCACCGACCTCGGCGTTGTCACCCGATGAGACGCGGGAGATAGAGGCGAAATGGGGGAAGCTTTTGTAGAATCGAGCCCAAAGGACGACGCATCAGGTTATGATTTTCACCGCCTATCTCGACGAAAGCGGTACTCACGCGGGAGCGTCTGTATCCGCATTAGCAGGTTTCGTAGGGCACGCACGCCAGTGGCGCAAATTTGAAAAACGCGTTGGCAGACTATTTGCGCGATTTCACGTGAATATTTTTCACGCTATCGATGTTCGGCGCGGAGACGACGATTTCGAAGGATGGACCGTAGATAAAAAAATCGATTTTTACGACGAGTTCCAACACATCATCAATGACACGCTTGAAAGTGGCGTGGTCGCCTTCCTCGAAGAAGACGATTACAAATATTACCGGAATTTGTATTGGCCAAAAAAGACGCGACCTGATTCAAAATACACCCTTATGTTTCGAGGCTGCCTAGCCCATATTGTTGATGTTATCGGGCATATTCCAGATACTATTGAGCCGCACCTTTATGTTGTTTTGGAAGATGGTCACAAGAACGCGCAAGATGTGGTGCGTAACTATGATTGCGTGCGCGGCCGACTCGGCAATACGGGACGAGCATTGTCTGGGCTGTCTTTCGACAACAAAAAGAGCTGCTTGCCGCTCGCCGCAGCTGATCTATTTGCCTATTCGGCATGGGGTAACAGAGTGGGTCAAAAGCCGATTGGGGTCCCCAAGAAGCCTCCCAAGTCAGAGGCCTCTTATCGGGGCAATATGTTCTGGGTCGGCCTGAATAGAGACAGCTTAGACAGTCTGCACGAGCAGGCAATCGACATTGCCAACGGTCGCGATTCTTCGGTTCCTTACGTTTTGCGGAGACAGCCCTCATAAAAGATCGTGTGAATTTTTCTCCCTTCGACCGACATTTCGCTCACTCCACCGCGTTGGCCGAATTCAAGCTGTCGATCAGCGAGGAACGGTACAAAAACTTCTTGTGCAATGTGACGTCCTCTGATGTACGCCGCAGCTCGTCCAGATGCTGCCAGCGCACCTTCGGATCTTTCTCCTCCAGCGCCTTCTTGTTCTGGATGGTCTGCGCCTGCACGTAATCGACCTGAGCCTTGCGGCGCTGGCGGGTGTAGCGGTCGAGCACGCTTGCCTCGCCGCGGCCGAACCACACGTCGGACAATTTCTCGGCGAGATTGATGGCGTCGTGGATGCCGCCGTTCATGCCCATGCCGCCGATCGGATTGTTGACATGGGCGCAGTCGCCGGCGAGCAGCACGCGGCCCTTGTTGAAGGTCGCGGCGACGCGCTGGTGCACGGCGTAGAGTGCGTAATAGGGAATCTCGTATTCGCCGCTCTTTTGGTGGATGCCTTGCAGGCGGCGCTGGATGCCGGCCATGCTCAGCGCTGCCTCGTCGGTCTCCTGCTCCGGCACCGGGAACACGCCGCGCCAGATGCCGGGCGGGCCTTTGCCTTTGACCTTGAACAGATTGATCCATTCGTCGGGATCGGAGAAATAATTCCGCGTGCAATAGCCTTGGCCGGTGGTGCCAAAATCGAAACTGGTGCCGATCTTGATGAAGCGCTCGGGCCAAGTGAAGCCCTCGAAGGCGATCTCGGCGAGGCGGCGCACCGTGCTCGAGCCGCCGTCGCTGCCGATCAGATATTTGCCGCGCAGCGTTTCGGTTTCGCCGGCGGCGTTGGTGACCGTGGCCTCGACGTCGTCGGCGGTCTGCGTAAGCCCGGTGAGCTTGGTCGAGAACCGCACCTCGCCGAGCCCGCTCGCCTTGATGTGCGGCAGCGCGGCGTGCACCAGCTTGTACTGCTCCCACTGCACCACATACGGGTACGGCACCTCGCCCTTGAGCAGGCTGATGTCGAACACCGCGATCAGCTTGCCGGTGGCGCGGTCGCGAAAATGGAACAGCGGCGCTTCCATGCCGCCGGTCGGTGCCGTGGAGAACATCTCCTTTTCCAGCCCGAGCACCACCAGCATGTCCACGGTCGGCGGGTGGATGGTGGCGGCGCGCTGATCCTCGGCGGCGTCCGGCAACTGCTCGATCAGCGTGACCGGGATGCCCTTTTTGACCAGGGCCAAAGTCATCACGGCGCCGACCGGGCCACAGCCGGAAATGATGACGCGATTGTCGCTCTGCATGGGTTACATCCATTTCGTCATTCCGGGGCGCCGCGCAGCGGCGAGCCCGGAATCCATATCCCCAGCGCCGGGGTTATGGATTCCGGGCTCCTCGCTTCGCTCGGCCCCGGAATGACGAGTCATCGTGCGCGCACCATCGCGGTTGCTCATACTTTCGAAATATCGAATGTCGCGGGATGAAACAATTCCTCGACCTTCACTTTGCGGTCGGTCAGGCCCTGCTCGTAAACGTATTGCGACAGCGCCTCGATCTCCGGCATGTTCTCGGCGACGCCGTATTTCCAGAAATCCTCGCCCATGATCGCGGCCGTCTCCTTGGTCTCGGCTTCGAGCCACGGCAGCGTCACCATCAGCGCATTGACGTCGCGCAGATCGATCATGGCGAGCGCCTTGGCCTCGCAGAACGCCTTGTAGACGCTGGTCGGCAGCCACGGATAGCGCTCGACCAGGGATTTGCGGATGCCGATGAGATGCATGATCGGAAACAGGCCGGTCTTCTTGTAATAAGCCTGCTCGGCCGCGCGGGTGTTCGGAAATAGCCGCGTAATATGCGCTTCACCGGCAAGGAACGACGACGGCGCCCGTGCCGTGAACAGCGCATCGAGCTCGCCGTCGCGCAGCATGCCGACCAACGTCTTGTCGTGCGGGATCGCCTGCAGATCGAGGCCCGGGATCGGCTTCAATGGCGTGCGCTCTTCGCGACCGGCCTGCTCCTGGCCGCCGCTGCGCCAATGGATCTCCGACGGCGGCACGCCGTATTCGTGCTGCATCATGCCGCGCATCCAGACCACCGCGGTGAT
>Ga0187890_10000640_pt1 | contig 25174 bp, 16 predicted proteins | sample June2016WEW_21_1_FD_133005 | JGI IMG/M metagenome (GOLD analysis project Ga0187890, IMG submission 133005) | Peatland microbial communities from SPRUCE experiment site at the Marcell Experimental Forest, Minnesota, USA - June2016WEW_21_10 | ecosystem: Environmental > Terrestrial > Soil >... | reverse complement strand
CAAGGAGGGCATCTTTAAGGTCTAAGGAGCTCATGGAATCCGCTGATTCGAAGCCTACGCGAAACGCCTCGTCGGCGAAATCCCGCCGCACGTCCACCTCCGAGCCCTCCCGCAAACGGTCGCAGCCGGCCGCAATCACCATCCGCGATGTCGCCGAGCGCAGCGGATTCTCTTCGGCCACTGTTTCCATCGTGCTGAACAACGCGCCGCTGGCCCGCTATATTCCCGACACCACCAAGGGAAAGATCCAGCGCGCCGCCGCGCATCTCGGCTACCGTCCTAACCTGTTTGCGCGCTCGCTCCGCAGCCGGCGCAGCCACACCGTCGGCGTCATGGTTTTTGACATGACCGACCCTTACTGCACGCTGGTGCTGCGCGGCATCGAAAACACTCTCTACCAGTCCTCGTTCCTTCCCATCCTCACCGATGTGCACAACGAGCGCAGCCGCTTCGAGCGCTATCTCGAAATGCTGCTCGACCGCCGCATCGAAGGACTCGTCGTCCTGGCCAACTGGTTGTTCGTCGACATCAACGTGCTCGCCGATCTCGAAAAAAACAACATTCCAACCGCGACCGTCGGCCGCGAGCTTAAGACCGACAAGATCAGCTCGGTGATCGTTGACAATGCCGCCGGCGCGCACGCCGCTCTCGAACACCTGCATTCGCTTGGCCATCGCAAGATCGCCTTTATCCGCGGCCCCCACCAACTGTCGGACACCGAACCTCGCTGGCGGGGAGTCCGCGCGCTGGCCCGCGAGCGCGACCTCCCGCTCGATCCCCGCCTGGTCGTCGACCTGCCCGAGTCCGGCGACCCGTTTTCCAGTTTCGAAGACGGTTACAAGCTGACCGAGGAATTGCTGCGCCGCCGCCGTCCCTTCACTGCGCTGATGGCCTTTGATGACATGACGGCCTTCGGCGCGATTCGCGCTCTCGGCAAGGCCGGCATTCGCGTTCCCGAGCACTGCTCCGTGATCGGCTTTGACGACGTCGCGACGGCTGCCATCTATTCTCCCGCCCTGACCACCGTGCGCCAGCCCATGGAGATTATGGGAACGGCCGCGGCGACCATCGTGCTCGAGGCCATCAACGCCACTCTCGAAAAGAAACCGACCCGCACCATTCACCGCCAGGTCGTTCCCGAGCTGATGGTGCGCGAGTCCACTCGCAGCGTAAAGTAGCGGTTATGGCGCAAACCGCGCATTTTCTCTTGACAGCGCCAGACACCTGAAGCAGTATTGATACGATTTAATAAAGGTATTTGGCGGTTTTTGAGGATGGAACGCCGGCACCATCACCGGCACGCTGCATGACCGCACCGGCACTATTGAATGTCGCGTTGCGACTTTGGGTCAGGAGGCCGTTTATGAAGAGCAGAAATGCAATTGTCAAGACAGCGCGGAATTTCCTTTCTGTTTGTATTCTTTTCCTCTGCGCGGGTTCTGTGGCGTTTGCCCAGGCCGGCCGGGGCAGCATCAGCGGCCTGGTCTCCGATCCTTCGGGAGCGGTCGTCAATGGTGCCCAAGTCACCGCCCTCAACCATGCCACCGGAGTCGCGCTGCACACCGTTACCAGCGAGGCGGGCTTGTTCAGCTTTGTATCGCTGAGCCCTGGCCTCTATGTAGTCACGGCCAGTCAAAAGGGCTTTGAAGGCGTCGCTCAGGACAATGTGTTGGTGACGGTCGATCAAGTCACCACCGCGAATATCGCTCTGCGAGTCGGCAGCGTGACCGAGACCGTCACCGTGTCGGAAACATCCGCACTGGTGGATACGAGCAACTCCACCGTAGGCCAGTTAATTGACTCAACCGCCATCGCTCGCGTCCCGCTGCTCACACGCAATGTCTTTGATCTGGTACAGCTGAGCGCCGGCGTGACCCCGGCCAATGGAGCGTCCAACTCCTCCAGTTCGCAGGCCATCGTCAACATCTCGAGTGGACGCCCCGGAATCGATGTCTCGTCGTACACCATCAACGGCGCCATCCAGGGATCGGTTTACTATATGCTCGACGGCAGCCCGCTCGGCGTTGCTGAAAACAACCTCGCCGCCATCCTCCCGGCAATGGAAATTCCCGAGGATGGCGTGGAAGAGTTCCGCGTCGAAACCCAGAACACACCAGCCTCCTATCAGAGCGGCGGCGCCGGCGTCATCAGCCTGGCCAGCAAGTCCGGAGGCGACCAGTTCCACGGCGATGCCTTCGTGGTTCTCCGCCCGGATGTCCTTGCCGCCAACGAATACTTCAACAAGCAAGGTCAGTTATTGGCCGGCACGCCCAATCAGTCGCCTAGCTTTCATCGCTACCAGGAAGGCGGCGCCATCGGCGGACCCATCGTGCACGAAAAGCTTTTCTTCTTTGCGGATTATGAAGCCACGCAAGAGAAGCTGTATGACAATTCAGCCCAGTTTACCGTTCCCACCACCGCGGAACGGAACGGCGATTTTTCAAACGACAGCTACACGATCTATAACCCGCTGGCTCCCGATGATGCTAACGGAAATCGGGTGGAGTTTCCCACTCATAACGTACTTACCAGCTATCCCGGCCTCACCCTCAATCCAACCGCGGTGGCGTTTCTATCGCATTTCCCGAAGTGCAACTATCCCAATCCCGCCACTTGCGATGCCGACACGGGCAACCACATAGGCAACTTTCAGCTTCCTGGTCTGGACCCCATAACCGCGCAAAGATTCGACATTCGCGTGGACTACTATAAAAGCGACAAGCAGCGCCTCTTCTCCCGCTTCTCCTTTGCCCGGCTGTCCACCGCCGGGGTCAACGCCTTCGGCAACGCTTGGGATCCGGACTACGCCCAGAACATCACCAACGCGCGTAACTTCATCATTGGGGACGACTACACCATAAATTCCACTACCGTTTTGCAGCTGCGCTACTCCTTTACGCGCCACTATGAAAATCAGGGAGGCGACCCGCAGCAGGATGGCTTCGATATCACCACGATCGGATTTCCCGCGGCGCTGGCCGCGGCCGAGGCCTACAAAACCATCCCCATCGCCTTTTTTACCGACGTAAGCGCACCCAACGGCAACTCCGACGGCGTCGGCGGCACCGCAAACTACAATACCTTCATTTATGCCAGCGAGAACCACGACGCCAGCGCGACCCTCACCAAGGTAGTGGGTAAAAACGAACTCAGCCTCGGCGCGGAATTTATGAAAAGGTTTCTGAATGTAGGCCAGCCGCCCGCACCCTCCGGCTGGTACTATTTCGATACCTCCGCTACCGACCAACAAACTTCTCCAGTGTCGGGCACACCCGTGGGAGGCAGCGACTTCGCTTCGTTCCTCCTGGGCATGGGGAGTTACCCGGGCAACGAATCGACGAACTTCACGCAAGATCTTTTCTCCGCGAACGCCAGTCCGTATTACGCGGCTTTCGCCCAGGACACCTACCATCTCAAACCGAATCTCACCATCACCGCCGGGGTTCGCTGGGACATCTTCGGCGGTAAGACGGAGCGCCATAACCGCCTGGAATACTTCGATCCGACTGCCGTGGGTACGTATCCCGGCACCAGCCCCGCTGAAACCTTCACCGGCGGCGAAGTGTTCGCCACCAGCGGCCACCGCACTCCGTTTACTACAAATTGGACGAACTTTGCTCCGCGCCTGGGCCTGTCATGGCAGCCCGAGAAGCACCTGGTCGTTCGCGGCGGCTTCGGCTTCTACTATGGGCCGAGCGTACATATGGTCAGCGGTTCCCTGGTGGATAGCGATGGATACTCCACGGTCAATAACTGGAACGCTACCTGTGCTCAACCTATAACCAACCCGACCACTCAATCCGGCGGCAACACGGTGATCAACAATACCGCATGCGTGCCGGGGGGCGCGGCAAGTGTGGCGGGCCCCTATTCGCTGAGCGATCCGTTTCCAGTGTCTATGGGAGCCGGTCTGGTTCCACCGTCCCAATTGCAGCCGAACGGACTGCAGACGAATCTTGGCGCGAATCTGACCACGATGCTGCACTCGCAACGTACGGCGGTAACCTATAACTTCAACTTCGGCCTGGAGTACGAATTTCCACAGCAGATCGTTTTCAGCATCGGCTATGTGGGCAGCAGGGGCCTCTTCCTTCCGCTGGGCGCTGTAGATCTGAATCAGCTCACCCTGAGCCAGATCAATCAGCTTGGCGCCGCTGGCGCCTCCGTTCCGCAATTTATTGCGGCGGAGCCTTACCCGCAATTCAACACTGGCGCCATCAGCATAACCGGCCAAACCAATGGCGTCGTAGTGAGTGGCTATCCCGGCGGAGATTCCGAGTACAGCTCTCTGCAGACGAAGGTGCAGAAGCGCCTGACCAATCACTTCACCACGCTGGCCTCCTTCACCTGGGCCAAGCTGATGACGGACGACGGCAATCCTCCGCTGGGCTTTGTCGGTTTCCATGCCGGGTCGCTTCAGGACTGGAAGAACATGGCATACGAGCATTCCGTCAGCCCGCAGGACGTGAAGTATCAGTTCACCTGGCAGGCATCTTACGACCTGCCCATGGGCAAGGGCAGGGCGCTGAATCTGAACGGAGTATCGAATGCCATCCTGGGCAACTGGACAATGGACGGAATTTTCTACCTGAGCAGCGGTGTTCCCATCTCCTCGCCGTATGTAGGGGGAAATCAATACCTCAACCAGCGGGCCGATATGACTTGCGATCCCAGCAAGGGCGCGCCACGTACGGCAGCTGTGTGGTTCTTACCCAACTGCTTCGCGGTGCCTGCCAGCCAGTTTATTCCCGGGAATGCGCCGACCTATCTTGATCACCTTCGCACCATGGGAGCCAACAATCTGGATCTCACACTCTCCAAAACTATCAAACTGGGCGAAAAGCGGGATCTCCGCTTTGATATATCGTCCTATAACATCGCCAATAAGCCGCAGTTTTCAGCGCCGAATGTGCCCACAAACTATAGTGGGTGGACGACTGGCCCGAGTGGTAACCAGTTCGGCCAGATCACGGCAACTTCCAACACACCGCGTCAATTCCAGTTCGGGTCGAGATTTACATTCTGATCCACTCACAGGTGCCCCACTCATCGCGTTCTTTGCGATGAGTGGGTTTTGCTGCGAGTATCCAACCAACTGCTTCGCTCAGTCCGCGACGCCCGCGCGCACGTGTTCCCGGCTCAGCACCGCCAACCCCTTCTCCAGATCGGCGATCAAGTCCTCAACATGCTCAAGCCCCACTGACAGGCGAATCATCTGCTCGGTCACGCCCATCTTTTTCCGCAACTCCGGAGCGATCATCGCGTGTGAGGTGAGCACCGGGATGGTCACCAGCGAGTCCACTCCGCCGAGACTAGGCGCCAGCGTAAACAGATTCAGCGCCTCGGCCACGCGGCAAGCGTCGGCGCCGCTGCCTTCCACCTCAATGCTCAGGACGCCGCCCCCGCCCGCCATTTGCTTCTTCGCAATCGCGTAGTCCGGATGCTCCTTCAGCAGCGGATAGTGCACGCGCGTCACTCCGGGATGCTGGCTCAGGAACTCGGCAATGCGCAGCGCGCTTTCATTCTGGCGCTCGACCCGGACGGCCAGCGTCTTGATCCCGCGCAGCAGCAGGAACGCCGCGTGCGGATCCATGCAGCAACCAAGCGTGGTGCGAGTGTGATGGATTTGGTCAATCAAATCGCGTCGTCCGGTCGCGATGCCGCAAATGATGTCAGAATGTCCGCCAAAATACTTCGTCCCCGAATGCAGCACCAGGTCGATGCCCCACTCCGCCGGACGGCAATTGATCGGCGTGGCAAAGGTCGAATCAATGGTCGAAATCACGCCGCGCTTGCGCGCCAGCGCCGCGATCTTTTCCAGATCGACGACCCGCACGTTGGGATTGGTCGGCGACTCGATGTGCAGGATCTTTGTGTTGGGCCGAATGGCGCGCTCGTGCTGCTCGATGTCGTTGGTATCAACGAACGTGGTTTCGATCCCCAGCTTCGGCAGCCATTGCGAAAGGAATTTGACCACGCCTCCATAAATATCGCGCTGCGCCACGATATGGTCGCCCGCCTTCACCAGCGAAAGAATCGAAGTCGTGATCGCGGCCATGCCCGATGAGAACAGCAGCGCCGCATCCGTGCCCTCCAGTTCGGCGATGGCATTCTCGGCGACCGTATGCGTGGGATTGCCGTAGCGCGTGTAGAAACTGTCGGTAGGCGTGACGCGCACCTGCTCCTGCATGTCGGTGACTTCGAAGGTCGAGGTCTGATAGATGGGCGTGGCGAGCGGACCGTTCTTTTTCGTGAGGTCGGTGCCGCCGCGTACCGCCTCGGTCTCCTGACGAAACTTGTGCTTCTTCATATTGATCTCCCCTGCAGCAGGCTGCAAGAAAAGGTATCTTTCGGTTCGTATCAGGGCATGCCTTCAGGCATGCCGAAAATGCCGCGCCACGCGCGCGCCTTCAGGCGCTGAGGCCAGAGAGCGGAGTTTCGTCACCCGCTTGCAGCCCCTAAAGGGGCGCCTTCGCTCGAAGAATTTACGGCATCGCTGAAGCGATGCCCTGATACAAAACTCCCTAGCTTCGCACCGCCGCCGCATTCAGCGCCGGCACCGGTGCCAGCCACTCTGCCGACCTCGCGTGCCGGCCGCTCACCACTTGGTCGAACTCCTGCTGCAGGGCGCGCGTTACGGGACCAGCCTTGCCATCGCCGATGACCCGGAAATCAATTTCGCGCAGCGCAATCACCTCCGCCGCCGTCCCGCACACAAAAACTTCGTCGGCAATATAAAGCTGGTCGCGTGCGATGGGCTCTTCGACCACGGAGTAACCCAGATCCCGAGCCAGCGTGATCAGCGTGTCGCGAGTAATGCCTTCCAGAATCCCCGCCCGCGGCGTGGTGTAAATGATCTTGTCGCGAACATTGTTACGAACGACGTTGCGAACGACAAAAAGATTTTCGCCGGTACACTCCGCCACGTATCCATCGGGCCCCAGCATGATCGCTTCATCGAATCCGGCGCGCTGCGACTCCGTCTTCGCCAGGATCGAGCTCACATAATTTCCCGAAACCTTGGCCTTGGTCATCATAATGTTCGGATGCAGCCGCGTGAACGACGCAATATTGGCGCGGATGCCGCGTTCCTTCGCCTCCGCCCCCAGAAAAGTCTTCCACTCCCACACCGCGACCACGAAGCGCGGTTCGCCGGCCTCCACCGTCAGGCTCATCGCGCCGTCCAGGTAAATCATGGGGCGGATGTAACACGCTGAAAATTCGTTCGCCGCAATCGTTTGATTGATGGCAGTCTTCACCTGCTCAGCATTAACCGGCAGCTCACGAAAGCCCACGATGTGGGCTGAATCCAGCAGGCGTTCGACGTGTTCGTTCATGCGGAACACGGCCGGCCCCTTATCGGTCGAGTAGCAGCGGATCCCTTCAAACACGCTGAAGCCGTACTGCACGGCGGCACTCACGAACGGCACCACGCCTTCGCTGGCCGGCCTCAAAGAGTCATGAATCCATACGTAACGAGCGGCTCCCATAGTCTTAAGCAAGCTCTCCTGGATAAAACTGGAATCCCTTAAGATTACCTGCCCTGGCCAGACGCAGCAAGCCGCAAGACCAGGCCGGCATGACATGTCTCGCGCGACACGGCCCACTCGCAAACTCTATAATGGCGCGCTAATGGAAACCGGACTCAAGAACCGCGTCGCCATCGTGGCCGCATCCAGCCAGGGCATCGGGCGAGCCACGGCAGAAGCCTTCGCCGCTGAAGGTTGCCGTCTGGCCATCTGCGCGCGCAACCGGGAAGCGCTCAACGCCGTCGCCGAAACTATTCGCAGCCAGCACAACACTGAAGTGCTCGCCGAGCCGCTCGATGTCGCCGACGCGGCCGCTGTCCGCGATTTCGTCAATGCCGTGGTCAAGCAATTCGGCGGCGTCGATATCTGCGTGACCAACGCCGGAGGCCCTCCCGCCAAGGGTTTTCTAGCGACCACCATCGAGGAGTGGAAGCGCGCCGTCGACCTGAACTTCATGAGCGCCGTCCACTTCGCGCATCAGGTCATCCCGCACATGCAGAAGAAAAAATGGGGACGCATCATCACCATCACGTCCATCACCACCAAGCAGCCGGTGGCCGACCTCGTCTACTCGAATGCCGTGCGCGCCGCGGTTGTCGGACTGGTCAAGAGTCTCGCCAATGAGTTCGGCGAAGACGGCATCCTCGTCAACAATGTCGGTCCGGGCTTTACCGCGACCGACCGCCTGAAGGGACTCGCCCACTCGCGCTCCGCCGGCCTCGGCAAAACCGAGAAAGAAATATTCGACGGCTGGTCTGCGGATACTGCCCTGAAGCGTCTGGGCGAACCCCGTGAACTTGCCGACGCCATTGTCTGGCTGGCCAGCGAGCGCGCTTCCTATATCACCGGCCAGACCATTCTTGTTGACGGCGGCCTGTACAAAGGCTTGTAAAATCCTGGTTGGGACACTTCTTCGTTGGGACACCTCTATGAAAAACACGAAAAAGAAATCGAAAGCGACGGCAAGAAAAACATCCGCCGCCAATAAAACGACGAAAACAACGAAAGCGGCGCGCCCAGCGAGGAAGATCGCGCTCCAATCTACTGTCGCAAGAGGCAAGCCGCCGAAGGCCGAGCTGCGCCACATCCCCTGGAGTTCGGTCGAAGTCGAAGCCGTGAACCCTTTGCTGGGCCGCCACTTCGTTGTCGGACAAAACGTCATGCTCGCTCGCGTCCTGCTGAAGAAGGGATGCATCGTGCCCGAACACAGCCACCACAACGAGCAGATCACCTACATTCTGGAAGGCGCGCTGAAATTCTGGATCGACGGCAAAGAGATTGTCGTGAATGCGGGCGAGGTCCTCACCATTCCTCCCAACATGCCGCACCGGGCCGAGGCGCTAGCGGATACCGTCGATTTAGACATCTTTAACCCGCCCCGCGCCGACTGGATCAATAGAACCGACGCCTACTTGCGTTGAGAAAAAATCTAACCGCAGAGTACGCAGAAAAGTACGCCGAGGACGCGGAGGAATTCGAAAAGAAAAAAACAGGAAAACCTCTGCGCCCTCTCTCCGCGGTTAGACCGTATGATGTACTTATCTCTCTGCGCTGGTCTGGAAAAGGCGAAGTGTCGATCGCTCAAAATACGGAAACCGCTGCGAAACTCCGCTGTATCGCCTGCGGTGCCACGCCCGTGTCCGCCAGCCAGGATTTCCGTTGCACCGCCTGCGGCGATCTGCTGGAATTCTTTTTTCCCGGATGGGCCCTCGATCCGCTTTTTTCCGATCCGACGTCGTTGAAGTCTCTCTGGCTCAACCGCCGTACCTCACGCCACGCGCTCGACCAGAGCGGCGTCTGGCGCTTCCGCGAACTTCTTCCCCACATTCCCAATCTCGAAGCGCATGTCATCACGTTGCGCGAAGGCAACACGCCGCTCTATCGCCTGCCACGATGCGCGCGCGCCGCCGGTGTCGAGAATCTTTACGCCAAGCACCAGGGCATGAACCCGACCGCGTCGTTCAAAGACACGGGCATGACGTTCGCCGCCTCGTCCGCGCACCAGAGCGGATTCCGCTGGGTGGCCTGCGCTTCCACCGGCAACACTTCTGCCTCCATGGCCGCCTATGCCGCGCGCGGCAACATGCACAGCCTGGTCCTCATCCCGGACGGCAAAATTTCCTGGGGCAAGCTCTCCCAATCGCTCGACTACGGAGCCCTCACCTGCCAACTCCGCACCGATTTCGACGGATGCGTCCAGATCCTCAACGACCTCGTCCGCCAGAAGCCGGTCTACCTGCTGAATTCGGTGAACCCGTATCGCATCGAAGGCCAGAAAACTGCCGCCATCGAACTCATGGAGCAATTAGCGTGGGAGCCGCCCGACCACATCATCGTCCCCGGAGGCAATCTCGGAAACAGTTCGGCGATCGGCAAGGCGCTCGTCGAAATGCGTGAGCTCAAACTGATTTCGCGCCTGCCCAGGCTTTCCATCATCCAGGCGCACGGCGCGAATCCGTTCTACCGCTGCGTGCGAGAGTTCGGGGGCAAGAAGCTCGAACCGATGACGGCCGACACGCTCGCGACCGCCATCCGCATCGGCAACCCGGCATCGTGGAAGAAAGCGCTGCGCGTGCTCCAGGCGACCGGAGGTGAAGTAGAAGAGGTAACCGAAATCGAGATCGCCGCCGCCAAAGCCGAAATCGGCGCCGATGGCATCGGTTGCGAACCAGCCTCCGCCGTCACGCTGGCTGGACTCAAGAAGCTGCGCCGCAGCGGATTCGTCAAGCCCGCCGAGGCCGTAGTCCTCATCCTGACCGGCCATGCTCTAAAAGATCCCGATTTCACCATCAAGTTCCATCGCGGAGACCTATTCGCCGATACGCCCGTGCCGGGAACGCCCGACGCGACCGAGGCCGCCCAGGCAAAAAATCTGCAGCGTGCCCCGGTTGTGCTCGACGCCAATCTAGGGTCCGTGATTGCCGCCCTCGACGCAGCGGAGAGGAGTTCGTCCCGATGAATCCCGAGCGAGGAATGTGGATATGGTGGAAACGAGCGGTGATCATCGTGGGCGTAATTGGGCTGGTGGGATTTTCGTGGAGCTCCTCTCTTTGGTACCAGTACCAGAGGACCCTCCCACGGCACCCCGACCCAGCCGCCGGGAATGTTTATCCTCTGAACATCCACGGCATTGTTGTCTACCAGACGCGAGACGAGCGCAACTGGCTTAATGAAGTCGAATATTCTTCAATTGCCGTGTTTGCGGTGGCTGCTTTAATGGGCCTGGTTCACGAGAGGAAGTTTGGGCGACCTCAGACCCCGCCAACGGTCGGTCCAAAGTGGCGGACCTAACTCCGGTTACGAAGAGCCGTTTTCACGGCACCCTGGGTTTGTCAAAAGCATAATCCCGCAGAAATTCGTAGCAGTTCGCCCCAAACTCGTGTATAAAACACAGTTCAGCGTCAGTGCCGATTGCAAGGCATTCTGCTTAGGCCAGACCGGGCTAAAGCCTTCCATTTCTATTGTTTCAGCTCGGTTGTGGCCTCGGAGGAGAGTTCTCGGTTCTCGCCGGAGATTGGGGTTACTGACAACTGAGAACTGACAACTGAGAACTGCCTTTTAACCTATGCCGTCACGTCCCGCATCTCTAGATCGCTCGTTGCGCCTGGCGCTCCCAGCGACTTCCGCCAATCTGGGCCCTGCGTTTGACGCCGCCGCCCTCGCCCTGGATTTCCATCTCCGCTTGCGCGCCGAGCGCGCGCCCGACTTCTTCGTCACCGCCGAAGGCCGCGACGCGCCGATCTGCGCCCGCATGGAGAACCACCTCATCGTCACCACCTATTGCGAGGTCCTCGAATCGGAGAATCGCAAAATCGCGCCCTTGCGCATCCACCTCGAAAACGAGATTCCCATTGGCCGAGGTTGCGGATCGTCCGCCGCCGCCCGCCTGGCCGGCATCGCGCTGGCCGTGCATTTCGGACATCTGCGCTGGAAAAATGACCGCATCGTCGGCGAAGCTTCCATGCGCGAGCACCATCCCGATAACGCCTCTGCCTGCTGGATGGGCGCGCTCACCGTGGCTCGCATGGCCAACCAGGTGCAGGCGCAGGTGGTCGAAGTCAAGCCGAAAGGCAAGTGGCCGCTGCTGCTGGCTGTCCCCGATGCCCCGCTCCTGACCGAGCAAGCCCGCCGCGTGCTGCCCTTCCAGTATTCGCGCGCCGACGCCGTCACCAACATTCAGAACTCGATGCTGCTGCTAGCCGCCTTTACGCAAGATCGTCCCGACCTGCTCTCCTCGGCGCTCGAAGACCGCATTCACCAGCCTTATCGCGCACCGCTCTGTCCGCTGCTTCCCGCGCTCAAAGAACTCACCGGAGAATCCGGCATTCTCGGCGCCGCCCTCAGCGGAGCGGGCCCGTCCGTGCTGGTGTTCCTCGATCCCAAGGTTTCGCCGAAAACGGCGAAGCAGAGAATCTCCGCCCACCTCACCAAGCGCCGCCTCACTGCCGAACTCATTCTCACCGAGATCGCGCTCCACGGTGGACGCGATGGGGCCGACTGGCGCAAGCATCACGGCCCCGCAAGAAAATAAGCAAGTGTGAGGACGGGGCTCTGCCCCGTCCAGAGCAAGGTGCCCCAGGTTCGCGCCCGTTCTGTGGGCGCTAACCTGGGCGAAGGCTAGCCTGGGCGAAGGCTAACCCGGGTGGAGTAGCTCGGCAGCGCCGCCGTCTGCGACTCAATCTTTATCACGCCGTTAAAGCTGTCCCTTCAGACTATTTGGCCGAGGCAAAAGAAATTCTCTCCTAGTGAATACTCTTTCATCTCAACTCTATCAACTTAATGAAACCCCATGAACTAGCTGTGTCGGCTGCTCCACTTAGCAGCCATCTCTCCTCGGTTTCGTCGACCTCCCTGGACCCAAAAATGCACTATGACTTACGCCCACCCCGAGGCGATGGGATCAGCACCAACGTTTTCAAAGCCGCGATTTTCGCGCCCAGCGTCGCCAGCAAGCATTTCGGAATACACAGAGGCCCGCAATTGAAATCCTTACCGATCGCTATTGTCCTTCTCCTTGCGACTTCAATCGATGTGCAGGCACAAGCAGCTTTCGCCGGGCGCGGTGAACTCCCAAACCCTCCGTCCACAAGCTTCTGGACCAAAGCGAATACCACACTCCTCGCGCTGGATGCCGCTGCCAAGGGCGCTGACTTCTACTACACCATGCGAGGCATGGACCATCCCGGCTTGGCGCTTGAAGCCGACCCTATCGCTCGTCCCTTCGTCTCCCATGGCAACCCGTTGGCGGCTGGCTATTTCGGCGGGTTACTAGTCATTGATGCCGCTGTGTCATTAGAATTACACAAGCATCACCATGACCGGCTGTCGAAGGCCGTCTTGATCTTCGGTATTGCGAACAATGGGTATGGTGCGCAATATGATGGCCGCCAATACTAACAAACTCGGTCCCGTCAACCTCAGCGGTCTACATATAAGTCATTATGAGGGAACCCCAACGGACAGGCTAGCAAGGTGCCCCAGGTTCGCGCCCGTTCTGTGGGCGCTAACCTGGGCGAAGGCTAACTTGGGTGGAGTAACTCGGCAGCACCGCCGTCCGCGACTCAACCTTTATCTATATCCTCAATCTCTATCTATCTATGAGAGCCAAGACCTGACCTTGCACACCATGCTGTCGGGGGCCGCCATTGTCGGACAGACCTTGGCCGAGGGTTTTGAGCGCTAACGCCTGCTTATGACAGCCGGCGAGGACGAAGCACTATTTTTGCGCTTTTGGGAGTCGTGTGCTGTGGCCGAGAGCGATTTTCCATCCGCCCCGGGTCTTAACCAACACCATGCTCTCCACGCCAGTGATTTCGCAACTCACGCTGGTTGCCTGCGACAAGCATTCCCTGTATGGCCTCGGACGCAACAGCAATTCCCGTCCTTCCGCACTGTCCGCACTGCTAGTGGAGTCGATGGTCACGGTCACCCACGCCACGTCTCCCTGCACGTGAGTATCGAAATCATGAGGCCGCTCGGTGATACGAACTCCGGCCGTTTTTGGTTTGTCAAACATTTTCCATTCAAGATCAATCCTGTTTGGGAGGGAGTCCTGTATCCATCGGGCATCCGGCGTAAGGAGCGAGTTTAGCTTGGCGGGGTTGTAGTCTTGGAAAGCTTGTTCGAAGTCTCGCACGGTCGCTTCCACGGCACTCTTCTCGTTATCCTGAGCTAACACTCACTGGGTTCCACTGGTGACAAAGGCGAGCGCAACGAGCATAGCAACTGCCAAGATTTGCCTCATAGGCTTCCTCTTTCCTCTGCGTCTCAACGGCGGGAACTGCTCTTCGGAGAGGCGAGCTGACGTGTTAATGCCACACGACTGGGCGCGTGATGTCAGTGACTTGTGGCACGTCTCTACAGTTCGGTGATTGCCAAGGTGCCCCAGGTTCGCGCCCGTTCTGTGGGCGCTAACCTGAGCGAAGGCTAACCTGGATGGAGTAACTCGGCAGCAGCGCCGTCTGCGACTCAATCTTTATCTATATCGATATCTATGAGAGCCAACACCTGACCTCGCACACCATGCCGTCGGATGCGGTCGCTATTGTCGGACAGACCTTGGCAGGGGGTTTTCAGCGCAAGCGGCCCGTTAACGTCACTCGCGTGAATCAAAACAAATGGAAGTCGACCTCGACACTAATCTCCTTTTCGATGGGCTGGCCGTCCTGGAGGGCGGGAGTGAACTTCCAACGGCTGACCGCTTCCACCGCCTTTTCATCGAGGCCGTATCCCACCCCTTTCACCACCTTAATGTCACGGGTCGTTCCGTCGACCGTAACCGTCAGCGATAACAGGACTGTGCCCTTGATTTTCTTTTTGCGGGCTTGCTCGGAGTAGTCGGGGTTCGGAGCGAAAGTCGCATGCGGCATCGTTACATTGCGTTCGGGTTTTTGGGCACAGGCGGGTGCGCTCATCTCCGGCACGCCAGAGTCGTCATCAAAGGCAACAAACTTGTCGGGTTTCTGGGAAACCGAGGACGCGAGCGCATAGCGGGGCAGCCCTTTCGGAGGCACCGAAATCTGGATCATGTTACCCCGGCGGGCACGCACCCCGACTTTTTCCCCGCAAGCGAGGCTTCCCGAGGAGCCGCCCATGCACGGACTGAGATATACGGGCGCTGAATCCTGGCGATCCGAACAAACCACGAATCCGTCAACCAGCGGCTGACGCGGAGGCAAAGAACAGTCGATAGGGCCGAGGTTCGGCACCTCGGCGTCGTTGTCGTAGGACACGAATCTATCGGGCTGCCGGGAAATCGCCGACAGGGCTACATAACGCGGAAAACCTCCCGACGACAGGACCTTAAGCATGTCATCGCTGCGGGCAACCACCGTCACTTTTTCCCCGCAGTTCAGACTGCCAATCTGGCGCTTCCGGCACCTGCCATAAAGTGGCACCGGCTGCCCATTGTCGTGGTCGGAACAGAAAACAAAGCCATCGAGTCTGGGCGAAACGGGAGACTGGCCATCGAGAGCTTGCGACAACAGCGATCCAGCAGTAGCCACGCAAAAGACTGCCACCAAGAACAACGCGGACTTCATGGACGGGGATTCTCCCATTTCATCGGTCAGACAGTCAACCAGACATAGCCGGGTTGCCCGTTCGGCCCTTGAATAGGCTGCGGTCGGCCCTGCTGGCCATCGTTGTGGAACCGCAGACAGAACCGCATCCAACCGCGATCATGACCGACACCGGCGCGTACGCCGATGGTTCTTTCACTGTGCTGCGACGGGTTCTGAGTGCAATGGCCTTTCGCCAGTTGACTCGTAGCTTCCGAGTTGTCCGCTCATCACGCGCTTTTCGGTCCCATTCGATTGATTGACTCTTACGGACAGCTTCACTAAGATTCGTCCACAATTTGATCTTCGATTTCGCATTTCAAACCCAGGCAGACATGTCAGAAGGAGTTCGCGATGGCGGCACCAAGCTACGACATCATTACGGTAGGGGGCGGGATTGCCGCGTCCACATTGGCAAAAGCGATGGCGGAGCGAGGCGCCAAGGTCCTGGTGTTGGAGCGCGAAAAGCAATTTAAAGACCGTGTGCGCGGAGAGGCTGTTGTGTCTTGGGGCGTGGCCGAAGCGAATGAACTCGGAATTTGCCGCCTGCTCAAGGAAAAGTGCGCCCATGAGGTGCCTTACGTGGAGGCGGGTTCGGGGTTACGAGACCTCAGAACGACGACGCCGCAGCAGTTACCTCTACTTTCCTTCCCGCACCAGGTTATGCAGGAAACATTGCTTGCGGCTGCGGAAAACGCCGGCGCGGAAGTGCGCCGCGGAGTTAGCGTTGAGCACGTCGAGAGCGGGGCCGAACCTACCGTGGTTGTTGATGGGAACAGCCATGAGCGAATCTCAGCCCGTCTCGTAGTTGCCGCCGATGGCCGCGGCTCTGCGGTACGAAAATGGACTGGTTTTCCGGTTTGCGAACAAAGCAACGGCCTCTACATGGCCGGTGTGTTGCTGACAAACGTAGGCGCGTCCGCGGAGACTATTTATGGTGTGTTCAACCCTGAGCTTGGCACGTGGACCGGTCTGATTCCCCAGGCGGGCGGCCGATTCCGGGCCTACTTTGTTTATCCGAAGACGGTGGGCCACCGTTTACAGGGTGAATCCATGCTTAGTCTATTCATTCGTGGGTGCGCGAAAGGCTATGCTCCGATGGCCGATTACTTCGCCGACGCGAAAAGCATCGGGCCCTTGGCCAGTTTTGATGCGAGCGACAAATGGGTGGAACACCCTTATCGCGATGGCGTGGTGCTGGTCGGCGATGCTGCGGCCACCAGCGACCCCACCTACGGCCAAGGGCTTTCGTTTGCCATGTATGCCGCGCGAGTGCTGCGCGACGAACTTACGAACAATTCCGACTGGGAAGTTGCAGGGCACCGCTACGCTGAACAACATCGGCGGAGTTTTCATGCATGCCACGTGGTGGAGGGATGGTTTCGCACGCTCTTTCAAGATCCCTCACCGGAACCAGCGGCATTGCGGACGAGAGTTATGCCTCTGATTGCCGAGGACCCCACGCGGGTTCCTGATCACATTTTTAGCGGTCCCAACATGCCTTTAAACGAACAAGTGCGTGCCCGGTTCTTTGGCGAATGCTGATTCCGTTTCCTCAAGCATGCCGAGTTCGCTCAACTCCTGATGAGAGGCAACTCCCAAACTGGATCTGGTCGTAGTTGGTGACAAATCGATTGCACTCATTGACCTTTCCAGGGGTTGAGTGCAATCGTGTTCTCAACAGTTGCATCTTCGAACCGCGGGGCTCAGGAGAACTCGGCCTTGCGCCACGTTCGAAGGTTGACCGCGTAGAGCACAATACAAAATAGGTTCGCCGGAATCAACCCCAGTTGCCCTGTTCTTAACCCGATGACGCAAATGATCAGGCTGTTGACCGCCGCTAGCACCCAACCCGTCCAGCATCTTCTCCCTACGAGAATCGTCGAAAAAACCGTGAGCACACAAGACAAGCAGTCAAGACGCCACACAAGCGAAAGCACTTCTAATGTCATATCTCTATCTTCACTCCGAAGGAGAGGCTCGTTCCGAGGTCCAGGAGGTGAGAGGTAACCTTGGTAACTCGAGCCTTCCCGTTGAGGATGGGTGTTCCCTGCATCTCTGAGAGCGAGATTCAGCTCGCCCCACCTGTGGGTGGGCAATTCTCAATTGGCGATAAGTCGCGATTGCTGTTGAAAAAGGAACCAAAGCAGTAATTTCAGTGAATTTCAGCGTCTACGGCAAACGAACATTCAACACCTCAGGAACAAATTTGGCTGTCAAAATTCCCTGAAAAAAGTTTTTCAACAGCCACGCCTGCTTACATCAACTATCGGTAGACAGTAAGCGACGAGGTAAGACTCTTTCCTGCTACACCGGGCGACCCCACCAGCAAAGCTTCGAGACCTGCTCCTCGATTTCGGCAAATCTTGTCAAGCCCCTGTTACGACGATTTGCCGCGGAAATCATTGAATTGGCGAGGAAAATAAAGTCAGAAAAGTTGTCCAGCAGGTGGGTCGGAATTGATATAATAGAACTATAGAGAAGAAATCTAGAGCAAAGGGTGCGGATAACTCCCCCGCACCCTTTTCTTATTCGACAAGATTTATGCTTTGAAACCTTGAAACCCTGAAACCCTGAAACCCTGAAACCTTGAAACCTGGCCCCTTAAGTCCTTATTCCGGAATACTTTAATATAAGTCCTTATTTTTCAAAGACCGAAGCGAAAAATTCCCGCTAACTCCCTGATTCCACTACATAGGGGGGGAGGGGGGTGGGGGTACCAGGTAGTTACTCCCGTCTAACTCCCCAAACGGCCACTCCCGCCGTCGCCACGCCCGCACACAATAAACGAGAATCCCCACCGCCAGAATCACCGCCGCGTACCGTATCTCCCGCAAAAAGCCCGCGCGTGAAATCAAAATGAAAACAAAGCTTGCCGCCGCCACCAGCGCCGGCACCGGATAAAGCCACATCCGAAATGGACGCACCATCTCCGGACGGCGGATGCGCAGCACAATCACGCCTACCGCCTGCACCAGATACTGCAGCACAATGCGAATCACCACCAGCGCTGCAATCAAATCCGCCAGCCGCAGAAAGCAGAACAGCGCCGCCACCCCCGCCAGCGCCAGCAATGAAACATAAGGAAACTGATACACCGGATGCACCCGCGCAAAAGCCCGAAAATAGTTCCCGTCAAGCGCTGCCGCGTAGGGCACGCGTGAATATCCGAGCGTCAGCGAAAACACCGAAGCGAATGCTGTCCACATCACCAGAACCGAAATGACCGACGCCGCTCCGTGTCCGTAAACTCTCTCCATCAGCGTGGAGACCACGTACAGCTTGCTGTTCGCCGCCCCCGACTGCGCCAGTTCCCGCCACGGGATGACGCCGAGAATGCTGACATTCATCGCGATATAGAGACACACCACCGCCAGGATGGACAGGAACAGCGCCCGCGGAATGTTCTTCGTCGGATCCTTGACCTCATCGCCGAGAAAGCAGACGTTGTAATACCCTCCAATGTCGTAGGCGGCGATCAGCATCGCCCCACCCAGTCCGTGAAAAAAGCTGCGCGAAAACGAGAACGCGCCCGGAGGTAAATCGAATGCCCGATGGGCGTTGAAATGGGTCAGGCCCGCGAAGATAATCCATCCGATCGTTCCCATCACGCCCACCCAAAGCAGCGTCGAAAGCCGTGAGATCGCCGTGATCCGCCGGTACAGCAAAAACGCCGTAAGCAGGCAAACCCCGATTGCCACGAGCGTCGCCGGCATCACCACCCAGGTCAGTTGTACAGTGCCAAGCAGCGGAAGATTCGCGCCCCAGGTGCGGGTTGACCATATCCGCTCCAGGCCCGGCCAAAAGAAAGCCGCATATTGCGAGAGCCCCACCGCTCCCGAAGCAATCGAAAGCGGAGCGCTGAATGAGAGCTGCCAGATAAAAAGAAACGAAACCGCTCGCCCTAATTTCTGCGGCCCGTAAATCTCTTTCAAATAGCGATAAGACCCGCCCGAGCCCGGCATAGCTGCGCCCAGCTCCGCCCACACCAGCCCATCACAAACGGCCAGCACCATGCCCAGCACCCACCCCAGCATGGCCTGCGGCCCGCCCATCACCGTCACGATCAGTGGGATCGTAATAAACGGTCCCACGCCGATCATGTCAATCATGTTCAGCGCAGTAGCAGAACCGAGGCCAATGCCGCGGACGAGTTGCGGCTTGGTGTCGGATTCGCCTTCGAGTGGAATTGTCATGAGATAAGTCGTTGGTCGATGGTCGTTAGTCGTTAGCGAGCATTGTCAGTATCAATTACTTGAAACTTAGTAATCCAAACTAAAATTGTCATCCTGAGCGAAGCGAAGGACCTGCTTTTTTCTCGAGCAACCAGTATCGTGTGCAACCTGAACAACACTCCGAACGACCAACGACCAACGACCAACGACTAACGACCACTGACCAGATTCACAAACAACCGCACCGCCCCCGGCACGCCGGCCGGCAATTGCCGGAAGAAAGCATATCCCGTGTAGATATACGTTCCCTTGCCGTAGTGCGCCACCAGCAACCCACCTTTCTGCTCGCCTTCGCCCGGATCATGCGATTCGAGCAGCGGTGTAAAGTTCGAATCCCACTGCGACATGAAGTACAGCCCGCGCTCCTGGACCCATCCCGCGAAATCTTTCTGCGTAATTTCGTTCGGAGAATGAAAGATCGGGTTCGCCGGATCGAGAATCGCTACCGGAGCCTCTTCCACCGAAACCCGCGCCCGGCTGAGCGTCGCTGGATAAGGCGTGAACTTCCCGGAATTAAAATCACCGGCCGCGGCAGTGTATCCGAGAGTGTTGTACTGCACCACCAGCCGTCCGCCCGCTTGCACAAAATCGAGCAGCCGTTTGTTGTTAGCAACTACATCTTTCTGCGTGTCGTAAGCGCGAATCCCGAGCACGATCGTCTGAAACCGCCTCAAATCTTCCGAGCCAAGTTTCTCCGCCGGAATCAGCGTCACATCCATTCCGATCTGCTGCAGCACGGTTGGAATCTCATCCCCCGCGCCCATGACATAGCCGACCTTCAGATCCTTCGGCACCTTCACATCCACAATGCTGATGCGCTGCATGGCCGGCTGATAATAGTAGGCCGCGCCCAGATCATCGCGCGTCACCAACGTATAACCCTCAGCGTATCTCTTGCTGCCCGCCTCAAGAACCGCGCGAACCTCAGTCCGTCCCTCTCGCAGACTGCCGGGAAAAAGCTTGAACACCAAGTCTTTCTTGTCGCCGCGGTTGAGCAGGTGCACGGGCAACTCTCGCGGCTCAGATTTCCAGCCCTCCGGAAGTTCCAGCCGAAGCATTCCGTCCGGTGCGCCCGCCGCACTGGAACTGACTCCGACTCTTACTGTCAGCTCTTTCCGGTCACTGGCAGGGACAACCTGTTCGCCGGGCTCAAGCGCAACCGAGAACTGTGGGACGACCGCCAGCGGACGTTCTGCAATTGCTCCTGAAGGGTCCTTGAATCGAACCATACAATCTGCGGTCAGAACTTCGCCTACTCGATTACTAATATTCGTCTCTGCATTGAAGACTGGCGGCGCGAAGGGGAGTCCCTGATACTGAGGATCGTCGATGGTGTTGAGCGCTTCGGCCTCGGGATCGTCCCTCTGCCAGTAGGGTCGCCTTGGCTGAGCGGTCGGAGGGACAAAGACTTTGAATCGGGCGACCGCTTTACCGTCAGATGACTGATTGGAAAGAATTTTCGCTTCCCACCCGTCAGGAAGATTCAATCTCATCGAGGTCGGGGTAGATTTTTCAGCCGTAACCATGCGTGTGGCCGTGATCTCGAAGGTTTGACCCGGCACCGCCACGAAGGCGTCTTCGGGGCTCGATCCGATCGGCGCGTCGACAATCACGTGCAGACTCAAACCGGCGGAAAGCGCTTCTGCTTTCTCAATCTCATTCTCCGTCGCTTCCAATCGTAGCCGAACATCTTTTATTGCCAGCGCCGAAAGCGGAGAGTTGACGAGCTTGATGATCGCCTCGTGGACTATTCGATAGGTGGCGCGGAGGGGTTCCGCTGCCGTGGTTGGATTCGCATTGGCATCAACGGCCGCTTCATCAATCTTTGACTTAATTTCAACCAGGGCAGGCCGCAGCCACGGCACCTTCTTCTCTTCTTCACCCAGCCGCGAAGCCAACCCCGGCAATGTCGTATCGATCCCGTCAAAGAAATCCTGTTCGTGTCCGTCCTTATCCTTCGGCGAGTCCACCACCGAATCCACCAGCTTGTAATAAGTGAACCGATCACCCGGCTCGACCGTCCAGTTTGCCGCTCCCTGCGACTGCTGATGCCGCAGCCCCTCCATCGCAAACTGTATGTACGACGCTCCCAGCACCGGATCGACCACTCCCGTATTAAGCCGCAGCGTATAGTTTGCCGCATCACAAGTCATCGCCCCAAAGCCGCACACATTGCCGATGTACAACTTCTTCGGCTGCCAGGGCTCGAGTCCCTCCGCCATCTGCTCCGGGAATCGCTTCGGGTCGCCCGCCGCGCGAAACGCCTCTTTCGTCAATATCGCCGACGCCTGATGATGCCCATGCCCATCGCGATCCGTCCCCGAAAACCGCGCTACCAGCACATCCGGACGAAAGGTTCGAATCACCCGCACCATATCCGCCAGCGCAATGTCGTGCCCTTGCCACTTCTGAAATGTTTCTTCGGGAGTCTTCGAATATCCAAAATCGGCCACGCGCGAAAATCGCTGCTCGACTCCGTAATAGCGATCCGACGCCAGCAACTCCAGCGTGCGCAACACGCCCAGCGCGTCGAACAGATTGCTGCCCAGTTTATTCTGTCCACCTTCGCCGCGCGTCAGCGTCATCAGCACCGTCGAGACGCCTTTCCCGCGCGCCTCCAGCGTCAGCATGCCGCCGTCTTCGTCATCGGGATGCGCCACGGTCTGCATGAGCCGCGCCGTGGTCTGCAAGCGTCGCAGCGTCAGCTTCAGCCCCGCCGCACCCGTCTCCTGCGGAAGCGGCTCATAATAATGATCGACTTTCTGATCGGCCGCATTTTTCTGCGCCGCGGCCAACGTTGCGGCCGAGGCCGCCAAGAGAACCAGCAGAATCGCGGTAGCAACGTCTCGCACCCATCCAAGCCCAAGTTTTTTCAAGATCGCAAACATCCCCATCTGATGGATTTTCCTCAAAGAAAGGACCAAATATATTCCCTCTCCAGCGCGCTTAATTCTATTGATCTTGTCATCCCGAGCGGAGCGAGGGATCTGCATCTTGCGGCGAACTGCAGATCCCTCGCTCCCCCACCCCATCCGGCAAATGCGGCCGGCTGGGGGCCCGGGCCGCTCGGGATGACAATTTCATAAGACTTACCTGACCATCCCCTGCGCCGTCGCGAACTTCTGCTGGCATTCCGCCGCCGCCTGCACAATCTGCCGGAACTCCGCATCCCCGCGCACACCCGCCAGCAGCGGATCCGATTGCAGCCCCTGGTGTGCGCAATAGTTCCCGGCCACGGCCTTGCGCAGAAATTCGAATGCAATCTGCTTTTCCCCGCAAGTCGCCAGCAACGTACCCTGGTAATACATCAGTTCCGGATCCTGCTTGGGTAATAATTCGTTTTCTGCCTGCTCCGCCAGCCGGTGGACCTCCGTTTCCGGCGCCTTGTTCAGGCAAGCCTGCAGCAGTCCCCGCATCCACGTCGCATTCTCCGACACTTGCTGCGCGGCTTGCTGGGCTTCCATCATCTTCCCCTGCCGCATCAGCACCGAAACCCGCACCGCATTCGACCACTCCGAGCCTGTGTCCCGGTTAAGATACTCCATTGCCCGCGCCGACTTCCCAGCCTCAGCAAAAGCAAACGAGCAGGAACGCCAGTTGTAGTTTCCGGAATCGATCGCCAACGCCTTGTCGCACTCGCTCTGCGCTTCGTCCAATCGCCCGGCATAGCGCAGAACATACCCGAGCGAGTAGTGCGCGAATGCGTTATCCGGACGCTTCTGCACTAATGTCCGCGCGTCTTCATACGCCTTGTCCAGATTTCCCGACTCGACTTCGTTCGCCGCCAGAAATCCCGCCGCGCTCACCCGTCCCGGTTCCAGCGAAAGCGCCCGCTGGTAGGCCGCATTCGAACGCTGGTGTCCCGCCTCGCCCCCGTCAGAATAACTCGCATCGAAGTAGTATCGCCGCCCCAGCGCCTCCCATGCCGGCGCGTAATTCGGGTCAAGCGCCACTGCCCGCTCCAGCATCGCGATCGCATCCTTATTCGCTCCCCCATCGTGTGGCATCGCGACGCTGCGCAAGAACAAGTCATACCCTTCGCGATTCGCCGGAGCACTGCTCGTTTCCACTGTCCTATTCGCAATCCCCAGCGAAGGCACCAGTTCCAGCCTTACTTTTTTCGCCATCTGGCTCCGCAGCGCGATCAAGTTATCCGCCGGCGAGGTCAGCGTGCTGGTCCAGATTACTTTGTTGTCTTTCACGTCGACCGCTTCCAGCGTCACCATCACCATTTTGTTTTGCCGCAGAAAGTGTCCCGTGACCACCGTGCCCACGCCCAACTCGCGCCCGGCTTTTGCTGGATCCGCTTCTCCGTTGCCATATTTTTGCGTCGACGCCGAGGGCCGGATCTCCAGCGAATGCGCATACGTCAGCGCGTTCGCAATCTCGTCCGCCAGCGCGAAACGCAGAAAATCGCTCTCCCCGTCGTTGTTAACATTCTGCAGTGGCAGCACCGCGATCGTCCGGTTACCCGCCTCCACCGTCGCCACCCGATGTTTAAGCCACCACGTCACCATCGCCGCGATTACCGTGAGCAGCACCGCCGCCAGTCCAACCAACATCCAGTTCAGCTTCGAACTCGGCTTCTGGAACGCGTTCGTCACCACCGGCAGCCCCGGCGCCGGACGAAGCCCGCTCCGCAGCGCCGGGTCCGTTCCTGTCTTTATTCTCAGCCGCACCAAATCGGCCTTCATCTCTGCCGCGTTCTGGTAGCGCTGGTTGCGGTCCTTCTCCATCGCTTTTCCAATGATGGCTTGAAGTTCGGCCGGCACCGCCGGATTGATCGACCGTGGCGATGCCGGCTTCGAATTGATCACCGCATGCAGCGTCGTCACCACGTTCGTTCCGGTGAACGGCTTCTTGCCGGTTGCCATCTCGAACAGCACCACGCCAAACGAAAATATGTCGCTGCGCACGTCCAGATCTTCCGACCGCGCCTGCTCCGGCGACATATAAACCGCCGTCCCTGGAATTACTCCCACCTGCGTCAGCGATTCCTCCAGCGACGAGTCCGTAGTCGTCCCCAAACCCCCGTCCTTGGCCAGCTTCGCCAGTCCAAAGTCCAGAATCTTCACCTGCCCATTCGGAGTCAGAAAAATATTTGCCGGCTTGATGTCGCGATGCACAATCCCCTTGGCATGCGATGCCGCCAGCGCGTCCGCCACCTGCACCGCAATGTCGAGCAGGTCTTCAAGTTCGAGAGGCTTGCCATGAATACGCTGCTTCAGGCTTTCGCCTTCGAGCTTCTCCATGACGATAAACGGATGGCCGCCGTTGTCCTCAATGTCGTGGATGGTGCAGATGTTCGCGTGGTTGAGCTGCGATGCGGCGCGCGCCTCCCGCGTAAACCGCTCCAGCGAGCGTTGATCCTTCACCAAATGATCGGGAATGAATTTCAGCGCGACATGCCGCCCCAGGCGGAGATCCTCCGCTTCGTAAACAACGCCCATTCCGCCGCCGCCCAGTTTCGACAGCACGCGGTAATGAGACACCGTTTGCCCGACAATCTCCATGGTCGCGTAGGGCGGACACTCCTGTCCGCCGCCTTTGCTCTTGATTCTACGAGCCGGGCAGGTAAAGATGGCCCGAGTCCGTGAAGGCGTAATGGTAGGCGGTCACGTCGGGCGGGTCAACCAAGTTTCGGCGACTTGAAATACACAAGAGGTTTCGTCAGGGCATCATTGCTCGGGGCAGATTCCAGTGTCGCCAAACGCTGAGTACGCGCAGGGCAAAACAGACCGCACCGCCCAATACCGCTGCCTTGGTGTGGGACAGTTTCAGCCTGCGACCCGCAATCATTACCACCGCCCCAGCCATTGCTGCCGTGGCGTAGATGTCGGCGCGAAGGACT
>Ga0187890_10000638_pt1 | contig 25177 bp, 26 predicted proteins | sample June2016WEW_21_1_FD_133005 | JGI IMG/M metagenome (GOLD analysis project Ga0187890, IMG submission 133005) | Peatland microbial communities from SPRUCE experiment site at the Marcell Experimental Forest, Minnesota, USA - June2016WEW_21_10 | ecosystem: Environmental > Terrestrial > Soil >... | reverse complement strand
CTGGCGCACGCCCAGCTCGTCCAGGGTCTCCTCGGCGTAGCGGCGGCCGGCCGACGTGACCAGGGCCAGCGGGACACCGGCCGCGCCGATCTGCCGGACCAGTTCCACCGCGCCGGCCAGCGGTCCGAGCGGCGGCTGGTGCGGGGCGTGGAAGTGCGCGCTGGACGCGGCCATCAGCTCGGCCGGGTCATGCCCGGGCACCCGCTCCCTGAGCAGCTCATGGACATCGATGCCGCGCCGCCCGACGAACGCGCGGATCAGGGAGTCGTCCGGGACGATGCCGCGCGACCGGAACACGTGCCGCCAGCTCTCGTGGCTGCGCGTCTCGCTGTCCACCAGCGTGCCGTCGAGATCGAACACGGCGGCGCGGAAGGTCCGCGGCTCCACGGTCAGCTGGCCAGGCGATTCAGCCATCACGCGGTCTGGGTCACCTTGCTCAGCCCGCGCGGGCTGTCCGGGTCGATGCCGAGCCGCCGGGACAGGGCCTCGGTCAGCAACTGCCCGGGCACGATCAGGCCGAGCGGCGCGAGCCATTCGGGCAGCCGGGGACCGGGCACCGCGAGGCTGCTCACCGCGGCCAGGCCAGGACCGCCGCCGATCGCGTAGGCCCGCGCCCCGGCCGCGACCACGCGCCGGGCCAGCTCGATGCTGCCCGGCAGGGCCGGCCCGGAGTCGGCCGCCACGATGATGGCCGGCGTGGCCGCGTCCACCACCGCGACCGGCCCGTGCAGCAGGTCCGCCCAGGACAGCCCCATCGCGTGCAGGTAGCAGGCCTCCTTCAGCTTGAGCGCCAGCTCCAGCGCGGCGGCGTAGGCGTGCCCGCGGCCGGACACGACCACGCCCATGGCCGGCGAGGCAGGGCGCGCCGCAGGCGTGTTCTCGCCGAGTCGGCCATCCCGGGGGGTTCCGGGGGGTCGCCCCCCCGGGCTAGCAGGGCGCGCCGCAGGCGTGTCCTCGCCGAGTCGGCCATCCCGGGGGGTTCCGGGGGGTCGCCCCCCCGGGCTAGCAGGGCGCGCCGCAGGCGTGCTCCCGCCGAGTCGGCCATCCCGGGGGCCGGGGGGTCCGGGGGTAGTCTCCCGGGGAAGCGGAGCGGGGGGTCGCCCCCCCGGGCTAATACCGGCCAGCGCGTCCACCATCGCCGTGACCTCGTCCGGGCCGGCCAGCATCCGCTCGATCTCATCGGGGACGCCGCGCAGCAGGCCGGGGTCCAGGCCGGCGCCCAGCGCGATGGCCAGCACGGCCAGCGCGGCCAGCTGGGTGGTGAACGTCTTGGTGGCCGGGACGGCCAGCTCCGCGCCCGCGGCAGTCACGAAGGCCACGTCCGCCACCTGGGTCAGCGGCGAGCCGCCTTCGTTGGTGATGGCCAGGGTCCGGGCGCCGCAGTCCCGCGCCCAGGCCAGCGTCTCGACGATCTCCTCGGTCGCCCCGGACTGTGACAGCGCCACCGCCAGCACGCCGGACAGTTCCACCCGGCTGTGGTACTCGGTGGCGATCGACGGGGAGGCCAGCGTGGCCAGCATCCCGGCGTGCGCCTGGAGCAGGTACGACCCGTAGACCGCGGCGTTGTCGGAGGTCCCCCGGGCGATGAACAGCACCTGGCGGCAGTCCCGGGCCAGCGCGGCCGCCTCACCGCCGCGGGGCATCAGCGTGTCCAGCGTGGCCCGCAACGCGGCGGGCTGCTGCCCGATCTCGGTCCGCATCGCGGTCGGGTCAGTCATCGGCACGCACCAGACATGCTCACGGGTACACCCTTTCACCATTGATCCAGGTCCCAGCGGCCCGCAGATCCTCGTCGAGCCACACCAGGTCGGCCGCAGCGCCCGGGGCGAGGCGGCCCAGGTCCGGCCGCCCGATCAGGTCGGCGGGGACCCGGGACGCGGCGGCCACCGCTGCGGCGAGCTCAGCGCCGGCCCCGGCCGCCAGGCCAACCGCTGGCGAGGCGGGGCGCGCCGGAGGCGTGTCCCCTCCAAGCCCGCGGCTTGCGGGGCCCGGGGGGTCCGGGGGGCCGTCCCCCCGGGCTAGCAGAGCCACCATGTTCGCGACCGCCCGGTCGATCCGCAACGCCGACCCGGCCAGCCCGCCGTCCGGCCGGTGCGGCGGCACGCCGTCACCAGGTGGCAGCGTGATCGGCTCGCCGCCCAGCAGGTACTCCCCCGGCGGCATGCCCGCGCACGGCGCCGCGTCGGTGACCAGGCAGATCCGGCCGGGCGCGGCGGCGAACGCCAGCGCGCAGTTAGCCGGCGCCACGTGATAGGTGTCCATGATCAGGCCGCTGGTCAGCCGGGGGTCGGCCAGCGCCTGGCCGGCCACGCCAGGCTCGCGGGACTTGATCGACGGCTGGCCGTTGAACAGGTGCGTGACCATCCGCGCCCCGGCCCCGGCGGCCGCCGCGACCTGCGCCGCGGTCGCGTTACTGTGACCCACGCTGACCAGGACGCCCGCCTCGGCCAGCTGGCGGACCGCGGCCAGCCCGCCATCCACCTCGGGAGCCAGCGTGACCAGCCGGACCAGGCCCGCCCCGGCCTCCAGCAGCTCCGCGACCGCACCGGGCGCGGGCGGCACGATCCAGTCCGGGTTGTGCGCGCCGCGCCGGGCCGGCGAGATGAACGGCCCTTCCACATGCACGCCGAGCACCCGCGCGCCCCGCCACCTCCGCCCCGCCGCATTCTCCGCAACGAGGCCCAGCGCCGTGGCCAGTCGCCTGACCGGCGCCGTGATGAACGTGGGGAGGAAGGCCGTGCACCCCATCCCGGGCAGCCGCTCCGCCACGATGGCCCATGCCGCCGGCTCGGCGGCCCCCATCTCGACGCCGAAGTAGCCGTTGAGCTGAAGGTCGACCAGCCCCGGGACGAGCACGCCCTCGCCCAGCTCGACGTCGGGGGTCCCGGGTGGCGGGCCCTGCCCGGCATCGGTGATCCGGTTCCCGGACGTGACGACGTATCCCGGTTCCAGCACCGGGGCGCCGGGCAGCGCGGTCACCACCCGCGGGGCAGTAATGATCACAGGGGCTCCCTGGTCGCCGTCACCGTGCTGGCCGTCACCGTGCTGGCCGTCACAGTGCTGGCCGTTACAGGCCGACGTGGGCCATGAACGAGGCCGGGTAGCGTTCCCCGGCGACCGCGTCCCGCGGCACCGCCTTGCCCAGCTCGATCAGGTCCGCAGGGGTGAGCACGATGTCGACGGCAGCCACGTTCTGCTCCAGGTAGGTGCGCCGCTTGGTGCCCGGGATCGTCACGATTTCGTTGGCCTGGGCCAGCACCCAGGCGATGGCCAGCTGCGCCGGGGTGACGCCCCTACCCTGCGCGATCTCGGCCACCCGGGCCGCGACGGCCAGGTTGTGGTCGTAGTTCTCGCCCGCGAAGCGCGGGTGACCGTTCCGGAAGTCGGTCTTGCCGAACCCGCCCGAGGCGTCCAGCGACCCGGTCAGCAGCCCGCGGCCGAGCGGGCTGTAGGACACCAGGCCGATGACCAGTTCGTGGAGCACGGGCAGCAGCTCATCCTCCGGTTCGCGGCTGAACAGCGAGTACTCGTACTGGGCCGCCGCGATCGGGTGCACCGCGTGGGCCCGCCGCACGGTGGCCGGCGCAGCCTCGGAGATGCCCAGGTAACGGACCTTGCCCGCCTGGACCAGCTCGCTCATCGCACCCCAGGTGTCCTCCACGGGAACGGTAGCGTCCACCCGGTGCTGGTAGTACAGGTCGATGTGATCGGTGCCGAGCCGCTTCAGCGACGCGTCGCACGCCGCGCGCACGTACTCGGGCCGGCCGTTGACGGTCCGGCTGCCGTCCGGCAGCCGCTGGTTGCCGAACTTGGTGGCCAGCACGGCCTCGTCCCGGCGCCCCTTGAGGGCCCTGCCGACCAGGCGCTCGTTGGTGAACGGGCCGTAGGCGTCCGCGGTGTCCAGGAAGGTCACGCCGAGGTCGAGCGCCCGGTGGATGGTCGCCACCGACTCCTTGTCATCCGGAGCGCCGTAGGACTGGCTCATGCCCATGCAGCCGAGACCCAGTTCGGCGACGGAAAGGCCCTGGCCCAGCATGCGTTGTCTCATCAGCTCCCAATCGTGGATTCCTGGCGCAGTCAGGGTACTGGGACGGTTTTCGTTGCGGAGAATTTGGGGTTTCAGGCACTTGCCTTTCAAGCACTGGCCTTGCGGCCGGCGCGGCGCTTGGCCGGAGCCGGCGGGCGGTCCAGGGTCGCCGCGGCCAGGCTGGCCTGAAGCGCGTCCAGCAGGCTGGCCGGCTCCTCCGATGCGGCCGGCTCGGAGGCCGGGATCACCTCGCGGCCCTCAACCTTCGCCTCGACCAGTTCCTGCAGCGCCTCCCGGTACTCGTCGTGGTACTGGTCCGGGTGGAAATCCTCGGTCATCGAGTCGATGAGCGACGTCGCCATCCGCAGTTCCTGGGTGCGGACCTCGATGTCCTGGTCGAGGAAGGGGAAGTCCGCGGCGCGCACCTCGTCGGGCCACAGCATCGTCTCCAGCACCAGGACGCCGTCGTGGCCGCGCAGGACAGCGAGGGACTCGCGCTGGCGCAGCGCGATCTTGGTCACGGCCACCTTGCCGGTGCGTTCCAGGGCGTCCCGGAGCAGCACGTAGGCCCGGATCCCCGCCGCCTCGGGCTCCACGTAATAGCTGCGGTTCCACAGGATCGGGTCCACCTGGTCGGCCGGGCTGAAGTTCAGCACCTCGATGCTGCGGGCCGTGGGCAGCGGCAGCTGGGCGAGATCCTCGTCGGTGAGCACGATCATCTCGTCGTCCGGCAGCTCGTATCCCTTGGCCACGTCGGCGAACGGGACCTCCTCGCCATCCACCGAGCAGACCCGGCGGAAGTGGATCCGCCCGCCGTCCTCCGCGTGGACCTGGCGGAACGTCACATCCTTTTGCTCGGTGGCGGTGTAAAGCTTCACGGGGATCGTGACGAGCCCGAACGAGATGGACCCCTTCCACATGCTGCGCATGCTGTCTCCCTACCCAGATGCGAGGAATGTGCCCCTCGGGGGACCGGCTTTGGGTACGGCTGTCATGATGAACGGACCGCGTACGCCCAGCGAGTCGGGGGAGGATCAGCACATGCCTGACTTCGACGTCGTCGTGCTTGGCGGGGGGACTTCCGGCAGCCTGATCGCTGTCGAGGTATCGCGCGCCGGGCGGTCCACAGCCCTGGTGGAGGCGGGCCTCGTCGGTGGCGAGGCGCCGTACCTGGCCGATATGGCCTCCAAGTCACTGCTCCAGTCCGCCCGCCGCGGCGAGACCTGGGAGCACGCGGTCGCCCGCCGGGACGAGGTCGCCGGCCACCTCGACGACACGGCGGCTGCCGCTCAGCTCGCCGAGGCCGGGGTGACCCTGATCCGCGGCACCGGACGGATCACCGGGCCCGGCACGGTCGTGGTCCAGCCCAACCCGGGCAAGGACAGCCGCAGCGGGCCGGCCGCGGCGGCCCCGCTGACCCTGCGCTACCAGGACCTGGTCGTGTGCACCGGGAGCGAGCCGGTCGCGCCGCCGGTCGAGGGGCTGGCCGACGTGCCCGCCTGGACCAGCGCGGAGGCGCTCACCTGCCCGGACCTCCCCCGGCGGCTGGTGGTGCTGGGCGCGGGCCCGGTGGGCTGCGAACTGGCCCAGATCTACGCCGCGTTCGGCTCGCAGGTCACGCTGATCGAGGCGGAACCGCACGTGCTGCCCGGTGAGGCGCAGTTCACCGGCGAGATCCTCGGCGACGCCCTGCGGCGGACCGGGGTGGACCTGCGGCTCGGGTCGGCGGTGGTCAAGGCGGAGACCACCGATGAGGGGCTGGCGCTCACGCTGGCCGACGGGACCAGGATCGAGGCCGACCGGGTGCTGCTGGCCAGCGGCCGGCGGCCCCGGCTGACCGGGCTCGGGCTGGAGGAGCTCGGCATCACGGCCGGCCCCGGCGAGATGCTGCCGCTGGACGAGCACTGCCGGGTCGTTCCCAATGCTCCCGGGAAGGCCGTTCCCAACGCTCCCGGGAAAACTGTGCCCAACGCTCCCGGGAAGGCGGCGCCCAGCGCTCAGGCGAAAGGCGCCGCGGCGGGGACGAAGGCCACCGGGCGGGTCTGGGCCGCGGGCGACGTGACCGCGGTCGCCCCGTACACGCACACCGCCCGCTACCAGGCGCGGATCATCGCGGCCAACCTGCTGGGCAGCACCCGGGCCGCCGACTACCGTGCCATCCCGCGCACCGTGTACACCTCGCCGTCGGTCTACACGGTGGGCATGTCCCCTTCACTGGCCGCGGCCACCGGGGTCGACCTGATCACGGTCAGCTACGACCTGGCCGAGACGGCCCGGGCCCAGGTGGAAGACGACGACCGCGGCCGGGTCGAGCTGTACGCGGACGCCGGCTCGGGCGACATCCTGGTCGGCGCGGCGGCCATCGGGCCGGACGCTGAGGAATGGATGGGCGAGGTGACGCTGGCCATCCGGGCCCGGATCCCGCTGGCCGTCCTGACCGACGTGGTGCACGCGTTCCCGACCTACGGCGAAGCGGTGGGAACCCCGTTGCGGGGCCTGGCGCAGCGTTCCGCGGGCGGGGGGGTCGCGGCCGGCGGCGGGGTCGCGGCCGGCGGCGGCGGGCCGGAGGACGCGAGCCCGGAGGCGGCCGGAGTCGCGGGGCCGGGCACGGCCGCAGGCGCGGACGGGAGCCCGGGGCCAGGAGCAAACGGGAGCGTCGGTGCGGACGCCGAGGCGGGCACGGGCGGTGACGCCGGGTCCGCAGCGGGCCAGGCGTCGGGGGCACTACCCTCGAGGAAACCGGCCGCACCGCCCACCGCGGGCCCCGGCCGGGTGACCACCCAACCGTCACACAACCCCTGAGGGGCGCTGATGAGTGACATCAGCCCGGAATCCATAGAAGACCCCGAAGTACCGATCGAAGACGCCATCGAGCAGCACGAGCCGCTGCCGGGCGAGAATGACGAGGACGGCAGCGAGGAGCTCCAGGACTTCGAGCTGCCCGACGAGGCGAACCCGGCCGACGCGGTCGAGCAGCACCAGGAGGTCGGGGGCGGGGACGAGGACACGTACCGCTGACCGGCCCGGCCGATCTGACTGACATGACACCCGGGGTCACCCTCCGTTACCCCCTTTCCGGGGACGAGCGGTCGTAGGATGGCGTGCATCGGGTGGAATTGCCGCCCGACTGACGCAACGGAGAGTCTCGTGACAGCAACACCGCAGGCCCGTACGGCCAGTACGCGGCTGCCGAGGCAAGCCCGGCGTCGGCAGCTACTGGGTGCCGCCCAGGAAGTCTTCGTCGCGCAGGGCTACCACGCGGCCGCGATGGACGAGATCGCCGAGCGGGCCGGGGTCAGTAAGCCCGTGCTCTACCAGCACTTCCCGGGCAAGCTGGACCTCTATATGGCGTTGCTGGACGAGAGCGTCGACGCGCTGACCGGCACCATCCGCAGCGCGCTCGCCTCGACCACCGACAACAAGCAGCGGGTCAGCGCCACCTTCCAGGCTTTCTTCGACTTCGTCGCCAGCACCGGCGAGGCGTTCCGTCTTGTCTTCGAGTCCGACCTGCGCAACGAGCCCGCCGTGCGGGACCGGCTCGACGCCACCATGCGCGTGCACGCGGACATGATCAGCGAGTTCATCCGCGTGGACGCGGGGCTGGGGGACGACGAGGCCCACCTGCTCGGCATCGGCCTGGTCGGGATGGCCCAGATCAGCGCGACCTACTGGCTGGGCACCGACCGCGCCATCCCCAAGGACGCTGCGGAGCAGATGATGGCCCGGCTAGCCTGGCGCGGCATCAGCGGCTGGCCGCGCACCGGCTGAACCCCTCTCCCGCGACGGCCTGCCGCCGCTGTCCCCCTAACAGTCCGAGTACAGGAGCGCCGTGGAAGTCAAGATCGGGATTCAGTCCATCCCGCGTGAGCTCGTCGTGGAGACCAACGTCTCGGCCGAGGATCTGGAGCGCGCCCTCACCCAGGCCATGACCTCCGAGGACGGCGGGCTATTCGTGCTGCCCGATGACAAGGGCGGCAAGCTCCTCCTCCCGGCCAGCAAGATCGCCTATGTCGAGCTGGCCGACGTCGAGCAGCGCCGGGTCGGTTTCCACTAGTTAGCGCCGGGTCGGCTTCGGCTAGTTGCGCCGGGTCGGCTTCCGCTAGTTCAGGCGGACAGCCCCAGTGAGGACATCCTCTGGGCGTGCGCGTCGGTGATGTGGGCCAGCATGCGCCCGATGTCGCCGAGCTGGGCTGGGGGTGCGGGGCTCGGCTCCGCGGTGACGGCCCCGGGGGTGGCTGTCCCCGGGCTGCCGGCCTGGGCGGTGCTGGCTCCGGCCAGCAGGCCGGCCAGCGAACGACGGTCCGCGACGACCCGGTAGGCCTGGGCCAGCGCCTCCCCGACCAGCCGCCGGGCCCACAGCGCGAGCCGCCCGCCCAGGTGCGGGTCCGTTGCGATGGCCCCGCGGACCCGGGCGATCACGAACTCCGCGTGGCCGGTGTCGGCCAGCACCCGCAGCACGAGCTCGCGGGTCTGCGGGTCGACCAGTTCCGCCACCGCCCGGTAGAAATCCGCCGCGATCCCGTCCCCCACATAGGCCTTCACCAGGCCCTCCAGCCAGTCGGCCGGGGCGGTGCGGGCGTGGAAGGCATCGAGCGCCGGGGCGAACGGCAGCATCGCCTGGTCCGGCTGGGCGCCCAGCGCCGCCAGCTGCTCGCACAGCAGCCGGAAGTGGCCGAACTCGGCGACCGCCATCCCGCCCAGGGCGGCCTTGTCGGCGAGCGAGGGAGCGAGCGCCGCGTCCTCGGTCAGCCGGAAGTACGCGTCCAGTTCCGCGTAGGCCAGCAGGCCGAGCAGGTCGATGATCCCGTCACGGGAAAGATCACCCTGTTCGCCTGGCCCGCTGCGCTGGCCCGGCTCGCTGCGCTCACGGGGCTCGCCCGGCGCATCGTCGCGCCGCTGTGCTTCGGTCACCCGCGAAGCGTAACAACCGCGGTACTGCGAGTCGGTCCGCCTGCAGGCCAGGACACATTGGTACACTGCAGGTCAGAACTTGGGATTGGAATGCGGCAACCCTCTGCTGTGTTTCCCTATCAGTAAGGCTCGTGGCCAGCCGAGCGCGCGAGTGCCGGCGATGGCAGGACACCGCGTTGGCAGGACCCAGCGGCGAGACCGCCAGCGCCTAGCTGGCCGGATGCCTTACTGCGCCGGCGGGCGACGTCCGCCGGTGGAGCCGATAGCCAGGTCCGCAGTGGCAAGGACACGCGTATAGGGCGTGCCCAGACAGCGGGCCACTGATGGAAGCTGATTCAACTGACAACCACACTGACATCGTCCGTAGCAGAACCGCCGGCCGAGGATAACCCGGCCGCTGGTTCTCCGGACGTAACACAAACGTTCCGTGACCTTGGCGTGGATGAGCAGATCTGTGCGGCCCTGGAGGTCGCCGGCATCACCTCACCCTTCCCCATTCAGAGCCTGGCCCTGCCCATCGGGCTGAGCGGGCACGACATCATCGGCCAGGCCCGCACCGGCACCGGCAAGACGCTCGCGTTCGGCATCCCGCTGCTGCAGCATGTGGCGGAGGCGCCGGCCAGCCGGCCTTCCGCGCCGGTGGCCCTGGTCGTGGTACCGACCCGCGAGCTCGCCGGCCAGGTCGCCGAGGACCTGCGCGTGGCAGGCAGGCTCGGGGGCGCACGGGTGGCGACCGTCTACGGCGGGCGCGCTTACGAGCCCCAGATCGACGCCCTGCGCGCCACGGTGGACATCGTGGTCGGCACCCCCGGCCGGCTGCTCGACCTGGCCGGGCAGCGGCACCTGGACCTGTCCTCGCTGCGCGCCCTCGTCCTGGACGAGGCGGACAAGATGCTGGACCTCGGGTTCCTGCCCGACGTCGAGCGGATCCTGGAACTCACCCCGACGTCCAGGCAGACCATGCTGTTCTCGGCCACCATGCCGGGTGACGTGGTCCAGCTGGCCCGCCGGCACCTGCGCCAGCCGCTGAACGTCCGGGCCGAGCAGAACGACGAGCCTGACCTCGTCCCGCTGACCGTGCAGCACGTGTTCCGCGCGCACCAGATGGACAAGATCGAGATGCTGGCCCGCATCCTGCAGGCCAACGGCCGCGGCCTGAGCATGGTCTTCTGCCGGACCAAGCGGTCCGCGGACCAGGTGGCCGAGGCGCTGACCACCCGCGGCTTCGCGGCCGCGGCGGTGCACGGTGACCTGGGCCAGGGCCAGCGCGAACGGGCCATGCGCGCGTTCCGCAACGGCAAGATCGACGTGCTGGTCGCTACCGACGTCGCGTCCCGCGGCCTGGACGTGGACGACGTCACGCACGTGATCAACTACGAGTGCCCGGAAGACGACAAGGCCTACCTGCACCGCACCGGGCGCACCGGCCGGGCCGGCCGGGACGGCATCGCGGTCACGTTCGTGGACTGGCGGGACATGCCCCGCTGGAAGCTCATCAACGAAGCCCTCAGCATGGGCCAGCCGGAGCCACCCGAGACCTACTCCACCTCTGAGCACTTGTTCGCCGCGCTGGACATCCCGGCGGGCGTGAAGGGCAGCCTGCCCCGTGCCGAACGGGGACGGGCCGGCCTCGAGGCGGAAGAGCTCGAGGACGTGGGCGAGACTGGGAAGGCCCGCACTCCGCGGCGGCCCGCACGCCGCAGCGACCAGGGCCCGCGCACGGATCAGGGCACGCGCACGGAACAGCCGCGCAAGACCCGCGTCCGCAAGCGCACCCGGTCCGGGGTGACGGTGCGGGGCACCGACGCGACCCAGCGGGACCTGGCGGCCCCGGCTAAGGCCGAGGGGTCCGTGGAGCAGAGCCAGCCACGCCGCCGTCGGCGCCGGCCGGGCCGCGGCCGGAAGGGCACCACGGCTGGCTAGCGGATCCGATGGGAACTTCCAGGACTCGTCAAGGCTCGCAAAGGCGTAGCCGGAGCATCCCTGGGTAGGCTGGCCGCCTGTGAGTACACCAAAAGCCCTGCAATTGCCCTCCGGGGTGCGGCGGCTGACCATCGAGACTAGCCGTGGCAAGTTCGCGGCGCTTGAAGCGCTGCCGCCCAGCGGGATACACGAGAGGCAGCCTGCGCTCCTGGTTCCGGGATACACCGGGAGCAAAGAGGACTTCCTGCTGATCCTCCAGGCCCTGGCGGCCGCCGGTCGCCAGGTGGTCGCGATCGACATGCGGGGCCAGTTCGAGACCCCGGGCGCGGCCGACGAGGCCGTCTACCGGCTGGCCGCGCTGGCCGCCGATGTGGCAATGGTCGCCGACTGGCTCAGTGAGGGACACGACAGCCCGCCCGGCGCGGGCGACGGCCCGGGTGTTCACCTGCTCGGCCACTCCCTCGGCGGGCTGGTGACCCGGGAGGTGCTGCTGGCCCGGGCCGCGCGGGTCAGCTCACTCACCCTGATGAGTTCCGGCCCGGGGGCGCTGACCGGCCCGCGGGCCCAGATCCTCCAGGAGCTGCTGGCCGAGCTGGACGGGGCCGCCCCGGACGGGCTGGGCGCGGAGATCAAGCGCATCTGGCAGACCCGGCTGGAGCCGGAGGCCGTGGCGGGTGGCGTCCCGGTGGCGATCATCGAATTCCTTCGCATGCGGCTGCTGAGCAGTTCCCCCACCGGCCTGCGGGCGATGGCCGAGGCCCTGCTCACCTGCCCGGACCGGACCCGGGCCCTGGCCCGGCTGAACGCGGTCCCGGTCATGGTCCTCTACGGCGAGAACGACGACGCGTGGGAACCAGCCGCCCAGGAAGACATGGCGGCCCGGCTGCGCGCCCAGCGGGTCTGCATCCCGGCCGCCGCGCACTCCCCTGCCGTGGAGGCGCCGGAGACCACGGCGAGCACGCTGACCAGCTTCTGGAACGCGACCGAGTGCCGCAGGGCCCGCCCGTCCCGCCCGGCGTAGATCCGGCGTAGATCCGGCCTGGATCCGGCCTGGATCCGGCCTGGATCCGGCCTGGATCCGGCAGCCGTCAGTCCCCGGTGAGTTCGCCCAGGCCGTCCCAGGGCCGGCGGGCGGGGGTGGCGGCGGCACCTTCCGGGCACACCGCGCGGAAGTCGCACCAGCCGCAGCCCGGGCCGGGGCTGGGCGGGAACGCCTCGTCCTGGCCCCCGGGCGGCTGCCCTTCCGGATAACGCAGGCCGTCCTGGTAGCGCTGGTCAGCCGCCGCGCACTCAGCCGCGATGTCCTCGGCCCGGCCCAGGTGCCGGTCCAGCGTGGCCTGCGTGTGCTCCCAGGCGTGCACCGTGCCCGTGGGCAGGTGATGCAGCTCGACCCGGTGGCAGGGCCGGCGCAGCACCCGCCCGGCGGCGACTGCGTACAGCGCCAGCGGCAGCGACGCCCTGGTGTCGTCGGTGCTCAGCGGGCGGCGGCCGGTCTTGTAGTCCACGACGGCCAGTTCGCGGTCGCCGGCCGCGGACCGCCGGTCGTCCAGCCGGTCGATCCGGCCGGAGAACGTGATCCGGTCGGTCCGGGCGCCTACCGTCCGCTCCACCCCGGCCGGCTCGTCGGCCGGGTCCAGGCCGGCCACGTACTTCTCGACCATGTCCCTGGCCCGGTCCCGCGCGGCCGCGGACTGCGCGTCGCTAGCGAACCCCTCGTTGATCCAGCCGCGTTCCAGTAAACCCGCGGCGGCAGGCACGGTCCGCTGCGCCTGTGGCAGCCGCCACCATCCGGCCAGCGCGTTGTGCACGCTGGCGCCGAGGCTGTTATGCGCCCAGGGCGGCCCCTTACGGGGGACAGGCCGGTCCAGGTAGCTCATCCGGTACAGCCGCCGGCAGTTCAGCCAGGTACTCAGCCGGGTCGGGGTGCACGCGTACAGGCGGCGGGGCATCCCGTCCAGCCCGAGCTGCTCTTCGCGGCGCATCCGGTCAGTCCGGGTCCGCGGGCAAGTGGACCGGGCCGGCCGTCACCCACGAGTCGAACTGCTTCTGGGCCGCCGACACGGTGGTCTCCTCGCCGTGCCCCGGTAGCACCCGGGTCGGCCCGGGCAGGGTCAGCAGGTGCTCCCCGATGGCGCTGAGCTGCGCGGGGAAGTCGGGGTATTCGTGATGATGCGGAACCGGGCCGCTGGCCATCACGACATCGCCAGCGAACACCGCCTCCAGTTCCTCGCTGTAGAGGCACACCGAGCCCGGGCTGTGCCCCGGGGCGAGGATCACTTCCAGCGTCGCGTCGGCGACTTCGAAGATCCCCCCGTCCTCCATCTCGATCTCCGGGTCACCGTCCCGGTGTGCCTCCCGCCAGGCCAGCCGGTCCCGGGGGTGCAGCGCCACCGGGGCCTCGTCACGCGCCGCCACCTCAGGCGCCACCGCCACGTGGGTGGCGTGCCCGTGGGTGCAGATGACGGCGAGGATCTCCCGGTCGCCGACGGCGGCCAGCACCGGCCCGGCGTCACGGCCCGGGTCGACCACGATGACCTCGTTATCGTCGCCCACGATCCAGGCGTTGCCTTCCGGTGCGTCCGCGTCCCCCGGTGACCCCACCCGCTCTATCCGCGCCTCCATGGCCCGCCTTCCTTCCTCATCCTTGTTTCACGAACGCCCGCACCTCGTCCGCCACCAGCTGAACCGCTGCTGTCCGCGATCGCGGACAGCAGCATGCCCGGGATCCGGGTGGGCAGGTCCACGCCGCTGTCCCGCAGGACACGCTGGACCAGCCCGCAGAACCGCATGGCGAGCCACAGCACCACGATGACGGCGCACAGGGCGAGCCCGAACGCGGCCACCCGTGCCCCATTATGGATCCGCTGGACGAACAGCATGCTCGCAACGATCGCGCCCGGGCCCGCCAGCAGCGGCGACTCATCCGGCGCCGGGCCCGGCGGCCCCGCCAGCCAGCGCCATCAGCTGCTCGAACGCGGCGGGGCTGGTCGTCTCGACGCCCAGCCGGTGCCCGGTGAGGTCGCCGTGGTCGTCGCTGCCCCCGGTCGTCACCAGGCCCAGGCCGCCGGCGAGAGCCCGGAGCCTGGCCCGGTCCGCCGCGTCGTGATCGGGGTGGTCCACCTCCAGGCCCGCCAGCCCGGCCCCGGCCAGGGCGGCGATGGCGTCATCGGGGATCCGCCAGCCCCGGGAGATCGCCCCCGGGTGGGCCAGCACCACCGCCCCGCCGCTGGCCTGGACCAGCCCGACCGCCCGGGCCGGGTCCAGCGCGTACCGGCTCACGTAAGCCCGGCCGCCCGCGCCGATCCAGTCCGGGCCGAACGCCTCGCGCGGTGTGGCGATCGCGCCAGCCGCGACCATGGCCCGGGCGATGTGCGGGCGGCCCACGCTCCCCCCGGCCGCGAGCGCCGCCACCTGGTCCCAGGTGACGTCCACGCCGAGGTCCCGGAGCCGCCGCACCATGGCCTGGCCGCGGCGGATCCGGTCGTCGCGGATCGCCTGGCACTCGGCCGCGAGTTCCGGACTGGCCCCGTCCGGGAGGTAGCTCAGCAGGTGCACGCTGTGCCCATCCAGCCGGGCCGACAATTCCATGCCGCTGACCAGGGACAGGCCTTCCGGGAGGGCCTGACGGGCCTCATCCTGCCCGGCCAGGGTGTCGTGGTCGGTCAGGGCGATCACGTCGAGACCGGCGGCCCGGGCGCGGCGCATCACCTCCGCGGGCGGGTCGGTGCCGTCCGACGCGGTGGAGTGGGAGTGAAGGTCGATGCGCACGACCGCTCATCGTACGGCGCGGCGGCCGGGCTGGCTCTGGTCTTTCAGTGTCGGGCTGGGCGTTCTCCCCATCGCCCGGCTGGCGCCCTTCAGCCGGGCAGCCGCGGGGACAGCGCGCCGAACGGGACGTCCAGCTCCTGCCCGGGGTCGCGTAGATCCCGCAAGGACAGCGTCTCCAGCAGGAGAGTGCCGGCCGTGTCCGGCCACAGGACGATCCACAGCCAGTTGGCCAGCACCTCCCCGGCGAACACGGCCGCCCCCGGCGATTCCACGCTCCACAGCGGGAACTCGTGGTTGCCGAACTGGATCAGCGCGTGCGGCGGGCCCGCCGCGAATCCCTCACCGGGATCCGGGCCGTCCAGCCCGGCCAGGCCCGCCCCCAGGCCAAGCCCCGGCTCCTCGGAGATGACCAGCATCTCACCCAGGCCGCCTACCGGGTTGGGCCCGGACAGGGCGACCACGCAGCCTCGGGTCCCGCTGCGGTCATCGCCCGCGCCGGTGTACCCGGTGACCAGCCAGCCCAGCGGTATCGGCCACGGCAGCCAGACCGGCACGGCGGCCGGCTTGAGCAGGGCGTGCAGTCCCTCCGTGGAGGGGACATGAGCGGGCCGGAGCGGCAGCACCGCACCGTGCCGGGCGCACTGCCAGGCGCTGTGCCAGGCGCTCGGCTCGCTGAGTTCGCCCTGGCAGCGCGGGCAGATCGGGGCCTTCATCATGAGTAATGACGTTGATCTCCAGCCGGGCTCACGTCAAGCACCAGGAGGCCCCGATCATGCTGGCCTCCGCCCGGGGCCGGTTGAGCCGCCCGGCTCTCGCCGGGAATACTGGCCGCGTGCCAGCGCTGCGGGTTCCCTGCGTAGGAGCGATCATCAAGGACGAGGCCGGGCGGCTTCTGCTGATCCAGCGGGGACACGAGCCGGAGGCGGGCCGGTGGTCGCTGCCGGGCGGCCGGATCGAGCCGGGGGAAAGCGACGAGCAGGCGGTCGTCCGGGAGACCCAGGAGGAAACCGGCCTCCAGGTGACGTGCGGCGCGCTCGTCGGGTCGGTGGAGCGGCCGGGGCTGGGCGGTGCGGTGGTTGACATCCGGGACTACGCGGCCACGGTGACCGGGGGGACGCTGGCCGCGGGCGACGACGCGGCCGACGCACGCTGGGTGAAGCAGACGGACCTGGCGGGCCTACCCCTGACCAGCGGGCTGGTCGAGACGCTCGGCGGCTGGGGAGTGCTCGGCTGAGGTCCCCGGGGGCCAGGGATCGAACACCTGGGTGCGGTCCAGCCCGGCCGAGCGTCCCTTGGTCGCGGTGACCAGGGCGAGCTTGCGGGCCGCCGGGAGCGGTATGACACCATTCGGTCACAGCCTCCTGTATCCACATGGCACGCTGGCTGCGTGAGCGATACCCAGCCGGAGGCCGGCCGGACCCCGCCGGAGGCCGGCCAGCTCGCCCTCATCGCGGAGGCTACCAAGCGGGCCGGCCTGATCTGGATCACAGTCCCGGGCCAGGGCGGCGCTGGCCAGGAGCGGCCGCGGCCGGCATGGCACATCTGGCGCGACGCCGCGTACGTGCTGACCGGCCCGGGCGAGCAGGACATCCCCGGGCTCGGCGACGCCAGCCATGTCATCGTGGAGGTGGCGAGCAAGGACACGGGAGGCCTGCTGGTGCGCTGGACGGCCCGGGTGAGCCGGGTCGAGCCCGATTCCGCGGACTGGCCGGGGATCATCGGGGCGCTGCTGGCCGGGCGGCTGAACGAGCCGGCCAACCCCGGGACGCCCTCCCCCGCGCAGCGCTGGGCGCGAACCGGAGCCGTCTACCGGCTCAGCCCGGCCGCTCCGTTCGACCTAGGGTTCGACGCTCCGTAGCATGAAGGCATGGTCATGCCGCCCGCTGTTTCCTCGCCCCCCACTGCCGAGCAGGTCACCCAGGCCCTGGCGGGAGTCAACGACCCCGAGATCCACCGGCCGATCACCGAGCTCGGGATGGTCAAGAACGTCGCCGTGGACGAGCGCGGGGTAGTGCGGGTAGACATCTATCTCACTGTGTCCGGCTGCCCGCTGCGCGAAACTATCACGAGGGAAGTGACCGCGGCGGTCAGCAATCTGCCGGGAGTGGCGGAGGTCCGGGTCGACCTGGACGTGATGAGTGAGGAGCAGCGCCGCGAGCTGCAGAGCAAGCTGCGCGGCGGGCGCCCCGAGAAGGAGATCCCCTTCGCCCAGCCCACGTCGCTGACCAGGGTGTTCGCTGTCGCCAGCGGAAAGGGTGGCGTCGGCAAGTCCTCGGTCACGGTCAACCTGGCCGCGGCCCTGGCCAAGGCGGGGCAGAAGGTGGGCGTGCTCGACGCCGACATCTACGGTCACTCCGTGCCCCGGATGCTGGGCGTCACCGACTCGCCCACCCAGGTCGAGCAGATGATCATGCCGCCGACCGCGCACGGCGTGAAAGTGATCTCGATCGGCATGTTCACCACCGGCAACGCGCCGGTGGTCTGGCGCGGGCCGATGCTGCACCGCGCGGTGCAGCAGTTCCTCGCCGACGTGTACTGGGGCGACCTCGACGTGCTGCTGATGGACCTGCCGCCAGGCACCGGCGATGTGGCCATCTCCGTGGCCCAGCTGGTCCCGGGCGCGGAACTCATCGTGGTCACCACCCCTCAGCTGGCGTCCTCGGAAGTGGCGGAGCGGGCCGGGGCCATCTCGGTGCAGACCCATCAGCGGATCACCGGCGTGATCGAGAACATGTCGTCGCTGGCCTGCCCGCACTGCGGCGAGCCCGTCCCGGTGTTTGGCTCGGGTGGCGGCCAGGCGGTGGCCGACGCGCTGACCCGGGTGACCGGGGCGCCCGTACCGCTGCTCGGCCAGGTGCCGATCGACGTCCGGCTACGGGAAGGCGGCGACCGGGGTGTCCCGCTGGTGCTGACCGACCCGGAGTCCGCCGCCGCCCAGCAGCTGACCGGGATCGCCAACGGTATGGCTAACCGCTCGCGCGGGCTGGCCGGCCGGCGGCTGGGACTGACCCCCGCCTGAGTTCAGCCGTCCCTCACCATGCCGGGCGCACCGGCGACGGCATGAATCCTCTACCCACGCGCCCCCAACCCCCGGTGCCGACTTTTCCCGCGGAACGTGCGTTTTTCCAGGGTGTTTTGTCCGTTTCGGCGAACGTTCCGCGGGAAAAGTGGGCGGGAGGGGCCAGTGTGACTCGTGGGACCTGGAGCAGTGCGGCAGCAGACGAGGGGCAGGGACTCACGGACAGGACGGCGGTCCTGACCGCCGTCCTGTCCACGAAACCTGGCACCCAGAACTCAAAAGTCCTGGCTACACGGGAGTTACTTCCCTGACCTCGGAGTGACCCTGGAGCTGATTAGGCAGCGTTCAGGTGGCCTCGGGGTCGAAGGGCGGGGTTTCCTCGCGGGCCAGCGTGGCCGTGGCCCTCCGGTCGGCCGCGTACTCGACCTCGGATTCCGCCATTCCCGCGGCGGCGCCGTTATGGTCGCCGTCCAGGTCATCGAACAGGTGCTTGCGGACGAAGTTACCCGGGTGCAGGTCCCGGACGTCGAAGTCAGAGAACTCGGGCCCCAGGCCCTCACGGAGGTCCCGGGTCGCCCCATCCGCCATCTGGCGCAGCTCGCGCAGGGCACGGCCGGCCTGGGCGGCCATCTTCGGCAGCTGATCCGGCCCGAAGATCACGAGCGCGATCACCCCGAGGACCAGAATCTTCCAGATGGACAGGTCGAAAAACACGTCAGCTCTCCTGGCGGGGCGCGGCCGCAGCGGCACGCAGTCTTCCCTCACTGTAGACCGTCATCTGCCGTAACGCTTCCCCCGGAGCACGGGACCGCGTCCCGGATACCCGGCCCGCCTCACCGGAACGGGTCGAGCCAGGAGACCAGGCGGCTGAGGCCGCGGCCCATCCGGCCGAGGAATCCTGGCCCGGCGTTGTGCGGCAGCACGCCTACCACCTGGTCCAGGGTCTGGTCCGGTGCGTCAGCGATGAGCGTGTAGACGAAGCCGCGAGCGGACCATGCCACGCTGCGCTGGTCGGGCCCGGCCACGTAGACGCGGTCACCGCGCAGCGCGACCTGCGACCACCCGTTCAGCTGGGCGGGCAGGTGGCCGCGCTGCACGAACAGTGAGATCACCGACAGTCCGTCGGAGTAGGCCAGGCCGACGACCGTGCCGGCCGGCCCGCTGGTCTGACGCGCGCGGACCAGCCTGAGCTGGCCGGGCAGCTGCGCGGGAAGCGGCCAGCCCGCGGCCCGCATCCGGGCCAGCTGCACACTGGCCAGCAGTTTGCCCCCGGGCACCGATGCGGTGCGCGGCGCCGCCGCGGCCGCCGGTGAGCCGAGCGAGAGGCTCACGAACACGTCTTGGCTGACCATCTGGGCGCTGCCGTCGAAGGTCTCCCGGCGCAGCGGCAGCTTGGTCGCGGTGTCCAGCCAGAACCGGGCGGCCAGCCGGCCGTCGCGGTGCCGCACGACGAGTTCCTGCGCGGGGCGGCCGGCCACCTGGCCGTGGCCGCCCAGGGACACCTGGTAGTTCTCGGCCAGCAACGCGACCATCTGCGAGGTCATGGTCATGATGCTCTCGGGATCGCGCTGGTCGGCGTCGTCGTCGCCATCCGGGTCGGCGGTGCGCGTCCGGTACTGCGGCAGGGCCGCCGTGGGCAGCGTGGCGGCCTGGATCAGGGTCTGGTGATCACGCTGGTGCCACACGTTCACCACGGAGGTCCAGCTACCGTCCGGGCCCTGCCAGGCCGTCAGCTGAACACCCTGGTAGGACACCTGGCGGCAGGCGCTGGCGGCTTCGCTGAGCAACCGCAGGCCCGCGACGGCCGTGGTCCCGGCCGCGGCGACGCGTCTCGCGGACGGCCGGGCCGGGGATGACCGGGCCGGGGATGACCGGGCCGAACCGGGGGACCCGGGTGCCGCAGACTGGCGGAGCCCGCCCTGGCTGGCCGCCAGGGGCATCAGCTCGCCGCCGTGGCCCGCCATGTCCCGCCAGATCACCGTGACGCCGGTGGCGATCAGGCCGAGGACCACCACTGCGGTGACGATACGCAGCGGCAGCGGGTCGTGCTGAGGACCGGCCCCGTCATAGGGGGGCGTGGTGCGGGAGAACATCCGTCAGCTCACGGCCCCGGGCTCGCAGTCGCGGACACGGACACCGTCGCGGTGACGGCAGGGAGCGGCGGCTGCAGGCCGCGGCGCACCATTTCGGCTGCCCGCCCGACAGCCAACCGGCCACTGGCGGACCGGCCACTGGCGGACCGGCCACTGGCGGACCGAGAACTGGCCGACCGAGAACTGGCCGACCGGCCTGTCGTGGACTGCCGGCGGCCCGCGCGGGCCGCGGCGGCCGCGGCGGCCGCGGCACCCGCTGCCGCCGCTCCGCTCACACCGCTGGCCGACACGCCCACCGTGACGCGGCCGGCCCGCGTGGCCGGGGCCGCACTGGGGGTGCCGCCAGGGTGGGCGGCCGTCCTGCTGGACGGCGTGAGCGGCAGGTCACCAGTGACGATCGCATGCTGGACCAGGAATGTGCCGACGGCGGGGGTGACCTTCGGGCCGGGCGCCTGCTGCTCGCCGCCCGCGAAGAAGGCCGCCGCGCCGAGGCCGGCCACCGCGGAGGCGAGGATGCCGGCCGTCAGCATCCGGGCGGCCGGGAACACGCCCCGCGGACGCCACGCTGGCCGGGCGGTCCACGGCCGGCCGTCCGGCGGCATCGCCATGGCCATCAGCCGGCCGGTCAGCGCCGCGTCCGCCATCGCCTCGCCCAGGGAATGCATCCGCTGCTTCAGCGCGCGCAGGGCCACCGCCTCCTGGCGGCAGGCGTCACAGCCCGCGAGGTGGGTCAGGACCCGGTCCCGCTCAGACTCACTGAGCTCCCCGTCGATCAGGGCGGAGATCCGCTGCCCGAGATGACTCATAGGTCACCAGCCAGGGGCACGGCCGCGGTCTCCTGCGCGGAGGCCACGACCGCGGACACGGGCGCCACGACCGCGGACACAGAGGCCACGACCGCAGAGGCGGGCGCCGCAACCACGGGCGCCGCAACCACGGGCGCCGCGACCTTGGGCGCGATGGCGGGGCGGCGCGGGCGGCGGTGGTCGAGCGCGGTACGGAGCTGCGCGCGGCCACGATGGATGCGGCTGCGCACGGTGCCCAGCTTCACCCCCAGCGTGTCCGCGATCTCCTCGTAGGACAGGCCCTCGATGTCGCAGAGCACAACCGCGGCCCGGTACTCGGGGGCCAGCGCCTTGAGCGCGGCCTGGATGTCGCCGTCCAGGTGCCGCTCGTCAAAGGCCTGGGCAGGCGTGGGCTCGTCTCCGCGCAGCCGCTGGGCCGTGTCGTCGCCCAGGCCCTCGAACCGGATGCGCTGCCGACGCCGGGCCATGTCCAGGAACAGGTTGGTGGTGATCCGGTGCAGCCAGCCCTCGAAGGTGCCCGGGGTGTAGCTGGACAGTGAGCGGAAGACGCGGACGAAGACCTCCTGGGTGAGGTCCTCGGCGTCGTGGCTGTTGCCGGTCAGCCGGTAGGCGAGCCGGTAAACCCGGGCGGAGTGCTCACGCACGATCTCTTCCCAGGTCGGAGGCGTCCAGCCAGATGCCGCGTCCGGCGTGGTACCGGGCATGTCCACGATCTCGCCGTCCTGCCGTGTGCCGTCTGCCTCTACCACCATGGTGCCCGGGCATCCCCTTCCCGCAACACAACTGCTCGGATCCTGCTACGCCGCGGCTGGCACCCCGCCGGCCAGGCCGACGTGCTCGGTCACCGCTGGTGCGCGGGTTTCTCGCTCGCGTCATACATAACGCACGAACGGGCCTCGCTGGTTCCCGGGTCACGCCGCGTAACGATAGGCTGCCGGACTGGGATAAGCATGCACCGGAAGGCACACATTGTGAGCGCTGAGGCCAACCTTGCCTACGTCGAGGGCTACCTCACCGAGGATGAGCCGCTGCTGGCCGCGCGCCGCGAGGCGGCCCAGATCGGCGGCGCACCGCCGATCGGACCTGGCGGCGGGGCAGCGCTGTGCTTCATCGCGGCGGCCATCAGCGCCAGATCAGTGGTGGAGATAGGCACCGGCTGCGGCACCTCGGGTATCTGGCTGCTCCGCGGCATGCGCCCGGACGCGGTCCTGACCAGCGTGGATGCCGAGCCTGAGCATCAGCGGCTGGCCCGCAAGGCGTTCACCGAAGCGGGATTCCCGTCGAACCGCTACCGGCTGATCAGCGGGAAAGCCCTGGACGTGCTGCCCCGTCTCACCGACGGCGCGTACGACCTGGTGTTCTGCGACGCCGATAAGCAGGAGTACCCGGACTACCTGGTCGCGGCCCTGCGGCTGCTGCGGCCGGGCGGGGTGGTGGCGTTCGACAACGCGCTGGCCGGCGGCCGCGTCGCCGACCCCGGCCGGAACGATCCCAGCACCCTCGCCATCCGGGACGTCAATGAGCAGGTGCGCCAGGACGAGAGGCTCGTGCCGGTGTTGTTCCCGGTCGGCGACGGGCTGCTCACCGCGGTCAAACGCGGGTAGCCCGCCAGCCGGATGTCACCAGCAGAGCGGCTTCTTCCCCGATTACGGTCCGACCGGCGGATCCGCCAGCCACCGCAACAGCAGCCGGGCGCCGAAGCCGGTGGCACCCTTGGTGTTCTCCCCGTCGTCGGCGGTGGCCCGGGCCGCGCCGGCGATGTCGAGATGGGCCCAGGCCCGCCCGCCGGTGAACTCACGCAGGAACAGCGCCGCGTCGATGGAGCCGGCCCGCCCGGCGGCGCGGGCCACGTTGGCCAGGTCCGCCACCGGGGAGTCCAGCGCGTCCCGGTAGTCCTCGGCGAGCGGCATCCGCCAGAGCCGTTCCCCGCTCGCCGTCCCTGCGTCCAGCAGGGCCGTGGCCAGGTCGTCGTCGGTGGCGTACAGGGCCCCCATGGAACTGCCCAGCGCCACCCTCACGGCCCCGGTCAGCGTGGCCAGGTCGACCACGGCGTCGGGGTCCAGCACGTGGTCCGCGTAGGCCAGTGCGTCCGCGAGGACCAGCCGGCCCTCCGCGTCGGTGTTGAGCACCTCGACCGTCTGGCCGCCGTAGTGGGTGAGGACGTCGCCTACCCGCAGCGCCGTCCCCGACGGCATGTTCTCCGCCGCCGCCACCAGGCCGGTCACCCGGTCCCGGGCCCCGAGCCGGCCCAGCGCGGACATCGCGCCGATCACCGCGGCGCCGCCTGCCATGTCGGTCTTCATCAGCTTCATGCCATCGGTGGGCTTCAGCGACAGGCCACCACTGTCGAACGTGATGCCCTTGCCGATCAGCACGACGTGCCGGCCGGCCTGCGCGGGCCGGTAGCTGAGCTCGATCAGCCGGGGCGGGTGGGCCGACCCCGCCCCCACGCCCAGCAGCCCGCCGAAGCCGCTCCGGGCGAGTTCGGCTTCCCGCCAGATGCGCGAGGACAGGCCGTGCTCCGCGGCGACCGAGGCCGCTTCGGTGGCGAGCCATTCCGGTGTCTTGATCATCGACGGGGTGTTGGCGAGGTCACGGGCGAGCGCCGCGGCACCGGCGATGGTGGCGGCCCGGTCGACCAGCGCCGCCCGGCTGGCCGGGCCGGCCAGCAGCACGCGGATCTCCCCGGGCTCCCCGGCCTGCGGGCCGGGGGATTTCATCGTGAACTGGTAGGAGCCGAGCAGGACGCCCTCAGTGAAGGCCTGCACGGCCTCGTCGGGTTCATCCAGGACGGCCGTGGTCAGCGCGTCCCGGCCGGCCGGGACGCGGCGGGCCAGCGCCGCCCCGGCCCGGCGCAGGGCTCCCGCTGAGCCGTCCCCGACGCCGAGGAACAGGACCGTGCAGGCCTCCGTGCCGAGCCGGATCACCGTCTGGGTGGTTTCACCCGCCCGGCCGGTCAGCTCCGCGCTGGCGATGATCTGGGCCGCGCTGACGCCCAGGTACGCGTCCAGGCTGGATGCACCGGCACCGGGAACCGGGCCCTGGGACGAGCCCTCCGGGCTGCGTACAGGGACGGCGATCAGGGCCAGCGTTGCGGACGTGCCCAGGCCTGCCTCGGCCAGGTAGTCAGCCAGCGGTTTCAGGCCAGCCGCTGGCGCGACCGTAACCCTCGCCTTGACCGGCAAGGCTTAGCCGGTGATGGATTTGAGCGCGTCCGAGAGCCGGGCAGCCTCATCGGCGGACAATTCGACCACCAGCCGCCCGCCTCCCTCAAGCGGGACGCGCATCACGATTCCGCGGCCCTCCTTGGTGACCTCGAGCGGACCGTCACCCGTCCGCGGCTTCATCGCCGCCATTCCGCATCCCCTTCCTGCTCGGGGCCGTATGAGACCTCGCGGGGGCCTGCCCCGCGCCGGAATCCCGGCGCCTGCGGCGGGTCCGGCCACCCACAGCCGTGTTGATCAGTACCTCTATTATCCAGAGTTCCGGCCTACAGTGGTAACGATCAGCACTCCCTTCCGCCCGCCGCCGTCGGTAACTGGCGTCTCAGCAGTCACTGAGGCCGCCGTCTGCGGCCTGTCCCGAGGAGGAGTCCGGTGACCGACAGCGTCCGCTGGGACCTCGATGGAGCGGTAGCCACCATCACGCTGAACCGGCCGCGGGCGTACAACGCGCTGACCGCCGAGTTGAAGACCGAGCTGCTCGGGGCGGTCCATCAGGCCGCTTCCAGCCCAGAGGTCCGCGCGGTCCTGATCACCGGCGCGGGCCGGGCCTTCTGCGCCGGCCAGGACCTGCGTGAGCACGCGGAACTGCTGGGGGCGGCCGGGCCGCAGGACGACCCGCCGCCGGCCGCTGGGGCGCCGCCGTCCGGCGCGCCGGCGGCGCAGGTGCCCGTCGGGGCCGCGTCCGCGGTAGGGCCGCCCCCCGCCGAGGCGGCACCAGCCGCGCTCGACACGGTCCGCGAGCACTACAACCCGCTCGTGCTGGCCATCATGTCCATGCCCAAGCCGGTCATCGCGGCCGTGAACGGGGTCGCCGCCGGGGCCGGCGCGGGGCTGGCCTTCGCCTGCGACTTCCGCATTGCGGCCCAGGGCGCCAGCTTCCTGATGGCCTTCGCGCGGGTCGGGCTGGCCGCCGACACGGGCGTGTCCTGGACCTTGCCCCGGCTGGCCGGGGCGGGGCGGGCGGCCGAACTTCTGATGCTCGCAGAGCCGGTCCCCGCGTCGCGCGCGCTGGAACTAGGCCTGGTCAACCAGGTGGTGGAGGACACGGACCTGGCGGCGACCGCGGTCGGGCTCGCCGCGCGGCTGGCCGCCGGCCCGACCGCCGCCTACGCGGGCATTAAGGAACAGCTCGGCTACGCGGCGTGGCACGGCCTGGCCGAGGCCCTGGAGAAGGAGGCCGAGGTTCAGACCGCCCTGGGACAGACTGCCGATCATCAGGCCGCCACGCTCGCGTTCATCCGCAAGCAGGAGCCACTCTTCCTGGGCCGGTAACGGACCTGGCTTACCCGGGCCACGCTTCCTGGGCCGGTGACGGGCCTGGGTTACCGGGCCTGGGTTACCGGGCCTGGGTTACCGGGCCTGGGTTACCGGGCCTGGGTTACCGGGCCTGGGTTACCGGGCCTGGG
>Ga0187890_10000635_pt1 | contig 25198 bp, 27 predicted proteins | sample June2016WEW_21_1_FD_133005 | JGI IMG/M metagenome (GOLD analysis project Ga0187890, IMG submission 133005) | Peatland microbial communities from SPRUCE experiment site at the Marcell Experimental Forest, Minnesota, USA - June2016WEW_21_10 | ecosystem: Environmental > Terrestrial > Soil >... | reverse complement strand
GCTCGCCGGCGCTGGCGCGCGGCATCGCCTGGCTGGTGTCCACGCAGCGCGCGGACGGCGGCTGGGACGAGCCGCAGTACACGGGCACGGGCTTCCCGTCCGACTACTACATCAATTACCACCTCTATCGGCTCACGTTCCCGATCATGGCGCTCGGCCGCTGCCTGGCGATGGACGCGCTCCAGGACGCTCACGGCGAGAGCGCCGAGCGCGCCGAGCGGCGGGGGTGATGCCGATAGCCGACGCGCCGATCGACGCCCCCGCTGCGGAGACGGTGATGGCGCGAGCGCGGACGGAGAACTTTCCCGTCGCCAGCCGTGTGCTGCCGCGGCGCGAGCGCGAGCACCTGCTGGCCGTGTACGGCTTCGCGCGACTCGTCGACGAGCTCGGCGACGCGGCCGCCGGCGAGCGTCCCGCCGCGTCGGCCGCCGGCGATCGACTGGCCGCTCTGGATTGGCTGGAGCAGGAGCTCGAGCGGGCGTTCCGCGGCGAGGCGGAGCACCCGCTGCTCGTGCGTCTGGGAGCGACCGTGCGCGAGTGCGCGCTCCCGCGTGAGCCGTTCGCGCGCCTGATCGAGGCCAACCGCGTCGACCAGCGCGTCAGCCGGTATGAGACGTGGACTGAGCTGCGGGGCTACTGCGCGCTGTCGGCGGACCCCGTGGGCGAGATCGTGCTGGGCATATTCGGCCTGGCCACCCCCGAGCGGATCGCGCTGTCGGACTCGATCTGCACGGCGCTGCAGCTCACCGAGCACTGCCAGGACGTCGCCGAGGACCTGGCTCGCGGGCGCGTCTACCTGCCCGCCGAGGACCTGCGGCGATTCGGCTGCGCCGAGAGCGAGCTGGCGGGCGATCACGCGAGCGGGCCGCTGCGCGAGGTGCTCGCGTTCGAGGTCGCCCGCGCCCGCGCCCTGCTCGCCGACGGCGCGCCGCTGATCGCCCAGCTGCGCGGCCGGCCCCGGCTCGCCGTCGCCGCGTTCGCCGCCGGCGGGCGCGCGGCGCTGGACGCGATCGAGCGCGCGCGCTACGACGTGCTCGCGGGCCCGCCGCGCGCGGGCCGCGCGCGACGCGCCGCGGCGCTCGTGCTGACGCTGCGCGCCGGCCGGAGCGCCGCCGGTCGGAGCGCGTCCTCGTGAGCACGGAGGTGGAGATCGCAGACGCCTACCGCCACTGCGAAGCGGTGACGCGCGCGCAGGCAGCCAACTTCTTCTACGGGATCCGCCTGCTCCCCGGCGAACGGCGCAGCGCGATGTGTGCCGTGTATGCGTTCGCGCGCCGCGTCGATGACATCGGCGACGGGACGCTCGCGCTGGAGCAGAAGCTGCGCCTGCTCGACGGCGAGGAGCGCGCGCTCGCTGCGATCGAGGTGCCCGGCGCGGACGCGGCGGCCACCGCTGCGGTGGGCGGCGAGCGCGCGCCAGCCGACGAGGACCCGGTGATGGTGGCGCTCGCGGACACGCAGCGGCGCTTTCCGCTGCCGCCGGGGGTCCTCGGCGAGCTGATCGAGGGGGTGCGCATGGATCTCGCGGGCACGACCTACGAGAGCTTCGACGAGCTCGTCGTGTACTGCCGCCGTGTCGCGGGCGCGATCGGACGCGTGTGCCTGGCGATCTTCGGGCTGCGCGAGCGCGCCGGCGCCGACCGCGCTCACGCGGAACGGCTCGCCGACGAGCTCGGTGTGGCGCTGCAGCTGACCAACATCCTGCGCGACGTTCGCGAGGACGCGCAGATCGGCCGCGTGTACCTGCCGGGCGAGGATCTGCGGCGCTTCGGCGTGGTGGTGAGAGAGCGCTCTTCGAATGGACCGGTCGGCGACCCGGAGCAGCTCGAGCGGCTGTGCGCGCTCGTGCGCTTCGAGTGTGAGCGCGCGCGCGAGTGGTTCGACCGTGGGATCGCGCTCACGGGGATGCTGGATAGGCGCAGCGCCGCGTGCGTGCTGGCGATGGCCGGCATCTATCGGCGGCTGCTCGAGCGCATCGAGGATCACCCCGAGGAGGTGGCGCGTCGACGGATGTCGCTGCCGGCGCGCGAGAAGGCGTGGGTCGCTGCGCGCGGCATGCTCGGGGTCGGCGCTTGAGACGCCCTGCGCTATGAGCGACGGCCGATCTTCGATCGGTCGGCGCGTGCTGGTCGTCGGCGGCGGTCTCGCCGGCATCACCGCGGCGCTCGACTGCGCCGCCGCGGGCGCGAGCGTGACGCTCGTGGAGGTCAGGCGCCGGCTGGGCGGCGCCGCCTACTCCTTCGAGCGTGACGGCCTGCAGCTGGACAACGGCCAGCATGTGTTCCTGCGCTGCTGCGTCGCCTACCGCGCGCTGCTCGCGCGGCTGGGCAGCGAGCAGCTGACCTCGGTGCAGCCGCGGCTGGAGATCCCCGTGCTGAAGCCGGGCCACGCGCCGGTGCTGCTGCGGCGCGGATCGCTGCCGGCGCCCGCGCACCTGGCGGGAGCGCTCGCGCGCTATCCCCACCTGACGCTCGTCGAACGCCTCGGCGCCGCACGCGCGGCGCTCGGGCTGATGCGCCTTGACCCGGGCGAGGAGGCGCTCGAAGCGCAGACGTTCGGAGAGTGGCTCGCCCGCCGCGGCCAGGGGCCGCGCGCGCTCGCCGCGCTGTGGGATCTGATCGCGCTGCCGACGCTCAACCTGCCGGCCGCGCAGGCCTCGCTTGCGCTCGCGGCGTTCGTGTTTCGCACCGGGCTGCTGTCGGGCGCCGACGCCGGCGACATCGGCTTTCACCAGGCGACGCTCGCGCAGACGATCGGCCAGCCCGCCGAACGGGCGCTGCGCGACGCGGGCGTGGAGGTGAGGCTGGGCTGGCGCGCTGAACTCCTGGAGAGGACCGCGAGCGGGGTGGAGGCGCACGGTCGCGGCGAGGCGTTGGCTGCAGACGCTACCGTGATCGCTGTGCCGCACACCCGCGCCGCGACGCTGCTCGAGCCGTTGCTGGGGGACTCCGCGCGCGCGCTGCGCGGGCTCGGCAGCTCGCCGATCGTCAACCTGCACATCGTCTATGACCGGCCCGTGTGCGAGCAGCCGTTCGCCGCCGGCGTGGGCACGCCGGTGCAGTACGTCTTCGACCGCACCCGCGCCGCCGGAGCGCCCGCCGGCTGCCAATATCTGGCTGTGTCGCTTTCCGGTGCCGAGCGTGAGATGGGAATGAGCGTGGATGCGCTGCGCGAGCGCTACCTGCCCGCGCTGCGCGAGCTGTTCCCGCGCGCGCGGGAGGCGAAGGTGGAGCGCTTCCTGGCAACGCGCGAGCACGCCGCCACGTTCCGCGCGGCGCCCGGCGTCGGCCGCCTGCGCCCGGGTCCCTCCACGACCGTTCCAGGGCTCGTGCTGGCGGGCGCGTGGACCGCGACGGGCTGGCCGGCGACGTTGGAGGGCGCGGTGCTCAGCGGGCACGCCGCGGCCGACCGCGCGCTGCGGGCGGTGGCGTCATGAGCGAGCTGCTGGTCGCGGCGCCGATGCGGATCGAGGCTGTGCTGATCTCCTCGGCGGGACGGCGAGCGGTGGTGCGCAAGACGGGCATGGGGCCGAAGCGCGCAAAGGCCGCCGCCGGCGAGCTCGCGGGCGTCAGCACGGGCGCGAGCGCGATGCTGGTGCTCGGCTTCTGCGGCGGCCTGGACGCGACGTCGGTGCCAGGGGAAGTGATCGTGGCCGAGGACGTGTACGCGGCCGCCGACGAAGGGCATGGGCAGGAGCGCGTCCGCTGCGATCTGCACGCCCAGCTCGTGCAGCGACTCACCGGGCGCGGGTTGAAGGTGCGCACCGGGCACGTGGTGTGCGTGTCGCGTCTCGCGCTCGGGGAGCGACGCGCCGAGCTGCACGCGGGCGGGGCGATCGCCGTGGACATGGAGTCGGTGTGGCTCGCGGCCGGCGCCGGTGCGCGGCCGTTCGGGGTCGTGCGGGTCGTGCTCGACAGCCCCGAGCACGAGCTGCTGCGCGTGCGCGCGGCCGCCGGGGCGCTGCGCGCGGCGCTCGCGCTGCGGCGCGTGGCCGGCGCGCTTCACGAGTGGGCGCCAGCGGTCCACTAAGGTAGGCGGCATGGCCGTTCGTGTCAGACAGAGCACGCGCATGGGCTGGTACCTGATGCGCCAGCGGCTGGCCAAACGCGAGAAGTTCCCGCTGATCGTGGAGCTCGAGCCGCTGTTCCAGTGCAACCTGGCGTGCTCGGGCTGCGGCAAGATCCAGCACCCCGAGCACGAGCTGCGCCGGCGGATGCCCGTCGAGCAGGCGATCGGCGCGATCGAGGAGAGCGGAGCGCCGATGGTCTCGATCGCCGGCGGCGAGCCGTTGATCCACCCCGAGATTCACGTGATCGCGGCAGAGCTCGTCAAGCGCAAGAAGTTCGTCTACCTGTGCACCAACGCGCTGCTGCTGGAGAAGAAGCTCGAGAACTTCAAGCCGAGCCCCTACTTCTCCTGGGCGATTCACATGGACGGCCTGCGCGAGCGCCACGACGCGTCTGTCGAGCGCGAGGGCGTCTTCGACAAGGCCGTCTCCGCGATCAAGGTCGCCAAGGCGGCGGGCTTTCGCGTGACGACCAACACGACGTTCTTCACGCACGACTCGCCCAAGACCGTGCGCGAGGTGCTCGACTTCCTCAACGACGACCTCGAGGTCGACGAGATGATGATCTCGCCGGCCTACGCGTATGAGAAAGCGCCCGACCAGGAGCACTTCCTCGGCGTGCAGCAGACGCGCAAGCTGTTCAGCGAGGCGTTCGCCGACGGGCGGCGAAAGAAGTGGCGGCTGAACCACAGCCCGCTGTTCCTCGACTTCCTCGAGGGCAAGGCCGAATTCGACTGCACCGCGTGGGGGATCCCCAGCTACTCGCTGTTCGGCTGGCAGCGTCCCTGCTATCTGATGGCCGATGGCTACACCGAGACCTACAAAGAGCTGCTGGAGACCACCGACTGGAGCAAGTACGGACGCGGCCGCGACCCGCGCTGCGAGAACTGCATGGCCCACTGCGGCTACGAGCCGACGGCGGTGCTGCAGACGACGAGCTCGCTGCGCCAGTCACTGCGCGCGCTCGCCGGTTAGGACCCCAGCTCGGACTCGATCTGAGACTCGGCGTCGACGCCGCTACGCCGCAGGTCGCGCCAGGACAGGCCCTCCCCGAGCAGCGCCGGCACGCCCAGCGCCAGCGCGGTGATCACCTCGACGGCCTGCAGGATGATGCCGTAGGCGACGGCCTGCCCGGCGCCGACGCCGTAGGCGGCGAGCACCACCAGGCACGCGGCCTGGAAGACGCCGACGTTCGACGGCGTGGCCGGCAGCACCGCGCTGAGGTTGACCGCCAGCAGGATCGCCGCGGCCGCCGCCGGGCCCGCCTGAGACTCGAGCCCGAGCGCGAGGATCACCATGTAACAGGCCAGCCACTGCAGCGCCCACGCCAGCAGCTGGAACGCGACCGCCGTGGACCCGTAGCGCGGCCGGGCGAACACGACCAGGCCCTGCCGGGCGAGCTGCAGCATCCGGCTGATCGCGTCAGCCGCCCGCACCACGCGCGGCCAGCGCGAGCGGCGCCCGAGCGCCAGCAGACGCGGCCCGACGAGAACCAGCACGCACACCGCCAGCGGCAGCGCGAGCGCAATCGCGATCGCCGCCAGATGACCGCTCGGCAGCGGCACGCTCGTGAACGTCACCGCCAGCAGGATCGCCAGCGCGAGCAGGTTGATGAGCGTCTGCGAGAACACCGTCCCGGCGATCACCGGCAGCAGCCTGCTCGTGCGACCGTCGAGCCTGCGCGAGAGCACGAGCACGCGCATGGGCTCGCCGATCCGTCCCGGCACGAGCGCCGAGCCCATCACTCCGATCATCGTCGCCCGTACCACCGCAGGCCACGGCATCGGCATGCCGGGCAGCGCCGCGCGCAGCGCCTGATGCCAGGAGACCGAGCGCATCAGCATCGCCAGCGACATCAATACGAGCGCCAGCGCGATCCAGCCCGGCGAGGCGGTGACCAGGGCATGGCCGACGCGCCCCAGTTCCAGGCGCGAGAGCGCGAACGCGACCAGCCCCGCGAGCACGATCACCACGAGCACTACGCCGACGCGCCTGAGCACGGGCCCGCGCGATCGGAGGGGAACATTCTCCGGTGCACCCATCAGCCGGGGTCTATCAGGTCCGGCCGCTATGCTCCGCGCGCAGCGATGAGGCTCGACCGCCAGGAGCTGGCCGCGATCTTCGCGGGCGGGTTCGTCGGCGCGATGGCGCGCGCGGCGCTCGCGCAGAGCTGGGTCGTCCGCGCCGACCAGTGGCCGTGGGCGACGTTCATCGTGAACATGCTCGGCGCGGCGCTGCTCGGCTACTTCGTCACGCGCCTGCAGGAGCGTCTGCCGCCGTCGCTGTATCGCCGCGCGTTTCTCGGCACGGGCATCTGCGGCGCGCTGACGACGTTCTCGACGGTGATGGTCGAGCTGGCGAAGATGCTCGAAGGCGCGCACCTGGCGCTGGCGGGCGCCTACGCCGGCGCGAGCCTCGCCGGGGGCTTCGCGGCGATCTTCCTCTCCACCAAGCTGGTGCGTCGCGCGAGGCCGGCGCGATGAGCTTCGTGCTGCTGTGGCTGGCGGTCGGCGTGCTCGGCGGGCTGGGAGCGCTCGCGCGGTTCCTGCTCGACGCGCTCGTCTCGGCGGGCACCGGCGCGCGCTTCCCGCTCGGCACGCTGCTCGTCAACCTCTCCGGTGCGCTCGCGTTGGGGCTGCTGGTGGGGATCGCGCTGAGCGGCGACGCCTACCTGCTGGCCGGGACCGCGGTGATCGGCTCCTACACGACGTTCTCCACCTGGATGCTCGAGTCCCACCGCCTCGCCGAGGACGGTCGGCGCTGGCTGCTGTGGGCGAACGTCGCGCTCAGCCTCGTGCTGGGCGTCGGCGCGGCGGCGGCCGGCCGGCTGCTGGGGGCCGGGTGATGGTCGAGGATGGGCTGCGGCTGACCGCCTATCTCGGCGAGCGCGACCGCGTGGGCGGGCGGCTGCTCGCCGACGCGCTGATGGACGTGTTCGCCCGCCATGGAGTCAGGACGAGCGTGCTGCTGCGCGGGATCGAGGGCTTCGGCATCAAGCACCGGCTGCAGACCGAGCGCCTGCTGACGCTCTCCGAAGACCTGCCGCTGCTCGCGATCGCGCTCGATACGAACACGCGCATCGAGGCCGTGCTCGATGAGGTGCGTGCGCTCAGCCGCCACGGCGTGATCACGCTCGAGCGCGCGCGCCTGCTGAGCGGTCCCGAGGCTGGCGAGGAGCTCGAGCCGGGCTCTGATGCGGTCAAGCTCACGATCTATGTCGGGCGCCGGGAGCAGACGGCCGGCCACGCGGCTTACGTGGCGGTGGTCGACTGCCTGCACCGGCATGGGGTGGCGGGCGCGAGCGTGCTGCTCGGCCTGGACGGCACCGCTCACGGCGTGCGCCGTCGCGGGCGCTTCTTTGCGCGCAACGCGCAGGTGCCGCTGATGATCCAGAGCGTCGGCGAGAGCGCGACGATCGCGCGCGCGCTGGATGAGATCGCGGGGCTGTTGAGCGAGCCGGCGATGACGCTCGAGCGCGTGCGCGTGTGCAAGCGCGACGGCGTGCTGCTGGGCGAGCCGCTGCGCCCGCCTGCCGTTGACGGCGCGGGCCTGGCCTACTGGCAGAAGCTCGTCGTATACGCCAGCGAGCAGAGCCGCTACGAGCACCAGCCCCTGCACAGCGCGCTGATCCGCCGCCTGCGCCGGGAGGGCGCCGCCGGGGCCACCGCGCTGCGCGGCCAGTGGGGCTACCACGGACAGCACCAGCCGCACGGAGAAGCCTTCTGGTCGATCCGCCGGCACGTGCCGGTGCTGACGCTGCTGCTGGACACGCCCGAGAACATGCTGCGCTGGTTTGAGATCGTCGATCAGATGACCGCCGAGACCGGGCTGGTGACCAGTGAGATCGTCCCCGCGCTGCGCGCCGCCGGTCCCGGCATCGAGCACGGCGGGCTGGAGCTCGCCGCGCGGCACGGCCGCTCGCCCGGGTGAGGTGTCGAGCGACGTCGTCCTCGGGAGCCGCCTTCTACGCTGTGGGAGGACCCTGGAAAAGGAGCGAGGCATGAAGGCGATCTGGAACGGCGCGACGCTGGCCGAGAGCGATGACACGGTGGTCATCGAGAACAACCACTACTTCCCCGCCGAGAGCATCCACGCGGAGTACTTCACTGACAGCGACACCCACTCGACCTGCCCGTGGAAGGGCGAGGCGAGCTACAAGACGATCCAGGTCGACGGCCAGACCAACGCGGACGCGGCGTGGTACTACGCCGAGCCGAAGGACGCGGCCGCCGAGATCAAGGACCGCTTCGCGTTCTGGAAGGGCGTCACGATCGAGTCTTGATCGTGGGCAGAGGATTGACTCTACGGTCGTACCAGGAGCGGGCACGGGCGATCCTCTCCGCGTGCTCTTTGCGCCCTGTGGTAAGCAGCTACGGCAGTTTCAGAGCCAGGTCGATGTACAGGTGCAGAAGACGTTGGACCTCGGCCGTAGGAAGCTCGTCGACGTCCAGCGGCTCGCCATGGGATATCGCGTCCCTGGCCCGCTTTGCTGCCCCGAAGGCGGGGACGTCCTCGACGGCTGTCGCCGGCGACAGGTAGCTGGCGATCAGCGCAAACCGGCTCGCGAGCGGCATGCGCGCTTGCTCCCACACGATCTGTTCGAGGACAGAACTAGGCGCAGTCGCGCACTCACCGACGGTCATGCGCAACGCCTCCAGAGCAGGCTTCCGGAGACGGTCGACTAGCTTGTTTGTGAGCACCTCCAAGGCGAGGAACCCCCACTCGAACCGCTTCCAATCGTCGTCGGTTACTAGCATCTCGGAGTACCAGTATGCGGCGCGGCCCAGCCACGATTGCCAGTCCCGCGATCGTCGGCTCAGCTCCGAAAGTCTTGTCCGTATTTCCTCGAGCGGAAAGCTGGTGATCGGCCGGCCCGTGCTCAACGCCATTCTTGCGTCTAGTCGCGGCATGAACAGCGGTCGGGGCCGGCCCTCGATGGTAAGAAAGAAGCGATCGTAGGTCCTACTCTTGAAGAAGGCGGCGCCTAGCATCGGACCGATTGCTGCCACTATCATCTCAAAGGCGCGCGGTGCTTCGGCACGCAGAGGATCTTCGGCCGCGTGGATGTCGTCGGGCTCGGCATCCTCGATGGTTTCCACTTTCAGCTCGACATCGCGCCCTAGGGCGAGCGTCACGTACCAGGAACGTTCGTCGAGCCCCAGCGGCGTCTCCCTCAGTCTCCTGTCCACCGCAGCATCAAGGCTTTGCTCCTCGCCTAGGCCGAATATCTGGTCGAGAAATGCCGCACCCATCGCGTCCCGTTCGCGCGCGACTCTGCGTATCTCGTCGGGAACGCTCCCGAACCAGATCGAACAGCGGTCACCTCTGTGCGGCAGGTCAGCGACCACGAGCGGCTTATCTGAGGGGGCCTCGTGCGGATTACCGTAGTGCTCGTCCGAAGAGTAGATCCGGATCGCCCTCGCAACGGCTCGCACAAGGCAGAGTATGCCGTGTCGCCGAAGTCAAGAGCAGATCCGCGTCAATCGCCGGCTCGGCCGCGATCGCCAGCCATCATCAGCGATCTGAGCCCAATCATTGACAACAGCCGCAAGTGTGGGATAGCGTCGCACGATGAGCGATCCCGAGCCGCCCAGAGAGCCTCGCCCACCCGAGCCTGCGACCCAGCGCCTGGGTCCGTCAAAGACCGCCCGCATGCCGTGGTGGAAGCGAACGTGGGGCGTCGTCGCGATAGGCCTTGTGGGCCTTCTGGTCGGCGCTGGCATCGGCGGAGCCGCCGGAGGACCAAACAAGACCGTGACGGAAACAGAGCGGGCCGCAGCGCAGACGATTACAAACACCATCACTGTCAATCACGCACACGTTGTCGTGCATACACACACCGTAACGGTCCCCGCTGAAACGACCACCCAGACAGCTTCCACGGACAGCTCGAGCGGGACCGGAGAACAGGCGTATAGTGGGAACGGCGGCAAGAATCTCGGGACCATCACGGTGGCCGAAGAATCGACCCTCGAATGGACAAACGACGGTGATGTCTTCCAGATATTTAGCGAAGATGCCGTGCCCGTGAACTCCCAAGCACATAGCGGTTCGACTGTGCTTGAAGCGGGCACCTATAAGGGCTTTCAGGTAAACGCTGTGGGCAACTGGACAATCAAGATCGTCCCAAAGTAAAGGCCGCGTTCTAAGACACGACGACCCCGACCGAGACCGGGGTCGTGTGCTCTCAGATCCCGATGAACTCGAGGTTGTCCAGCCGCTACGCTGGCTCGGAGACGTATACGCGCGTGCGTTCCACGGCCACGACGCCGGCCTCGTGCAGGCTCTCGATCGCGTCGGCCCTATCGGGTTCGTCCAGCAGCTCGGTCGTAAACACGGAACGGGCACTCGTGTTGGAGGCTACGCGAGCTGGGGGCCGTGCTTGCGGCGAAGTACCCGTCAGGCCGAACTCGCGCAGCGCGCGCCGCACGGCACGCCGTAGCTAGGCGCCCTCTGGCCTCTTCAAGGCCGCCAGCCGGCGCATTATGTCCTCGTATTGATAGGTCGCCTTCAGGATCTCCTTTGTCACCTCGATGGCAGCCTCAACCTCGTCTTGCCCGACGTGGGTATACGCCTGTGCCTCTAGATGGGCCGCGTCGTTTCCCAGCATCCTCAGGTCGTGTAGAGCTTGGAGCATCCCTGTTGGCAAAACGATCTTGGAGCCGAGAGCCTCAATGCGTGCATAGAGCGTGGTGCCTGCGGCTCCCCGATCAGCACAGACCTCCTCCAGTGTCTTACGCACCATGATCGCCGCGGCCGCGTAGCACTGCTGAGCATGGCACTTCACGGCTTCTTCAAGGGCCTCGCGGACCGAGCTGGGCAGATTGGTCGCGTCGAAATCGAGCGTCTCCGGTGGGAAGCTACTGAGGACCACCGCGTTGTCGTCGTAAATGACAAAGACGAGTGCTCCACAGTCCCTGTCCGGACAGGCACGGCTGCCCCATAGCACGAGGAGGCCTGTCTCTTTGTCGGTGCTCACCCGATCGGATCCGAGCCGTTCCAACAACGACCGTTGTCCACAGGACGGGCACCGAAGTCGCAGTAGGAGGGGCTCCCGTTCTTGGACAGGAAGGGCGATATGCTGGTTCACGCCGTTGAGATTACATCAGCGCTATCTGAGCAGCTTGACGACGCGACATGTGCTGTCCGCGCACGGAATCTCGTCGAGCGACGAGCCTGACGCCGAGCCGGTTCCCTCCCACGCTCTTGGACGATGCCGGAGATGCGCCACCTCAGCGAAGGCTAGACTCTCGCTAGGAGGTGTAGCAGCGATGTGTGACCACCTATTTAGGTGAAATACGGAGGCGAGGATCACGGGCGTCGGTCGCTCGTGCGCTAAGATGCACTGTCGCGTTCGACAGTGTCAGTGGTGCGCTCCCAGAGTTCGAATCGCCAGCGCGGCCGACTTGGTCCGAGGCGGCGAACTCATGGCCGCAGGCCCACAAGATGGTCGAGGCCGGGGCGGATCCGTCGTAGACCGAGTGTTGTCTATCGCCCCCGCAGGCGCCGCAACAGATAGACGACGATCAGCAGGTTGACGATCACCGCGCCAACCTTCAGGAACGTGGTGCTTTTCGTGAGCTCCCAGATCTCCGGGATGAACAGCAGCGAGGTCGCCACGACCGTCAGCCACTCCCCCCAGCGCCGGCGTGTGAACAGGCCGTATGCCTCGGCTCCCTCGAGGGCGCCATAGGCGATCGCGGCCGTGCCGAAGACGAGGTCCTGGTTGGCGTGGATCTTGCTGACGTCGTTGATGATGCGCTGGATCCAGTTTTCTTTGGGATCCAATCCGAGTCGCTGGGCGAGATGGGCGATGTCGGTGGCCCAGTTGGCGTGCGGATGGGTCACCAGCACGATCCCCACGGCGAGCAGCACGACCGCGCGAAAGGCGCGCTCGGCAGCGATCCACGGGAGCAGCCGATCGTGACGGGCGTCTTCGACGGTCAGGGGTTGGGTTGGCTGTTGCATCTGCAAAGCTTCTCCCTCCTACCGGCGGGAGGGGTGCATGGACGATCGCGAGGGCCAGGAGGGCGGGGCCAGGAGGGCAGGTGCTCGGCCGTGAGCGGGAAGGCTCGCTCGCTGCTCGCCGCGGTGCTGCTCGCGCTCGTCGCCGCAGGCACGGTAAGCGCCCCGGCCCGGGCGGCCCGGGCGGCATCGCCCGCACGGTCGGCCTCCACGCTGCGGCTCGGCACGCAGACGCTGACGCTCTGCGAGAGCTCCCCGCGGGCCTACTGCGGCACGCTGTCGGTGCCGCTCGACTACGGCACGCCGACAGGCCCGCACATCTCGATCGCCTACCGCTGGTACCCGGCCTCGGCGCCGCCCGGCGGGCAGGCGTCGGGCACGGTCGTGCCGGTGGAGGGTGGCCCGGGCTACCCGTCGATCGGCTCGGTGGCCTTCCAGTCGGCCGGATCGCTCACCGGCTACAGCACGATGTACGGAGGCCTGCTGGCGCGCTGGAACATGCTCGCGGTCGACAACCGCGGCACCGGGTCCTCAACGCCGCTGAGCTGCCCCGCGCTGCAGGGCTTCTCGGGACCGACCGGCGGCGAAGCCTTCCAGCAGGCCGCCGCCGGCTGCGCGGCGGCGTTGAACCACCGTTGGAGGTACGCCGACGGCAGCTGGGTGCACGCATCGGACCTGTTCACCTCGGCGCCCGCAGCCGAGGATCTGGCGGCCGTGATCACGGCGCTGCAGCTGCCGAAGGTGGACCTCTACGGTGACTCCTACGGCTCGTTCTTCGCGCAGGCGTTCGCGTCGCGGTTCCCGCAGCTCGCGCGCAGCGTGATCCTCGACTCGACGTACGAAACGGTCGGGCTCGACCCCTGGTATCGCAGCACGATCGACTCGATGCCCGCCGCCTTCGACGCCGCCTGCAGCCGTGCGCCGGCGTGCGCGAGCGCCGCGCCGGGCTCGTCCTGGTCGCGCATCGGCGAGCTCGCCGAAAGCCTGCGCGAGCACCCCATATCGGGCGTCGTCCCGGGCCCGACCGGGGCCATGCAGAGCGTGAGCATGGAAGTCAGCGGCCTGGTGAACCTGGTGAGCGACGCGGCTGAGGACCTGAACGTCTACCGCGAGCTGGACGCCGCCGCCCGCGCGCTGCTCGACGGCGGCGATCCCGCGCCGCTGCTGCGCCTGTACGCGCAGCGCCTTGCCGTCGACGAGGCGTACTTCGGCGGGTCCTTCCGCGAATACTCGGTCGAGCTCTACCTTGCGGCCTCGTGCCTGGACTATCCGCAGCTGTTCGACATGAATGCGAGCCCGGCGGTGCGCGCAGAGCAACTGGCGGCGGCCGAGGCTGCGCTGCCGGCGGTGACGTTCAGCCCGTTCAGCACAGCGGAGCGGCTCGCGCAGGACGAGAACACCGAGGCCTACACCGCCTGCCTGGACTGGCCGAGCCCGACCGTGGCCCAGCCGCCGACGTCGGGCAGCCTGCCGCTGCTGCCGAGCTCGCTGCCGGTGCTCGTGCTGGGCGGCGAGCTCGACACGTGGACACCCGCGGCGGGCGTTCCCAAGGTGCTGAGCGAGATCGGCGGCCACGCGCGCTTCATCGAGCTGGCCAACTCCACGCACGTGGTGGGGGAGGGCGACACCGTGTGCGGATCGACGCTCGTGCAGGAGTTCGTGGCCGACCCTCAGGCGATCGACTCGCTCGATGCCGCGTGCGCGCCGGCGGTGTCGCCGGTCCACGCGGTCGGCGTGTACGCCGCGCGGCTCTCCGAAGAAGCTCCGCTGAGCGCCTCGCCCGGGAGCGGTGCGCCGCGCGCCGACCTGCAGCTGGCGGCGGCGGCGGTGACCACGGCGGGCGACGCGATCGCCCGCTACCAGGCGATCGAAGTGAAGGTCGACCACGGATTGGCTGGGGGGTCGGTGCGTGCCAGCAAGAGCGGCTCGCTGCTGACCCTGCGAAAGGACCGCCTGCTGCCCGAAGTCGCCGTCAGCGGCACCGTCAGGCTCGCCCCGGACCCGGACCCGGAAGATGGCGAGACCGTGCTCGCCACCCTGACCGCGAAGGCGCCGGGTGTGCGCTCGGCCTCGTTCACGGCGACCTGGACGACGGCGGGCGCGGACGCCGAGGCGCAGCTCGTGGGCGCGGTCGGCGCTCAGCCGGTCGCCGGCAGCATGCCCGCCCCCTGATCAGCTCGGCGGCTGCCGACCCGGCTCCGCCACGCTCGCCGGCGGGAACCCTGGCGCCCACTCCTCCTGCTGCACGCGCACGCCGTTGCAGAGGTAGGCGATCACGTGGTACCAGCCGGCGGTCACGATCAGCTCGAGGATCTGCGGCTCGTCGAGATGCGAGGCGAGCGCCTGCCACAGCTCCTCGGAGATCGTGCTCGTCTCGTGCAGCTCATCGGCGAGGCGGAACACGATCGCCTGCTCGGGCTGCCAGCACGCATCGCTCCAGTCGCCGTGCACGGTGCAGTGCATCTGCGTGCGGCTGAGGCCGAGCGGCTCGCCGAAGGCGACGGCGTGCACGCCCCACTCGTATTGCGCTCCGGTCAGCGCGCACGTGCGGTGGATCATGATCTCGCGCAGCTGGGGCGCCACCCTGGCGCTGGCGCCGAGGATGCCCGCGCCCAGCGGGCGCATGCGGCTCATGAGCTGCTCGTGGACGGCGAGCGTGCGGAACAGCCGCAGGGGCTCGGCGTCGCTCGCCGGCGGCATCCACTTGGCCAGCATCGTCTCGACGCCCGGGGCGTAGGGCGCCCGCAGCGGCGCGATGCGCGGGGTCTGGTCGGACATCTGCGCAGTCTGGTGGGACATCTCGTTACACTCCAGTCACTCGTGCTTCGATTTTCACAGCGCAGGACGGGATGCTATCGCACTTGCATCTATTTCCGAAGCGGCTGCCGATGAGCGAGCTTCCGCGGCCCGGTCGCGCGGCGCGCGGCTCGGCCAGCGGCCGGCCGATCATGGCGCTGCTCGACCTCCTCGGCCGGCGCTGGGCGCTGCGCGTGGTCTGGGAGCTGCGCGATGAGCCGCTGGCGTTTCGTGCTCTGCAGCAGCGCTGCGCGGGGATGTCCTCGAGCGTGCTCAACCAGCGGCTGCACGAGCTGCGCACGGCTGAGATCCTCGAGCTCGGGCGTGAGGGCTACCGCCTCACCGGCGAGGGCCGGCGTCTGCTCGACGCCTACGGGCCGCTCGAGGCGTGGGCGGAGCGCTGGGCCACGCGGGATCAGGGTTAGGCTTCGAGCAGCAGCGTCACCGGGCCGTCGCCCGCCAACTCGACATGCATGTGCGCGCCGAACACGCCGCGCTTTGCTCCCGAGCGCTCGCAGAAGCGCTCGTACAGCGGCTCGGCCTGCTCGGAGGGGGCAGCCGCGATGAAGCTGGGCCGGTTGCCACGCCGGGTGTCGCCGTACAGCGTGAACTGGCTCACGCACAGGATCTCGCGCTCGCCCAGCGCCTCGTTCATGTGCCCGTCGGCGTCGGCGAACACGCGCAGCGCGCGCACCTTCTCGGCCAGGCGCTCGGCGCTGGCGGCATCGTCGTCGCGGGCGATGCCCAGCAGCACGAGCAGTCCCGGTCCGATCTCGGCGATCAGGCGCTCGTCAACGCGCACGGCGGCCCTGCTGACCCTCTGCACGAGCGCGCGCATGTGGCCGGCGAGTATCGCAGTCGCGGGCCGCCCGCGCGCGCCTTCTCGTCCATGTTCCTGCCCGCAAACGGGCTGACGGTCGTGGGCCGAGGGCATCGAGACAGAGGCCGTCATGGAGCACCTCACCGCCCTCGGCGCTCAGACCGGCCAGGGCTACGTGATCTCGCGGCCGCTGCCCGTCCAGGAGCTGACGGCGCAGCTGAGCGCGGCGTTCGGCATCAACGCTGGCGGCGAGGCCGGGGCCTATGCCGCCACGGCGCCGGTGGCGGGCTTCGCCGCCTGAGCCGCGGCGGTCCGTGGCCGTGCGTGCCGCGCGAGCTGGCCGAGCGTCACCACCGGTGGTGGCGCCACCACCTGGTGGGAGCCGTCATCGAGGACGATCACGCCGCCGTCGGAAAGCCAGGCTGCTGCCGCACGTGGACCGCTGAGGAGAGCGGCCTTCGCTTTGATCTCCGCCGCCAGCGCGCTGGGCGCGAGCGCGGTCGCCTGCGCGACGCCGGTGAAGGCCGGCCTGCCGGTCGATGGGTCGAGCAGATGGTGGGCGGGCGCTCCGTCGCCGTCGAGCCAACTGCGCCGACCGATGCCGCTGGTGGCAACGCCCGTCTGCGAGAGCTCGAACGTGTGCAGCGTGCGTCCGTCGAACGGGCTCTGCACCCTGACCGGGCGAGGCACCCCGGCGGTCCCGCCGACGAGCAGATCGCCCGCGCAGTTGATCGCGAAGCTCGGATGCGTGGCGAGCGTCTCGCCCAGCACGTCGGCGAACAGCCCCTTGGCCAGGCCGCCGCTGTCGAGCGCCAGCCCGGGCGGGCGCGTAACCGTGCCGGCGGCCAGGTCCACCTCGACCTCCAGCCAGCGCCGTGCAGCGGCCGCTGAGGCCGGTCGACGGGTGGGAGCGAGCGCCAGCGCCGTGGCGAGCGCCAGCGAGTCGCGCAGGTCTTCGTCGTAGCCCGCGCTCTCGATCTGCCATAGGAGCGTCGCGTCCACGAGTCCGCCGCTCAGCGAGCCGGCATCGCGCACCGCCTTTGCGAAGCGGGCCATCAGCGGTCGCACGGGCACCGACTGGCGCGGATCGCTGTTCAGGAGGGAGAGCTCGCTGGCGGGCAGGAAACGCGAGAAGCGCATGTGCCACGCGAGCAGCGCGCGCCTGATGAGAGCCACTGCATCGTGCGCCGAGCCAGCTCGCCCGGGGCCGGTCACGAGCGCGCTGCAGCGGGAGCCGAAACAGTCGAACTCGTCGATGACCTCGCCCTCAGCGCTCATGACTGCGACGTGGTCACGGCGGAGGCGCCCGAGCTCGATTCTTCGCCGGCGGAGGAGCTCGATTCGCTGGAGGATTCGCTGCCGCCGGAGGATTCGGTGGCGGTGGAGGATTCGCTGCCGCTGGAGGATTCGGCGGCGGTGGAGGATTCGGCGGCGGCGCGCCGCGCGGCGTTGGCCACCAGCGCTGGATCGTGCCCAGAGGCGAGCTGCACGTAGATGGCGAGGAACGCGATGGCGAAGAGCGCCGCCGCCAGGCCCGCGACGGCGCGCCGAATGCGACGTGCGCGCCGTCGCATGGCCTCGCGCCGGCTTCTGGCAAGCGCTCTGGCATCGAGTTGCCGGGTTGTGCTGGCGTCTGTTCTCATCGTGCGACGCTCGCCTGCGGGACCGGGGCTGAGCTCGCCGGCCGCGGGGTGGCGGCGGGGCGTCGGTGGCGCAGGAGCAACAGGCCGACCGCGGGCACGACGACGATCGCGAGCATCGCCAGGAACCATGTCTGTCCAGCGTCGGTGCCCTGGCCGAGGGAGTGCGCGATGCCGAGGATCCACGCGAGCGCGGCGAAGCGGTGCAGCTTGCGCCAGCGTTGCACGCCGATGCGGTTGCGCGCGTAGTAGGAGAGCCCGAGCGCGAGCAGGGCCCAGAACGCGACGATGCCCATGCTCGTCCAGAGCGTCTTGTAGCCGCTGAGGAACGGGATCGCGATATCGCCGAGGCTCGGGTGCAGATAGCCGTCGCCGAGCAGCGTGAGGCCGTGGACGGCGAGCGTCGCCAGCGTCGCCAGCGACAGGGCCTCGTGAGCTACTCGCAGCTCCGGGCGGTGTCCCCTCACGAGGTGTCCGCCGATCAGCAGGCCGACACAGACAGCCAGGCTCGACAGGACTAGCGCCGCGACGCCGGCGGCACGGCTGGTCATCCAGAAGAGATGCGGGCCCACAGCGGTGGCGAGGATGTTCGCGTTGGTCGTGTGCATGGCTTGCACGCACACCATGGTGGGCACCGCTGAAGCGTCAGTAACGCGAGCCTAAGGTCGCGCTAAGAGGACGATGGCAGGATGCTTAGAGCGAGCGATGGCAAACGGGCGACGCGCGCGCCCCGCGTGCCCTAGCATCGAGGCGATGATGAGGGCGCGCGCAACGCAACCGATCGCGGGGATGGCGGCGACGGCGATCGCCGCGCTGCTGATCGCCGCCTTCGGCGCACTGGTGCTGCTCGGCGGCACCGGCGAGGCACGGGCGGCCGGCGGCTGGTGGACTCCGCCGCAGCGGCTGACGTGGTACTGGCAGCTGCAGGGGAGGATCAACAACGACGAGCCGGTGGCCGCGTATGACATCGACGGGTTTGAAGCCAGCGCGGCCGAGGTCGCGGCGCTGCACAGCCAAGGCAAGCACGTGATCTGCTACATCGACGTGGGCACCGCGGAGGACTTCAGGCCCGACTACGCGGAGTTCCCGAAGTCGGTTCTGGGGCGCTCCAACGGATGGCCGGGCGAGCTCTGGCTGGACATCCGCCAGCTGAGCGTGCTCGAGCCGATCATGGCGGCGCGCTTGCGGATGTGCAGCGAAAAGGGCTTCGACGCGGTCGAGCCCGACAACATCGAAGGCTACGCGAACAAGACCGGATTTCCGCTCACCGCCGGCGAGCAGCTGACCTACAACGAGTGGGTCGCCGACGAGGTCCACTCGCTGGGGATGGCCGTGCTGCAGAAGAACGACGGCGAACAGACGCCCGAACTGCAGCCGTACTTCGACGGGGCGCTCGCGGAGCAGTGCAACCAGTACAGCGAATGCGCCGATTTCCGGCCCTACCTGGTGGCGGGCAAGCCCGTGCTGAACGCCGAGTACCGGCTCGCACCCAAGCGCTTCTGCGCGGCGGATGAAGCGCTCGGGATCATGGGCGCGCGCTACAACCTCGCCCTCAACGGCAAGCGCTTCGAGCCCTGCTTCTAACGCTACGCGCGCTGCAGGCGCAGGTCGAATTCCATCGTCGCGGTGCCCGTCACGTTGACGAAGCCGCCGACGCTCGGCGCGGTCATGCCGAACTCGCTCCAGGGGAAGGTGAGCGAGCCGGCGGCCTGCAGCGTCGACCCCGACAGGCTGAATTCGACGGGCAGCGTCTGGAGCTTGGAGGTTCCGTGAATGTCGAATACGCCGGTAATAGATGCGTGCACGACCTGGCCGGTGCTGGCGCTCGCGGGCAGCGTGACGGGCCTCGAGAGCACGAACGTGGCCGTCGGATAGCGACTGCTTTCGAGACCTATTTCGTGGATTTTTTCATCGCGCATCGACCTGTCGCTCTTGAGCGTGTTGACGGCGGCGTCGAACGAGGCGGCGGTGATCGTGAGGCCGCCCTTGGACTCGGTCGACGTTGCCCCGCCGGTGACCTGGGATGTGCGTCCGACGGCGTCGCTCTGGGCGGGCAGGAAGGCGAGCTTCTCGCGCACCCGGTAGCCGACCTGCGAGCCGCTTGCGATGCTCCAGCGCCCGCCTGCCTGGGTGCCTGAGCTGGTCGCGCTCGCGTGGGTGCTCGTGGTGCTCGCGCTGCTCGCGGCTGGCGTGGCGGTCAGCTTGAACGGCTTGGGCGATGAGGTGGGGAAGATCACGAAGTAGATGAGCACGAACGCGAGCGCGACCAGCGCGAGGCCGCCTGCACCCGCGATCACGGCGGCGCGTTTCCTGTTCTCGAGTCCGGGCAGCTTGATCATCGTCGTCGAAATCCTCTCGGTTGCGCAAGACGGCACAGGTGCAGGCCGTCGGGGGTCGAGCCCCATCACAGGCCGGCGCGCTGAGGTGGGGCTTAAGGCTCCGTGAGAGTTGCGTTAGTCCTCGCGGCGCGGCGGGTCTGCCGCATGGCAGGCGAGCGTCGCCTGAGTGTGCGGGCTTGCTGGCAGCGGCCGGAGAACGAAGCGACGCGGTCCAGAGCCGCTCGAGGAACCTTTCCCTTCCGGCCCGGGGGCCTTCCGGTTCGGGTGGCGCGGCCTCACACCTCAGTGGCCTCGCTCTTTACGGCTCGGAACCGCGTCTGATGCCAAGCTAGAACCATCCCCCGCGGATTGCAAGAGCCCGGTCGGCGGCCTCCCCGCACCTTGCGAGGAAATCATCCCCGCGGCGGTGCGAGCGCGGCTACTCGAGGCGAGCGCTGGGAGTGCTCCGTTCCCGCGTGATACGGCCGCGGGATCCGATCGTGGCGTCCTCGCCCGCAGACGCTCGTATACGATCCGCTGCGTACCATCCGTCACGAACGATGTGTACGATACGTGGCAGATCAGGCACCGCTAACGATGGGCGGCTAACAATGGGCAGTAAAAGGCATGGACCTAGACGTGCATGGCGTGCGATGTTCTCCGGGTGCCGCGGCACCTTGCGCCCGACCCCGCCCTCGCTGCCGTTCTGCGCCGCCTGCGCGTGGAGCGGGGCGCCACTCAGGAAGCACTCGCGTACCGTTCTGGGATCACGACCGGTTCACTTGCGCGCATCGAGCTCGGGCAGGCGAGCCCCGCATGGACGACCGTCCGCGAGATCGCCATGGCGCTCGACGTGAGCATGGTCGAGCTGGCAGCGGCCGTGGAAGCCGCCTGACGACGGCTCCCCGCTGAGCGCTCAGTCGGGGCGGCACGAGCGTGGAAGCATGGCTCGCGAGCAGGCTGTGGCCTGCTCGGGCGCAAGGATCGTGTGTCGCACCAGCGCCGTCTATGTTCAAGCGGCGGCGAGGCCGGTCCGAAGAGATGGACAACTCGATGCGCACCGGATCATCTCAGTTGCCATGGCAGTCGCCACGGGTCCCAGCGGCGGAGCTTCCCGCGTACAGGCCGTCGCGGGAAGCGACCGGGCTCGCGCTGTTGCGCGCGCTCGCACGACGCCTAACCGCTGGCCGCCCCGCGATTGGGTGGTCGCTGGCATTGCTCTTCATCTTCAAGGGGCTTGTCTGTCTCGCCACGGTCGCCTTCCCGATCAGCGGCAGCGAGCCGACCGGGCTCGTCGGCACCGCGGGCGCGCTGGGCATCGCAGCCGGATGCGCCGTCTGGCTGTTTGCCGCCCGAATTCCCCTCGTCGGATTCGAGCTGCTCGCAGCGGGCGGAGCGCTGGTGACCAGCACTCTGATCACACGCGCGAGCACCCACGGAGGGATGATGCTCGCAGCGTTCGCCTACCCCTGGATCGCCATCTACGCGGCCCACTTCTTCCCGCGTCGCGCGGTGAACGCTCAGGGGCTGCTGATCTCGGTCGGCTTCGGCGCGGGCTTGCTGTTCGGCCATCTGTCACACGTCGCGATCTACTGGCTGGTCGTGACCGTCACGATCTGGTCGATCTGCATCCTGCTTGGAAACCTCAGCGAGAGCCTGCGCCGCCAGGGAGGCACCGACCATCTCACGGGCCTGCTCAACCGGAGCGGATTCCTGGCGGCGGCGCTGCGCGAGCGCGCGCTGGCCAACCGCACCGGCGCCCCGCTGACCGTCGCGGTGATCGACCTCGACGATTTCAAGCAGATCAACGATCGCGCCGGCCACGCCGCCGGCGACCAGCTGCTCGCGGGCCTCAGTCGACAATGGCGCGAGCGCATGCGACCCAGCGACATCCTTGCCCGCCATGGCGGGGACGAGTTCGTGCTGCTGCTTCCCTGCACCGAGCCCATCGGGGCAGACGCCGCGCTCAGACGGCTAGGTAGCGGCGAGGATCCCGTCGGCTGGTCGATCGGCATCAGCGAGTGGCTGCCCGGCGAGGATCTGGACGCTCCGCTTGCACGAGCCGACAAGCAGCTGTATGAGGCCAAGCTCGCCACCAGCCGAGGGCGCCGCCGAGACACGGTCGGGCAATACATGGGGGATCTGAGCCGCGCGACCCCGTCGCTTCGCCCACGCAGCTGCTGAGACCGCTCGACAGTTGCACCGAGGAGCACCAGCTGTGTTGGCTCGCAGGGCTCGCTGAAGCTCGGCGCTATACGAGGGCTTTGTTTGCGGCCCAGTGCTGCAGGAAGGTCTCGGTGTCGGCTGCGTCGAGTGGTCGTGCGAACAGGAAGCCCTGTCCGCTGTCGCAGCGCTCGCCCTGCAGCAGGGACAGCTCGTGTGCCTGCTCGATGCCCTCGGCGAGCGTCTCGATCGAAAGCGCCTTGCCGAGCTGCACGAGCGTTTGGAGGATGGTCTCGCCCTCTTTGTTGTGGGCCATTTGGGCGATGAACGAGCGGTCGATCTTGAGCGCGTCGACGGGGAAGTGCTGGAGGTGGGCCATCGAGGAATAGCCCGTGCCGAAGTCGTCGATCGCGATTCGCACGCCGAGCTCCTTGACTGCTGCCAGGCGCATCGCGGTCTGCTCGGCGTCGCGCATCAGCGCTGTCTCGGTGACCTCGACCGTCAGCGAGCCGGGGTCCAGCCCCGTCTCGTGAAGCGTTTGCTCGACGTCGGCTACGAACTCGTCGGTGTCGAGTTGTCGCGCGGAGACGTTGACGGCGATGCCGATCGGGTATCCCGCGTCGCGCCAGGCGACGCCCTGGCGGCATGCCTCCAGCAGGACCCACTTGCCGATCTCGACGATCAGCCCTGTCTCCTCGGGGAGCGGTATGAAGCTGTCGGGCTGGACGATGTCGCGTGTGGGGCTGTTCCAGCGGATCAGCGCCTCCATTCCGGTGGCGCTCATGTCTTGCAGGTTGAAGGTGGGCTGGTAGACGAGGAAGAACTCTTCGTTCTCCAGCGCCATCCGCAGGTCCATCTCGAGTTCCATCCGTGTTTGCACGGCGGTCTGCATGCCTGATTCGAACAGCGTGTAGCGGTGGCGTCCGTCCCACTTGGATTGGTACATAGCGATGTCCGCGTCGCGTAGCAGCTCGCCCGCGGACGCGCGATCGCCCGCGGCGATCCCGACGCTCGCGGTCACCTTCAGGGGCGTCTGCGTTGCCCCGGCGAGCTTGAACGGTCGCTCGAGCGCTTCGAGCAGCCGCTCTGCGATCAGCTCGGGCCCGGCTGCGAGCGACAGCTCGCTGGCGATGACCACGAACTCATCGCCGCCGAGCCGTCCAACTGCGTCGGCCTCTCGCACGACTGCGGTCAGTCTCGCTGCGACCGCCCGCAGCAGCTCATCGCCTGTGGCGTGGCCGAGCGAGTCGTTGATCGCCTTGAAGTTGTCTAGATCGATGAACAGCGCGGCCAGCGGCGTCTGCTCGCGGCGGGCGCGTATCAGCAACTGCTCGACGCGATCCAGGATCAGCGTCCTGTTGGGGAGGCCGGTCAATGCGTCGTGGGTGGCGAGGAACGCGAGCTCGTGCTGGCGGCGGGCGAGCTGCTCGTCGCCTCGCTGGCGCTCGGTCTCAAAGGACTCGCACATCCGTACGAGCGTCACGTCGAGGCTGCGTTGCAGCATCGCGAGGGCCTCCGCCAGCACCGCGGGTGCCGTGTCCAGATCCTTTGCGCATTCCCGCAACACGTCGCCGGCCGCGTCGCGCCAGCGCAGGCAGCGCTTGGTGACCTCGTTCAGCGGCGCTGCGCGCTGAGAGGCCAGTTGCGCGAAGATCTGCCAGGACTCCTGCCCGACCTCGCGAGCCACCTCTGCGCGCTCGCCGGCCATCCAGCGAGCGACCGCGACAGTCGAGACCGCGCCGACTCGAGCAAAGCGCTCCTCGACCATCGCATCTGGCGGACCTTCCGATTCCCTCGTGCGCAGGAGCATCAGGCCCACCACGTCCTCCGTGCGGGCGTTCAAAGCCAGCCCCAGACGCCCAAGCTCGTCGACGGTGGGAAGAGATGTTGGGTTCGACATCAATCCAGCGCATCGGCAACCACCCGTATCGGCTTAACACCTTGATGACAAACAGTTAGATGTCTACAAAACTCACACTGATCGCCACGGATGCGCTGCAGAAGAGACAATTATCATTTTATTACTCCGTATAGTCGTATGCTGCTGATTAGCGAGTGGGTTGGATGGCTTTGATTGCTGCGGAGCAGGTGTCTCTGGGAGCTGCGCGTACTTAAGGACGATGCAAATCCCGGGCACCACCAGTTAATGGAAATCATCGCTATGTTGCAATCACTCGCCCATCGCCCGCTGGCAATCACAATTGCGCTCCTAGCGTTCGCAGGCACCGGAGCGCGACTCGCGAGCCACGGATCGTCCACCGCCACGAATGCCGGTGTCCGGGTGGGGCCGCTGCTCGCAGACAGCACGCATGGTGCTCGCGCCATCCCAAGGAGGCGTGCCGGCGTGGCTCAAGCGAACGCGAAGCACAGTCTCAGGGGACCACGCGGGGCCACGGGACCTGCCGGCCCCGCCGGCCCGCCGGGCAACGGGGGTCCTCCAGGGCCCCCCGGTGCAACCGGCTCACAAGGCTCGCAAGGCGAAAAGGGCGCAGCCGGTAACGAAGGCAAAGAAGGAGCAAGAGGTGCGACCGGCGTCGCCGGGCCAGAAGGCAAGGAAGGCCTGCAGGGTGTCAAGGGCGAAGCGGGTGCCGCTGGGCCGAAAGGTAAAGAAGGCGCCGCTGGTGCCGCTGGTCCGGAAGGCAGACAGGGTGCGACCGGTGCGCAGGGCGTCAAGGGCGAAACGGGCGTCGCCGGCCCCGAAGGTAAAGAAGGCCCGCAGGGTTCCGCCGGCCCGCAGGGTCCGGAAGGCCCGCAGGGCGTCGAAGGCCCGCAGGGTCTCGAAGGCAAAGAAGGTCAGCAGGGTGCGGCCGGTCCGCAGGGCGTCGCAGGCGAAACGGGGGCCGCTGGCCCCGAAGGTCCAGAAGGGCCTCAGGGTCAGACCGGTCACGAAGGCAGAGAAGGACCCAAAGGCGTCCAGGGTGTCAAAGGCCAGTCGGGCGCGACCGGTCCCGAAGGCAAGGAAGGACCGAAGGGCGTCCAAGGCGTCAGAGGTGAAACGGGGGCTACGGGTCCGGAAGGCAAGGAAGGGGCGCAGGGTCCGGTCGGTCCGCAGGGGGTGGAAGGCAAGGAAGGCGCTCAAGGCGCCCAGGGCGTCAAAGGCGAAACGGGTGCCGCCGGGGCGGAAGGCGCAGAAGGACCCAGGGGCGCGACCGGCGCGACCGGAGCGGAAGGCAGAGAAGGGCCCAAAGGTGCGACCGGTGCGATGGGCGCCGAAGGCTTGCCGGGGCCACTGGGTGAACAGGGCGTTGAAGGCGCCAAGGGCGAAACTGGCGTCAAAGGCGAAACGGGCGCCTCCGGACCACCGGGTGCTAGAGGTGAAGCGGGGGCTACGGGTCCGGAAGGCAAGGAAGGGGCGCAGGGTCCGGCCGGGCCGCAGGGCGTGGAAGGCAAGGAAGGCGCTCAAGGCGCCCAGGGCGTCAAAGGCGAAACG
>Ga0187890_10000632_pt1 | contig 25289 bp, 23 predicted proteins | sample June2016WEW_21_1_FD_133005 | JGI IMG/M metagenome (GOLD analysis project Ga0187890, IMG submission 133005) | Peatland microbial communities from SPRUCE experiment site at the Marcell Experimental Forest, Minnesota, USA - June2016WEW_21_10 | ecosystem: Environmental > Terrestrial > Soil >... | reverse complement strand
GTTAGACGGGGCCGCCTTCCCCGGTCTCCATCGGCGTCGCCTGGCTCGATCTGACCAGCTTGGAGCCTCTGGGCCCCGGCGACGCGGCGCGCCCGTCCGAGACGTCAGACCAACCAGCGGCCGTCGCGCATCAGCTCGCGCCCGGGTAGCTCGTTCGCCTCGCGCCAAGCCTGGATCCGGCGCGGCGAGATGCGGAACCAGCGGTACGGCGTGGCCAGCGCACGCGGGTCGAAGCCGGTGCGCGCGACGAACCGGTCACTCCGCTCCTGCGCCAGCGCGTCCATCTCGAGGACCTCGACTTCGCCCTCGATCATAGACACGTCGCGGGTGTGGCCCAGCCCCAGCCGGACGGCCCGGGTGGCAGCCAGGTTCCTGCCGGTCGGGCTGTCCGTCGGCGTGGCCACCAGCAGCGCCTCGCCGTCCCAGTCGAAGGACAGCGGCACCAGATACGGCTTATCGTCCGCCGAGGCACTGGCCACCCAGAGATCGATGTCGTTGGTGAGCCGATGCTCGGTGTCGTGACGACGCTGAGCGCCGGAGCGGGGACCGGCGCTCATCGGTCCTGAAGCAGCGGCGGGACGCCGAGCAGGGCGGTGTACACCGTCTTCGCCGTCGCCGGGTCGGACACGGGATGCAGCACGGTCCTGATTCCCTGGGCGGAAGAGCCGGTCATGGTCACTCCTGAAGTCGCTGCGGGTCGTCATGCGGGAGGAAGGCCGGGTGAATCGTAATGCCTTCAAAGTCCCACGCCCGCCGCCAGCGTCAGGCGGGGGCGACGGTGGTGACCGTGCCCGCGCTGCCCTTGAACTTCAGCGCGCCGTCGGCCGAATCCACGTACAGGACGCCTCCCTGGGCGGGCGTGGCCGGCTCGGGCTGGGGCGCCAGGGCCAGCAGCCCGTCCAGGTTCAGCTGGCCGTGGTTGTCCGGTGACGGGATCACGGTCTGCACGCCGGTCAGGCCGTTGTTCTCCAGGTCCAGGGTGGCCGCGCCGTTCGCCTCTGGTGCGACCGAGATGATCGGGGTGCTCGTCCCGGTCGTGACGGCGAGCCCGGTGCGCTCGGTCCCGGTCGCGTCCAGGTAGTTCAGCTTGACGAACGTGCCCGCGCCGCCGCGGGCGAGCAGCTCGAGGTTGCCGCGGGCCAGGGACGTGATGAAGGCCAGGTTGTCGATCGACTGGCCGTTGCCGGCCAGCTGGTTGGCCAGGTACGCGTGGGAGATGCCGCCGTTCGCCTGGAAATGATTGGTCACCAGACGTAGCCTAGCGGTCACGCAGGGGCGACGCAGGTCACCTCAAGGTGACGGATGGTTCCAGAGGTCACGCAGCAGCCAGGCGGCGGCTTTGGGCTGCCGGTCCCGGGTGAACACGCCTTTGTGGTTGCCGCCCGGCCGGTGCACCGCCTGCGCGGTGGCGAAGTCGGCGAAGTTCCACACGTGCTCGCCGATCACCTCGGGGATCCGCCGGAACACCCGCGCTGACATCGCAATCAGCGCCGTCTGGTAATCCTCGGACCACATGACCGGCGGCAGCGCGTGCAGCCCCGCGAGGGCGTCGGCCCCGAACTCGGTGACCACGATGGGCTTGCCGTGCCGGGCCCAGGCCCGGAGTTCGGCCTCCAGATCCTTCTCAGCCGAGTCCAGGTCCCCGGGGTCGGCGTACCAGCCGTAGTAGCGGTTGACGCAGACCAGGTCGAACAGGTCGGTGACCACGTCGGCCTCGGGCGGCGCGGTCGCGACGTTGGCGAAGCAGACCGGGCGGCTCGCGTCCAGTTCGCGCGCGGCGGCGGCCAGCGGCGCGAAGTATTCGCGGGCGGCCGGCTCGGCGGTATCCGGTTCGTTGGCGATGGACCAGGCGATGACGCTCGGGTGGTTGCGGTCCCGGGCGATGAGCTCCCGGATGGCGGCCAGGTGCGCGGCGGCGGCCTGCTCGCCGATGGCGCCAGGGCCGAAGGTCCGTGCCCCGGGATCGCCCATGTTCCCCAGGCTGAGGTGCAGGCCGACCGCCGGGGTCTCGTCGATCACGAGCAGGCCCTGCCGGTCGGCGTAGTCGAGGACCTCCTCTGCGTACGGGTAGTGCGAGGTGCGGAACGAGTTGGCGCCGATCCACCGCAGCAGCGCGAAGTCGCGCACCATCCTCGTGTCGTCATGGCCCTTGCCGTGCAGGACGCTGTCCTCGTGCATGCCGAAGCCGCGGAGCCGGACCGGGTCCCCGTTGAGCAGCAGGCGGGCCCCGTCCACCTGGACGGTCCTGATGCCCACCGGCAGGCAGTACTCGTCGTCGCCGTGCCGCGCGTCCAGGCGGTACAGATGCGGGTCACCGGGGTCCCACGGCCTGGCGTGGGGCACGGCCAGGACGCCGTCCGGGCCGGCGCCCTCGGCCACCACGGTCCCGGCCGCGTCCCGGAGCCGCACCGACGTGGGGCCGGCCCCGGCGACGTCGAGGTGGTACGTCACCTCGCCGTCCGAAGTCCCCGGGTCGTACCAGGTGCCGACGGCCAGGTCGGCGATGTAGCTGCGCGGCGTGGTGCAGAGCCACACCGAGCGGTGCAGCCCCGCGTAGTTGAAGAAGTCATGGAAGTACCGCAGTCTCGTGCGTCCCGCCGGGCTGCGGGACGCCACGCCGGGCGGGATCGTGTCCATGCTGAGCTCGCTGCCGACCCGCACCGTCAGCCGCAGCATCTCGCCGCAGGTGACCAGGTCGGTCACCTCGGCCTCGAACGGCGTGTACCCGCCGGAGTGCTCAGCGACCTGGGTGTCCCCGGCCCACACCGTGCCGTTTTGGGTGGCCGAGTCGCAGCGCAGCACGATGCGCCGGTCCTGCCACGTCGCGGGCACCCGGACCTCGCGCTGGTACCACACGTCGCCCACGTGCTCGCGCTCCGCCGCCTCGGTCACCAGGTCGTTGTAGCTGGCCGGGACGGCCATCTCCCGCGCGCCCGGCAGCGGTCCCCGCCACCAGCGGCCGGCAGTGCCCTCGCCTCCCGCGTCGAAACGGAATCGCCAGAGCCCGTCGAGGCGGCGGCAGTCCCGGCTGCGGCTGTCCCGTGGTGCCAGCATCGCCAGCCCAGCTCCCTTCCGGTAGACGGCGGCACCAAGGCTAGGGCCTCGCGTCCCGCCGGGCGGGGCCGGGCTGGTGACAGGTGAACGCAGCCGGTCACCCTCAGGGCCCGGCCGTGAAGATCTCTCGGACTTCGCGGGAGGCGTAGAAGACCAGCACGTAACCGGCGGCCGGGTCCGCCCACCACCAGCCGAGCCCGGCGTTGAGCGCCAGCCCCAGCAGGACCGAGGTGGCGAGGATCCCGTCGATCATCGTCACCCGGCCCTCGGTCCGCAGCACCGGGTTGTCCAGGGCCCGGCCGGTCCGGGCCTTGCCGGCCGCCAGGAGGAACATGACCACCGCGGTCGCCGCGGTCCAGCCCATCCCGGGCAGGGAGTGCCGAGCGCGATACCCGGTGGCCAGCGCCACGCTGGACTGGATCAGCAGGTAGGCGGCCAGGGCCGCGAACGCATACCCGATCAGCCGCAGGCCCCGCCGCTGCCGCTGCGCGCCGCTTCCTGACAATTCCCAGATAACGGTGGTGGAGGCGCCGATCTCGATCAGTGAGTCCAGGCCGAACCCGGCCAGTGCCACCGACCGGGCCGTCAGCGCGGCGACGGCGAGCACCACGATCCCGGCCACGTTCCAGGACAGGGTCACATACTCCAGGGCAAAGCCGCGGCGCAGCAGGGCTCTGCGTGCCGGGTCATCCGCAGCGGCCATGCCGCAAGGCTGCCAGCGGCACCCGCTGGCTCACCAGGGTGGCCACTTCCCGGTCGTGAACTGTCCGTGTCCAGTGCCCGACACCAGCCGCCCGCGGACCACCGGCCTCGCGTGCAGCCCCATCCGCCAGGCGAGGGTGAGGAACATCCTCTCCATCTGCTCCTCGGTCATCGGGGCGTCACCGTCTTCGGCGGCCAGGCACTGGCGCATGCCGCTGGCCACGATCTTGAAGCCGGCCCGGTCCAGCGCCCGGGATGCCGCCGCGAGCTGGGTGACCACCTCGGTGCAGTCCCGCCCGGATTCGATCATGGAAATGACCCCGGCCAGCTGGCCCTGGGCGCGGCGGAGCCGGTTGAGCACCTGGCCCACGGCCTCGTCGTCGATCTTCATTCAGCTGCCTCCCTGGCGGTTCGCCCCAGGATACCCCAGAGGGTATACAGAGTGATCCCGTACCCGCGGCCCTGCACATTGTGGAGCACAGCGGTGGACAGGCGCCCGGGTCCTCGGCGCCCGGCACAGGCGCTGGTAGCACAGGCGCTGCGGTACGGCATGATGGCTGGCATGCCGGGGGAGTACCGCCTGTACCAGGAGCTGGCGGACTGGTGGCCGCTGATCTCGCCGCCGGGGGAGTACGCGGCAGAGGCCGCCTACCTCGCGGAGCTGTTCGCCTCGGCGGTCATCGACGTCCGCGACATGCTGGATCTGGGCAGCGGCGGCGGGCACGTCGCGGTGCACCTGAAGGACCGGCTTGACCTGACGCTGCTCGACTTGTCGGCCGGGATGCTGGCCGTGTCGCAGCGGCTCAACCCCGAGTGCGCGCACTGTCAGGGCGATATGCGCACGATCCGGCTGGGCCGGACGTTCGACGCTGTCCTGGTGCACGACGCGGTCGACTACGTGACCGACGCGGATGATCTGCGGCAGCTCGTCGCGACGGCCTTCGCGCACTGCAGGCCGGGCGGGATGGCGGTGTTCGTGCCGGACTATACCGCCGAGACGTTCGCGGCCGGGTCGGGCGGCGGCGGGAGCACCGACCCGGACGGCCGCCAGGGCAGCTTCCGCGAATGGACCTGGGACCCCGATCCCGACGACGACTGGATCCGGGTGGAGTACGAGTTCACCCTGCGGGAGGCGGACGGCGCGGTCCAGGTCGTTCGTGAGGCCCACCGGCTGGGCGCGTTCCGGCGTGATCAGTGGCTGCGCCTGCTGGCGGACACCGGATTCGAGCCGGAGGCGCGGCTCGCCGCCGACGCACCGGACCGGCCGGGCGCTGACGTAGGGATGCCCGCGCACCTGTTCATCGGGCGCCGGCCGCTTTGAGGGTCCGCCGACGGCCCGCCGTCCCGGCCGTCCTAGTCCCGCCGGCGGCCCGCCGTCCCCGCCGTCGCCTAGTTCCCACCGTCGCCTACTTCTTGGTGGCGACGCCCTCGTAGGTGTAGCCCACGGCCCGCGGGCGGTGAAAGTAGTAGTTCTCCAGCCGGGTCAGCCGGAACCCGGCGCCCCTCACCAGGTCCGCGATCGGGCGGTCCAGGTGACAGCCGCCGACGATCCGGCGGTGCAGCGGGGTGAGCCTGCGCTGCACGCGGGCCACCCGCGCCTCGGGTGACAGCCCGTGCTCCAGGAAGTGCAGCGCACCCCCGGGCCGCAGCACCCGGTACGCCTCGGCGAGCGCCCGGCCCGGGTCCGGGATCGTGCACAGCGTCCAGGTGCTGAGTACGAAGTCGGCACTGGCCCCGGCCACCGGCAGCGCCTGGGCGTCGCTTCCGATGAACTCGACCGGCGCCGCGTGGGCGGCGATCCGCGTGGCGGCGAGACGCCGGCCCACTGTGGCCGGGTCCACGGCCAGGACCCGGGTCACCCCGGCCGGGTAGAGCGGGACGTTCAGCCCGGACCCGAAGCCGATCTCGACCACCACGCCACTCATCCCGGCGGCGACCCGGGCACGCAACTGGCGGACGTCCGCGCCGCGCATCCAGAGATCGAGGGCACGGGGTAGCACCTGGTCCCCGTAGACACCCACCCGGCAAGTCTGTCACGCGTGGGATGGAGGGGTGCGTGGGCGAGGTCTTCGTTGCGGAAAAACGGGCGGACCGGATTGCCGCGGCCGCCGGGCCTGCCGCACGCGCGCCAGCCGGGGCGGGGATGATGGGAGAGTGACGATTGCGCGGCTTTTCCAGGTGGATGCGTTTGCGCCGGGTCCGTTCGAGGGGAATTCCGCGGCGGTAGTGGTGCTGGAGTCCGAGCCGGAGGAGGAATTCGGCCCCCTGATCGGGGCCGAGCTCAACCAGCCCGCGACCGCGCTGGTCTGGCCGGAAGGCGAGCCCGGACGGTTCGGGCTGCGCTGGTTCACCGCCCACGGCGAGCTGGAACTATGCGGACACGGCACGCTGGCGGCGGCGCGGGTGATTCTCGACGACGGGCATCCGGTAGGCGATCGGATCCGGTTCGACACCCGGTACGGTCCGCTGGAGGCCCAGTCTGCCGGCGAGTTGATCCAGCTGCGGTTCCCCAGCCTGGCCCCGGAACCGCTGGCTGACGGCGGGCTCGCCGACGCGGTGCGCGCCGTGCTGCCGGTCCCGGTGACGGCGATGCTCCGCAATGACCTGGACGTGATGGCGGTGCTGGACTCGCCGGCCGCCGTCCGCGACCTCGGGCCTGACCTGGCCGCGCTGCGGGAGCTGCCGGTCCGCGGGCTGATCGTCACCGCGGTGCGCTGGGACTTCGCCGGGGAGGTCGACATCGTCGCGGACGACACGGCCGACTTCGTGTCCCGTTTTTTCCAGGTGGCGACCGGGATCGAGGATCAGGTGACCGGGTCCGCGCACTGTGCGCTGGGACCGTACTGGATCGCGCGGCTGGGCCGCCAGCCGCTGACCGGCCGGCAGCTGTCCGCGCGCGGCGGGCTGGTCCGGGTGGCGCTGGACGGGGACGACGTGTTGCTGGGCGGGGAGGCCCTGGTCGTGGCCGAGGGTGTCTGGCGGCTGCCGGTCTCGAGCAAGGTCATCTGGTAGGTGCCAGGGGAGTGGCCCGGGCCTGGCCAGCGGGTGACCAGGCCCGCGCCCGATCAGGACGTCGGGAAGTTGAAGTAGTGCAGGCTGACGAACGGCGGACTGCCCGACGCGCCGCGGTCCGCCACCTCGTAGACGGTGCTCACCGGGAGACTCCCGGGACCCGCAGGCAGGGCGGCTGAGCTCCCGGTCCCGGCTCAGCTGGGGATCCCGGGGGCCGCGCAGCCCCTGGCTCACCGTCACGCCCCGCCCCCGCCGGGCGAGGGTTTCGTGATCAAACGTCTGGTGTCGCTCCAGCGACACCAGACGTTTGATCACGAAACGGGTTTGGGGCTGGCGGGGCGCGAGGGACTGGCGGGGTGCGGGCGGGCGCGTGGAGGAGCGGGAAGCGGGCCGGGGCGGGTACCCGGCACGGGTTGTGATCATCGTCGATCTAGGTCACCAGAGCCTCGTGGCCGGGTCTCCGGTGCCGGGCACGCCACCCCATCAGCAGTCCATCTTCCCGGTCGCCGGCAGGGGCACGCTCTGTCCTCAGGACTTCACGTCCGGGGCTTAAGTAGTGCTCACCCGACGGCTGCTACCAGTACGAGTCTTCCGCACCAGGCATCCCGCCCGGCCCAGGTGACCCGCTGGCTCCGGTTAGGGCTGCGCGCCCGTCAGGGGACGCCCAGGAGGTCGGCAATGGCCTCGCGGAAGACGGCGGTATGGCGGTCGACGTCGGACTCCTGGGTGACGGGTGACATGAGCGCCATGTTGTGGAAGGGGGTGATCAGCACGCCCCGGTTCATCGCGTGCAGGTGAAAATAGCGCTCCAGGCCGGAATCGGTGGCCTCGTGGGCCTCGGTCCCGTTACGCGGTGAGTCCGCCTGGAAGCGGTACTCGGCCCGGCAGCCGAGCTGGGTCACATGCCAGCCCAGGCCGGACTCGAGCACGGCATCCTCCACGCCCCGGCGGAACCTGGTAGCCAGCGGGATCATCCGGTCCCAGGCCCCCGGGGTGAGCACGGTGCTCAGCGTGGCCCGCATGGCGGCGAGGGACAGCGCGTTGCCGGCCAGCGTGCCGCCGATGCCGCCGGTGTCCTCGTAGTCCGCGTCGACCTGGGCCAGCATCTGGCCCACCGCCTCGCCGCTGATGCCCAGCGCCCCGGACGCGACCCCGCTGCCGATGGCCTTGCCCAGCGTCACCAGGTCCGGGTCGAGGCCCCAGGCGGCGGTGCAGCCCCCGGGACCGGCCGACAGTGTGTGCGTCTCGTCGATGATCAGCATCGTGCCCGCCGCCCGGGTGAGCTCACGCAGGGCCTCGTGGTAGCCGGGGTCGGGAAGGATGATGCCCATGTTGGTCATGGCTGGCTCAGCGAGTATGCAGGCCACTGTCCCGTCCGCCAGCGCTTTCGCCGCGGAATCCAGGTCGTTGAATTCCACCGCGATCGTGGTGGCCGCGGGATCGACCGGCGGTCCCACGTTGCCTTCCCGCGACACTGTCGCGCCGTCGGAGTTCCGCACGGCGAAGGTCTCGTCGACCGAGCCGTGGTAGCAGTAGCTGAATACCAGGACCTTGGGGCGGCCGGTGATCTGCCGCGCGATGCGCAGCGCCGCGCGGTTCGCGTCGGTCGCGCTGAGCGTGAACAGCCACCGGGCCACGCCGAACCGCCGGCCCAGTTCCTCGGCCACCCAGAGCGAATCCTCCGTCGGCAGCATCGTGGTGATGCCGCGCCGGCCCTGCTCGGCCAGGGCGGCCAGCACGGACGGCGGGCCGTGCCCGGTCATGGCGCCGGTGTCGCCCAGGCACAGGTCGGCGTACTCGTGCCCATCCACATCGGTGATGGTGGCGCCCGCCGCACGCGCGGCGAACGGCGGGATCCCGCTGGCCCAGCGCATCATCCAGGGCATCGGCACCCCGCCGATGAGCGACTGCTGGCCCCGGGCGAACAGTTCCGCCGAGGCCGGGTGCCCGTCAGCGAAGCGGCGCAGCTCACGGTCGGTCAGCTCGGCGAGCCTGCCTCGGTCGATCGGGGAAGGCTGGTGGGTCATCACAACTCTTTCCGTTGCCGATGAGCAGGTAATCAACTATTTCCGCGTGAACAGCAACCTAGGAGGCAGTTTTCCGCACGTAAGGTCCCCTGGTCAACGGGCTTCCCGCCGCCACGGCCGGCGCCGCTGACGAGGACAGATCGTGACAACTAGGCGAGCCGTCAGCGCCACGCCGCGTGATGGTGTTCAATGGTCGTTGGTTGTAGCCGAAGTTCGTGAGCGTGTCGGCGCCGGTGAATTCGTTGACCGGAGCCGTGGATCACACAGTGCCCCGCGGTCGCAGGGCAGACTGTCGCAGCAACCCGGGAGACACGTCCGTGGATCCCGATAATCGTTCCCGTAGGAGAAGAGCACGTGGCTCAGGGCACCGTGAAGTGGTTCAACGCTGACAAGGGCTATGGATTCATCGCCCCTGATGACGGCACCGCCGACGTCTTCGTACACCACACCGCAATCCAGACTGACGGTTTCCGCAGCCTGCAGGAGAACCAGCGAGTCGAGTTCACCGCAGGCCAGGGCCCGAAGGGTCCGCAGGCTGAGCAGGTCCGCCCGGTCTGACCGGACCCGGTTGCTCAGGCGGCCAGACCGCCTACGGCCGGCATTCTGCAGGTGCGCGGGCAGTCCCGAGAGGGGCTGCCCGCGCACTTTTTGCATTTTCTTTACCTTAACGACCCCGTGCCTGGCGGGTGCCTGGCCCGGACCAGGCACGCTGCAAGCTGGATAGGGACAGACCGGAATAACAAAAAGTATCCGGTGAAATCAGTGGTTAGCCGGATAAAGGTTGACAAAATCCTCAGCAAGGCAATAAGACGTCTCCAGAGCCCATGAGATGAGCTCTGGGGCGGTTGCGCGGGGGGCCATCACCGGGGCTTCGTGCAGGCGCCCGCATGTCGCTTGGGTGTTCTGGCGAACCTCCCGGAAGGACCACGATGGGCAAGCGGTGGGCGCGACTGTGCGCGCTGGCAGGAACATTAATCGTCATCATCGGAACAGCGACCTGGAGCGGCCTGGCCGCCAGCGCGGCCTCGGCCAAGCCGGCCGCGGCGAGCGCCAGTGCAGGGGTCAAGCCCCACGGCACCGGCATGATGGACTGCAACGGGCATAGCCCCAAGTACCACGACGTGAAGGTCGATCTCGGCGGTGGGTGCACCGATCCCCGTGGCACCTGGGGCGGCCGGTTCGAGGACAACAAGGTCTATGTCGGCCACGATGAGCCGTCGGTCAAGTTCATCTCAAGTGCCCCCGGCAGCGGGAACACCATGAGCTACGTCATGCGGCTGCCCAGGGACCCGAGGGGCAAGCCGACCATCTCGCCGAACGGCAAGACGGTCAGCGACTACGCCGAGCTCAGCCCGGCCCCGTGGTTCGGGCTGCCCATCTGCGACCCCAACTCCTATCCGCTGAACCCGTGCAAGCCGGACAGCGACACCAACAGCGGGGCCATCAGCGATCCCAACGCGGCCGGCTCGGCGTTCCTGGAGGTCCAGCTCTATCCGCCCGGGTATCAGCCGTTCATCGATGCACCCAGCTGCGATCCGACGCATTGGTGTGCGGCGCTCACCATCGACAGCCTGGAATCCCAATTCAACTTCGTCGGGCTCAACGCGAATTGCGAGGAGCCGACCAACTTCGCCTTCCTGCAGCGCAATGGCGTGCCGACCGGGCCGCCTAGCCCGCAGCTGTCCGACGTGAGCACGTTCGCGCCCAACGCGCAGACGCTCCTGATGAATCAGGGCGACTCGCTCGCCCTGAGCTTGCGTGACACGTCTCAGGGACTGCTTGTCGTGGCTAGCGACCTGACCACCCACCAGACCGGGTACATGGTGGCCAGCGGCAAGAACGGGTTCATGAACACCAACCCGGTGACCTGCGACGGCACTCCGTTCAACTTCCACCCCGAGTACAACACCGCCAGGCAGCAGAACCAGGTGCCCTGGGCCGCGCTCGAGGGCGGGGTGCTGATGGAGCAGGAGATGGGGCACTTCGAGCCGTGCTCCTCGATCACCAACTCCTACCCGTACACGGCGAGCTTCGCGGACGGCCAGTCGTTCAGCGACCCGGACACCGCGCAGACGTGCGTCGGCGGGTTCGAAGGCCGCGGGAAGGTCGGTGAAGGCCCCTGCAATGCCACCACGGGCGTCTGCCAGAACGCGACCACTGAAGGTGGCGGGGCCTGTCCCAGCGACAACTTCAACTCCGGGGACCTGTGCGAGTACTCGGATATGACGTGTGTGCCCGCCGGTCCGCGCCCGGTCGTCGTCAACGGAGTCACTACGAAACTAAGCTGGCCGATAGCCGGGTGCCAGGATAATTTCTTCCAGAATGGTGACCTCGATTTCGATGGGAGTTCCTATATCCACGACTGGCCGGATGGCTCTCGTGGGCATCCGACGTCGTTCGCCTATATAGGCCCGTTCTCGCAGGGCAGGAGTTATCCGAAGATCCAGTTCGAGACTGACATCGCGGGCTCTGAAGCGGACTGCAACGTGGCGACCGGGGCCGGGTGCACGGCGCCTCCGCTGGGCGCGAAGTTCTATCCCTTCTGGTCGCTGAGCCGGAGCCACCACGTTGGCTGTGTGTGGAACTTCGGCGACGTCATCCCGGGCAAGACCCTCACCGATTTCGGCGGCGATGCGCAGTACGGCACGCCCAACGTGGCGAGGTACGGCGGGACGATCATCAGTCCCGTGCTGGCCAACCCGCAGATTCAGCGAAGTTGCTGATCCGGCGGTCCGGCCGGGCTGGGGCCCGGCGGTAGGTGCTGAGCCCCCCGCGCGCGTCCGGCGCCCGGGGGGCTCAGTACGTCGGGCCTGGTGCGCCAGGCTCAGCAGGCCCGGGCAGGCGACGTCCCGGCCGGATACGCCGGGCCGCCCGTATTAACCGGCGCTTGCGCGGCCGGCTGGAGTCGGTCAGGTGATCGGGCCGCAGCCCGAAGAACAGGGCCAGCATGACCAGCAGGTCGAGGATCGCGATCAGGCCGCCGATGTAGGGCCCGGGGCCGCCCAGCGAGGCCAGGTACCCGCAGAAGGCGAGCACCACGATCATGGCGCTCAGCGCCCGCGGCCGGCCGCTCTGGGCCAGCCGCTCCGGCACCTCGTAGGGCGCACGCTGGACATAGTTGCTGGTCGCTGCCTTCTCCTGCGCGATCTTGAGCCACAGGTCGTACAGCTCGGGCGCCTTGTCGCGAAGCATGATCGCCTGCTCCGCAGGGGGCGTGTCCTGGGCCGTATCCGGGCGGTGGTCCATCTTGTCACCGATCCGTTCGTACACCTGGCTGGCGATCTGGTCGATGTCCGGCGGGGGAGTGGTGCCGCCGGGTGGAACGGTGGCGCCGGGGCCGGCCGCTGCGGCGGGCGCCGCCGGGGGAGCCGGCTGGGCCCGGGCGGGTGGGGCGGCCGGGCCAGGCGTGGCCGCCCGGGCTGGGCGGGGTGGCGCGGCGGCCGCGTCCGGAGGCAGGTCCGCGCCCGGGTCGGCCTCCCGGGCCGGGCCGGCACTGCCGCCCGGACCGGTGCCCGGACCGGTGCCCGGACCGGTGCCCGGGCCGGGGTTCGGCGCCGTGCCCGGGTGGGCCACCCCGAATCCGGGCAGCGGGACGCGCGGATGACGCGGGTCCCGCGGGCCGCTAGCGCCCGGCGGCGACTGGTCGGGCGTGCGGCCCGGGCCTGGTCCCGGATCGGGCGTGCTGCTCAGGCCGGATGCCGGATCGGGCGTGCTGCTCAGGCCGGATGCCGGATCGGGCGGGTGGCCCGACTCAATGGTGCCGTCATCGCCAGTCACGCGGAGACGTCCGCGCCATTCGTCCGGGTGGCGCGCATAACCGCCTCTGAATGCGCGTCCTCGATTGTTTTCGTGGCGAGCTGGAACGGGCCTTCTGCCGGAACTTTCCCGGGGTCCGGCATCTCGGCCCGGAGGGCCCGGTAGATGACAGCGCCAGTGATATCGAAAAGCGTAGCGGCGCCAAAGGCAAATGCGCGGATCCGGCCCGCTGACCTGTCCGTTGGCATACGCGGTACTTTCCCGCTTCGGCGTGACACAAAACTGTTGCCGGTATTACCCGCATAAGATACCTGATAGTCCTAAATGTGCCCTCGCTCAGTCCGCGACACGCAGGAATCCTGGTCGCCAGGGGTTCCTCAGCGGGCGCCGGGCCGTGGCGGCAAAGGACCCGGCGGCTGGGCCAGATCCGGGCCGCAGGCGGGGCCGGGGTTGCCCGGCCCGGGTTTGATCAGGCCGGCCCTGACGTCCGCACCGGCCGCGGGGCGCCCCCGCCGTGACTGCTCACGGTCACGGCGCAGCAGGTGCTCGGCTGGCCCGCGGTACTGGCGCAGGTTCGCCAGCAACGGCGACCGGGCCACCAGGATCACCCCGAGGACCAGCGCGATCAGCCCCGCCACCTGGAGCGCGATGAGCCCGGGGGAGGCGGGGACCTTCTCCCGGAAGGCCACCACGCCGAGGACGATCCCGGACACCGGCTCGGCGGCCGTGACCCCGGGCAGCGAAGCGTGCAGCGGGGCCGAGCTGAACGCGCTCTGCATCAGCCACAGGGCGATGACGCCCACGGCGACCAGGGAGTAGGCCGGCCAGCTGGTCAGCAGCCGGGCCGCGTCGTGCAGGCTGCCCAGCGACCGCACGCTGATCCGGGTCAGCGCGTCCTGGACGCCGAGCACCAGCCCGGCGGACACTCCGGTCAGCAGGCCGCGCATCTCACCCCGGCGGCGCCGGCCAGCCAGGGCGAAGCAGGCCGCGGCGGCGGCGATGGCCGCCCCCGCGTACGGCCAGTACGCGGGGGAGCCTACCGAGTCCTGCACCGAGGTCACCGACCGTGCCACGGACAGGGCGCTCACCCCGCCCAGCAGGATCACCGCCCCGATCAGCTCACGGGCGTGAGGCGGCTGGCCGGAGACGCGCCCGGCGATGATCAGCGCGAACAGCAGGTTGGTAGCCAGCAGCGGCTCGGAGAGGGCGAGCACCATGTGACCGATGACCCACGCGGACAGCAGCATTCCCGCGATCATGAGGCTCAGCCCGGCCAGCCAGCGCCGCTGCCGCAGCAGGTCAGCCACCAGCCGCGCACGCAGGAAGTCGGTCTGCGGTACGCGCTGCGCCGCGTCCTGCTGTAGCACGAAACCGGCGCCTAGCAGAACCGCTGCGATCGCGCCGATGAAGTACTCCACGGGCGGCGCACTACCCCTGTCAGCTCAACATCACCCGAAGATATGGCCACGTTTTGGCCACATCGCAGGCCGACTGCCCCAGGCCTGCTGCACAGGCCGGTACAGCGGGCCTGTGCAGCAGCCTGATGTGCTGGCTCCTCTGGGCCTAACGTGCGGGCTAGCCGCGCCGTTCCAGGCCCGGGCTCAGCCGTTCCAGGCCCGGGCTCAGATGCGCGACCAGGCCTCGCTCAGCACGCTGCGCAGGATCTGCTCCATCTCGGTGAAGTGCTCGACGCCGCAGGTCAGCGGCGGGGCCAGCTGGATCACCGGGTCGCCACGGTCGTCGGCGCGGCAGACCAGGCCGGCGTCGAACAGGGCCTGGGACAGGAAGCCGCGGAGCAGCCGCTCCGACTCCTCGTCACTGAACGTCTCCCGGGTGGCCTTGTCCTTGACCAGCTCGATGCCGTAGAAGTAGCCGTCGCCCCGCACGTCACCGACGATCGGCAGGTCGGACAGCTTCTCCAGGGTGGCGCGGAACGTCGCCTCGTTGGACCGCACGTTGTCCAGCAGGTTTTCCTTCTCGAACACGTCGAGGTTGGCCAGGGCGACCGCGCAGGACACCGGGTGGCCGGCGAACGTCACCCCATGCAGGAACGTGGCGGTGCCCTCGCTGAACGGCTCCATCAGCCGGTCGCTGACCAGCATGCCGCCGAGCGGCGCGTAGCCGGAGGTCACTCCCTTGGCGAAGGTTATGATGTCCGGCTGGTAGCCGTAACGCTGCGAGCCGAAGTAGTGGCCCAGCCGTCCGAACGCGCAGATGACCTCGTCGGATACCAGCAGCACGCCGTACTGGTCGCAGATCTCCCGGACCCGGGCGAAGTAGCCGGGCGGCGGCGGGAAGCAGCCGCCCGAGTTCTGTACCGGCTCCAGGTAGACCGCGGCCACCGACTCCGGGCCCTCGCGCAGGATGGCCCGCTCGATCTCGTCCGCGGCCCACAGGCCGAACGCGGTCAGGTCGTCGGACACGAACCGCGGCGCGCGGTAGAAGTTGGTGTTCGGGATGCGCACCCCGCCCGGGGGCAGCGGCTCGAACGGCTCCTTGATCGAGGGCAGCCCGGTGATGGCCAGCGCCCCCATCGAGGTGCCGTGATAGGCGATCTCCCGGCTGAGCACCTTGTACCGGGCCGGCTCGCCGATCGTCTTGAAGTACTGCTTGGCCAGCTTCCAGGCGGACTCCACCGCCTCCGAGCCGCTGGTCGTGAAGAACACCCGGTTCAGGTCGCCGGGGGCCAGCCCGGCCAGCCGTTCGGCCAGCTCGACCGCGCGCGGGTGGGCGTAAGACCAGAGCGGGAAGTAGGCCAGCTCCGTGGCCTGCCGGGCGCCGGCCTCGGCGACTTCCTTGCGGCCGTGCCCGATCTGGCTGACGAACAGGCCGGAGAGGCCGTCCAGGTAGCGCTTGCCCTTCTGGTCCCACACGTACTGGCCCTCGCCGCGCACGATCACCGGCATGTCCGCGTCGGCATAGGCCGACATCCGGGTGAAGTGCAGCCACAGGTGGCGCCGCGCAGCCTCCTGGAGAGCCAGGTCGGCCGGCCCGCCGGAGCCGAGGGCGCCGTCCGTGACGGCGTCCGGGCCCATCGGGTCCGGCCCCCCGCGCGGAGCGCCGGCCTGGCTGCGATACGGGTCGCTTGACGTGGTCATCTGGTCCCCCAGCCGTAGGTCTGCTTGCGGAGCTTCAGGTACACGAAGGTCTCGGTGCTGGTCACGCTGGGTACCCCGCGTACCCGGCTCAGGATCTCCAGCAGGTGGCCGTCGTCCTCGCAGACCGCCTCGACCAGCAGGTCGAAGGATCCCGAGGTGATCACCACGTAGTCGATCTCATCCATGGCCGCCAGCTGGTCGGCGACCTGCTCGAGGTCCCCGCCGCACTTGACGCCGATCATGGTCTGCCGGCTGAAGCCGAGCATCAGCGGGTCGGTCACCGCGACGATCTGCATGATCCCCGCGTCCACCAGCCGCTGCACCCGCTGCCGGACCGCGGCCTCGGACAGCCCGACCGCCTTGCCGATGGCGGCGTAGGAGCGGCGGCCGTCCTCCTGGAGCTGCTCGATAATCTGCTTGGAGAGGTGGTCCAGCGCGGTGCCCGAGGAGCCGCGGGTGGCGGAGCGGCCGTTCCGGCTGGCCGGAGCCGGGTCCCCGCTCAGCGCACCCGGGATCGCGGGCGTGGCCGGGGTGTGCGCCATGCGATCCTCCTTCGCAAGCTATGGTGTCACGCTCGCCCCACTTGTCAACTGATTTCGTTGCTACGCATGGTATATGCAACGGATTCACTTGTTCGCGAAACATTTTTCTGCGAGTGTCGGACCCATCGGCTTTCTACGACTGCCGGACCCATCGGCGGCTGCTGGAGAGGTTGAGGTGCCGGCGCCGTGGCCAGGAACATCGCCCTGAGGAGGCGGACCTTGACAGCGACCGTGCAGCCCGGCGCCAGCGTGGCGGACCTGAAGAACTTCGTGAACGGCGAGTTCGTGACGGCCGCGGCGGGCCGCACCAGCGAGGTCGTTGACCCCAGCACCGGGGAGGCCTACGCGATTGCGCCGGTGTCCGGGCCGGAGGACGTGGACGCGGCGCTGCGCAGCGCCGAGGCGGCCCGCGAGGCCTGGCGCGACGCCACCCCCGCGCAGCGCAGCCTTGCCCTGCTCAAGATCGCCGACGCGGTCGAAGAGCGGGCCGCCGACCTGGTGGAGGCCGAGTGCCGGAACACCGGGAAGCCGGTTGCCCTGACCCTGGCCGAGGAACTGCCCCCGTGCGTGGACGAGCTCCGGTTCTTCGCCGGCGCCGCACGCCTCCTGCAGGGGAGCGCAGCAGGCGAGTACATGGCCGGGCACACCTCGATGATCCGCCGTGAGCCGGTGGGCGTCTGCGCCCAGGTGACGCCCTGGAACTACCCGCTGATGATGGCGATCTGGAAGATCGCGCCGGCCCTGGCCGCGGGCAACACCGTGGTGCTCAAGCCCTCGGACACCACCCCGGTGTCCACGCTGATGCTGGCCGGGATCGCCGCGGCCTTCCTGCCGCCCGGGGTGCTCAACGTGGTCTGCGGCGACGCCGGCACCGGCCGGGCCCTGGTCAGTCACGACATCCCGCAGATGGTGTCGATCACCGGATCGGTCCGGGCCGGCATCCAGGTGGCCCAGGCTGCGGCGGCCGGGCTCAAGCGGGTCCACCTCGAGCTCGGCGGGAAGGCGCCGGTGGTGGTCTTCGACGATGCGGACGTGGCGCAGGCCGCGGCGGGGATCGCCGGGGCCGGCTACTACAACGCGGGCCAGGACTGCACCGCGGCGACGCGGGTGCTGGCCGGCCCGCGGATCGCCGCCGACCTCACCGATGCCCTCGCCGAGCAGGCCCGGGCCACCAAAGTCGGCGGGCTGGACATGCCCGACGCCGACTTCGGCCCGCTGAACAACCCGGCGCAGCTGGCCCGGGTCGAGGGCTTCCTGAGCCGCGGCCCGGCCCATGCGGACGTGGTCACCGGAGGGCGCCGGGTGGGGGAGCGGGGCTACTGCTTCGAGCCCACCGTGGTCAGCGGGCTGCGCCAGGACGACGAGATGATCCAGGAAGAGATCTTCGGCCCGGTGATCACCGTGCAGCAGTTCGGCGACGAGGACGAGGCGGTCCGCTGGGCCAACGGGGTGAAGTACGGGCTGGCCGCGAGCGTCTGGACCCGGGACCACGGGCGGGCGATGCGGCTGGCCCGGCTGCTGGACTTCGGCGCGGTCTGGATCAACACGCACATCCCGTTCGCCTCCGAGATGCCGCACGGCGGGTTCAAGCACTCGGGGTACGGCAAGGATCTGTCGATGTACGGGTTCGAGGACTACACCCGGATCAAGCACGTGATGAGCTATCTGGGCGAATAGGCTTCCGTCACGGGCTCGGCACGCGAATCAGTTCTGATCGCGATTCCCGGCGGCCAGTGTCCGGGCGCGCGGGGAGCGGCATGACCCGCGCACCCGGGATGTGGAGCCAGTCTCCTGTGCGCCGGTTTCCCGTGCGCGCTGACCAGCATCGTGATAGCCAGAAGCCAGACCTGACCTGGTGGTGAGCGATGACTGAGGACGAGCGTCACGATGATCCCGTGCTAGCGCGCGGGATGACTCAGCCTCGGCGGCGCGACGTGCTGGGCCTGGGCGGCCTGGCCGCGGCCGGGCTGGCCCTCGCCGGGTGCAGCGGCGGCGGGAGCCCGCCGCCGCGTGTGGTGCACGCCCAGAACACGGTGGCCAGGTTCTGGGCGGCCCAGAAGCGGCACGGGCACGTGAACTTTGCCAACTGGCCGCTGTACATCGACACCGGCCACAAGACGCTGCAGGAGTTCACCGCCACCACCGGGATCACGGTCAGCTACGCCGAGGTCATCCAGGAAGACAACTACTGGGTGAACAAGATCGCCCCCATCATCGCCGCGGGCGAGTCGATCGGCTACGACCTCATGGTCGTCACCAACGGGTTCTGGTTTTCCCAGCTGCTCACCATGGGCGGGCTCATCCCGCTGGACCAGTACATGCTGCCGAACTTCCACAAGTACGCGTCGGCCAAATTCCAGCACCGCTCGTTCGACCCGGGCAACACTTACAGCATCCCGTGGGCCTCTGGCACCACGGGCATCGCGTGGAATCCGAAGTTCATCCAGACCCCGGTGTCCAGCCTCGACGAGCTGTGGAACCCGGCCTACAAGGGCCGGGTCGGGATGATGGCCGACATCCAGGACACGGGCAACTTCGGGATGCTCAAGCTGGGCATTGATCCGGAGACGTCCACCCCGGCGGACTGGCAGGCGGCGGCGAAGACGCTGACCCAGCAACGGGAAGCGGGCCTGGTCCGTGGCTACTACCAGCAGTCCTACATCGACGAGCTGACCAGCGGGAACACGTGGATCTCGATGGCCTGGTCCGGGGACATCTTCCAGCAGAACCTGAGCTCGGGGACGGACCTGAAGTTCGCCATCCCGGACGAGGGCGGCACGCTGTGGACCGACAACATGATGATCCCCAAGTACGCCCAGAACCCCGTGGACGCGATGATGCTGATGGACTGGTACTACCGGCCGGAGATCGCCGCCCAGCTCACCGAGTCGATCAACTACATCAGCGCCGTCCCGGCCGCCCGGCCGATCATCGCCCGCGACGCGGCCAAGGCCGCCGGCAGCAGCCGGCAGCTGCTGCAGGAGGTGGCCACCAGCGAGCTGGTCTGGCCGACCCCCGCCGAGTACAGGCGGCTGTACAACTACGCCGACGTGAGCGGCAAGCTGCAGGCGCAGTACGAGGCCGCGTTCACCCCGGTGATCCGCGGGTGACTGCCCTTCCCGGTGAGCCCGCCCTCCGGGACGCGCGGCCGGCCTGCTTCTGGCTGGACCGCCCGGACGCCCCCGAGCCCGCCCCGCCGCTGCGCGAGGCGACCACCGCCGATCTGGCCGTGGTCGGGGCGGGATTCACCGGGCTGTGGACCGCCCTGCTGGCCAGGGAGCGGGACCCGTCCGCGGAGGTGGTGCTGCTGGAGGGCCGGACGGCCGGCTGGGCCGCGTCGGGCCGCAACGGCGGTTTCTGCTCGGCCAGCCTTACCCACGGCGCGGCTAACGGGCTGGAGCGGTTCGGGCCGGAAATGCCGCTGCTGGACCGGCTCGGCCGGCAGAACCTGGACGAGATCGCGGCCACCGTGGCCCGGCACGGGATCGATTGCGACTTCGAGCGCACCGGCGAGCTGGCCGTCGCCACCCAGCCCTGGCACCTGCCTGACCTGTGGGATCACGCCGCCGCCGCGCGCGGCCTCGCCGAGGCTTCGGGCACCTCCGCCGCGCCCGCGGAACTGCTGGACGCGGAGGCGGTGCGGGCCGAGATCGCCTCGCCGGCGTACTACGGCGGGCTGTGGGACCGCGACGGCTGCGCCATGGTGGACCCGGCCCGGCTGGCCTGGGGGCTGCGCCGGGCGTGCCTGGACGCGGGCGTCCGGATCTACGAGCAGACCCCGGTGGGCGCGATCCACACCGAGGGCCCGGGCTTGCGGCTGTCCACCCCGCACGGGAGCGTGCGCGTGCCGCGGGCCGCCCTGGGGACCGGCGCCTATGCCCCGCTGCTGCGCCGTCTGCGGCTGTACCTGGTGCCGGTGTACGACTACGCCATGATGACCGAGCCGCTGTCCGCCGCGCAGCGGGCCAGCATCGGCTGGCGGCACCGGCAGGGCGTGGGCGACATGGGCAACCTGTTCCACTATTACCGGCTCACCGGCGACGGCCGGATCCTGTGGGGCGGGTACGACGCGGTCTACTACAACGGCGGCCTGATCACGGCCGGGCAGGATCAGCGGCCCCCGACCTTCGCCGCGCTGGCCGGGCAGTTCTTCGCGACCTTCCCGCAGCTCGAGGGGCTCCGCTTCACGCACACGTGGGGCGGCGTGATCGATACCTGCGCCCGGTTCTGCGTGTTCTTCGGCACCGCCCACCGCGGGCGGCTGGCTTACGCCGCCGGGTACACCGGGCTGGGCGTCGGCGCCTCGCGGTTCGGCGGCAACGTGCTGCTCGACCTGCTCAGCGGGCAGCAGACCGAGCGGACCGCGCTGGGCATGGTGCGCGGCAAGCCCGTGCCGTTCCCGCCCGAGCCGCTGCGCTCCGCGGTGATCCAGCTGACCCGCGCCTCGCTGGCCCGCGCGGACCGCCATGAGGGACGCCGGGACGTGTGGCTGCGCACCCTGGACCGCCTCGGACTGGGGTTTGACTCGTAGTTCAGCCGGGCACGGTAAGGTCTCCTGCTGCGGGATCAGTCGGGGGATGCGCGGCGAAAGGTGGCAGTGATGGCAAGTGAATGGCTCGGTGCACCTCTTCCCGCCGATGACGAGGAGCGGGTCGACTTTGACACCAGCGTGGCGCACATTGCCCGGGTGTATGACTACTGGCTGGGCGGCAAAGACAATTTCGAAGCCGACCGGCAGGCCGGTGAGGAAGCGCTCGCTGCCTATCCCGACCTGGTCTCCTCGGTACGGGCCAACCGCGCGTTCCTGGCCCGCGGCGTGCGTTTCCTGGCCGCCGAAGCGGGGATCCGCCAGTTCCTCGACATTGGCACCGGCATCCCCAGCGCGGACAACACGCACGAGGTGGCCCAGTCCGTCGCTCCGGAGAGCCGCGTCGTCTACGTGGACAACGACCCCATCGTGCTGGCCCACGCCCGCGCCCTGCTGGTCGGCGGGCCGGAGGGCTCGACCGACTACCTCGATGCTGACCTGCGCGACACCGGCAAGATCCTCGACCACGCCCGCGGCCTGCTCGACTTCTCCCAGCCGGTGGCGGTCATGCTGGTCGCGGTGCTGCACCTGATCGGGCCCGATGACCACCCGTACAGCATCGTGAGGCAGCTGATGGACGCGGTGCCGCCGGGCAGCTTCCTCCTGCTCTCGCACGTGGCCTCGGACATCGAGCCAGAGAAGATGGCCGAGATGGGCAAGCGGCTTAACCGGCTGCTTGCCCAGAAAGGCGCCTACCGCAGCCAGGCCGAGGTGACGGATTTCTTCGCCGGGCTGGAGCTCGTGGAGCCCGGGATCGTGCCGGTGCAGCACTGGCGGCAGGATTCCGAGGTCGAGGGCTCCCGGCGCGCCGCGATGTGGGGCGGGGTCGCCCGCAAGAACGGCTGACCCGGGCCGCGCCGGGCCGCGCCGCGCCGGCGGGGCGGGGCGGACTGGACTGGGCTGGAGCGCACTGGGCTGGGCTCGCCGGGCTGGACTGGGCTGGGCTGGGCTGGGGCGCACTGGGCTGGGCGACGCGGCGTTGACGGTGCCATGCCCGGCCCGTAGAGTTACGTCATATATGAGATGCCGTATGCGAGCAAGGGTGCCGGCGGCCGGGGGTTCCCGGTGAGCACCGCCATGGTCCCGCCCGCCCGCAGTTTCCTCAACGGATCTACCGGCGCCACTCCCACGCGCACCGAGGCGGTCCTGGAAGCCATCAAGCACGCGATCCTGGCCGGTGAGCTGCGTCCCGGGCAGAGCCTGGTGGAGACGGAACTGGCCCAGATGCTCGGCGTGTCCAAGACCCCGGTCCGCGAGGCGCTGAAGACCCTGGCGGGCACGGGCCTGGTCACGATGAGCCCGTACCGGGGGGCCACGGTCCGGGCGATCGACCCCGAGAGCGCGGCGGCCATCTACGATCTGCGGCTGCTGCTGGAACCGGAGGCGGTCCGCCGTGCGGTGCAGGCCCATGCGGCGCACGCCGATGGGGTCCAGGCAGACGGGGTGCAGGCCGGTGCGGCCCGTGCGGACGCCGGTCCGTGGGCGGCCGCACGGGTGGCCCTGGGCGCCTCCGGCGCCGCCACCGATCAGGCCCAGCGCAGCCTGGCCAACCGTGAGTTCCACCGCGCCCTGTATGTGACCTGCGGTAACAGCCTGCTGGTCAAGTCCCTCGACGACCTGCGCGACCAGACCGCGCTGGTGTCCGCGCTGTCCTGGGAGCAGGCCCCGTCCTGGCAGCAGGAGGCGGCCGAGCACCAGGCCATCCTGACCGCGGCGCGGGCCGGTGCGGCCGCTCAGGCGGCGGCCCTGCTCCGCGCGCACATCGCCGGGTTCGCGGCCCGGCATTTCGCCGCGCCCCAGTTCGCCGCGCCCCCGTTGTCAGGCCTGGCACCTGCCACCGAATGGAGTACCGATGCGCATTGACCCCGCCGTCACCGACGAATTCCTGGAGATCCTGGCGACCGTGGCCGCTGTCCCGGTGACCCCGTTCGGCCCGGATGGCTCCCCCGACTGGGACTGCCACGCGCGGCTCATCCACCGCCTCGTCGAGAACGGGATCACCCTGGTCACCCCCAACGGCAATACCGGGGAGTTCTACACGCTGACCACCGAGGAGACCCGGGCCGCCACTGAGTCCGCCATCCGCGCCGTCCGGGGACGCGCGGAGGTGCTGGTCGGCGTCGGCCATGACATCACCACCGCGATCAGTTCCGCGATTCACGCCCGCGCGGCCGGGGTCCGCATGATCATGGTCCACCAGCCGGTCAGCCCGTACGTGTCGGCCGACGGCTGGGTCGATTATCACGTGGCCATCGCCGAGGCCGTGCCCGACATGGGCGTGGTGCTGTACATCCGCGACCCGAAGATCGGCGGCCGGCACATCCGCCGGCTCGGCAAGCAGTGCCCGAACGTCGTGGGGGTCAAGTACGGAGTACGTGACGTGGTCGGCTTCGCCGGGGTGGCCCGGGACGCCGGCCTGACCCGGTTCACCTGGCTGGCCGGGCTGGCCGAGCTGACCGCGCCGGGCTGCTGGGCGTACGGGGCCCGCGGTTTCACCTCCGGGCTGGCCAACGTCGCCCCCCGCCTCTCGGTCGGCATGCTGGAGGCACTGCAGTCCGGTGATCACCCCGGGGCCCTGCGGCTGTGGGCCGAGTGCCGTGCGTTCGAGGAACTGCGGGCCGCGGATTCGTCCGCGGACAACGTGAGCGTGGTCAAGGAGGCACTGGCCCAGCTGGGGCTGGCCCGCCGGGACGTCCGCCCGCCCAGCCGCCTGCTGCCGGAGGAGATACGCGGTGAGATCGGCAAGATCCTGGCCGGCTGGGGGCTGGAGGCCCAGGAGGGCGGCCAGTGAGCGCGCCTGACCCGGTGAACCGGGACCCCGGGCGATTGCGTAGTCACGGCTGGTTCGGCGGGGACGGGATGCGTGCGTTCAGCCACGGCACCCGGATGCGCCAGCTCGGCGCCAGCCCCGAGGACTACCTGGGCAAGCCGATCATCGCGATCGTGAACACGTGGTCCGAGCTGAACCCCTGCCACATGCACCTGCGCGAGCGGGCCGAGCAGGTCAAGCGGGGCATCTGGGAGGCCGGCGGCTTCCCCGCCGAGTTCGGGGTGGCCAGCCTGTCGGAGACGTTCCAGAAGCCGACCCCGATGCTGTACCGGAACCTGCTGTCCATGGACACCGAGGAGCTGCTCCGGTCCTACCCGGCGGACGGCGCGGTGCTGATGGGCGGCTGTGACAAGACCACGCCTGCCTTGATCATGGGCGCGGCCAGCGCGGGGATCCCGGCCATCTACCTGCCTGCCGGGCCGATGCTGAGGGGCAACTACCGTGGCTCCACCCTGGGCAGCGGCACCGACCTGTGGAAGTACTGGGACGACAAGCGGGCCGGGCTGATCGGCGACTGCGAGATGGCCGACCTCGCCTGCGGCATCGCCCGCTCACCCGGCCACTGCATGACGATGGGCACCGCCTCCACCATGACCTCCGCGGCCGAGGCGTTGGGCATGACGCTGCCGGGCGCGGCGTCCATCCCGGCGGTCGATTCCGCGCACTACCGGATGGCCACCGCCACCGGCCGCCGGATCGTGGACATGGCCTGGGAGGGCCTGACCCCGGACCGGATCCTCACCGCCGAGGCGTTCGAGGACGCGGTCGCCACCGTGCTGGCCCTCGGCGGCTCCACCAACGCCGTGATCCATCTCATCGCGATGGCGGGCCGCTGCGGGGTGCCGCTCAGCCTCGATGACTTCGACGACATCTCGCGCCGGGTCCCGGTGCTGGCCAACGTCCGGCCCGGCGGGAAGTATCTGATGGAGGACTTCTACTACGCCGGCGGGCTGCCCGCGCTGCTGGCCCGGCTGGCCGAGGTACCCGGCGCGCTGCACACGGACCGGATCACGGTCACCGGCCGGCCGCTGGCCGACCATCTGGCCGGGGCCCAGGTCTACAACGACGACGTCATCCGCGACCCCGGCACCGCGTTGTCCGCCGAGGCCGGCCTGGCCGTGCTGCGCGGCAACCTGGCCCCCGACGGGGCGGTGATCAAGCACATCGCGGCCGAGCCCGCGCTGCTCAAGCACACCGGCCCGGCGGTCGTCTTCGACAGCTACCGCGAGATGCAGCGGCAGATCAACGACCCAGCGCTGGGCGTGACCGCCGATTCCGTGCTCGTGCTGCGGAACGCGGGGCCGCTCGGCGGCCCGGGCATGCCCGAGTACGGGATGCTTCCCATCCCGGACTACCTGCTGGCCCAGGGCGTGCGGGACATGGTCCGGATCTCCGACGCGCGGATGAGCGGGACCAGCTACGGCGCCTGCGTGCTGCACGTCGCCCCCGAGTCTTATGTGGGCGGCCCGCTGGCGCTGGTCCATACCGGCGACCTCATCACCCTCGATGTCGCGGAGCGATTGCTGCGGGTGGAGGTGGATGACGCCGAGCTGACCCGGCGCCGCGCCGCCTGGCAGCCCCCGCCCCGCCGGTTCGAGCGCGGCTACGGCGCGCTATACAGCGAGAACGTCACCCAGGCGGACAAGGGCTGTGATTTCGAGTTCCTCGCCCGCCCGGGCC
>Ga0187890_10000628_pt1 | contig 25359 bp, 21 predicted proteins | sample June2016WEW_21_1_FD_133005 | JGI IMG/M metagenome (GOLD analysis project Ga0187890, IMG submission 133005) | Peatland microbial communities from SPRUCE experiment site at the Marcell Experimental Forest, Minnesota, USA - June2016WEW_21_10 | ecosystem: Environmental > Terrestrial > Soil >... | reverse complement strand
CGTTCCACCCGCCCGGGCAGCGTGACCGAGGGAGTGCGACGTGCTGGACGTGACACGGTGAGCGCGCCTGCCGCTTTTGCTGACGGCCGGGCGTTGCGGGCGTGCTGGCATCCGGTCATGTTCAGCCGCGACCTCGCGGACCGGCCGGTCCACGCTGACCTGCTGGGGGAGGCCCTGGTGGTGTGGCGCGGGGCGGACGGCCGGCCGCGGGCCAACTCGGATCTGTGCGTGCACCGCGGCACGGCGCTCTCGCTCGGGTGGGTCACCGGAGATGAACTCGTCTGCCCTTACCACGGATGGCGTTACCGGGCCGATGGGCGCTGCGTGGCGATCCCACAGCTGGAGAACCCTGCGCAGGTACCAGCCAAGGCGCGGATCGGCGCGTTCGGCTGCCAGGAACGCTATGGCCTGGTGTGGGTGGCCCTGGAAGAGCCGCGCTGGGCACTTCCCGACGTGCCCGAACTGGAGGACGGGGACTGGGAAATGGTGACGGCCGGGCCGTACCGCTGGACTTGTGATGCCGCCCGCCAGGTAGAGAACTTCACGGACTTCGGGCACTTCCCCTGGGTTCACCCGGGATTGCTGGGCGATCCGGACCGGCCGGTGGTACCCCGCCACGAGGTCCGCACCCAGGGGCACGTGCTGCACTACTCGATCGTCCGGCCTGAGGCACCCAACACCGATGACTTCCCGGTCTTCGGCAACGAGCAGGCCGGCCCGCCGGAGCGGCGCAGCCGCTACGAGCTGCACCTTCCCTACACGATCGCCCTGCGCCTGGGCTGGGGTGGGGACCGCGCCATGGTCTACTTTTTCGCCTCCCAGCCCCTCGCGGCTGACCGCTGCGCGGGGTACGTCGTCATCGGGCGCAACTACAACCTCGGCCAGCCCGCGGAGGTCATCCAGGAATTCGAGGACACGATCTTCGGCCAGGACCAGCGGGTCGTCGAGTCACAGCGTCCCGAGCGGGTGCCCTTCGACCTGGCCGCGGAACTGCACCTGAAATTCGACGCGGTGGCGGTCGCCTACCGGAAGGCCATGCGGTCGCTCGGCCTGGCCGCCAATGACGTGCCCCGGCCGATAAAATAGCTGGCGCCTCCCGCACCCCGGGCACCAGCCGCTTGCGCCCGGCCGCGAAGTGCTCGTAGACGACCGCCCGGCCGGTGAGGTTGATGGTCTCACCGTTTAGCCCCTTCCACCTGCGGATATACCAGAACGCGGGGGCCAGTTGCCGTCGTGCCGCGAAACGGGGGCGCATGGGACGGGCAAGGTGCGCCGCGGCGGCCCGCTCATTCACGCGCCAACCGCTCGGGGGATCGCCATAGCCAAGATCACGCCGCCACCACCGGGGCCGCCGAGCGGTGAGGAACTGCGCGAACTCAAGCTCATCTGCATGACCAACCTGCTCTCAACCTCCGAGGAGCGCGTCTACTTCAAGGACCTGACGAGCCGGTTCCTGTTCGTCAGCGAGGGCTGGATCGACGCAGTCGCCCCGGGCCGGACAGCGGAGGAGCTGATCGGGAAGACAGATTTCGATGTGTTTACCGAGCGGCACGCCTCGGCGGCGTTCGCGGACGAGCAGAAGATCATCCGCACCGGTGAGCCGCTCGTGGGAGAGGTGGAACGCGAGACGTATTCGGGCAGGCCGGACGCCTGGGTATCCACCACCAAGATGCCGCTCCGCGATGAGCGCGGCGAGATCATCGGCACGTTCGGGATCAGCCGGGACATCACCGTCCAGATCAGGGTCGAGAGCGCCCTGGCCCGCCAGGCGGGGGAACTGGGCGCCCAGAACGAGCGGCTGCGCGAGCTGGACCGGCTGAAGGACGAGTTCGTGGCACTGGTCTCCCACGAGCTGCGGACCCCGCTGACCTCGATCATCGGCTACATCCAGCTGCTGCGGGACGAGCGGGCGAGCGACCTGGACACCGACCACTTCGCCGAGGTCATCGAGCGCAACGCCGAGCGCCTGCTCCGCCTGGTCGGCGATCTGCTGTTCCTGTCCCAGATGCAATCCGGCCAGCTGGCCCTGGAGGTCCGCGACATCGACCTGGCCAGCCTCGCGGTGGAGGCGGTGGAGGAGGCGCGGCCGGAGGCGGAGCGTAAGCACATCGACCTGGTCCTGTCCGGGGGCGCTGTCCCTCGCCTCGCCGTGGACCCGACACGCATCGCCCAGCTGTTCGGGAACCTCATCTCCAACGCGCTGAAGTTCACCCCGGAAGGCGGGAAGGTCGAGGTCACCCTGGCGGCGGAAGGCGACGAGGCGGTGCTCAGCGTGGCCGACACCGGCATCGGCATCCCGGCCGTCGACCGTGAGCGGATCTTCGAGCGGTTCTACCGCACCGAGGCCGCCACGCAGCGGGTGATTCCGGGCAGCGGCCTCGGCCTCACCATCTCCCGCGCCATCGTGGACGCCCACCAGGGCAGCATCACGGTGCGCAGCGACGAGGAGCACGGCTCCACGTTCACCGTGCGGCTGCCGCTGGCTTCCGGGCCGCTGGCTTTAGGCAGCAGCCCCTCGTGTTGCTCACAGTGCCAGCTCAGAAGTTCGCGTGGCCCAGACGAACCCCGCACCGACCGCTCGCCGGGGCCTGACGGCCCAGGCTCGCTCGCCGGCCTGGGCCACGCTCACAGGTGATGCGGCTTGGCCAGCGGCCAGCCCCCCGCGGCCAGCCTGGCCCTGACCCGGGCCACGTCGGAGTCGCGCACCTGCTCGTTGGTGACGGACCCAATGGCTTTGCGGATCGCCGCCGCCGACTCCGGGTCGCTCTCGCTGGCCAGCGTATCGGCGATCTCGCTGACCTCGGTATCGGTCAGCTGGCTCCCCAGTAGCGCGAACAGCGGGATGTAGTCCACATCGGGAACGCCTTCGGGGTATCCCGCACGCAACCATTGGATGATCGAGTTCAGGAAAGGTGGGAGCGCCATGTGCTCAAAGCCTCTCGATGCGGGCCGCAGGCCAGGGTGAGCGTCTCGCCGGGGATACGTACTCCGGCGCTTACTTCGGGGCGGGGTGGCCGATCTGGTAGATCTCGTAGATACCCCAGCCGATGGCGGCCAGCACGACCAGGAAGCAGAACGCGGCGGCCACCAGGCCCACGGGGTTACCGCCGACCACGACGTCGGAGTCACCTCCCGCCGTCTGGGCCTTGGGCCCCTTGGACAGCGCGAGCATGCCGATCGCGAACAGCGCCGGGAGTCCCGCGCCGGCGAGCAGGCCGAACACGAGGATCTTCCAGATCGCTGAGAGGTTGATCCAGGCCATGGCGTGTTTTCCTCCGTCGCTCAGGCCGCGGTCGCGGGCTCAGGCTCGGCCGGTGCGGCCGACCCGGTCCAGTCGTCGTTCACGTTGTTGCGGTCCACCTTGTTCTTGCGGGACCGCCAGTAGATCGTGCCCGCGATCGCGGCCAGGATGATGAGGACGACAATCACGCCCGGGCTGCCGTGGATGGCCTTGGCCAGGAACTCGGCGCCGGCCCCCACGACCGCGGCGCACGGCAGGGTGAAGACCCAGGCCGTGGCCATCCTTCCGGCTACGTTCCAGCGGACCTCGGCGCCCTTCTTTCCCAGCCCGGTACCGATGATCGAGCCGGTGGCGACGTGCGTGGTGGACAGCGAGTAGCCGAAGCCGCTGGACAGCAGGATGACCGCGGCCGACGCGGATTCCGCGGCCATGCCCTGGGGGGCCTGGATCTCCACCAGCCCCTTGCCCAGGGTGCGGATGACCCGCCAGCCACCGAGGTAGGTGCCGAGGCTGATGGCCAGGCCGCAGGTGAGGACCACCCAGAACGGCGTGGTGGCGTTGCTGGGGATCGACTTGTTCACGATCAGGGCCAGCGTGATGACGCCCATGGTCTTCTGCGCGTCGTTCGTGCCGTGCGCGAGGGACACCATGGACGCCGACCCGATCTGCCCGATCCGGAAGCCGTGGCCGCGGGCCCGGTCGGTCATGCTCCGGCTGATCCGGTAGAGCAGCCAGGTGCCGGTGCCCGCGACGAGAGCGGCGATGATCGGCGACAGGCCGGCCGGGATGATGACCTTGGAGACCAGGTCGTGCCACTGGACCGCATGCCCGCCGGCCGCGGCGATCGTCGAGCCGATCACTCCGCCGATGAGCGCGTGCGACGAGCTCGACGGGATCCCGAAGTACCAGGTCAGCAGGTTCCAGGTGATCCCGCCCGCCAGGCCGGCGGCCACGACCTGCAGCGTGACGACGTTGGTTTCGACCAACCCGCTGGCGATCGTGGCCGCGACGGCCAGCGAGAGGAACGCCCCGACGAGGTTGAGCACGCCTGAGAGGCCGACCGCCACCCGCGGGGGGAGCGCTCCCGTGGCGATCGAGGTGGCCATCGCGTTGCCGGTGTCATGGAAGCCGTTGGTGAAGTCGAAACACAGCGCGGTCACGACCACCAGGGCCAGCAGCAGATCGTTCACGGCCGTAGCGTCTCGGCCCGGAATCTGCCTGTCGAGAGGGTGACCGATCAATTCGCGCTTTGTCAGCTGTTTGCCATCTCTTGTTAACTTCGTTGCCAACTAGCGACGCGAGCCGTGGCCGCCGGATGATCGACGGTGACCGGCCCGTGGGTGCTCAGCCCAGCAGCGCGGACACGACGGCGCCGGGCCCGGCGCCCGCCCGGACGGCCAGCGCGCCGTCCGGCGCCCAGACACCGGACCTCCCGGCGCACTCGGTGTAGCCGCCGCCCGTGGCCCCGGCGAAGCTCGCGATCGCGAGCCAGACCCCGAGGCGGGCCGCGATCCGGCTGGCCCGCTCCTCCTGGAGAGCCCGCTCGTCCGCGGACATCACGGTGCCGGCCACGTAAGCGTCGATGCCGAGGGCGGCGGTGTCCACCTGGTGCTGCGGGACGCTGACGTCCTTGCAGACGGCCAGGCCGAGCCGCCAGCCGTCCACCTCCAGCACGGCGGGCTTGTCGCCCGGGGCGAAGCGCCCGGCCTCGGCCTCGCTCAGCCACAGCTTGCGGTAGGCGACGCTGATCCCGGCTTCGTCCACGGCCAGCATCGCGATGTGCGGGCGCCCGGCCTCCCCGGGCACCGGCGCGCCGGCCAGCGCGACCGACCCCGTCTCGGCGCAGGCCTCGGCGAGCGGGCACAGCCGCGGGTCGCCGGCCGTGAGAGCCGGCGCGCCGAGTTCGTACCCGGTCAGCGAGAGTTCGGGGAAGACCACCACCCGGGACGCCGCCGTGCGCACCGCAGCCGCGTGCGCCATCGCGTTCTGGGTCACGTCGTACGGCACGCACAGCGGCTGAGCCACCGCGACGCGAAACGCTTCCCGCATGGGGGACCCCCGAGCTCAGCAGCGGGCAGCCCACCGATCTGCCCGCTTAGGCTCTTTATTTTCGCTCACCAACGCAAATCCGGGCCGAGGACATGTCGATTTCCAGGCCCGCAGATCGTGTAGACGGTGAAAGCCGGCCGCCGCCGGCCCTGAACGAGGAGGAAGCGATGCCGCGGTATCTGCTCAGCATGTACCAGCCCGATGGTGACCCGCCGCCACCGGAGGTACTGGGCCCGATCATGGCGAAGGTGGAGTCCTGGAGGCAGGATCTGCAGGCCGCGGGGGCCTGGGTCTTCACCGGGGGGCTGCACCCGGCCAGCACGGCCACCGTGGTCCGCTCCCAGCATGGCGATGTGGTCATGACCGATGGCCCGTTCGCCGAGGGCAAGGAGCACCTGGGCGGGTTCACCGTGATCAGCGCGCCCGACCTGGACGCCGCGCTGGAGTGGGGCAGGGGGATCTCCGAGATCACCAACCTGCCCTGCGAGGTCTGGCCGATGCGAGACACCAGCGGAGGCTGAGGCGGCCATGACCGGCCCGGATATCGAGCGGGTCTTCCGTGAGGAGTACGGGCGGGCCGTGTCGGTCCTGGTCCGCGTGTTCGGTGACATCGACATCGCCGAGGACGCGGTCCAGGACGCCTTCGCCCGTGCCGTGGCGCGCTGGCCCGGCGACGGGCTGCCGCCGAGCCCGGCCGGCTGGATCATCACCACCGCCCGGAACCTGGCCATCGACCGGCTGCGCCGGGAAGCCTCCCGGTCCGATCGGCACGCTGAGGCCGCGCTGCTGCACGCCGGCCCGGAAGCGGAGAGCACCGGGGCCGGCGGCACTGAACCCAGTGAGGAGGGCCCCGTGCGCGACGACCGCCTCCGGCTGCTGTTCACCTGCTGCCATCCCGCGCTGAGCCCGGCCGCCCAGGTGGCGCTGACGCTGCGGCTGCTGGGCGGACTGACCACCGGGCAGATCGCGCATGCGTTCCTGGTGCCCGAGCCGACCATGGCCCAGCGGCTGGTCCGGGCCAAGGGCAAGATCCGTGACGCGCGGATCCCCTACCGGGTCCCGGGCGAAGCTGATCTGCCCGCCCGCCTGGCCGCCGTGCTGGCCGTGGTCTACCTCATCTTCAACGAGGGCTACACGGCGAGCGCCGGCGACCAGCTGACCCGGCCCGACCTGTGCGCCGAGGCGATCCGGCTCGGGCGGCTGCTGGCCACGCTGATGCCGGACGAGGCGGAGGTCCTGGGCCTGCTCGCGCTGATGCTGCTGACCGAGTCGCGGCGGGCGGCCCGGACCGCCCCGGACGGGAGCCTGGTGCTGCTGGCCGACCAGGACCGGGCCCGCTGGGACCGCGGGCTCATCGCCGAGGGGCAGGCCCTGGTGCGGCGGTGCCTGCGCCGCGGCCAGCCTGGCCCCTACCAGATCCAGGCGGCGATCAACGCGGTGCACAGCGACACCGCTGGCGCCGGCGCCACGGATTGGAGGCAGATCCTCCAGCTCTACGACCAGCTGATGGCCGTGGCGCCGAGCCCGGTGGTGGCCCTGCACCGCGCGGTCGCGGTGGCCGAGGTCGACGGGCCGGCCGCCGCGCTCGCCCTGGTTGACGGGCTGGGCGCTGCGGCCTGCCAGGCCGCCGGCCCCGGCCTCCCGGGCTATCACCTGTTCCACGCGATTCGGGCTGACCTGCTCCGGCGGCTGGGCCGGGCCGACGACGCGGCCGACGCCTACGACGCGGCCCTCGCCCTCACCGCCAACGCCGCGGAGCAAGCCTTCCTCCGCCACCAGCGCGACCAGCTAGCCCAGCCCACCTAACCCGCCCTGCCGGGCTCGTTCACGTCCGTGATCTAACGATCGGTGTTGCTTGAGCAACACCGATCGTTAGATCACGGACGCGGGACGCCTGGCCCGGGACACATCGGACAACACTGGCCACGCAGGCCACAGGAGATCCAGGCCGGCGGGACCAACAGAGGGCGTCTTTCCGTCCCCGGACGGAAAGGGTCGTGGGCCCCCTTGCGCCCCGCTCTCGGGCGCGAGAATCGTTCCCGGGGCGGCGTTACCTGGCGGTCAGGAACGGCTGGTACTCCTCGGGGCCGGCTGCGTCGGGTGCGCCGGACAGGACCCTGGTGCAGCCCTTGCAGGACGACCGGCCGATGAAGTAGACCGGGATGGTCGGCGAGTCGGTGCGCGGGTTGGTGGGCAGCAGCATCGGCAGCCGCGGCGCCTGGCTGAAGTCGAAGTCCTGTACCAGGTTGCCGAGGATCGGCTCGTCCTCGCGGACGTCGGGCCGGGGGTCCGGGCGGTCATCCGTGGCCGGGTTGAGCCGGGAGCCGCCCAGGAAGTCGTCCTCGATGAACTTCAGGTAGGCGTCGCTGCTGAGCGTCTGGTGGTCGATATAACCCTTCCGGGCGTACGGGGAGATGACCAGGCCAGGCACCCGGAGGCCGTAGCCGTTCTGGTCCACGGCCGGGGGGACCGCGTTGTCGTAGAAGCCGCCCCAGTCGTCCCAGGAAAGGAAGATCGCGGTCGAGTCCCACTCCGGGCTCTTCATCGCGGCGTTGATGAGCGCCGTGACGTAGGCCTGGCTCCGGTGAACGCTGGCGGGCGGGTGGTCGCTGTCCGCGCCGGAGGGGACGATCCAGCTGACCGCGGGCAGGGTCCCCTTCTTGGCCGCGTGCAGGTAGCTGCTCAGCGCCTGGATGTTGTGAAGCTGATGGTCGGACTGCACGTCCCCGAACAGCGGCAGCGGGTTCCAGATCCCGGGGGTCTCCATGTTCTGGACGACCGGGGTGCAGGTCTCGGCCGAATCGTCGTCGCAGTCGGGCTGGACGCCCGCCTGTACGTAGTACCGCCAGTTCACGTGGTGGGCATACAGCAGCCAGGTGATGTCGGTCCAGGCCAGGTCGATGCTGGTCTTGCCGTCACGCAACTCTTTGTCCACGGCCTTCTGGAACCTGCCGACGCCGTAAGGCCCGACGATGTCGTTTACGCAGCTCATCGGCGAGCGATTCTTGCACTTAGCCGACCACGCCGACACCATGTACAGGTGGTCCGGCAGCGACCACGACTTGACCGGCTCGAACATGTGGTCGTCGAGCACATAGTTCTCGGCGTACTTCCAGTAGTTGGGGATCTCCGCGGCGGCGTGGTAGCCCATCACGTCCGGGGTGCCGGTCCCCGCGCAGGCGGGGTCGTCGGCGATCTGGCAGGACGCCTCGGCCGCGTCCCGCTGCCGGATAAATCCGTTCATCTTGCCGTGATTCACGTCGGCCACCGCGTTGCTCTCGCCGTGCGGGCCGCCGCCGTTGAGGTCCGCGGTGTCGTGGTAGGGCCGGGTGCAGCCGCCGCCCGGGTTGGGCACGCACACCGTGGGCTTCCCGTTGCGCATGGGAATGCCGTCCACGCCGGGATACGTGCCGAAGTAGCTATCGAACGAGCGGTTCTCCTGCATGATGATGATCACATGCTTGATCTTGTGAATGCCCGGGGGAACGACGTACCGGCCGGAGGGGCCGCCCGCGACCTCGTTGGCTGACGTCGTCTTCGTCTTTTCCTTGTTCCGGTGCCCCTGGGCCGGCTGGCCCGTTCCCGAGCACGCGGCGAGCAGGCCGGCGACGAGCAGGCCAGCCCAGGCGATGCACAAAAGCTTGACGCGGACGCGCCTCGTTCCCATTCCGAGCCTCTCCTGTGTGCCGGAATCCAGGCGTCCGGCACGGAGCGCCCATTCGGCAGATACCTGCCCCCCGGTCGGCAAAAGTACCTGAAACGGGAAGTAATCGTGTGGTCAGTCGGCCCGAAATCGGGGCGAAAGCCGCGAATAATGCCGTCCGGGGCGTTGGTCAGCCCGGCGGGACGGTTCGTTGCGGAGAAGTTCTGACGCGCGGAGGCGGGGGCCCACTGGTGCGGGGGCCGTAGCCCGCGCACGGCTGGCGTAAGTGCACGGGCCGTAGCCCGCGCACGGCTGGCGTAAGTGCACGGGCGAGCGGCCCGGGCGGTCACCGGCTGAGCGGCCGGGGCGGCCACAGGCTGATCTGCGCGGGCTGGGCGTTTCCGGCCGGTTTTCCGGGCCACCCAGGTGAGTGGCCGCCCGGTATGGGTAGAGCCCGGGGCGTGAAATCAGCCAATGACGGGCCGCGGGTCCTCGTGGTCGGGGCCGGCTTCGCGGGCCTGTCCACGGTGAGCAGGCTGACCCGCGCCGGGTTCCGGGTCACCCTCACGGACCGGCACATCTACAGCACGTTCCAGCCGTTGCTGTACCAGGTGGCCACGGCCGGGCTGGCCCCGAGCGACGTGGCGTACCCGCTGCGCGGCTTCGCCCACAAATACGGCGCCCGTTTCCGGCACGGCGAACTCGCCGCCGTGGACGCTGAGGCCCGGGTGGCCGAGTTCGCTGACGGCGGCCGGATGGAGTACGACTACCTCATCCTGGCCATCGGGGTCACGGCCGCCTTCTACGGGATCACCGGCGCGGCCGAGTACAGCCACGGCCTCTACACGCTGCACGACGCGGTCACCATGCGCGAGCGGATCCTGGCCGGCCTGGAACAGATGAGCCTGGAGCCTGAGGGCCACCAGGACGTGACGGTCACGATCGTGGGCGGCAGCGCGACGGGGGTGGAACTGGCGGGCACGCTGGCCGACCTGCGCAACGACGGCCTGCCAGCGTCCTACCCCGAGATCGATCCGGAGCGGGTGCATATCAGGCTGATGGAGCAGGCACCCGACCTGCTCGGTCCCTTCCATCCCTCGCTCCGGAAGTACGCACGCGATCAGCTCGTCAAACGCGGCGTCGAGCTGCACCTGAACGCGGAGATCCGCGAGGTCACCGCGGACCGGATCGTCCTGGCCAGCGGACGGGAGATGCCCAGCAACCTCACCGCGTGGGCGGCCGGCGTAGCCGGCCCCCAGCAGCTCGGAAAGTGGGGCCTGCCGCAGGGCAAGGGGGGCCGTGTGCTGGTCGGCCCGGATCTGCGGGTGGAGGGCCAGGAACGCATCTTCGCGATTGGCGACATCGCGCGGCCGGAGAATGAGCCCACCCCCCAGCTCGCCCAGCCCGCCATCCAGATGGGGCGGCACGCCGCTGCGCAGGTCCAGCGGCTGGAAGCCGGGCAGGGCACGGTCCCGTTCCACTACCACGACAAGGGCACCATGGCCACGATCGGCAGCCGCTCGGCGGTGGTCCAGCTGAACCACGGGATACGGTTCCGCGGCACGATCGCCTGGCTGGCCTGGCTGGCCCTGCACCTGGTCACGCTGCTCGGCGGCCGGAACCGGATCAACGCGCTGATCAACCTGTCCTACCGCTACCTGAGCTGGCGCCGCGGCGGCGGGATCATCGTCGGTGACGACCCGCCCGCCCAGGGCGCCGACGGCAACTAGCCGAGTCTGCGCCCGGGCCGTCAGCCGGAGACGATGCCGGGGACCCGCAGCACGTCGACCTCATCCGCGGCGAGTTCCTCGAGCAGGTCGGCCACCGTGTGCAGGCCCGGATCGGCCGGGAAGACGACCGCGACGGCGTGACCCAGCCGGGCCTGGCGGAGCGCCTCCCGGCCGCGCGCTTCCTCCTCCCCGGGTTCGGCGCGGATCACGAGGGTCCCGGACCGGAGCAGGTCGGCCACCTGTTCCAGGACGGCCCCGGGACCGGCGACCACCGAGGCCCGGCGCAGCTCGCTGGTTGCGCGGGGGGTGAGCAGGTCCCGTGCGCCCGGTCCGGTGCCGACCAGGGCGAGCCTGCCACGCGGACGGATCCGGGCTATCGCCACGCTCGCGTCCCGGGACCCGCGCTCGGGCACCACCAGCTCCGCCGCGCCCGCCAGGGCCACCGCCTCGGATGCGCTTAGCCTGGCCGGGGCGGCGACGCCCCCGCCTCCGCTTCCCGGCCCGGCCAGCTCCGCGGCGGCGTAGCTCACTAGGGGCCAGCCACGTTCGCGGGCGGCCGCGGCGATCCCCGGCAGGGCATCCACGTCCTCGCTCAGCGTGGCCACCGTGGCCACGCTGGCCGCGGACAGCCCGGCCTCGCCCAGCGCGGCGTCCGCCAACCGCAGCACCTCGTCCGCACTCGCCTCGTAGCCGGCCGCCAGCCCGGCCAGGTGCACCCCGACTACCAGCGACGGCGGGCGCAGCACCGCGGTGTGCGGATGGGCCGGCATGACCCGGTCGCTGATCAGGATCCGGTACTCACCGGTGTCACCCACGCTGGCCGGGAGCGGCGGCAGCGGCCAGGTCTCCGCCGATTCGAGCCGGACCCGCTCACCATCCAGCAGGGCCCGGCTGACCGTGCCGATCGCACCCTCGGTCGGCCACCCCAGCGTGTCCAGCCCGGGCAGGCTTATCGCGTCGGTGGCTGTCGTGATCACCGCGTCCGCCCCGAACACCTCGGCGACGCGGGTGGCCAGCGCGTTCGCGCCTGCCGCGTGCCCGCCGACCACCGCGACCGCCCGGCGTCCCGATTCGTCCACGCAGACGACGGCCGGGTCGATCCACTTGCTGTTCAGCAGTGGGGCGATCAGCCGCACGGTGGCACCGACGGCGAGGAAGCACACCAGCCCGTCGCACTGGGCCCAGGCCCGGGCGAGCGCCTGCCGGGCCGGACCGTCGTAGCTACGGGTCTGCCCGGGCCAGGCGGCGGCCAGCCGCTCCGCGGCCGCGCGACCTCCCCCAGTCACCGCGATAAGGCCAATCATCTCCGAAACTTACCGCAGCCTCATGTGCATGCAGATCGTGGTGCCGTCCGCGCTGCTGCGTACCTCAACCAGGCCGCACCTGGTTGACGAGCCGCGAATCTCAGGTATGCGGCTCATGTGCAGAAGCATGGCGCCGGGTTACGATCGCAGGTGTACCTTCCCAGTCCTAGCCTGAGTTTGCAGGGGGAGCAGCGTGGAAGGACCCGAAGGGCTCTGGCTCTCAGCCGAGCAACACGGCAGCCTCACGGTGGTCACCATCCGCGGGGACCTCGACATCGTGACCAGCGGCCGTTTTGACGACTGCCTGAAGCAGGCCCGCGCGGTGAGCAAGCGGATCATTCTCGACCTGGCCGGGGTCGACTTCATGGACACCAGCGCCCTCGCGGTCATCGTGGGGCACTGGAAGAAGCTCAAGGCCGAGGGCGGGACGCTGATCCTGGCCGGGGCGCGGTACCGGTACACGAAGAGCCTGTGGATCACCGGGCTGGCCGACCGGCTGCCGCGCTACGACACGGCCGAGCTGGCCATCGCGGCCGAGGAGCAGGCGGCCGGCGGCGATCCGGCGGCCGGTGGTCCCAGGGCCGGGGAGGCCGCTGCCGCCGACTAGCATGCACCTGGCGGGAGGCGGAAGATGGTCAGCTCGGATCTGGCGGTCGGCGCGGCCAGCCTGCTGGCGACGGCGGCGTCGTCGGAGCCCAGCTCGCTGCGGCGGCTGGCCGGACTAGCGGCGCAGCAGGTGAACGGCTGCTCGGCGGCCACGGTGGCGCTCTGGCGCGACGGTGAGCCGGCCGTGGTGACGTCGAGTCACCCGGAGCCGCCCGCGCTGATCTGGGTGCAGCTCCGCGCCGGGCGCGGGCCCATCCTGGACGCGCTGGCCAGCGGGGACCCGGTCAGCTGCGACGACACACTGGGCTGCGGGCAATGGCCGGAGTACTCGGCGGCGGCCCTCGCCCTGGGCGTGCGATCCTCGATCACGCTCCCCTACCGCGGCGCCCCGGACTCCTTTACCTTGTCCTTGTTCGCCGCGCGGCCGGGGGTGATGGATGCGGCGCAGATCCCGCTGGCCGAACTGCTGGTGGCGTTCGGCGGGGCGGCCCTGGCCGCCGTCTCCGACTACGACGAGGCGCAGCGCACCGCGGTCCAGCTGCGCGACGCCGCGGATGCCCGTTCCCTGGTCGATCAGGCCAAGGGCATCCTGATGCACGCGCTCGGCTGCAGCGCCGACGAGGCCCTGGACCGGATGCGCCAGGTCTCCCAGCGGAACAACATGCGGACGACCGAGGTCGCAGCGACGATCATCGGAGCCCGAGCCGGCCGCGCGGGCCAGGCACCTCAGGCTAGGCAGGCCCCCCGGTCCGGCCCCCGGTCCGGTCAGGCCCCCCGGTCCGGCCCCCGGTCCGGGCAGGGCGGGGCACCCGGGGCCAGGCGTTAACGTGGTTCTTCACCTGCGCAGATTGGGCTCATTCCGTGCCAGACGTCCCTGACCGCCAGCCGCCCGGCAACGGCGTGGCGGAGCTGCGTGCCCGCCATGAGGCCCTGCAGCAGACCGCCACGATGCCGGGCGCGGACCTGCGACCGCTGCTCGATGCGGCCCTGGCCGAGCTGGACGGCGCCATTGACGCGCTGGGCGAGGCGCAGGCCCAGCCGGCCGCAGGCGGCAAGGACGAGCGGGCGGCAGGGTCTGTGCACGCCGAGCGCCGCCTGCTGCACGCGGTGTTCCAGCAAGTGCCGACGCCCCTGTTCGTACTGGGCCAGGACGGCACCGTGCGCCGGGCCAACCCGGCCGCAAGCGCGCTGCTCGGGGCGGCCCGCGGCTATCCGACCGGGAAGCTGTTCAGCGCGCTCGTTGACCCGTCCGGCCGCCCGGCCGCCCGTTCGCTGCTCGCGGCAGCCGCCCGCACCGAGGGCGGCCGGCAGCTGGACTGCCAGCTGCTGACGGCCAGGGGACGGATCAGCTGCGCGCTGGACGTGCGCCCGGTCAGCGTGCGCGGCGGCGACGACTGGCTGCTGGTGGCAGCCCGGACCCGGGCCGCGGACGGCGCCGGGAGCACGAAGAGCCGCCCCACGCCCCAGCGCGCAACTGATCTGGCCGCAACAGATCAGGCCGCGCCGGAGCAGGCCACCCCCGATCCGGTGGTGACGGTGATGACCCGGCGGCTCGACCTGGCCACGACGGCCAGCCGGCTCCTGCTGGAGAACGTCACCTTCAGCGAGTCCGTCACCCTGCAGCGGTGTGCCCGGCTGCTCTCCGAGGCGCTGGGGGCGTGGGTCATCGTGGACTTGGACCGGGGCGGCCTGCTCCGCCGCCACTACGTCACCGGGCCCGACAAACACGAGTCCGGGCCGCTGACGCAGACGGTGGCGGCGGTCAACCCGGAGCCGGGCTCGCTGCCCGCGCAGGTCCGCGAGTCAGGCGGCACGCTGCTGGTGACCCATGCCGAGGACAACGGCGTCCTCGGCGCAGCGCCGGACGGCGTGCCGCTGCTGGCCCTCCTGGGCACCGGGTCGCTGCTCAGCGTGCCGCTGTCGGACGGCGAGCAGACGCACGGCGTGCTCACCCTGGCCCGGGACCCGGCCCGGGGCTACTTCAGCCTGGCCGACGTGGGGCTGGTCGAGGAGATCGCCGAGCAGCTGGCGCTGGCCATGTCGGTGCGCCACATGCTGCGCAGCCGCACCGAGACCGCCGAGGCACTCCAGGCCAGCCTCATCCCGCCGGTCCTGCGGGCCGTGCCCGGGGTGGAGATCGCCTCCGCGCACATGGCCCCGACCCGGGGCCGGGCGGTCGGCGGCGACTTCTATGACGTGCATCCCACCCCGGCGGGCTGGGGCGTGGCCATCGGCGACGTGTGCGGGAAGGGCGAGGACGCCGCCTCGGTCACGGCGGTCGCCCGGCACGCGATCCGGGTCCTCGCGCACTGGAGCGCCGACCCGGCCGAGGTGCTCCGCGGCGCTAACGAGATCATGCTGGCCGAGGAATTCGGCAGCCGCTTTGTCACCGCGAGCACGACGCACCTCAGCTGGAACGGCCGCAGCCTGCACGCCGTGCTCGGCAGCGCGGGGCATCCCGGCCCTGTGCTGGTCCGGCCGGACGGGCGCGCCCAGGTCCTAGCGGGCGGCGGGCTGCCCCTCGGGATCTTCCCGGACGCAGAGCCGGTGACCCACGAGCTCGAGCTGGCCACCGGCGACGTCCTGTTCTTCTGCACCGACGGGCTGACCGATGCACGCAGCCCCGACCAGGCCTACTTCGAGGGGAGCCTCTCGGACGGCCTGTCCACCCTGGCAGGCAAGCCGCCCGCGGACATCGTCTCCGGCATGCGCCGCCTGGTGCTGGACTTCTGCGCCGGGGTGCTGCTCGACGACCTGACCATGCTGATCCTCCGGGTGGGAGAGCCGCCGGGCCCCTGAGCCCGCCGGCCCTGGTGCCCGGCGACTCTGAGCCCGGCGACTCTGAGCCCGGCGCCCCTGAGCCCGGCGGCCTGGTGCCCGCGCCGCTCAGTAGCGGGCGCCGGCGACCTGCTTGCCCAGCGGGTCCAGCACCGCCAGCTCGCTGTCACTGAGCGTGACGTCGACTGCGGCCACGTTCTGCTCCAGCCACTTCACCCGCTTCGTGCCGGGAATCGGGGCCAGCGGGACCCCGAGCCGCTCCTGCTGGGCGTACACCCAGGCCAGCGCCACCTGCGCCGGAGTCACGCCCTTGCCCTCGGCCACGCTCCGGACCGCGTCCGCAATGGCCTGGTTGGCCTGCCCGGCTTCTCCGGTGAAGCGCGGGTTCCGGCTGCGGAAGTCCTTCGCGTCCAGCGTCGCCACGTCCACGGTGCCGGTCAGGAAGCCCCGGCCCAGCGGCGAGTACGGCACCAGCCCGACACCCAGCTCACGCACCGCGTCCAGGACGGTGGTCTCCGGGTCCCGGGCCCACAGCGAGTACTCACTCTGCACCGCCGCGATCGGGTGCACCGCATAGGCCCGGTGCAGCAGCGCGCTGTCCACCTCGGACAGGCCCAGATAGCGCACCTTGCCCTCGGCGACCAGCTCGGCCATGGCGCCGACGGTCTCCTCGATCTCCGCGGTCTGCGGCGGCCGGTGCAGGTAGTACAGGTCGATCACGTCCACGCCCAGCCGGGTCAGCGACGACTCGCAGGCCCGCTTGACGTAGCCGCGCTCGCCGCGGATGACGCGCTTGTCGTCGCCGCCCGAGCGGTCGATACCGAATTTGGTCGCGAGCTGGGCCCCTTCGCGCCGGCCCGCCAGGGCCCGGCCCACGAGGACCTCGTTGTGCCCGGCGCCGTACACGTCGGCCGTGTCGATGAAGGTCACGCCGAGGTCGAGCGCACGGTGGATGGTCGCGATCGACTCGTCCCAGTCCGCCTCGCCGTACCACTCGCTCATGCCCATGCAGCCGAGGCCCTGCGCGGGGACGGTGAGGCCGCCCAGTGAAACGTTGCGCACGTTACTCCTGTCCTGTTCCTGATCTGGCCGCGCGGATGCGGCCCTGGTAAGTCGCGATCTTGTGATCGAGCAGTTCCAGGCACTCCTGCTGCTGGCGCAGGGCCTGGCGGACGCGCTCGCGGTGGGCTTCCAGCAACGCCGCCCGCTCCTGCTCCCCCGCCCCCGACCGGACCAGCCCGGCGTAGCCGAGCATGTCGCGCACTGGCATACCGGTGGCCCTGAGCCTGCTCAGCAGCAGGATCCAGTCCACGTCGGCATCGCTGTAGCGGCGCCGCCCGTCGGCCGTGCGCGCGACCCGCTCCAGCAGGCCGATACGCTCGTACCAGCGGAGCGTGTGCTGGGACAGCCCGCACTTCTCCGCCACCTGCCGTGTGGTCCAGCCCGTCACATCTGTGACCCTAGACGTTAGAGCACGCTCTAACGCAAACGGTCTGTCCGGCCCGGTCACTCCGGGCCGTCCGCGGACTACCGCAGGGTTTCCCCCAGCAATCTCATTCCGCTCGAGCTTCAACGCCCGGTTAATGGCCCTCGGCGGTCGGGACGCACAGCCGATCCAATCATCAGCTACCTCAGGCAGCCGAGAACAACTGTGACCAGCCCGCGGCCGGGGCCTTCCGCGGCCCCGTGCGTCCCAGTCACACTGGCCCCTCCCGCCCACATTCCCGCGGAACGTTCGCCGAAACGGGCGAAACACCCCTGAATGGCGCACGTCGCGTGGGAAAAGTCGGCACCGGCCATGATCAAAGTGACCACTGGTGCTGGTGATGCGAGTACGGCGTCGGCGATGAGCCGGAAGACGAAAAATGATCATCATCGACGCACCCGCCTACAGTGCATGCCACGAAGAGATCAGGATGACATGGATGCAACATCCACGCGGCGGGGCGGGGTGGTCAGACCGGCCAGGACTCGCGGCGCCAGGCCGCGTCCCAGAACATCCACTCATAGCGGGCGCCGGCCGCGAAATGGGCCCGGGCCCGCTCCTCCTGCTCGCCGGTCAGGTCGCGACCGGCCTGGTCGGTGAGGTCGAGTACCTCGGTGACCTCCCCCGCGTACTCCGGGGCGGCGTAACTGTCGATCCAACGCTGGTAGACCGGGTTGGGCGAGCCCTGCTCGTGCAGGTGGCGGCCCACCTCGCCGTAGATCCAGATGCACGGCAGCACGGAGGCCAGGCCTTCCGCGTAGCCGCCCCGGAACACCGAGGCCAGCACGTAGCTCGCGTAGGCCTGGGTGGTCGGGCCGGGCCGGGCCTCCGCCAGGGCAGCCGGGTCGCCGCCCAGGCCCGTGACCAGCTCCTGGTGCAGCGTGGCCTCGGCGGCCAGGCCGTTCGCGGCGTGCCGGGTGAGCACCCGGGCCGCGTCGGCGGTCGGCGCCTTCACCCCGACCAGGCCGACCGCCCGGACGAACTCGTGGATGTAGTGGTCGTCCTGCGAGAGGTAGTAGAAGAACGCCTCCGGCGGCAGGTCTCCCGTCGTCAGCCCCTGGAGGAACGGATGGTCCAGGATCGCCGCGTAGGTACCGGCGATCTCGGCCCACAGCCGCCCCGTCCAGCCCGGCCGGGCCGGTGCCTCTGCCTGTGCCTCGTTCGCCGCTGCCGAAGTCACGCTGTTCCCCTCATGACGGATGCCCTCACGATGGATCGGTTTCCCCTCACGACAGATCGATCCACACGGTCTTGGTCTGCAGGTAGGAGTCCAGGGCCTCGCGGCCGAGTTCCTTGCCGAACCCGCTCATCCTGAACCCGCCGTAGGGCACCGCGACATCGAACCATCCGTAGGTGTTCACCCAGACCACGCCCGCCCTGATGGCCGCGGCCACCCGGTGCCCGCGCTTGATGTCCCGGGTCCAGACGCCCGACGCGAGCCCGAACGCGGTGTCGTTCGCGGCCGCTACCGCTTCCTCCTCGGTGGTGAACGAGGACACCATGGCCACCGGCCCGAAGATCTCCTCGCGCATAACCCGCATGTCCGGGGTGACCCCGGTCAGGATGGTCGGGGTCACGTAGAAGCCGCCCTCCAGGGCCGGATCGGTCACCGTCGTGCCGCCGACGATCGCGGTGGCCCCGTCGTCCAGGCCGGAACGGACCAGCGACAGCACCCGGTCCCGCTGCTCGGCGCTGACCAGCGGGCCCATCGTCGTCTGCGGGTCGAGCCCGTCGCCGAGCCGGACCGCGCGGACCCGGTCAGCCAGCCGGGCCAGAAACTCTTCGCGCACCGTGTCCTGCACGTAGACCCGGGCCCCGGCGATGCAGCACTGCCCCTGGTTGAAGTAGACGGCGCCGAACGTCCCCTCCACGGCGGCGTCGAGGTCGGCGTCGGCGAAGACCAGGCTCGGCGATTTGCCGCCCAGTTCCAGCGAGAGCCGTTTCATGTTGCCCTTGGCCGCGTCGAGGATCTTCTGGCCAGTCCCGGTCTCGCCGGTGAACGTGACTTTGTCCACGCCCATGTGGGCGGCCAGCGGCGCGCCGGCCGTGGGCCCGTACCCGGGGATCACGTTGACCACTCCCGGCGGGAACCCGACCTCCTCGATCAGCTGGGCCAGCCGGAGCGCGGACAGCGGGGTCTGCTCAGCTGGCTTGAGCACCACCGTGTTGCCCGCGGCCAGCGCCGGGCCCAGCTTGTAGCCGCACATCAGAAGCGGGAAGTTCCAGGGGATGATCGCCGCGACCACGCCGACTGGCTCGCGCCGGGTGTAGACGTGGAACGCGGCCCCGCTGGCGGGGGTGATGGTCTCGCCCTCGATCTTGGTGGCCCAGCCGGCGTAATAGCGGAACAGCCCGGCACACAGCGGCACGTCCACCGCGAGCGACTCGCTGGTGGGCTTGCCGTTGTCCAGCGCCTCCAGCCGGGCGAACTCCGCGCCCAGGGCCTCGATACGGCGGCCGAGTTCCCACAGCAACTCGGCGCGGCGGGCCGGGGCCTCCGCCGACCACGGTCCGAGCGCTGCCCGCGCCGCCTCGACCGCGGCGTCCACGTCCGCCGGCCCGGAACTGGCGACGGTGGCGAGAAAGGCGCCGGTGGCGGGGTTCTGCACCTCAAACCACTGTCCGGAGGCGGCCGGGCGCTCGGTCCCGGCGATCACCAGCCCGCGCGGGCGCTGCAGGAACTGCTCAAGAGGCTCCAGAGCGGCCACGCGCGAGCTCCCGGTAAGTAAGGGACAGCAGGATCAGATCCCGATAAGATCTGAGATCTGCACTGAAGCACACCCGCTCGGAACGCGTCAAGAGCCTCACCTGGACTGCGGCTATCGGCCGGAACCCGGTCAGGTTACCCCGCCGTTGCCGTCGGTTAAATTCACATTTCGCCGCGGTCTCGGCCGGTGAGGGGGCCACAGATCTTATATTTTTGTCCTCCCTGGCCTTCTGTGCCGTCCACCCGCCCGGATGCCGCAAGGCGGGTCACGGCCTCCCGCCGGGCGCGGGCCCGCGGAGGTGCCGAGGCGGGTCCCTGGAGCTGCCGGGGGGCAAGGCTCAACGGCGGGCTGAGCCACTTGCCAGCGGCGCCGGCCCGAGCCTAAACTTGGCCGATCATAAGATCTGAGATCTTATTTTATGCCAACGAGTGAGGATGTTCGTGCCGACTCCGGAACAGCTCAGCGCCCGTGTGGCAGCCGCGGTGGACACCCACCGGCTGATCGAACTGGTCCAGCAGGTGTCCCGCATTCCGAGCGTGCTCGGCGAGGAGGGCGAGCTGGCCGGGTTCCTGCACTCGGTGATGGCGGAGTCCGGGTTCGAGGCGGCCAGCCTCCAGCCGGTGCTGCCGGGCCGGCCGAACGCGCTGGGCGAGCTGTCCTTCGGCGCAGGCCCCCGGGTCGTGCTTACCGGGCACCTGGACACCAAGCCGGTGTCGCACGGCTGGACCGCGACTACGCCCTTCTCGGGTGAGCTGATCGGCGGCAGCATCTACGGTCACGGGATCATGGACATGAAGGCCGCGCTGGCCTGCGAGATCGTTGCCATGGAGGCGCTGCGGGACAGTGGCCTGGAGCTGTCCGGCACGGTGGCGATGGCCGCGGTGGCCGACCACATGGGCGACCAGCTCGGCTCCATCGCCTACTTCGACAGTAACCCGGCTGACATGGCGGTACTCGGCGAGCTGTCCGACAACGAGATCTTCCTAGGCCACCGCGGCCGGTACTACTTCGACGTCACCGTCCTGGGCAAGTCCGCTCACACCTGCCACAAGCCGCTCGCGGTCAACGCCAACGCGCTCGCCGCGCACGCCATCCTCGAGCTCGAGGCGTCGCACTTCACGCCGGAGCTGGAGGACTGGGTCCGCGATCTGTTCGGACCGGAGACGTTCGTGGTGCCCGGGCGCGTCTACGGCGGACTGCCGCCTGGCGGGCCGTCGATGATCCCCGATGAGTGCGTAATCCGGGTGGACTGCCGCCCGCAGCCCGGCGTCAGCCCGGCCGACGTGCGGGCCGAGGTGGACCGCTGCCTGGACCGGGCACGGCAGCGCGACCCGCGGCTGCGGGCCGAGGTCGTGCTGGCCGACGTCAAGGACGGTTACCTGGTTGACCCGGACGACGAGGTGGTCCGGCACATGCGCGACGCGGTGCGGGCGGTCCGGAACCGGCAGCCCGAGGCGGGCGAGGCGGCCGGGTCCGCCGCCACGGCGGCCCAGCGGGCGGCAGAGCCGGTGCTCCAGGTGGCCGGCTGGCTGGGCGACACGGCCAGCTTCGGCGCGAAGGTGCCGACGGTCATCTTCGGGCCCGGCGGCGAGCCGGTCTACTGCCCGGACGAGCACCTGAGTGTGACCGACATCATCGAGGCGACCCAGGTCTACGCCAGCTTCGCCGCGCTCGCCCTGGCCCGGCCCGGGGAATGAGCCGATGCCAGACAGAGCGGAAGGCGCATGAGGGTGGTGCTGGCGAAGCCCGCGGCTGGGAAGAAGCCAGACGGAGCGGAAGGCGCATGAGGGTAGTGCTGGCGAAGCCCGCGGCTGGGAAGAAGCCAAACGGAGCGGAAGGCGCATGAGGGTAGTGCTGGCGAAGCCAGGGCTAGATGGCCACGACCGCGGCGTCAAGGTCGTCGCGATGGCGCTGCGCGACGCCGGCGCCGAGGTCATCTACCTCGGGCTGCGCCAGACTGCCGTCCAGATCGTGGCGGCGGCCCAGGCCGAGGACGCCGACGTGATCGGCATCTCGGTCCTCTCCGGCGTGCACATCCCGCTGGCCCTGCAGATCCGCGATGCGCAGCAGGCGGCGGGGGTGGACGACATCCCGCTGGTGGTTGGGGGCACGATCCCAGCCCAGGATGTGCCGGCCCTGACCGGCCTGGGCGTCCGCGCCGTCTACGGCGTGGGCACGCCGATCGCGGACGTCGTCGCGGGTGTGATGGCCCTGGACGGCGGCGGCCAATGATCACCACTGACTCGGGCATCCCGGTCGACCCCTGGTACGGGCCGCCGGAGGAACCCGGCCCGCCGCTGGGCCAGCCGGGCGAGCCCCCGTACATCCGCGGCCCGTACGCGTCGATGTACCGCGAGCGGCTGTGGACCATGCGCCAGTACGCCGGGTTCGGTTCCGCCGAGGACACCAACGAACGCTTCCGGTACCTGCTCAGTCAGGGCCAGACGGCGCTGTCGGTCGCCTTCGACCTGCCCACCCAGCTGGGCTACGACTCCTCCCACGAGCTGGCCAGCAACGAGGTAGGCCGGGTGGGGGTGGCCATCGACACTGCGGACGACATGGCCGCCGTGTTCGACGGCCTGCCGCTGGAGGACCTGTCGGTCAACTTCACCATCAACGCGACCGCCCCGATCATCCTGGCCTTCTACATCGTGGCGGCGCAGCGGCGCGGTGTGGACCCGGCCCGGCTGGCCGGCACGCTGCAGAACGACATCCTCAAGGAGTTCCTCGCCCGCAAGCTGTACGTGTTCCCGCCGCAGCCCTCGCTCCAGCTGGCCGGCGACGTGGTGGAGTACTGCGCCCGGGAACTGCCGCGCTTCAACCCGATCTCAATCACCGGCTACCACGCCCGGGAGGCGGGCTGCGACGCCGTCCAGGAGATCGGGCTGACCATGGCCGCGGCCATCGCCTACTCCGGGCACTTCACCGCCCGGGGCCTGGCGTTCGACTCGTTCGCGCCGCGTCTGTCCTTCCACTTCTCCAGCCAGCTGGACCTATTCGAGGAGGCGGCCAAGGTCCGCGCGGCGCGGGGCCTCTGGTACGACATCGCCACCGGGCGCTTCGGCGCGGCCAACCCGCAGTCGGGCCGGCTGCGCTTCTTCTCCGGCTGCTCGGGTGCGACGCTGACTGCCCAGCAGCCGCTCAACAACGTGGTCCGCTCGACCCTGCAGTGCCTGGCTGCCGTGCTGGGCGGCGCCCAGTCCATCCACGTGATGGGCTACGACGAGGCGCTGGAGATCCCCACGGAGGAGTCGGTCCGGCTGGCGCTGCGCACTCAGCAGATCATCGCCCACGAATCCGGGGTGACCAGGACCGTCGACCCGCTGGCGGGTTCCTATTTCGTCGAGTCGCTCACCACCGAGCTGCGCACCCGGGCGCTGGCCCTGGTCCAGGATGTGGACGCCGGCGGCGGCTACGTGCACCTGCTCGAGCAGGGTGTCCCGCAACGCTGGATCGCCGAGGCCGCGTACCGCAGCGAGCTGGCCGTCCAGTCCGGCGAGCGGGTCAAGGTCGGGGTCAACCAGTTCACCGGCGGCGGCGAGGACCGGCCTCCACGGCTATTCGAGGTGGACTCCGCGGCGGGAGACGGCCAGCGGGCCCGGCTCGCGCAGCGGCTGGCCGCGCGGGACCCCGCCCCCGCCGCCCGTGCCCTCGCCCAGCTCAAGGAGACGGTGACCGCGTGTGAGAACACGATGCCGGCCTTCCTGGACGCCGCCCGGGCGGGCTGCACCGTGGGCGAGATCACCGACGTGCTCCGCGCCGAGTTCGGCGAGCACCGGGAACCTCCCCCATGGTGAGGCCGCCCGCGGCGAAATCACTGGCCGGGATCCGGGTGCTGGACCTGACCCGGTTCGTGTCCGGCGCCTACTGCACCATGGTGCTGGACGCGCTCGGGGCCGACGTGATCAAGGTCGAGGGGCTGCCGGGCGGCGACCCCTACCGCGGCCAGGGCGCGGTCAGGGTGGGCAGCCTCAGCGGCCTGTTCGCCTCGCTGAACACGGGCAAGCGGAGCATCGCCGTCAACCTGTCCGCGCCGGACGGGACCGAACTGGTGCGCACGCTGGCGCGGTCCAGCGACGTGTTCGTGGAGAACGCCCGGCCCGGGTCGCTGGAGCGGGCCGGGCTCGGCCCGGACAGGCTGCAGGCACTCAATCCGGCACTGGTGTACGCGTCGATCTCCGGGTTCGGCCAGTGCGGGCCGGACGCGGCCCGCGGCGGCTTCGACCTGATCCTCCAGGCGGCCAGCGGCATCATGGCGGTCACCGGCACCGAAGCGGGCGGCCCGGTCAAGGTCGGGGCGCCGGTCCTGGACATCGGATCCGGGATGAGCGCGGCGACGGCCATCATCGCGGCGCTGTTCGCCCGGACCGCTGACGGGCTCGGCCGCACAGTGAGCTCGTCGCTGCTGGAGTTCGCGCTGAGCTGCTTCACCAGCTCCGCCGCGGACATGCTGGAGACCGGCACCTCGCCGGGCCTGCTCGGCAACGACTCCCCCCAGTTCGCCCCCTACGGCGTGTTCCGCTGCCGCGACGGGTCCATCGCGGTCGCGGGGGCGGGCAGCGAGCCGCTCTGGCTCAAACTGTGCGGCGTGCTGGGCCGCCCCGGCTGGGCCGCGGACCCGCGCTTCGCCACCAACGCAGACCGGCTGGGGCATCGCGCCGAGTTGACCGCCGAAATCGAGCAGGTCCTGACCCGGGAAAGCGCCGCGCACTGGCAACAGGCCCTGGACGGCGCCGGGATCCCCGCCTCCCCCGTCCTCCCGCCTGCCGCCGCGCTGACCTCGGCGCAGGCTGAGGCCCTCCACATCCGCCAGGCGGCCAGTACCCCCGACGGTCACCGCTATCAAACGGTCCGTCCGCCGCTCTCGGTGGCGGCCAGCTCTGACAAGCCCGCCGGCGCCACCAGCCCCTCCCACACCGGCGCCCCTTCCGGCGCCGGAACCCTCGGCTACTCACGCGGCGCGCCCGGCCTCGGCCAGCACACTGCCGAGGTCCTCCGCGAAGCCGGGCTCTCCGACGCGGAGATCGAGGACCTGGCCACCCGCGGGGTGGTGGCCGGATGAGCACCACCCGCCCGGACCCGCCGGGCACGGGCCGACCAGGCACAGGCCAGCCAGGCACGCGCGAGCTGGCCCGGCAGGTCCTGGACCGTACCATCGCGCTGTGCGGCATCCCGGCTCCGCCCCGGCACGAAGAGCAGCGGGCCGAGGTGGTCCGCGACTGGTGGGCGGCCGACGGGCTGGATGCTGTCACCGTCGACGCCGGGGGCAACGTCCGGGCCCGGCTGCGCACCGGGGACCCGCAACGTCCCGTGGTACTGCTGTGCGCCCACCTGGACACCGTGTTCGGCCCCGAGGTTCCGCACGCGGTCGTGCGCCATGGCGGGCGCCTGTCCGGGCCCGGGGTGGGCGACAATACGGTCGCGGTCTGCGCGCTCAGCGCCCTGCACACGCTGCTCCCCAGCCAGCTGCGGCACCCCGTGTGGATCGTGGCGACCACCGGCGAGGAGGGCCTCGGCAACCTGACCGGCGTCTGCGCTCTGCTCGACGACCCGCCGGGCCCGGTCCGCGCGGTCATCGCGCTCGAAGGCAACTACCTCGGCCGGGTGAACGTGATTGGCGTGGGCTCCACCCGGTGGCGGGTCACGGTCACCGGCCCGGGCGGCCACGCCTGGGAGGAAGCCAGCCAGCCCAGCGCGGTGCACGAGGCGGCCCGGCTGGTCACCGCGCTCGCCACGCTGGCCCAGCCCGGGCCGGAACAGCCTGGGCCGGAACAACCCGGGCCGGAACAACCCGGGCCGGAACAGCCTGGGCCG
>Ga0187890_10000625_pt1 | contig 25377 bp, 17 predicted proteins | sample June2016WEW_21_1_FD_133005 | JGI IMG/M metagenome (GOLD analysis project Ga0187890, IMG submission 133005) | Peatland microbial communities from SPRUCE experiment site at the Marcell Experimental Forest, Minnesota, USA - June2016WEW_21_10 | ecosystem: Environmental > Terrestrial > Soil >... | reverse complement strand
GGCTCGACGCCGTCATCGCCGCGATCCGGGCTTCGGAGGACCGGCCCGAGGCCCGGGCCGCGCTCATGGCCGACCCCTTCTCCTTCAGCGAGGAACAGGCCGAGCACATCCTCGACATGACCCTGGGACGCCTCACCCGGCTGGGCCGGACCAACCTCGAAGAGGAGATGGAGGAGCTGCTGCGTACCATCGCCGAGCTCGAGGCCATTCTGGGCGACCCGGCCCGGTTGCGGGGGCTCATCGCCACCGAGCTCGCCGAGATCAGGTCGAAGTACGCCGATGACCGCCGCACGGTGATCACCCACGACCCGGGCGAGCTCGGCGTGGAGGACCTCATCAGCGACGAGGAGATCGTCGTGACGATGACCCGGGCCGGCTACATCAAGGCCGTCCCGGCCGGATCGTTCCGCACCCAGGGCCGCGGGGGCCGGGGCGTGCAGGGGGCGCGGCTCAAAGAAGAGGACCTCGTCGACGACGTGGTGCACACCACCACCCTGGCGTACCTCCTGCTGTTCTCGAACCGGGGCCGGGTCTACCGCCTGCGCGCCCACGAGGTGCCCATGAAAGAGCGCACGGCGCGCGGCACCGCGGTGGTGAACCTCCTGCCCCTGAGCCCGAGCGAGACCATCCAGGCCATCGTGGCCACCCGCGACTTCGACTCGGGTGGCTTCCTCACCTTCGCCACCAAGATGGGCCAGGTGAAGAAGACGGCGTTCACCGAGTACGACAAGTCGCGTCGAGAGGGCTTCATCGCCATCGCGCTGCGCGACGGGGACGAGCTCGTCCGGGTCGTGGCCACCTCGGGAGAGGACGACGTGGTCATGGTGAGCCTCAACGGGAGCGGCATCCGCTTCTCCGAGACCGATGTCCGCCCCATGGGCCGCGACGCGGCGGGCGTGCGGGGCATGCGGCTGCGCGCCGGCGACGAGGTGGTGTCGTGCGACGTCGTGCGCCCCGACAACGACATCCTCATCGTGACCGACGCCGGCTACGGCAAGCGCACCAAGACCGACCACTTCGGCCGCCAGGGCCGCGGGGGCCAGGGCGTGCGGGCCATCAAGCTCACCGCCCGGCGCGGCCGGGTGGTGGCCGCCTTCATGGCCGGCCTCGACGACGAGATCCTGCTCATCTCGACCGGCGGCATCGTCATCCGCACCGCCGTGCGCGAGATCGCCGCCCAGGGCCGAGACGCCACCGGTGTCCGGGTCATGAGCCTCGAGGAGGGCCAGAGCGTGGCCGCGGTGGCCACCGTCACCGGCGAGGAAGACGACTAGGCGGTCGGGTCAGGCCGAGGGTGATCCTGGTGCCGGTCCGGGTCGGACCGAGTCGAAGACCACCGGGAGCCGGGGCGGGGAGCGAAAGGCGAGCCCCTCGATGTGGGGCGCCTCGCCGGCACCTGCGGACGTGGCGGCGGGGTCGAAGCGAAGGTCGGTGAGCCGTTCCAGCAGGGCGCCGAGGCCGATGCGCAGTTCCATGCGGGCCAGGTGCATGCCCAGGCACTGGTGACGACCGGTGCCGAAGGCGATGTGGGCCGGCTCGTTGCGGTCGAGGTTCCACTCATCGGGTTCGGTGTACCGGGACTCGTCGCGGTTGGCCGACCCCGTGGCACACACCAGCGACACGCCCTTGGGGACCTCCACCCCGTCGATCTCGACGGGACAGGTGGTCTCCCGGTTGACCATGGTGACCGAGGTCTCCCACCGCAAGGTCTCTTCGATCACGGCGTCGAGGAGCGACGGGTCGGCCCGCACCCGGTCGAGCACGTCGGGTCGGCTGAGCAAGGCGAACAGGCAACTGCCCATGGCGGCGAAGGTGGTCTCGGCCCCGGCGGGGAGCAGCAGGCGGAGGAAGCCGTAGATGTGCTCGTCGCTGAGGCGCTCGCCGTCCATCTCCGCCGTGACGATGTCGGAGATCAGGTCGTCGGTGGGGTGCACCTTGCGGTCCTCGACGATGGGGGTGAGGTACTCGCGCATCTCGGTGGAGGCCGCGATGGACACCGGGTAGTCGTCGGGGCCCTTGTTCATGTCGAGCGCCCAGGTGTGGAAGCGCTCGTGGTCCGCCGAGGGGACACCCAGCACGTCGGCGATGACCTGCACGGGGAACCGGCTCGTGATCTCGCTGACCAGATCGGCGTGCCGGCGCGCGGCCAGGCCGTCGATGAGACGGTGGATGGTGGGGCCGATGAGCTCGCTCTCCCAGCGGGCCAGGGCCGAGGGGCGAAAGGCATGCGCCACGAGGTTGCGGTAACGGCGGTGCTCCTCGCCGTCCATGGCCAGGATGACGGTGCCCATGACGGGCCCCATGGTGTCGGCGTTGATCCGGCTCGAGAAGCGCTTGGGGTCACGCAGGACGAGCTCGACGTCGCGGTACTTGCTCACGAGCCAGATGTCCGAACCCTCACCGCCGAAACGGCCGACGCTCTCGTCGCGCCGGAACTCGGCCCAGTAGTCGTAGATGTCGAAGGCGTCTTCATCGGGGTCTACGTCAGCCACCACACTCTCCGGTCGCATGCGAGTTCGATGCCTCAGTCTGACAGGCGGCCCGGCCCGATCGGTGAGGGCCGTGGTGTAGCCTCTCGGTTTCGTCGGGGGCTATAGCTCAGCCGGTTAGAGCGCAGCACTGATAATGCTGAGGTCGCTGGTTCGATTCCAGCTAGCCCCACCGGTCTCCGAAGTCCCGGTGCACCTCAGGGCCGGTGACGCCGGCAACCGAGAAGCGGCGCAGGCGAGTCAGGGTCATCCCTGATGGTCAGATGGTGGACCGGTGCTTAGGGTCGACACATGCCCGGCCCTTCGCCAGGAGCGCCCCGTGTCTGGTGAGGGCACGAGCGACGAGGTCCGGGAACGGCGAACCAGAGCACGGTGGTACGTCCACCTGAGCCTGCTGGCATTCCTGGCCGCAGCGGTGGTCTCGCTTGCTTATCTGAGCGTGAGCATCTCGATCCACGCCGTGGCGGGACTGGTCTTTGTCGGCCTCGTCCTGGTCCACCTGCTGCAGCGCCGGAGAACGGTCACCCGCCTCCTGTCGCAACTCGCCCGGGCCGGATCGAAGATCGAGCGCAAGACATCACTTGCCATCTCCGACGCCGTGTTGAGCATCGTGTTCCTGAACGTGGTGCTCTCGGGGGTGGTGGATTGGATGCGCGGCGCGCCGGTCGGGTTCCCGTTGCCGCCCCCGCTCGACACGTGGCACCGGGTGTCGGGGATCGTCCTGGTGGTCTATCTCGGCGTCCATATCTGGCACCGTCGCAACCGTCTCCGGCGTTCGGTGATCCGATAGGGACTATACAGATGCATAGTTTCCTATAGCGTCGTATAGGCCGCCACGAGGACGGAGTCGCCGATGCCGGATATGGCCATACGCACAGAAGGCCTCACCAAGCACTACGGCGACGTCGTCGCTCTCGACCGTCTCGGCCTCGAGGTCGCCCCGGGCGAGGTGGTGGGGTTCCTCGGGCCCAACGGCGCCGGCAAGACGACGACCATCCGCCTCTTGCTGGGGCTCATCCGTCCGACGGCGGGACGCGGCGAGATCTTCGGTCTCGACTGCGAGCGCCGGCCGGTCGAGACCCACCGCCGGTTGGCCTTCGTGGGAGGTGAGGCCAACCTGTGGCCGTCGCTCACCGGGGCGGAGACCCTGCAGCTGCTCGGGCGTGTCCAGGGCCGGATCGACGAGGCCTACCGGGACGAGCTCATCGAGCGATTCGACCTCGATCCCACCAAGAAGGTCCGTGCCTACTCCAAGGGGAACCATCAGAAGATCATCCTGATCGGCGCGTTGATGGTGCGCCCCGACCTTCTCGTGCTCGACGAGCCCACCACCGGCCTCGACCCGTTGATGGAGCAGGCGTTCCGCCGTTGCATCCACGAGGCACGCCAACGCGGCCAGACGGTCTTTCTCTCCTCGCACATCATGAGCGAGGTGGAGGCCCTCTGTGACCGGGTGGGCATCCTCAAAGAGGGCAGCCTCGTCGAGATGGGGACGCTCGCCGAGATGCGCCACCTCAGCGCGCTGACCGTGGAAGCGACCTTCGAGGGTCCGGCCCCCGATCTGTCGGGGGTGGAGGGGGTGAGCTCGGTGGAGCACCACGGACGGGTCGTCCGCTGCCAGGTGCGCGGCTCGGTCGAGCCCCTGCTCAAGGTCCTGGCCGCTTCGGGCGTGACCGAGCTGTTGAGTCGCGAACCCTCCTTGGAGGAGCTCTTCCTCGCCCAATACGGCGGGGACGGGCGAGTCCAAGAGGAGCAGACGCGTGCGCACTGAGCTCGCGCGCCGGGGCCGGGGCCGGGCGGGGCGCTCGCCGGAGACGGTCGTCGTCGGGCTGACGGCTCGCAAGGCGGCGCGCTCGGGAGTCATCTGGGGCTACATCTTCGGAGCCTCCATCGCCTCCTCCGCCATCAGCTACACGAGCCTCTACAAGACCTCGGCCCAACGCCACGCCCTGGCCGCCACCTACGGGTCGGACAAGGCCGTGAGCGCACTGTTCGGGCCCGCACCCCACCTCGACACGGTGGCGGGGTTCACCGCCTTCAAGATCTCGATGACCTTGATCGTCCTCGGCGCCGTGTGGGGACTGTTGACGAGCACCAGGCTCTTGCGGGGCGAGGAGGAGAGCGGGCGCTGGGAGCTGCTCCTCGCCGGCCAGACCACGCGCCGCGGTGCCACGAGACAGGCACTGCTCGGCCTCGGCCTCGGGGCCGTCACGTTGTGGGTGCTCACCGCCCTCATCACCACCGTCGTGGGACTGGACTCGAAGGTGCACATCGGGGTGGGGCCCGCCCTGTACTTCGCGCTCGCCATGGCGACCACGGCCGTCATGTTCCTCGCCGTCGGCGCCTTCACGAGCCAGCTGGCGCCGACGCGCCGCCAGGCGGCCTCGTACGCGGCAACCATCCTCGGCCTCGCCTACGGGGTGCGGTTGATCGCCGACGCGGGAGTGGGCCTCCATGGGTTGATCTGGGCGTCCCCGCTCGGCTGGGTCGAGGAGCTCAAGCCGCTCACCACGCCCCAACCCCTCGCCCTCCTCCCCATCGTCGCCTTCACCACCGTGCTGGCCGCCGCCGCCGCGCACCTCGCCGGTGCCCGGGACGTCGGCGCGAGCGTCGTGCCCGACCGGGCCCGCAGCCGGCCGCATCTGCGCCTGCTCTTCGGCCCCACGGGCCTCGCCATCCGGATGGTGCGCCCCACCGTGATCGGGTGGTGGGTGGCCATCGCCATCTCGGGACTGCTGTACGGGCTGATCGCGAAATCGGCCGGTGCGACGATCGGGGGGTCGTCGGTGCAGCAGGTCTTCTCGAAGCTCGGGGCGCCGGGAACCGGCGCCGAGGCCGTGCTCGGCGTCTGCTTCCTCATCCTGGGGGTCCTGGTCGCCTTCGCGGCCGCCGGTCAGATCACCGCAGCGCGTGCGGAGGAGTCCACCGGGCGCCTCGTCCACTTCCTGGTCCGCCCGGTGGCGCGTTCGTCGTGGCTGGCGGGGAGGATCCTCGTCGCAGTCGTCGTCGTGGCGGCGGGCGGCGTGACCGCGGGCGTCTTCGCCTGGCTCGGCGCAGCCAGTCAGCACGCCGGAGTGAGCTTCACGACACTGCTGGACGCGGGCGTGAATCTCGTCCCTCCGGCGATCGCGATCCTCGGCGTCGGGGTCCTCGCCTTCGGGGTCCGGCCCCGGTCCACGTCGATCGTCGTCTACGCGCTGCTGGGCTGGTCGCTTCTCGTGGTCATCGTCGGTGGCATCGGCGCCACGAGCCACTGGATCCTCGACACCTCGGTCTTCCATCAGATGGCCTCGGCCCCGGCCGTCTCTCCGCGTTGGGAGGCGAACGGCATCATGACGGGAGTCGGCATCGCCGCCGCGACGCTCGGTGGACTGGCGTTCTGGCGACGGGACCTCCAGGGCGAATGACGACCGACGAGACCGGGCGCGCAGCGCCGTCGATGAGCTCGTTCGGCGAGGGGGTCGTCGCCTTCGAAGACCTCACCGCTCGAGCCCGCATCCGCGAGGCCGCCCTCAGGCATTTCGCCGAGCAGGGATACGAGGGGGCGACGATCCGGGACATCGCCCGGACCGCCGGGGTGTCACCGGGACTGCTCCGACACCACTACGGGTCGAAGGAGGACCTGCGCAGGGCGTGCGACGAGTACGTGTCCGAGATGATGCAGCACGTCAACGCGCTGCTCCTCGCCGACCCGAGCAGTTCGGCCCACACCCAGCAGGTGTCGAAGCGGTTCGGGCGCTACATCGGGCGATCGCTGGTCGACGGGTCGCCGACCGTCGGGGCCATCTTCGACGAGATGGTGAGCATCACCGAACAATGGCTCGCACGCGCCGACAGCGCCCGCGCCGACCCGCCCACCATCGATCGACGGATCCGGGCCGCCCTCGTCACCGCCATGGCGCTGGGCATCCCCCTCCTCCACGAGCACGTCTCACGGGCACTGGGGGTCGACATGTTCGCGCCCGAAGGAGACCGACTCGTCGGGCTCGGGCTCTTGGACATCTACTCGCACACGCTCATCGACGAGACCCTCGTCTCGGCGGCCGAGGCCGGGTTCGGCCGAGGCGGGGAGGATCCGGGCTGAGGTGCGCCAGACCCCCCCGCAGGGTCAGGAGGGTGTGGGAGTCAGGGTGTTCGGGCCCTGGGTGGGCTGGGTCTGGGTCCCGGGGATGCCCGGGATGGGGTACTGCGCCGTCGGAGGATTCCTCTCGATGATCTGCTGCCCGGTGCACTCCTGCGCGACGAGGCCCGTCGTGGTGTCGCCCGATGTCGCCGGCAGCGTCGGGATGGTCGTGTTCGGACTGGTCAGGTTGGGCAGTGCCGTGGTGAGGTTCCCGACGGCCCCGAGGCGCCACGCCGACACGTTGGGGACCTCGACGCCCCAGCGCTCGGCGATGAACTGCAGCTGGGAGGTGTGGTCGAAGGTGTCCGAGCACACCCACCCGCCGCGGCTGAAGGGCGAGACGACGATGGCCGGGACCCGGACACCGAGCCCGATGGGGCCTCGGACGCCACCGGCATCGGAGGTCAGGGGGTTCTGGGTGAGGTACTCGCCCGGTGTTCCCGGAGGGGCGGTCGGGGGCGGCACGTGGTCGAAGAACCCGTCGTTCTCGTCGTACATGATGACCAGGACCGTGCTCTTCCACACCTTCGGGTTCGACATCAACGTGGACAGCACCTGGGCGGTGTACCACTCTCCCAGCGCGGACGGCGCGGGCGGGTGCTCGTCGTAGCCGTCGGGGGGGATGACCCACGACACCGCCGGGAGCTTGTTGTGGGCGACGTCGTGGGCGAGGTTGTTCGGCCCGATGGTGGAGAAAGGCGTCCCCTGGGGCACGTTGGGCCCGTAGTTCGAAAAGGCCTTCCGGTGCAGCTGGTGGTGACCCCTCTGCCGGTACTGCTCGAAGTACATGAGGACGTTCTTGCACAGGAGCATGGAGTCGGAATGCCCGGGGACGTACGAAGCCCCAGAAGGGTTGTAGACCTTCCACGACACCCCGGCGTCCTCGAGGATCTCGGGCATGGTGGTCCACGAACAGGTGTACTCCAGGTTCACGTCGTCGCTCGTGACGAGAATGGGCCCGCCCGCCACGCCGGCGGGGTCGAGCGTCCCGGTCATCTGGAGCATGCGGTTGGGGTGTGTCTGCGAGAGCACCGAGCAGAAGTAGTTGTCGCAGACGGTGAAGTTCTGGGCCAGGTCGTAGTAGAAGGGAATGTCATTACTGTCGTAGTAGCCCATCGTCAAGGTGCCGTACTCGGGGCCCTCGAAGTTGTTCGAGACGTGGGTGGAGACGAAGCCGTCCATGGCCCCGTTGTTCCACGAGTCGTGCTCGGCCTGCCAGGTGTGCGAGAGGTCGTAGGTGCAGTCGGCGTTTGTCGTGAGCGTGTCCATGTGGAAAGGGAGCAGCGTCGGGTTGGTACCGCCCGGCCACGCCTGTGCGAAGGCCGGTGACGGGGCGTCGAATCCGTTCACACCACCCATCACGCCGAAGTAGTGGTCGAAGGAGCGGTTCTCGTGCATGAGGAACACGACGTGTTCGACAGCTCCGAGATCCGAACCCGCCGCCGGCATAGAGGCCGCGGCCTTCGCCAGCCTCCGCTCGTGGCGGCGCATCTGCTTGGACGTGGCGATCCCCGCCGCCACCGCCCCTACGCCCGCGACACCCCCAGCGAGTACCTGTCTGCGGTCATACAGTCGATCGGTCATCGCTGCATCGTGACACGATCCGCTCCCCGACACCACGAAAAGATCGGTCCCGGGCCCAACTCCTCCGGATCTAGTCAATTCAGACGATGCAGGGCCCGCTTTTCCGAGTGAAAAGGCCCCGATTTCAGGGCCGCTCGGTTCCCCTGATCCGCCCTCTGGCGGGCGCTCGTGCGATGCGATCGGTACTCGGCCATCCCCCGTGGCGCGCCGACCGCGCCCGGGCGTGTCGGCCGTGAGGACCGCACCGGTTCAGTCGACGGGCCAGCGGTGCTCGTCCACGATGAGTTGCGTCACCGCTCCGGTCTCCATCGGGCGGGCCAAGTAGAACCCTTGTGCCCGCTCGCAGCGGAGCTTCTTGAGATCGGCCAGCTGGCCCGAGGTCTCGACCCCCTCGGCGGTGACGTCGAGATCGAGGGTGTCGGCCATGGCGACGATGGCGGCGACGAGGGCGGAGTCGTGGGGATCGGTACCAAGCCCGTCGACGAAGGACCGATCGACCTTGACCGCGTCGAAGGGGAAGCGCTTGAGATAGCTGAGCGACGAGTAGCCGGTGCCGAAGTCGTCGACCGACAGGCACACCCCCAGGGTCTTGAGATCAGTGAGGGTCTTGGCGAAATAGTCGATGTCCCCCATGAACACGCTCTCGGTCAGCTCCAGGCACAGATCCGATGGGGGGGCGCCGGTGCGGGCCAGCACGTCCCCCACGAGCTCGGCGACGTCGGGCGCCAGCATCTGACGCACCGAGAAGTTCACGGCCACCGACATCGTCGGGTCGACGCGCTGCCATTGCACGAGCTGCCGGCAGGCCTGTTCGAGCACCCAGGCGCCGATCGGGATGATGAGGCCCGTCTCTTCGGCGAGGGGAATGAACTCGTCGGGGCCGACCAGACCGCGCTCGGGGTGCTGCCACCGCAAGAGCGCCTCGGCACTGACCATGGCGCCCGTGAACAGGTCCACGACGGGTTGGTAGTGGATGAGGAACTCGCCGCGCTCGAGGGCCCGGTGCATCGCCGATGCGGTGGCCAGTCTTTGCCGGGCCTTGGACCGCAGTGCCTCGTCGAACAACTCGATCCGACCGCGGCCACGCTCCTTGGCCCGGTACATCGCCGCGTCGGAGTCCCGCAGCAGGCTCTCGGGTGTCGCCGCCCCGTCGGCGACGGCGACACCGAGGCTGGCCGTGATGTTGATCTCCTGGCCTCCGATCCGACACGGTCGGCTCAGTGCCTCCAAGACCCGCACCGCGATCAGTTCGGTCTCCCGGGCCGTGACGTCGTCACAGACGACCACGAATTCGTCTCCTCCGAAGCGCGCCACGGTGTCACCGGGCCGTATGGCTCCCGCGATCTGGATGGCGGCGTGGCGTAGGAGGTCGTCACCGCAGGTGTGGCCCAGAGAGTCGTTGACGACCTTGAAATGATCGATGTCGATGAACATCACGCCGACCTTCGAGTCGCGCCGCCTCGACCCGGCCAGACCATGGGCCAGGCGTTCGGTCAGCAGCGTCCGGTTGGGCAGGGAGGTGAGCGAGTCGTGCAGGACCTGGTGGGCCAACTCGTTCTCCATGAGCTTGCGCCCCGTGACATCCTCGAGCTGCACGAAGTAGTACTGGCCCTCTCCCCCCTCGCTGCGCACCAAGGTGACGTGCGACGACGCCCACACCACCGACCCGTCGGGGCGGATGAAGCGCCGTTCGTCTTTGTAGGTGTCGTGCCCGCCCGCCACTCTGCCCAGCACGGCCTCGGCCAGAGGGACATCGTCGGGATGGGTGTACTCGCCCATGTAGCGCCCGACGAGTTGTTCCGACGGCCGACCGAGCAAGGCGCAGGCCGCCGTGTTCACCCTCATGGGGATCCCCTTGGTGTCGGCGATGATGGTGCCGATGGCAGACTGCTCGAATCCGATCTCGAAACGGGTCTCGGCCGCTCTGCGTACCTGCTCGGCCTCGGCCCATTCGGTCTCGTCCATCAAGGTGCCGACCACCTTGACCAAACTGCCGTCCTCGGCCCATTCCGGTACCCCTCGGGAGCGGACCCAGCGCTCCCCGGCGCCGGCGAGGACGATGCGACAGACGAAGTCGAACGCCTCTCCCCGTTCGGTGGCATCGGCCCACACGTTGGCCACGCCACGAGCGTCGTCGGGATGCACCAGCGAGAAGAACAGTCCGGGCGTGGTGTCGCCGGCGGGATCGAGCCCCAGGAGCCGGTAGTACTCCTCCGACCACGTGAGCGCGCCGGTTCGCACATCGAACTCGTAGCTCCCCATGTGCGCGGTCCGCTGGGCCTCGGCGAGGCGAGAACGGCTGGCCTCCAGCGCCACCTGCTCCTCGCGGCGCTCGGTGATGTCGTGGGCGATCACGGAGTGACCCACCACCGTGCCCGCCTCGTCGGTGGTCGTCGACGCCGTGATGAGCACCTCGACCACGCTGCCGTCCTTCCGGCGACGCATGGTTTCGAGGTGCTCGGGGGGGCCGCCGGCGGAGAGCCGGGCCAGGCGCTCGGTCTGCTCAGCCAACTTGTCGTCGGGCGTCAACACCGAGACGGGTCCGCCGATCATCTCCCGGGCGCTGTACCCGAAGAGTCGTTCGGCTGCGGAGTTCCAGCTCGTGACCGTCCCGTCGATGGTCGAACCGAAGATGGCGTCACCCGATCCTTCGACGATGGCGGAGAGCTCCCTGCGGGTGTCCTCGGCGGTCCTGCGCTCGGTGAGGTCGACCGACACGCCGATGACCGCCGTCAACCGTCCGCCGTCGTCGAAGACCGGCGTGTTGCTCACGTACACGGGGAACCTGCTCCCATCGCGGTGTCTCACCCAGTAGTCACCCGACCAGAACCGGCCGCGGCGCATGGCCTGCAGGATCGCCCGGGCTTGATCTTCGGTCTCCTCCGAGGAGAAGAGGTCGTGGGAGCGCTGCCCGATGGCGTCGGCACCGGCCCAGCCGTAGAGCTGCTCGGCGGCGCGGTTCCAGTAGATGACCACCCCGGCGGCGTCGGTGGCGATGATGGCCTGGTCCACCGCGGCGAGGATGTCAGCCTGGAACCGCAAGGCCCGTTCCGCCGCCTTGGTGTCGGCGATGTCCGCCACGACCATGCCGATGCCGACGGTGTCGTCGTCGAGCGACACGGGGTAGAGGCTCGTCGACCAGTACCGGGCGGGAACGACCCCGGCCGCGTCGGGGCCGTGGACCTCGACCTCGAGGAGGGCTTCACCGGACCGGAGCACGTGGTGGTAGAGGGGCTCGAGCTGCGTCCAGAGCTCGGGGACGACCTCGGCCACGGTCCGGGCCAGCTGGTGGGCCACGGCGGCTCCCGTCATCGCCGCCAACCGGTCGTTGAGATCGAGGAATCGGAAGTCGCGGTCGACGAATCCGAGCCCGACCGGTGCTTGGGCCCGCAGCGTCTCGAGCAGCGTCAGCAAGTCGGCCGGCGTGCGGCCCCGGAGTCGAACATCGCCCTCGAGCCCCGACGGGCTTTCGATGGTCGTGTCTGGCCGGTGGACGGCGCGGGTGTTGGACATGACGCCCCCCTCGGTTGGCCGAAAAGTTGGCGCCGAGTCGGTACGGCGCGAACGTCGCCAGGATCGTCCGGCCAACTGAGCGTCCCTCAGGGGTCCTCTCCTGCTATCGGCAGGAAGCGACCTCGGCTGGAGCCGCGCTGCACACGCCCCAGGCGAGGGGCATGCCAACAGCCGCCCAACCCCTCGCCGAGGAGGTCACATCGCTCGAGGGGTCCCGCCCGTGGTGGGCTCGGTGGGCGGGAGCCCCGGGGGTCATCGGAGCGGACCGGCCACCCCGCCGGTGCCCTGGGCCAGGCTCAAGGCCGGACCGATCGACGCCGAAACAGACCCAGAGGTGCTGAGAGACGCGCCCGTCGACGAGTTGTCAGCCAACGTGAGGGGCGGAAGACGTGTTGTCGTGGCAGCGGCACCTACTACGCGAGAAGCAGGGCGGCTGTGACGGCGGGGAGGCGCGGCTGACCTCCATGGGTGTCAGGCGGGGGTGGGCCGCCGGCGCGGGGCCGGGTCGATCGTGATGGACGCCGGTCTCGTGGGTGGCATCGGGGCGGAGGTGCTCGACCCCGCGATCGACGCCGCCGTGGTCGCCGTGTTCGTGGGCGCGGCTGTCGCCTACGGCCTGTGGTCGAGCCGCAGCCTCAACCGGGGACCCCGACGCTCGGCCGGGCTGTACCTCGGGGCCGGGGTCGTGTGCCTCATGGCCGGGGACCTCGTCCACGCCCTGCACGGGGGTGGGCCGCCGACGCAGAACGGCGTTCCCATGATCATGAACACCGCCGGCGATCTCCTCGCCATCGTCGGGCTCGTCTCGCTCATCCATCAACGGCTTCCCGAACGGTCGTCGGACTCGTTGGCCGAGGCACTGCTCTCCACCATGGGGCTCGGGTTCGTCATCCTGGCGCTCGTCGTCGTCCCCTCTCACGGGTGGCACCCCGGGCACCAGGTGCCGGCGATCCTGGCGCCGTTGCTCGACCTCGTCCTTCTCTGGCTCGTCTGCAGCCTGGTCTCGCTGACCGAGCGCCATCCCGCCAGCTACCGCTTCCTCATCGGGGGGATGTGCTGCCTCCTCGCCGCCAACGGCATCTACGCGGCACAGGCGCTCTCGGGTGCCGCCCCGTCGTCGAGGCTCGGCGGGGTCATGGCCCTGGTCGGGGCGTGTTTGTGGGCGGCGGCGTTCATGCACCGTTCCCACCGGGCGACGTTCGACCCGGTGCCCCTGCGCTCGGTGCGCCCGCACGGGTTGCGGGTGGCGGTGCTCGTGGCGGTGGGGCTGGTGGTGCCCGCCGTGCTCAGTGTCCAGTCCATCCTGGGCATCTCCGAGCACCAGACGGCACTGGTCATCGGCTCGACCCTGTTGCCGTCGCTGTTGGTCCTGTACCTCTTGCACCAGGTCTTCACCCACGCCGCGGCCGAATACCGGGCCCAGCACGATTCGTTGACCGGTGTGTGCAACCGCCTGCTCTTCGAGGACCGGCTGCAGCACGCCCTGGTGCAGGCCGACAAGACCAACAGTGCGGTCTCGGTCATGTTCTTGGACCTCGACCGGTTCAAGGACATCAACGACAGTCTGGGCCACGCCGTGGGCAACGAGCTCCTCAAAGCCGTCGTCAAGCGGCTCCAGGGCTGTCTTCGGGAGCACGACACCCTGGCCCGGTTCGGCGGGGACGAGTTCACCTTCCTCATCCCCGACAGCGGGAGGAAGGACGGACAGGTCGTCGACTTCGCCGAGCGGCTCCTCGATCGATTCGAAGATCCCTTCAGCGTCGGCGGGCGACAGCTGACGGTCAAGGCCAGCATCGGTGTGGCGGTGTCCCCGTGGGACGGTGCCGACGCCGACACCCTTCTCAAGCACGCCGACACCGCCATGTACCAAGCCAAGGCGGCGGGGCGAAACACGTATCAGGTCTTCGATTCCGGTATGAGCGCGCGGGCGCGGTTGCGGTATGCGCTCGAGGACAGCCTCCGGGCGGCGGTCGAGTGTGGTCGGCTCGCCGTGCACTACCAGCCCAAGCTGTCCATGGCCAGCGGCGACATCGTCGGCGTGGAGGCCTTGGCGCGGTGGCGCCACCCCAGCTTGGGCTTCATCCCCCCGTGGGCGTTCATCCCGCTGGCCGAGGAGACCAGTCTCGTCGCCACCCTGGGCGAATGGGTGTTGGACGTCGCCTGTCGCCAGGCCCAGGGCTGGCAGGAGCAGGGCCTGCCCGCGATACCGGTGGCGGTGAACCTCTCCCCGCGTCAGTTCGCCCATCAGCCCGTGGTGGAGATGGTCACCCGGGTGCTCAAGAAGACCGGGCTCGATCCCTCGTTGCTCGAGCTCGAGGTGACCGAGAGCGTGCTCATGGAGCGCGTGGACGAGGTGGTCGCCAGCCTCAACGAGTTGCGGGCACTCGGAGTGCGCTGCTCGATCGACGACTTCGGGACGGGGTACAGCGCGCTCACGTATCTGGCCGAGATGCCGATCGACGCCATCAAGATCGATCGGTCCTTCATCCAGCGGATCGACGGCGAGGCCAGTGGCAACTCCATCGTGGGTGCGGTCATCGCCCTGGCCCACAGCCTCGACCTGGTGGTCGTGGCCGAGGGGGTCGAGACCGACGACCAGCTCCAGTTCCTCGACTCCCATGGGTGTGACCAGGTGCAGGGTTTCCGGTTCAGCCCCCCGCTCCCGGCGGAGGAGATCGTGGACCTCATGCGCAATCCGGCCACGGTGTTCACCGAATGGGGACGCGAGGTCGTCGCCGTTCCGCTCCCGATCTCGGGCATCTCCCCCGCCCGTCTCGAAGCACTGCTGGAGACGATCATGTTGGACCGCCAGTGGCCGTCGGAGCTCGACAGCGAAGCGATCGAGGCGGTGCTGACCGCGCTGCATGCCGACGAGTTGACCAAGATCAAGGTCCCCCGACCGGGGCGGTCCCGGTCCGCCAAGGTCGCCGTGAGCACGCTGGCGAGCCTGGGATCGGTGTCGGGCGGTGCCGTGGCGGCCGGTGTGCTCGCCGGGCCGGCCGAAGGCCTCGGGGTCACGATCCTCGACGACGCCAACGCGCTGTCCCTGTCGGCCAGCGCGCCCCTGCCGACAGAGACCGATCCCGGTGCCACCACCGTCGACCACGAGCACGCCGGTCCGGCCCCCGAGGACACGACAGGCGACCGGGCCGGCTCCGCCTAGCGGCGCGGGAGTCGGGCCCGGGACATTCCGGCAGGATGGGGTCATGAGCGCCGCCGCCGACCCTTCTGCTCGGGACAGCATCGAGCTCGAGCCCTATGCCGGCCCGTGGGCCGACGACGACCCCGACGCCAACTTCAAAGCCGACGTGGCGCTCTACGCGCCCGTCGACCCCATGGTCACGATCCGCACCCTGAGCCAGAACGTCGGGGTGCCCGTGGGGGCCCTCGTGCACTACGTCTTGGCCAAGTACGCCACCGGTGGCAGCGGAGGCCTTCTCGAGCTCGGGCCCACCATGGTCCATCGCCTGTGGGAGCCGATCGAGCGGGCCGAGGAAGAGGGCTCGACCCAGGCCCGGCTCGACGCCTACGGCCAACTGCGGCAGATGATCCAGTGGCTGCGGTTGCCGCTCGAGGACCCCTCGCTCTATCCCGAGCAGCGCTGATCGCCGGCGCCGGGGCCCCTGGAAACGACGGGGGCCGTTAGCGTAGGAAGAGCACGATGCCTGCACGGGGCGGGGAGGATCGACCATGACCGAGACCCACGATGTCGAGACCCACGATCTCGAGACCCACGACGACGAGGGCCCCCGGTGGCGGGGGATCAACCACCTGGCCCTCATCACCGACGACATGGACGCGACCGTGCGCTTCTATCACGGCGTGCTCGGGGCCCGGCTGGTGGCGACCATCGGCACACCGCAGTTCCGGCACTACTTCTTCGAGTTCGGGGCCCAGAACACCGTGGCCTTCTTCGAGTACACCGGCATCCCCGTGGACCGCTTCGCCAAGCCCGCCGGTGTGCCCGACCCCCGGGCGGTGCAGTTCGACCACCTGTCGTTCAACCTTCCCGACGAGCACGCCCTCCTCGAACTACGCGACCGCCTCAAGTCCGCGGCATGCGAGGTGACCGATGTGGTGGACCACGGGTTCATCCACTCGATCTACTTCACCGATCCCAACGGCATCGCCCTCGAGGCGTCGTGGTGGACGCTCGACGCCACGGGCCGACCCGCCGACTACGGAGACGACCGACTGTTCTCGGACCCGAACCCGGTGCCTGCGGTGCGAGAGATCCGCGACCTCGGGCAGGTCAGCTCGGTCCCCCACACCCGACTGGTCTGATCCGCCCTCAGGTGGTGGTGGAGTCGAAGTTGAGGGTGAAGGGGACCGACGGGGGTTTGAACAAGAACCCCGGCACCGCCTTGCCCCCCACCTTCACCTGCACCGTGACGAGGGAGGCGCTCATGCTCACCGAGAGCTGGCCGTTGGCGGGGTTGAACTCCTTGACCTGACCGCCGGGCAGCGTGGCGGCGAAGATGGGCGAGAAGCTCTGGGGGGAGTGCACCACCGTCCAGCACGGCGCCCATGCCGCCACCACCACGGTGTAGCTCGCGGCGCGCACCGAGACCGTGGCGCTGCCCACCCCGGTGTCGGTCAGGGTCACGACCGAGGAGTGCGCCGGACGGGCCGGGGTGCCGCCGGTGGACGAGGAGCCGCCGGTGGACGAGGAGCCTGCTGTCGTCTCTGTCGTGGTCCCGGTGTGGTGGACCAGATGGATGTCGGCCAGCAACTGGGGTTGGTAGTGCTCGACGGCCAGCGCCGCCAGCGCGATCACGAGCAGGGAGACGGTCAACCAGATGGCGGCCCGCAGGATCCAGGGTGCGGACCGGCCCACGGCGTAGACGCCCGGCACGGCGGGAAAGGAGCCGGTGACGTGCAGCGACCCGTTCCCGCCGTGGCCGTTGCCGGCGAGGTCGTCACCGGGGGGAGGAGCGGTCCGGCGCACGCCGGGGACCTCATCGGTCTGGGTGAAGGCACGGAGATGGGTCCCGTCACCGGGGTAGCGGCTCAGGTGGCCGGTCGCGGCCGGCCCCACCGTGAGATACGCGCCCGTCGCCGTCGCCGCCGCCCCGTTGGCGGCGCTGACCGGGGGACGGTGGTCGTCGGGAAAGCCGGCGAGAGAGGTCCCCCAGTGCTCGGCCAGCACGCCGACGAAGGGTTCGGGGTCGAGCTGGACGAGGTCGCTGTAGCGCTTCACCGCCATCTCGGCGGACCGGAGGTCGGGGAAGCGGGACAGGTCCCCCGCCTCGAGGGCTTCGAGCTGGGTTCCGGGGACGCCGATGCGGTCCTGGATCTCGGTCAGGCCCAGCTCCGCCGCCTCGCGCCCCTGGCGCAGGGCGGTGCCGACGTCCGCGGGCGTCGAGCCCGGTTGCTGGCGTCGTCTCTCGCGTCGCCGCATCCTCCTGTCACCGGCTGCGGTTACCACGTGTGCCCTCCCTATGGCCCCCCAAATCGTACTGCGCAGTCCCGAATCCCGACCTTCAGGTGTCATCGGCGCGTCGGACGCCATCCTGGACCGGTCCCACCCGGCCGATCCGCCGCCCCGGGGCCCCGCCCCGGGACCCCGCCCCGGGACCCCGCCCTGACCACCCAAAGCGTCATCCCGGGTGCACACCGCGCTCGCCCCAGGTTGGGCCCGGCGTGGGGGTGGCGGCCTGACGCCGATGTCAGGGCTGACATTTGCGTCAGGAAACGCTAACGTTGCCGGCCAGGGGCGGTGGGCGTGGTGACATCGAACGTCCTCGGTGATTCGCACGACACCTCGGTCCGAAGCGCCACCGGAGCCCGGTGCGAGAGGAGTGCGAATGCAGGCTGAAGAAGAGTCGACGGGCACGTCGGCCGGGATGGTGGCCGATCTGGCCTCGTCGGACGATCCGCGCGCAATCTCCCGCTCACTGCGCGAAACGGCGGTTCTGCGGATCGACGACATGTTCACGCTGCTGACCCGCCGCGAGCACGTCGAGGACGCCCTGCGGAAGTCGGCGCTGTTCTGCTGGAGCGAAGTGCCCATGGACCTCGGCAACATCCGGCCCCTCATCCCCCTCATGATCGACCCCCCCCAGCACGTGAAGTACCGCCGCATCCTCGACCCCCTCTTCGCCCCCAAGAAGATGGCGCTGCTCGAGGACGAGGTGGTCGGTCTCGTGAAGGAGCTCGTCGACGATTTCGCGGCCCGGGGCTCCTGCGACCTCCACGAGGAGTTCGCCGTCCCCCTGCCCTGCCGGGTGTTCCTCCGCATGATGGGGCTGCCCCTCGAGGACCTGGACCTCTTCCTGGCCGTGAAGGACGACATCATCCGGCCTCCGGGATTCACGATGGAGGAGCAGGCTCCGGCGCGCAAAGCGGCGGGGGAGAAGGTCTACGCCTACTTCGACGCCGAGGTGAAAAAGCGCCGGGGCGAGACGCCCAAGGACGACCTGCTGGGCGAGATCATGGCCAAGGAGGTGGACGGGATCCGGCTCACCGACGAGGAAGTGCTCGACATCTGCTTCTTGTTCATCATCGCCGGCCTCGACACCGTGACCGACTCCCTGGACTGCTTCTTCGCCTACCTGGCCCAGGAGCCCGAGCAGCGTCGCCTCCTCGTCGAGGACGAGACGGCGATCCCCTCCGCCGTCGAGGAGCTCTTGCGCTGGGAGAGCCCGGTGCCCGCCGTCCCCCGGGTGGTCACCCAGGACGTCGAGTACGAGGGATGCCCGGTCAAGGCGGGCGAGCAGGTCATGCTCCTCATCGGCTCGGCCAACACCGACGACGCCGCCCATCCCGGGGTCGACACCGTCGACCTCCGTCGCAACCCCAACCCCCATCTCGCCTTCGGGGGCGGGGTGCACCGGTGCCTGGGGTCGCACCTGGCCCGGGTGGAGCTGCGGGTGGCCCTGCGGGAGTTCCACCGCCGGATCCCCGACTACTGGCTCAAGCCCGGCACCGTGCTCGAGTACACGCCGGGCCTGCGCTCGCTCACCACCCTGCCGATCGAATTCCCGCCCGCGGGCTGAGCCCGAGCCATGCGCGTCCGGCTCGACACCGCGCAGTGCCAGGGGCACGGCCGCTGCTACACCCTGGCGCCCGCGCTGTTCGACTCCGACGACCTCGGGCACTGCGTGCTCCTGGTCGACGAGGTCCCCGCCGGGCACGAGGACGAGGCGCGCAACGGCGTGGAGAACTGTCCCGAGCACGCCCTGTCCCTCGAGGCGTAACGGCCCCGGGAACCCCGCGGTCGCTCGCCGGGTCCTGACCGAGCGCCGTCAGGCGCCGCGCATGGTGTTGGTCTTGTCCGAGGAACCGACCACGACGCGAGTCCCCACGCCGTCGTGGGCGAGGAGGTGGGCGGTGAGGGCGTCGTCGGCGAAGGCCACGGTGCGCCGTCCATCCAGATCGACGAGGCCGATGGCGGATTGCGGGCCGCGCTCGCGGTCGAAGGGGGCGGTGTAGGCCACGACGGTCCCGGTGCTCGGCTCCTGCACCGACGCTTCCACCACCAGCGGGTCGGCCAGGCCGTCGATGTACTCCTGGAGCTTCTCGGGCGGCTCGGGCGCTTCGGCGGGTGGCCGTCGCGAGTAGACCCCGACCGAGTGCTTGGTCAGGTAGTACCCGTTCCCGTGGACGAGGGCGTGCTCGCCGCCACCGTCTCGCAGCCAGTGCATGGTGTTGGCGATGGAGTGCGTCACGTAGTTGCTGCCCGGGCCGCCGTGATAGGGCAGGCCGCCGGTCAGGGTGAGGGGGCGGGGATCGTCGGGGGCGATGGCGAAGCTGTCTCGGGCCACCTCCACCGAGCTCGGGAAGCAGGCGTAGAGGTCGAGGCCCTCCACGTCGTCCATGGCGATGCCCGCCGAGTCGAGCGCCCGTCGGGCGCACTCGGCCAGGGCCGGGGAGCGGTGCAGCACGGGTCGTTCCGACAGGTACCAGAGATCATGGGCGTCGGCCCATCCCGAGAGATAGGCGACCTCGTCGGCGCCCAGTCCCCATCCCTGTGCCGTCGCGGCGTCGGTGACGACGATGGCCGCGCCCATGTCCACGTCCATCACGGCGTTCACGTACTTGGGATACGGCGAGTAGATCATGCGGTTGTCGGGGGTGACCGTCATGATCTCCTGCGCGTCGCGGGGCGTGGCGAACCAGGACACCGGGTTGGCCACGGCCACGGCGTTGAACCGCGCCATGAGGTCGCCGATGGCGGCGCGGTGGGTGGCGGGGTCGTGGCCCGCACCGTGGGCGACGGCGGACTCCACCAGCGCGTACATGGCGGTGGCCTGGGCCAGTCCGTGGGTGCGTTCCACCGGGTGCAGCCCCACGTCGGGCTCGAGCGGGGGCCATGTGTCGGGCCAGCCCTCGGATGTCGGCCAGTCGAGCTCCACCTGTTGCTTCCGGGCGCGCCGGCGCGTGGCCAGGGCCTCGGCGCCGGCGATGAGGACGCGGGGCCGGTCCCCCGCCGCGACCAGCTCGGCGGCCCGGTTGACGAGCCACTGGGGGATCGACCCCCCCATGCCCGAACAGCGCGCCTCGGCGCGGGTCGCACCCAGGCGGCGGGCGAGCTCGGGCGCGGGGTCGCCGTGGCGCAGCGACAACGAGTGGACCATGAAGAGATGGGTCAGGTCCGTGAGCACGGTGCCGGCCGATGACCCGGCACCGGTGCTGGTGCCGATGTCGGCCACGGCGCGCCGGGCCGCGTCCTCCATGAGGGCGAAGGGGTCGGGGGCAGCGGCGGGGTCCTCTTCGCGGCTCGTGACCTGGCCGGCACCGACCACCACGGGGACGCGCGTCCAATCCATCGTCAGCGGTCCGGGGGTTGCCGGGGTCGGGTCAGTTTTGTTTTTCGGCGAAGCGGCCGAGGTCCGCCGCCAGGATCTTCTTGCGCTCGCCGGTGTGGCGCCGGGGCCGGATCGAGGTGTCGACGTCGGCCGACTCCGCCCGCAGGGCCGCCACCGTGCACGACTCCCGGGTGCGGGTGGCGAAGGGGTCGTAGCGGAAGAGCCGCATGGCGTTCTCGTGGGTGATCTTGTTGACGTCGGTGTCGGGCACGCCGGCCAGGTACTTCATGGCGATCTCGGGGGCGTTGGGCCAGGTGGAGTCCGAATGGGGGTAGTCGCACTCCCAACACACGTTGTCGAGCTCGAGGAAACGGCGGTTCTCCACCCCGAAGGCGTCGTCGATGAAGCAGGTGACGATGCGCTCCTTGAAGACCTGGCTGGGCAGCATGTCGCCGAAGTCCTGGCCGGTCCACTTGTGGTGGTGCTGGTAGACGTAGTCGACGCGTTCCAAGAAGTAGGGGATCCAGCCAATGCCACCCTCGGACAGGGCGATGCGGAGGTTGGGGTACTTGCGCAGCACCGGCGAGAAGAGCAGGTCCGCGGCGCACTGGATGATGTTCACCGGCTGCAGGGCGATGAGCACGTCGAAGGGGGCGTCGGGCGCGGTGATGGCGAGCTGGGACGAGGAGCCGATGTGCAGGCACACGACGGTGCCCTCCTCCTCACAGGCGCGCCAGAAGGGGTCCCAGTGATCGGAGTGGAAGCTGGGCCAGCCCAGCTTGGAGGGATTCTCCGAGAAGGTGACGGCATGGGCCCCCTTGGCCGCCACGCGCCGTACTTCGGATGCCATGAGCTCGGGGTCCCAGATGGGCGGGATGGAGAGGGGGATGAAGCGGCCCGGGTAGGCGCCGCACCAGCTCTCGATGTGCCAGTCGTTGTAGGCCCGCAGCATGTCGATGGCGAGCTCTTTGTCCTCGGTCCGGGCGAAGAGCTGCCCGCAGAACTGGACGAAGGAGGGGAAGCACATCGACCCGAGCACGCCGTTGGCGTTCATGTCCCGGACCCGTTCGTGGATGTCGTAACAGCCGGGGCGCATCTCCTCGAAGGAGGTGGGCTCGATGCCGTACTCCTCGGGGGGCCGGCCCACCACGGCGTTGAGCCCCACGTTGGGGATGAGGTTGCCCTCGAAGGACCACACGTCGGTGCCGTCCGCGTTGTGGATGATGCGGGGGGCGCGGTCCTTCCATTTGGCCGGCACCCGGCCATCGAACATGTCGGGGGGCTCGACAACGTGGTCGTCGACGCTCACAAGGATGAGATCTTCGGCTTGCATCGCGCTCCTCCCCCTTGGTGCTCGGCGGCCTGGCGATCATATACCTGACGTCCGTGTCAGGCACAGGTCGGGCCGCGGTCCTACACTCCCCCCGATGCACGCCGACGCGCCCCGGGGACTGGCCACCGTCGCCCGGGTCGACCCCGACCGGACCGCGCTCGTGTTCGGCGAGAGGCGGATGACCTTCGGCGAGCTCGACCGGGCCGCCAACGCCGTGGCCCACGCGTGCGCGCCCTACGTCGCGCATCCCGGAGACCGGGTGGCCGTGATGACGGGCAACTCCACCGACGCCTTCGCGGTGTGGCACGGCGTCACGCGCCTCGGCGCCCTCGTGGTGCCGATCTCCACCCGGCTCACCGAGCGGGAGGTCGCCTACATCGTCGAGGACTGCGGCGCCTCGCTCCTCGTCCACGACGGGTCGCCGGTGGCCGTCGCCGCCGCGGCCTCCGCCGGGGTCCCCGAGATCTCGGTCAACGAGCCGGCCCTGGCGAAGGCCATCGCCGCGGGCCGGGCCGACCCCCCCACCGGGGAGTTCCTCGGCACCCCGGTGGTGGCCATGACCTACACGTCGGGCACCACGGGGCGGCCCAAGGGCATCGCCCGGCCCGCCCCCGCCCCGGCGCGTGACACGCCGCCGAACCCCTTCGCCTCGTTCTGGGGCTTCGGTCCCGACGACGTCCATCTCATGTGCGGCCCGATGTACCACACGGCCCCCAGCGCCTATGCCCTCATGAGCCTGGGCGAGGGGGGCTCGGTCGTGATCATGGTCCGGTGGAACTCCGAGGAGTGCCTGGCCCTCATCGAGAAGGAGCGGGTCACCACCGCCCAGATGGTCCCGGCCAACTTCATCCGCATCCTCGAGGCCGACTGGAAGTCCTACGACCGGTCCAGTGTCAGGAAGGTCCTGCACGCCGCGGCGCCGTGCCCGGTGCCGGTCAAGCGCCGGATCATCGAGGTCTTCCCCCCCGACACGGTGTGGGAGTACTACGGGGCCAGCGAGGGGATGGCGTCGGTCATCTCGCCGGCGGAATGGCTCACCAAGCCGGGCAGCGTGGGCCGGCCCTTCCCGGGCCTGTCGGTGCGGATCGTGGACGACGAGGGCAACGACCTCCCCACCGGCGAGGTGGGGATGATCTACGTGTCGTCGTTCCCCGCCCAGCGGTTCCGGTATCACAACGCGCCGGACAAGACCGAGTCGGCCTGGCACGGTGACTACTTCACCGTCGGCGACATGGGGCGGCTCGACGAGGACGGCTACCTCTTCCTCGCCGACCGGCGGACCGACCTGATCATCAGCGGGGGCGTGAACATCTATCCGGCCGAGGTCGAGGCGGCCCTCATCGAGGACGAGGACGTGGTGGACGCGGCGGTGATCGGCCTGCCCGACGAGCGCATGGGCCAGAAGGTGCACGCCGTGGTGGAACTGCGCCCGGGGGCGCGGCGCGACGGCGACGCCCTCACCGCCCGGTTGGCGGGCCGGCTGGCCGACTTCAAGTTGCCCCGGACGCTCGAGTTCGTCGACGAGCTGCCCCGCGAGCCCAACGGCAAGGTGCTCAAGACCAGACTGCGCGAAGAGCGGATGCAACCGGCTACGGCCGGCGGAGGGGAGACGACATGACCGATGTCCACGACGTGAAGGGTGAGCCCCGGCTGCTCATCGACGGCAAGCTCGTCGAGGCGAGCTCGGGGGGGAGCTTCGCCAACATCGACCCCACCACCGAGGCCGTGCTGGGCGAGACCGCCGACGGCACCGCGGCCGACATGTCGAGCGCCATCGGCGCGGCCCGCCGGGCCTTCGACGAGACGGTCTGGTCCACCGACCACGAGCTGCGCCGGCGCTGTCTCGAACAGCTCCACACCGCCACCGCGGCGCACATCGAGGAGCTGCGGGCCGTGACGGTGGCCGAGGTGGGCAGCCCCATCGGGCTCACCTACATGAACCAGGTGGACCTGCCCATCGAGGACCTCGGGTACTGGGTCGACCAGCCCGTGCGCTACGAGTTCGAGCACTGGCTCCCCGAGCGCGACGTCTTCGGTCAGCCCCAGCGCCGGTTGGTGCGGCGCGAGGCGGTGGGGGTGGTGGGGGCCATCACGCCGTGGAACTTCCCGCTCAACCTGAACCTGGCCAAGTTGGGGCCCGCCCTCGCCGCGGGCAACACGGTGGTGTTGAAGCCCGCCCCCGACACGCCGTGGTCGGCCACGGTGCTGGGGCGGCTCATCGCCGAGGAGACCGACATCCCCGCCGGGGTGGTCAACGTGGTGGCGTCGTCGGACCATCTCGTGGGCGAGGTCCTCACCACCGACCCCCGGGTGGACATGATCACCTTCACGGGGTCGACGGCCACGGGCCGGCGCATCATGGCCAAGGGCGCGGAGACCGTGAAGAAGGTGTTCCTCGAGCTCGGGGGCAAGTCCGCCAACATCGTCCTCGACGACGCGCCCGACCCCGGGGGTGCGATCGCCGTGAGCGCCATCGGCGTGTGCACCCACGCCGGCCAGGGCTGTGCCATCACCACCCGGCTGCTCGTGCCCCGGTCGCGCTACGAGGAGTTCGTCGGGCTGGCCGACGCCATGATGGCGAGCGTCACCTACGGCGACCCCTGGGATTCGGCCAACCTCCAGGGGCCGCTCATCAGCGCCAAGCAACGCGACCGGGTCATGGGGTACATCGAGAAGGGCAAGGCCGAGGGGGCCCGGTTGGTGCGCGGCGGTTCGCGGCCGCCCCAGTTCGACAAGGGGTTCTTCGTCGAGCCCACCCTGTTCGCCGACGTCGACCCCAAGGCCACCATCGCCCAGGAGGAGATCTTCGGGCCCGTGCTGGCGGTCATCGCCTTCGAGGACGACGACGACGCCGTGCGCATCGCCAACGACTCGATCTACGGGTTGTCGGGCGCGGTGACGAGCGCCTCGGAGGAACGGGCCATGAACGTGGCCCGGCGGGTGCGGACCGGGACGCTCATGGTCAACGGGGGCTTCTGGAACGCGCCCGACGTCCCCTTCGGCGGCTACCGCCAGAGCGGGGTGGGGCGCGAGAACGGGGTGGAGGGGTTCGAGGAGTACCTCGAGACCAAGGCCATCGCCCTCCCCGCCACTTGAGGCACGCGAACTACAAGTTTGTGATTCAGGGCCCCGAGCCGGCCGGTCCTCTCGTAACGCTCCTGGTCAGAGAGGTGTTTCTCTCGACCCCTTGGCATGGGAGTTTTTGCTCACTACAAACTAGAGAGCAATGGGACGAGCGGTGGACGAAGAGGCGCTGTCGGAGTACGGCGACCAGATGTTCGGGCGGCGCATCCGTTTGCGCGTCCTGCTGTGGGCCGAAGCCCGCCCCGACGCGTTCAACCAGTCGGAGGCGGCCGTGGGTGTCTCCTACAGCTCGTCGGGTGAGGTCGCCAAGGAGCTCGAGCGGCTGGTCCGGTTGGGCATGCTCAGGAAGTTCGGCCGGCCGGCGCGGGTCGGCCCCCAGAACTACCTGCGGGTCGACCATCCCGGATGGGCCATCGCCGTGGCCGCCCGGGCCGCGGTCGAGAAGGGCCTGCCCGATGTGGAGAAGACGGAGCCCGGCCCGGTCCGGGTGGGGAGCCGGGG
>Ga0187890_10000624_pt1 | contig 25379 bp, 15 predicted proteins | sample June2016WEW_21_1_FD_133005 | JGI IMG/M metagenome (GOLD analysis project Ga0187890, IMG submission 133005) | Peatland microbial communities from SPRUCE experiment site at the Marcell Experimental Forest, Minnesota, USA - June2016WEW_21_10 | ecosystem: Environmental > Terrestrial > Soil >... | reverse complement strand
TTTTTCTCCTTGGCTCTTGCTGCTGCTGGTGGCGGGCGTGATACCGGCATTCGTCGGCGAAAGCCACTTTGCTTTTTTGGGATATGCCAAGAACTTCCGCCAGACCCCCATCCGCCGGCAACTCGACTACCTGCGCGTAGCAGGTGGCAGCAAGGAAGCGGCGAAAGAACTCAAGCTCTTCGGGCTGGGGAACTTTTTCACGGATCGCTTCACCAGGCTTTCCGATCAGATTTATGAGGAAGATGTTTCCTTGGCGCGACGCCGGCTGGCGGCGGGGTCGTTACTATCGTCGATCGGTACTGCCGGATACTACTCGGCCTACGTGTTGGTTATCTGGCGGACAGTGATAGGAGCGCTCAGTATTGGACAGTTGGCTTTTCTCACCGGCGCTATTCAGCAGGCGAGCGGCAACATCCAGCTAATTTTCTCGACCGTCGCTGGCATAGCCGACCAGGCTTTATTCCTCACCGATCTGGTCGCGTTCTTCGAAATGAAACCAACCATCCAATCCAAGCCCAACGCTTTGCCCGCCCCTCACCCCATCCAGACCGGCTTCGAATTTCGCAATGTCTCTTTCCGCTATCCCGGAAGTTCCCGCGTGATTCTCGAGGGGCTGAATTTTCGTCTTTTTCCTGACGAGCGGGTCGCCCTGGTGGGCGAAAACGGACAAGGAAAAACCACCATCGTCAAACTACTGACGCGCTTGTATGATCCCACCGAGGGGCAAGTGCTGCTCGACGGCATCGATCTGCGGGAATATGACCTGGAAGATCTTTACCGCAACATCGGCATCATTTTTCAGGATTTCATGCGCTATGAGATGACGGCGCGGGAGAACATCGCTGTCGGTCGTATCGAAGCGATTGATAATCTCCCGCTTCTCCAGGAGGCTGCCGAGAAGAGCATGGCGGACGAGGTGATCGCCCGGCTTTCCGGCCGGTACGATCAAATGCTCGGGCGCCGCTTCGACGGGGGAGTCGACCTTTCCGGTGGAGAGTGGCAGAAGGTGGCGCTGGCTCGGGCCTACCTGCGTAACGCTCAGGTGCTGGTCCTCGACGAGCCAACCGCTGCGCTGGACGCGCGCAGCGAATTCCAGGTTTTCCAGAGATTCGCAGAGTTAACCGCCGGCAAGATGGCTCTTTTCATTTCGCATCGGTTCTCCACCGTACGCATGGCCGATCGGATCTTGGTGATTGATGGCGGCCGCGTCGTTGAAGATGGAGATCACGAGCAACTCACCCATCTGGGTGGCCGTTATGCGGAGATGTTTGAAATGCAAGCTGGCAGTTATCGTTAGAGGTAAACCAAGAGGTTAACGCAGACATGGTTCGCAACACTCACGCCGAGAGCGTCATGGCAGAAGAAGAACGCCAGCCGGAGCCGGCCGGTGACGTCTCTGATCCGGTGAGCCCGCGCGACGCAGCCTTGCGCCTGGCGTCCGCTCTGGGTTGGTTGCCGGGCACCGCTTCTTCTCGGACGTTTTCGCAGCGTTGTCATCAATTGCAACTCGGATTCAAGCCGGTATTTGCAGCCATCGGGGCATCGTCGGGGCGTGAGTCCCTGCCCGAGCAGTTGCGCTTGATTCGCGACAACCTCCAACTGATCTGCTCAGAGCTCCGCAACGTTCCCATCGAGTTGGCCCCCCGCAAGCGTTTGGTGCATGTACGAGCGAAGACCAGCGAAGTAGTACCCAGAGTACTGCCCTTTGCGGAGGCCTTTCTGGATGTCACGGCCAACCACTTCAACGAAGTCGAGTTCGCCGCCTTTTGTCAGGCCTTTCAGGAGATTGCCGTTCTTGATCTTGGCGAAGTGTTGGCGCTGGTCCCGGCCCTGAAACTCGTTCTTCTGGAACGCATCGCTGCGCTGAGCCGCTCGGCATTCGCCGCGCCGGAGAAATCTCAGGGTTTGGAGGCCTGCATCCACAGCCTGCGGGATGTAACGCATACGTCCTGGAACGAGGTGCTGGAGCCTCTGGTGCAGTTCGATCGCATCCTTCGTAGCGATCCTGCTGGCGCTTACGCGGTCATGGATTTTGAAAGTCGGGCTTTGTATCGGGAGAAACTGTCTAAGATCGCCAAACGTTCCGATATGTCGGAGACGGAGGTGGCGCGCGAGGCTCTCGCATTGGCGCAACAGGCGCATGCCCGCGCCTACCACAATCCCCGAGTCCGGCTGCGGGAATCACACGTGGGTTATTACCTGTTCGGGGCGGGGGCGACACTGTTGCATCGGCAAGTTGGTTTCAAGCCCAATATTAGCCAACGCTTGCGAGCCTTGCTCCGCCAGCATCCGGACGAATTCTTTCTTCCCGGAATCGCCATCCTTACATTCGCCATCATCACCGGTATCTTGTTGGCGCTGACCCCCAGCACGAATTGGCCGGGACTGTCCGTGCTTTCCATGTTGATTTTGCTGCTGCCCAGCTCACAGGCCGCGATTCAGGTAATGAACTATTTGGTCAGCGCTCTTCTGCCCGCGGAGATTCTTCCCAAGCTGGATTTTTCCGAAGGCATTCCAGCAGATTGCGCGACCCTCGTCGCGGTTCCTACTCTCTTGCTCAACGAAAAGCAGGTGCGTTGCCTGGTGGAGGATCTCGAAGTACGTTTTCTGGGCAACCATGATCCGAACATCCATTTCGCGCTCTTGTCCGATCTTCCCGATTCCGACCAGTCCGCCAGCGAAGATAGCCACTTGATCGATCTGGCTGCGTCCCTGATCCGCCGCTTGAATGAGCAATATGGCGGCCAAGAGATGGGCTCGTTCTTCTTTTTCCATCGTCACCGCGTTTACAACCCCCGCGAAAAAGGATGGATGGGTTGGGAACGCAAACGCGGCAAATTGCTGGATTTGAACCGGCTCCTGCGCGGTCAATATGACAGCTTTCCAGTCAAAGAGGGAAATCTTTCGCTGCTTCCCGAGATTCGTTTTGTAATCACGCTGGATTCCGACACGGAGCTTCCGCGAGGATCCGCTCATCGCATGATCGGGACTCTGGCGCACCCTCTGCATCAGGCCATTATCGACCCGCAGAAAAACATTGTCGTCGCCGGATACGGCATCCTGCAGCCTCGAGTCGGGGTGAGCGTGCAGAGTACGGGCCGCTCGCGGCTGGCGGCCATTTACGCGGGCGAGACCGGCTTTGACATTTACACCCGAGCGGTCTCCGACGCTTACCAGGATTTGTACGGAGAAGGCAGTTTCACAGGAAAGGGAATCTACGAAGTCGACACTGTCCAGCAGGTACTGAATCGCCGCTTTCCACGAAACGCGTTGCTGAGTCACGATCTGATTGAAGGCGCCTATGCGCGCGCCGGACTGGCCAGCGACATCGAGGTAATTGAGGACTATCCCTCCCACTACAGCGCCTACAATCGCCGGAAACATCGTTGGATGCGCGGGGACTGGCAGCTCCTGGAATGGTTAACCGAGCATGTGCCCCAGGAATCCGGCGCGCAGGTACCCAATCCCATCTCGTTGGTTTCCCGTTGGAAGATCCTCGATAATCTGCGCCGCAGTCTGGTCGAACCAGCCACTCTTCTGTTGCTGCTGTTTGGCTGGCTTCTGCCGGGCGCGAACCACCTGTATTGGACCATCGCCACGGTCTGCATTCTGTTCATTCCTTCGTGGTTCGAGCTTGCCTTCGGGATCGTACGTGCCGGTGTGGAGCGCAACGCGCAGATGGCGGGCGAGACTCTGCGCGGATTCTATGCGACGAATGTCAGCGTGTTTCTGGCCCTCGTGTTCCTTGCCCATCAAACGCTGCTCTCGCTGGATGCGGTAGTACGAACGCTGATTCGTCGCACGTTGACCCACGAGCGTCTTCTGGAATGGGAAACGGCCGCCGAAACCGAGATGGGTCCGGGGCGTACGCCCGTCGATCGGTATCTGGATTGGACGCCAGCTCTGGCCCTGGCGATCGGGCTTTTGCTTTGGCTGCTGCAGCCTAGGGCTCTGGTCACAGCGCTGCCTTTTTTATGCTTGTGGTCCGGCAGCAAACTCGTAGCGCTTTGGCTCAACGAGTCTCCGATCCTGCGGGCTGGAGACCTTCCGCGCCGGGATGCGCTCTTCCTTCGTCGTTGCGCTCTTCATACCTGGCGTTACTTCGCCGAATTTTGTACGGAAGAACACCATTGGCTGATTCCCGACAACGTACAGGAGGATCCGGCCGCGATCGCAGCCCGCTTCTCACCTACGAATCTTGGATTTCTTCTGAACTCTCGGCAGGTCGCAGTCGAACTCGGCTACCTCACCGTTCCAGAAATGGCGGCGTTGACTCGCCTGACGCTCTCGACCGTGTCCCGTCTTCCCAAGCACCACGGCCATCTGCTGAACTGGTATGACACGCGCACCTTGGTGCCGCTGCATCCCTGCTTTGTTTCTTCCGTTGACAGCGGCAATTTGGTGGCTTCACTCTGGACTCTGCAGCAGGGGTGCCTCGATCGGTTGAACCAGCCACTCTTCCAACCGTCGATCGCCGAAGGCTTCCTGGATCACCTGCGAATTCTCGCCGAGTGCCGATTACTGCCTCGAAAGACGATTGCCCATTACGAGAAGAGTTTTCAAGGGGAGGACTGGCTTCTCTCGCTGCTTGCGTTCCCGGAAGAGTTTCTCGACCAAGGAAACCTCCCCGCCAAGTCCAGGCATGTTTCGGACGTCGCTTGGTTTCGGCAACAAGGACACTCGCGGTTGCATAACGTTCGCGAGATGGTGCGATCATACGCGCCCTGGTGGTTAGAAGAGTTCGCGCCGCTGCGAGAAGATCCCACGGTGCGCTCGAAATATCTGAGCTACGTACCCCTGCGGCAGCTTCCCAACTTGACGAATGAACTGCGCGCTCATATCGAGGTCGCAATGCAGTCCGCGTCCGAGCAGAAGCGCGCTCTTTACCAGCGTCTTATGCCGTTGCTCACGCAGGCTCGTGCAAATAGCATTAGCCTGATCGAGGATCTGGGGCAGGCAGGGGCGCTGGCCGGCAGCCTGGCCAACGAAACCGATTTTCACTTCCTGCTCGATGGCCGGCGCAAGCTGATGTCCGTGGGTTTCGACGCCGAAGCGCAACAGTTGCAGGCGGCGTGTTACGACCTGCTGGCCACTGAATCACGCATTGCTGTCTTCGTTGCCATTGCCAAGGAGGACATCCCACAGGATTGCTGGTTCCGGCTGGGCCGGGCGCAAACTCTCGATTGCGGGCGTCCCGTCCTGCTTTCATGGACCGGAACCATGTTTGAGTATCTGATGCCGGGAATCTGGATGCGTTCCTACTCGAACACCCTGCTCGATCGCACGCGCTTGGCCGTGGTGCGTTCTCAGCAGGCTTATGCGTTGAGCAGAGGGGTCCCTTGGGGAATCTCCGAATCGGCGTATTCCAAACTCGACGAGGCCGGCAACTATCAGTATCAGGCTTTCGGACTGCCCAGACTTTCGATGATGCGGCGGGACTCGAATCCCCTCGTTATTTCCCCTTACTCCACATTTCTGTCGCTCGATGTGGATCGCCCCGCCGCGCTACGCAATCTGCGCCGCATGGAGGCTCTTGGCTGGTTCGGGTCCTACGGATTTTATGAAGCTGCCGATTACACCATCTCCGGCAGCCGATTTCGCCCGTCGCGCTGCCAGTTGGTGCGCTGTTGGATGGTTCACCACCAGGGAATGAGCCTCCTCTCCATGGCCAACGTTCTCTGCGACAATGCGGTGCAGCGCTGGTTCCACAGCGATCGGCGGGTGCAAGCTACCGAACTTATTTTGCACGAAAAGCCAGCAGCCAGCGTTCGCCGCGTGCAGTTTCCGTATGGAAGGGCTGCCGCATAGCTCCAATTAGGTTCTTCGACCTTGTGTCATCGCCGCATCCGGATTTCTTCATGACGAAATTCCTCAAATGCCAACGATTCTTTTTCGCAGTCGCAGTCTTGCTCGGGCTGCTATACCCGGCAGCTCTTTCCGCTCAGACTCAATCTTTGCCGGATGTAATCGTGGCTGATGCTTCTGCACCGTCCCATCCTTTCCCGCACTTTTGGGAAGAAATGTTTGGCTCGGGCCGGGCCATCCTCAGCTTGCGCGAGAGCTATCGTGAGGATTTGCGCGCGGTGAAGCAAATCACGGATTTCGATTACGTGCGCTTCCACGCAATCTTCCACGACGAAGTCGGCGTATACGACGAGGATTCGCAAGGCCGCCCAATCTATAACTTCTCCTACGTTGACCAGATTTACGATGGTCTGCTGGCGAACGGTGTGAAGCCGTTCGTCGAGCTCAGCTTCATGCCGAACAAACTCGCCGCGGCACCAGTGTTCCAGGCTTTCTGGTACAAGCCGGATGTCTCTCCTCCCAAGGACTGGGGGCGCTGGGACGACCTGATTACCGCCTTTGTCCGGCATCTGATCGACCGCTATGGCATCGACGAAGTTGCCGCCTGGTACTTTGAGGTTTGGAACGAGCCCAACCTCGATTTCTGGGCCGGCCAGCCTCGGCAAGCCACCTACTGGGAACTGTACGACCACACTGCGCTCGCCGTTAAGAAAGTGGATCACCGTCTCCGGATAGGCGGTCCCGCTACTGCCCAGGCTGCATGGGTGGGCGCTTTTATTCAGCACTGCGTTCAGCAGAAAATACCGATCGACTTCGTTTCCACCCATGTCTACGGAAACGACCGGGCTCAAGATGTCTTTGGGACGAATGAGGTCATTCCCCGTGACCGCATGGTCTGCCGTGCTGTCGGCAAAGTTCATGAGCAGATCCACAATTCAAGCGCTCCCGGACTTCCCTTGATCTGGAGCGAGTTCAACGCGAGTTACAAGAGCGAACCCGAGGTCACCGATTCGGTTTACATGGGCCCCTGGCTCGCCGATACGGTTCGCCAGTGCGATGGCCTCGTGGACATCATGTCGTATTGGACCTTCTCCGATGTTTTCGAAGAGCAGGGAGTGGTAAAGACGCCGTTCTACGGGGGCTTTGGGCTGTTGGCTGAAGATGGTATCCCAAAGCCCGCGTACCACGCCTTTGCCCTTTTGCATAAGCTCGGAAACCAGCGTCTAACCCTAAACTCGGACTCTGCTCTGCTGACTCGCAGCCAGGATGGCTCTTTAGTCATGGCATTGTGGAATTATGCGCCGCCAGGCCAGTCTGGTCCTTCCAAAAGCGTCACCGTACGCTTTCAACACACCAATGCCACAAGCGCTTCCGTGTGGCGACTCGATGCCGAGCACGGAGATTTCCATCGCACGTATGCAAAGATGGGATCTCCCGCGTATCCCGCGCAAGCCCAGGTGAAGCAATTGCGCCAGACGACCGAAATTTCCACCCCGGAAACCCGCGTCTTGAAAAACGAGCAACTAACTCTTGAAATCCCCTCGCCAGGCCTCGTGCTGATTGAACTTCGCTAAGAAGAAATAATGGGCCGTTTGAGATCTTCACACTTTTCGCCCGGCCTCCCCCGCAACGAAATTAGGGATTTATCAACAGTCACCGGAGGTTACGTCAATCACTGAGAAACGGTGCAGTCCGAATACTTCGGTGATACGATTTCCCGAGGCCGGTCTCCATGAGCCATTCGTCTTGGGTTGACACGCATCCGCCGTACGCCTATGTCAGGCCGTTGTTCTTTCTATTCGCGCTCTTCCAGCTCCCTTTGTTTGCACAATCGGCTATTCGGATTGTCCCCGACAACGCCGTCGCACCTTCAGTGGCTACGCCCACAGTTGCGGTCGATGAAAACCGCATTACAACTCTGCGCGGCACGGTCCACGTCCTTGCCCGACCGCGGTTCGATCGCGGCGCTGTCGCCGGCGATTTCCCTATGCGGCGCATGCTTGTAATGCTCAACCGCCCTTCGGAACGCGAGGCCGCACGCCAGCTCTTCCTCCGCGAAGTCCATACGCAGAGTTCTCCGCTGTTTCATAAGTGGGCGAGTCCGCAAGAGTACGGCCAACAATTTGGCGCCAAAGACGAAGACATTCAGACCGTGGCCGCATGGCTTGCCAGTCACGGATTGTCCGTCGATCGCGTCACTTCAAGCCGAACCATGATCGAGTTCTCCGGCACCGCCGCACAGGTGAGTCAGGCGCTGCACGTGGAGATTCATCAATACGCCGCTGCGGGCAGAAGTTTTTATGCCAACGACCGCGAGATTAGCGTTCCCCAAGCGATCGCGGCGCGGATTCGCAATTTCGCTCCATTAAATACCTTTGAGCCCACCAGCTATGTCGCCCCTGCCGGCACAGCGAAAGTTTCCCGGGGATCGCACGGCGAAGCGCCAACCTTCACCCTGACCGTCAACAACGCTCCGTTTTACGCTCTCGCTCCCGAGGATTTTGCCACGCAATATGACCTTGCCCCCGTGTACGCCGCAGGAACGGACGGCTCCGGCCAGACCATCGGCATTATCGGGACCACCAACTTGAATCTGACGATAGTCGACGCTTACCGGCAACTATTTAATCTGTCGGGCGACAATACCCAGGTCATTGTGGATGGCGAAGACCCCGGCGATGGTTTGGCCCCGAACATCGAGGCTCTCTTGGATGTCGAGCTGAGCGGGGCCATCGCTCCGAATGCGACGGTGAATTTCTATGTGGCCGGCGGTCAGCCTTTTCAAGATAGTCTCGCCCTTGCGGCAATGCGCGCCGTCGAAGACGATCAGGCCTCTGTCATCAGCCTAAGTTACGGGACGTGCGAGCCGCTGCTCGGTGCACCGGGCAACCAGCTTTGGGCAGGCCTTTGGGAGCAAGCCGCCGCACAAGGCCAGACCGTGCTGGTGGCAAGCGGCGATACCGGCCCGGGCGCGTGTCTGGGCGATATTTTAATCGATGAAAATGGAGACGAGGAAACCTTCGGCCTAACCGCCAATGGTCTCGGCTCTACGCCGTGGAATGTCTCAGTCGGCGGAAGCGACTTCTATTATTCCGACTACGCCACCGGCGGAGCCAGCATCGCGACACTTTGGAACCAGACCAACGATGCCAATCTCGGGTCTCTCAAAGCTCCACTTCCCGAGCAACCGTGGGACAGTGCTCTGGGACTCAACATCATTCCCTCCTTCCAGTCATTGAACGGCATGATGCTGCTGGTCGGTCCTGTGCCTTCCCCAGCCGGAGGAGGCGCCAGCAGCAATTGCGCGCAGGAAACTGCATTTTCGGCGACGCAATTGCCCTCCTGTATCGCAGGCTATGCCAAGCCGGTTTGGCAGCAGGGCACGGGCGTTCCCAACGACGGTGTACGCGATCTGCCCGACGTTTCCCTGTTCGCCGCCAATGGACCGAATCTCAGTGCGTGGGCCATCTGCGCCGAGCCGGGAGATTGCGCCGCGGGCGCGACCTCGACCGTCACACTAGTCGGTGGGACTTCCACTTCCACTCCCGCGATGGCCGGAATTATGGCGCTGATCAATCAGAAGTATGGTCGCCAGGGACAAGCCGATTACACACTCTATGCCTTGGCACAGCAGCAATCCGGCATTTTCCATGACATCACGCTGGGAACGAATGACGTGGCCTGCGTGCTGGGAACTCCCCCTCCGCCCTTTCTCCCGGTTCCGGGTTGCACGGATCTTTATCCGAATTCCATACCCGATACTTACTCCTTCGGCCTGTACGCGGCAGCAACGGGATACGATCTGGCCAGCGGGCTGGGATCGTTCGATGCCAACGAACTCATCTCCAACTGGACCAAAGTTGCGTTGTCGCCAACATCAACCACGCTTAAACTTTCTCCCGCCACCGTCACCCACGGCACTCCGATCGCTCTTACTGCTTCGGTCGCAGCCGGTTCCGGCTCGGGTACACCCGTCGGCGACATTGTTCTGCAGACCAACCCTCCATCTCCGCTGCGCGGCAATGCGCCTGTTCCTCTCGCCAACGGATCAGCCTCAGCCAATATCACGACTCTTCCGGGCGGGGCGTATCAGGTTGAGGCTCAATATGGAGGCGATGGAGTTTTCGGCCCCAGTAACTCGTCGCCGGTCGCGGTTACGATCACCCCGGAACAAAGCTTAACCACTGTCAGCGCCGATTATGAGTATCTGGTCCAACTCTCGGGCGGGCAGGGGCCTGCCGAGGAAATTCAGACAGGAACCATCTCCAACGGTGGCCAGGTATTTTTTGGCAGTGCGATCACCTATCTAGCCACGCCCACCGGCCTGACCACGAACTCCTCTGGACTGGCCAGCGGCTCAGCCACTTTCACCGACGGAAATCTCACAGCCACAGTTCCGCTCAGCGTAAATGGCGTGGCATCCTGGACGCCGCAAAGCATCGCCATCGGCTCACACTCGGTGACGGTCAGCTATTCCGGGGACGCCAGCTATTCTCCCTCGACCGGCGCCCCGCTTAGCTTTACTGTCGCCAAGGGAACCCCTTTACTCGAAGCCGAGATCCTCAATTTACCGCCTATCGTGAGTTGCCCGCCGCCCCCAGGCGGAATCTGCACCCAGAGTTATTTGGCGGGATCAAGTCTTGTGGTGCACGTGCTTCTCAGCGCGCTCAATGGCAATGTGCCGCCGAGTGGAACCGTTACCGTGACGCTTGGCACACTCACGCAAACCGTCCCTGTGGTTGCCGATTCCTATCTGAACGAGAACTTGTCAACCGGGTATGTGACGCTCTCCAATGTTCCAGCAGGAACGTTCACTCTGAGCGCCAGCTACTCGGGCGACAGCAACTGGAACGCAACCTCATACACCCCGCCCCAAGCGCTGACTTTCGTCGCCAGCACCGCGGTCGCCAGTTCGACCACGACTCTCACGGCGTCACCCAACAGCGTGAACAGTTCCGGTGGCGTCACCTTCAACGTCACGGTCACAGCCAGTACCGATCAGTACGGTACGCCGGTGGGCCTGTTCGAATTGCTCGCAAACGGGACGCTGTTTGCAGGCGGCATTGTCGGTGGCTCCGGCATCGTTACGACTTCTCAAACCGAAAGCGGCACGGTTACCGTCCCCGCGGGGCTTCTGCCGCTCGGTGCGCTCAATGTAACCGCTGTTTATCTCGGCAGTGCCGGAGTCGAGTCTTCCGTCAGCGCGCCGGTTCAGCTTAATGTCACCGCCAGTGACTTCACGTTTTCCGCCGGTGCGCCCAGCCTGACAGTGCAATCGGGGCAGATTGGAACGGTCTCCCTCCTGCTCACCGGGCCTTACGGAGTCGGCGTTCCCGTCACGCTCACCTGCACTCCTTCGTCGAACCAGTTCGGGTGCAGCGTCAATCCCGCTTCGCCAACTGTGAACGGTTCCAGCTCGGCCACTCTGAGTATCACAGCCTCCGTTCCCAACTCAGCCGCCGGTGTCGCAGCACTGCGCAATGCTGATTCAAAACGCTGGCCCGCGGCCGCCTGCATCTTCATTTTTTCTTTGGGCGCGATGCTCATCCTCCCCGGCAGCGGGCGCAGGTTGCGAACGCCAACGGTTATTCTGATGCTCGCTCTTCTGTTATTCGCACCCAGCTGCGCGAGCAACAGCTCATCCAGCACGCCGCCGCCGAATTCCAATCCAACTCCTGCCGGCACCTATAACGTTCTGGTGACGGCTACTTCCGGCGGCGTCATTCACAATCTGCAGGTAGGAGTGGTCGTGGCGGGCAAGTGACGGGCTGAATTTGAGAAACAGATGGCCGGGGAGAAGATGCCCATAGCCGAAATGCTGAACCGGGGACTTTCCAAGGTGCCGAAATCATAAAGCGGCAATGCGGTTTTGTTGAAATCCCCTATGGCAGATCAATGACCAGCAGTCGAAACACGTAAATGCCTGATTTGAACAGCCACAATATTGCCCATGAATCAACGCACGACTATCCCTCTCATCTTGTGCATCGTCTGGTGGATGCCTTGTTTAACGCTCGCACAGGAGCACCCGGCCTCGTCGAGCAACAGCGAGCATCTCCTCGATGGGCAATTCAAAGTGGTGTCGAAAACGGATGGCATACCAGCCAATATCAAACAGGCAATCTCCGAGGTGACCCGCGAAGCGCCGTTTGCGATGGCTGATCCTGGAAAGAAGTTCCAAGTCACCGACGTCGTACATGACCGGTCATTGCCTCGTAGACGCCTTGTGTTCGCGGGAGTTCAGGGCGACACGTGGTTCGTCCACTATGAACGCGGCGGTCTTGCGCACGGCTATTTCGTGGTTGTATTCAACGCTAAAGCTCAAGAAGATGTGGATTTCGCTTGGGGCTGTGGGATCGCAGATGCCGCAAACTCTATGGAGCAACTCCGACGAATGGTCGCAACCTGTCGGTTGTCCGGTGCCGACGCTTACTGGTGAGCCCATTGGTGAGACATCCCCCTTACTCATCGACAGACCAATGAGCGCTATCGCCTGGGTTCGCCAGTTGTCTCGATAGCCCGTCTGATAATTCACTTCGCACCCCGGCGATGTTAAGCGAAACACACTTGCACACTGGTCCGACCTTACCTATCGGCCCGATGCCACCGTCCCCGAAATACCGTCGAAAACGGCAGAAGGGTTACGCATCGCTTCTTGATTTCGACGGTAAGCGTTCGACCAACGCACCTGTCCGACGAGCGTCTGAGCCGAGGATTCACTGCGGACTAAAACTGAACTTCACTACTTCCAACGTTTCCTTGGGCGCAGGTTGGTACCTCCATTGACGGACCGCGTCCGCCAGGGCAGCGGCGAGCAGAGGGTGGCCGCCGAGCACTGTCACCTCGGTCACCGTTCCGTTCGGCTTCACCAGAGCCTGCACCCGCACGGTTCCCGTCAATTTCATTTCCCGCGCCATCGCCGGGTACTCCGGGGGAGCACTGCTCTCCAGTCGCCGCCCCCCTTCCACCGGCGTGGTTGAGACTGTGGGCGGAGACCTTTCGGAAGCTTTCGCGAGCGCGAGAATTTTCGAGCTGAATCGTATCTTCGAAAGATCCAAGATCTCCGGATTAACTTCGAAACGGACGCTTCCATGGTCCCGAACCATGTTGATCATCCCACCCTGACGCAGAAAGGACGGGTCTTCGCCCACCGAGAGTATGCCCGCCACCGCCAAGTCTGCAAGGTCGGCTCGGGCATACTTCTTTTCCGAGGCACGGAAGAAAACGATATGGCAGGATTTCATGTCCTGATCAGAGCTTACAGGCTTGACCATCAAGGGATGCGTTCCGCTGACTCTTCCGGCGACAACGGCCTTCAGAACATTAAGAAACTCTTCATCGCCGCCGTTAACTCCAATCACCAGGGGTGAGGGACCATCGGGTAAAGCCTGGCGGGGCCACTCCGCCAGTTTTGCGAAGTTCAAAAGGTAGGCGGCCTTGACTTGGTCTTCGGTGGCGATCGACTGCTGCGCCAACGCCGGAAGTTGGAGCGCCAGGATGGCAAAACCGATCCCGAGGCACAGCTCCATCGGAATCAAGGCGCCCTTGCGTGACATTTTGCTCTCTCGCTCTCTCTCGGCATCTCATGGGCTAGAAAACGAAGATGGCCCCCGAAGACACAGGGAAGTTCACGGACGCGCACATCTCTCCCACTCCCTTGCGCTCAGTCTCGCCGCGCGCCTCAGTCTGTGGCTAATGCTTGCCCCGCGAGAACTCCAATCCGGCGTAAACCGTCCGGCATTGCTGCACCGGAATGCTATCGATGTTGAAGAACCCGAAACCCGGCAGCCAAACTGTTTGGTTCAAAAGATCGTTGGCATGGGCGGCGATGGCGACGCTGTTCCTTTCCGGCATGTGCAGAAACCTGGAAATATCCTGCCGCACTTCCGCATTCAAACTGTGGCGCCAACCCGAGAGCGGATTCACATTGTAAGCGTAGGGTTTGGTTTTTCCGTCGGAAACATCGGAGAGCCCAAACACCAGCCCGCGGCTGCTTGCATAGCTGAGGGCCGTCTTAAACCCATAATTTGGAATGGGCGTGACGTTGCTCGCCCCAGTCTGGTCGTGATTGGTCTGATAGAGGAACGAACCCTGGGTGAAGAAATCCTTTCGGAAATAGTATTTGCCTTCGGCTACCACGCCATCAAAAACAACTCCGCCAAGGTTCTCGTAGACGATGGGAGCTTCGCCAACGGTTATGATGCTGTGAATCTGGTGATTATGAAAATAGTCGGCGCCGAGCTGAAGATGGGTGTATTGCAACGTCAGCCCCAGGTCAATGGTTTCGACGATTTCGGGCACCAGGTTGGGGTTGCCGTGAATGTCAGGCAGGTTGAGTGTAGTTTCGTCTATGCTGGGCGGGCGAAACGCCTCGCCATACAGTGCCTTGATGCTAACTGTGTGCGATGGGCCCCAGATCACTCCGACCCTAGGAACGGTGGAGAAAGGGATGTTCGCGAATTTGTTGGATTGGAAACCGGCAATCAGTTTCACGCTAGGCACTAACTGGTGATCGATCTGGGCGTAGAATCCGCCCGCCGGACGGCTACCCCCCGCGTCCTCCGCAGCGTGGTCGATGCTGGCCACCTCCGTGCCGCTGATGCGGTGGAATAACATGCCGGCGGTCAAGCGGTCCTTTGAGGTGAGCGTGATCAGGTTGGTCCATTCGGCAACCACTTCGTTGGAATCTCGGTCGGTGTAGGGATAGGCGAAGGTGTTAAACGTCGTTCGCGTGTAGTCGAAGTTAAAGTCCATTTCCCAGTTTTCGCGGACTTTGTGTTTGTATCCCAGGTCGCCGAAGTCCCGCGTTTGCCGAGTTTCTCCCACCGCTCCTTGCACGAAGGCTGTGGTTTGCCACTCGGTGAAGGCGGACATGGCGCTAAATCCCTTATAGTTCATGCCCAGATAATCGCCCGTGCCCCGGTCGAACATGGTTACGTCGTGGAAGGGCGGCTCGGGCGGAGCGTCAGGGTTGTCTTGCAGGATGGAGGGAACAAGATAAGTAATGTTCCAGTTGGGCGCCTCGTGAATCTGCGAAGCCCCCACCAGGCTGAAATCTCCCCGCTTATACATGAAGTGTCCGGAGGAAGCCAGAGCGCCGTTGGGACCCACCAGACCGCGGATGCTGACATGGTCCCCCTCCGCCTTGCGGGTAATCAGGTTGATTACGGCTGAGAAGGCGTTCGAGCCGTAGAGCACCGAACCGGGTCCGCGAATAATTTCAATGCGCTCCAGAATCTCGACGGGAAACGATTCCAGCAGATCGGAAATAATTCCGCCCTCCATTACTTCCCGGGTCGGGCGGCCATTGATAAGGAACAGAATGTGGGCACCGGACGTTTTGGTTTGATCGCCGTCGGCGGCAACCAGACTGCGATCGGTGAAGTATTGGCTGGACTGGGTCAAACCGGGAACGCGATCCAGTATTTCGCCCAGTGTGAGCCCGCCGAAACGGCGCAGTTCGTCGCTGGTGACCACCGACATAATCCCAGGCGCTTCCGACAGCTTGTCGCTGAAAAGAGAAGCGGTCGTCACCTTTAGATCCATCAGTTGCTCCAGGTCCATGGAGGCGAGATCGGCGGTCGGGGTCCCGGAGTTCTGCGGAGACGCGGTCTGTTGTGAGACCCCGTAAGTGCCCAAAATTATAAACAGCGCCAGAAAACGCCAGTTGCGATACGAACCCAATACTCCGATAGAACTTGTCCTACGAATCGGCATACCAACTCTCCTTCTCCTCTTCCAGACGGCGAATCGTTGCCGATCCCTGGTCACTCTTCGTTGAGAATTGATTGGAACCAGCTCATCCTCAAGAAGGTTAAGGATTGCTTCCAATGCTCCATTTACTCGGGGCAGTCACTTGGGGTAATCGGCAGTACCGGGGCTAAGCTTAAGAAAACGACTTGCGTCTGCTCGGTTCGCTCATCTCAAAGGTTGCGAAGCCTCGATCTTGTGTGAAAGGAAGTTTCTTTTCGGAACTACTACCACTTTAGGAACGCACCGGGCACGATGCACAGATTGTTGTTGACCTCGGGTTGCACTTGGCTTGGGGATCCTAAGGGTGGTCGGCAAACAGGAAACTACGTTCTTGGTCGCAAAATTGCTTCACACTAATACGCAGTTCGCTTGCGTCCATGAATGCCGGGCGACCCACACAGCGGGAGCAAGGTCTGGAAGGCACCGGATCGGGAGATCGGCAAGCCCGGGGAGAATCGTGGAAAGGCAATCGTGCGCCGGGACGTGCAGCCGACGGCAGCTTTCCACGACCGAGAGAATCGCAGCAACCTTCAAGCTGCCAGGGGGCGGCATCTCCGGTTCTCGCCTCCACGCGTCCTGCAAATGCTCGACCAACCCCCCGACAAGTATGCCTCCCGGTTCGCGGTGCAAACCGGATCCCGAATTCAGATCGTGCTGGCGGAGGATGTCGAATGGATCGGGGCGGCTGGGGATTATGTGGAACTGCACGTCAGCGGCCGTTCCCACTTGTTGCGCGAAACCATGGCTGCGCTGGAACAAAGGCTCGACCCGGCAAAGTTTCTTCGTATCCATCGTTCCCGCATCGTGAACACGGGCAGCATTGTGGAGCTGTGATCGATCGAGAACCGGGAATTTGCGGTTAGGCTTTCGGACGGCTCCGAACATCGCTCCAGCCGCACCTACGCAGACCGTCTCGAACATTGGTTGTTATCTGGAGGAAGTTGAATACGTTTTTTCACCTGTTCTGAACCGGCCGCCCCTTTGCGAAACGCGTGACTTCACGCCCCGGCAGAAATGACCGTCTGTCATCAGCGCTTCGTCTCCGCGGTCGGCCGCGCGTTCCAACGGGCGGGGATTTCTGCCGCGGTATCGGCCGGACGCGTATCCCTTCCGGTTCCTTTGCGAAAGGGTGAAAGCCTGCATTCCGCGCACAAAGGCCCACCTTGCCAGGGCTCCTATGTCCGTTACGAAATCCGGAATTTGCGTGTTCTCTCTTGAACTGCCGGAGCCCGAGCAAGCCCGGACGGTTCGTCCCAGGAAGTTGTTGGTCCTCAGCTTCTAGTGTAGCTTTCTGCTTCAACGGACACCTCAGAGTCCGGCCATTCTGTTCCGTTTTCGTAACAACCCTGGAAGTTAGAGCGGATTCCACGATAGCGGGCTTAGAGTCTGGCCCTTAGTTGGGGGCTCCGATTACAGAGGCTGTCATTCTCGTTTGAATGATTTCCACGAAAATGATTTCTACGAAATTGTCGGAAGCTAATCCGTCAGTGCCAAGGTAGCACCTTTACCTCCCGATGGCTTAGCAGGAAACTAATCGCCGATGGACACCGTCATCGAACAGCCCGACTCGAACCATGCGGGGAATGTGCAAGGTGCAAACGTCGCCGTCATTGCTATTCATGGAGTTGGCCGGCACGCCCCTGGCGCTTCAGCGGAAGCTGTTGCAACCCTGCTGCTCTCCATGGACAAAACCGGCAAAGAGGGAGGAGGTGGAGATGAGCTAAACCGGCCCGACCAAGCTAAGAAATCGCCGCTCTACTCCGGCTTCGAGATCGAGTCGATCGACGTTCCCGTTCGCCCTGTGCTATCGCCGCCTGAGGATGCCGGAAAAGCCAACGAGCGCTACCAGCAAGGTTTGGTCGAGCGCCTCTGGGGCATCTTCGATGAGCGCCGGGGATTCCTTTCCGAAACGAGAAGGGGGAAAGGTGGATCTTTACCCCCACCTCCACATGGATACGATAAGCGCGAACTGAGGGAGGGTGAGCCGGACCGCGGCGAATACGGCTACCGTTTCATGATCACCCAGTTAGCTGGTTACGAGGGCGAGGTCGACCGCGACTTTCAGACGTTTCGCCTGGAAGGGAAACGAAAAGCCGGTTCGGCGGCGCCGACGGTTCACATCTACGACGCGCACTACTCCGATCTTTCCAAGCCACAAAACAACATCGTCGCGTTTTTCTTCGCTTTCTACCAGCTCTTGTTTCACCTCGCGAGTCTCAGCTTGCTCGCCGTCTATTGGACGGAAGCGGAAAACGTCACGATAGATGAGGAGCGCAGATGGCGCTGGCGAATCGTTGCCTCGCTGCATGCGACTTCGGTTCGCCTGCTGACGATGTTCGTGCCTCTCCTCAACGTGGTCCTGTTGGAAATCGCCTGCAGCGCGTTCCTCGACAAGACGGCGGGCAAAGCATGGCTGCCATACAGTTCATGCGTAGTCGCTGGTCTTCTCGGCCTGGTAGCCACGTTTATCCTGTTGCGAAAACAAGGCTCGCCGTCGCGGCCGATACTTTGGGCGTTAGTTCCATTCCTCGGAACGGGCTTGGCGATTCTGATTCTCGGCGGCTTGGCTTGTGCGTACAACTGCTTCTTTCACCCCGGTGTTTACTTATCTCAGACTCTTCTGCTGATCAGCTGGTTAACCATTGCTGGAGTATTGCTGGGGTGGGTCGCGTGGAAGTTCAACCAACTACGTCCCGGCGCGTTTGCGTTGTCGATGGTGCTTTATGCCGGCAATGCGGGTTGGTTCTTGTTTTACCTTTTACCCCGCGCGCATAGTCAGTTTGCCATGGCGTCCCTTTGGGCCGTGCAGTGGATCTTCGGCGAGCTGCTGCTTTCCTGGATCCTCTGCCTGCTGTGCGCGCTCTTCACACGGCCCCTGGCCATTTTTTGTACTCGGACTGTACGACCACGGCCCCAGAAAGATGACACGGCCGAAATGGCTGAAGAGAGGGCCAAAGAAAGAAGAGCCCGTGCCGTCGCGGCTTTCCGCACGGGGCGCTTCGCCTTTTCCATTCCCGCCATACTCTTCGTCGTGGTCACCTGCGTATTGTGGAGCGGGATTGTCGTCTATGGCTCCGATAAGCTGAACGCTTTCTCGTCAGTTTCGCCGGAGGGCGAAGATCAGGCTGCTTCTGCATCTGGCTGGGTCTCCTACGTAATTCCTGGCGTAGCTCCGGTGGTGCGTCGGATGAATCGGATCAGCCAACCCACCCCTCCGCCCGAATGCTGCGCAAAACCGGTCCCGCCCGGTACCGCGTTCTGGTCGAAATACTTGCGGGGCCTGTTACTTGTGTGTGTCACTCCCTCACTTCCTGTGACCATGATCCTTTTTGCGCTGAGCCTTTGGCTGTTAATCTGGGCGGTGCTGCCCTCGATTGTCTTTGAGATCAAGCCAGAGTGGACAATGGGCGAACCCGCGGACCGCATGCGCTCTCTCGGCAAATGGTTGTCGCGAGGTCTGGACAACACAGCCATTCTTACGCGAGTGCTCTGGATCGCGATTGTTCCAATTCCGTTGATCACTTTCGCAGTTGACTGGATGGTCCTGCATAACCCGCAAAGCAGGCTGGTGCCTTTCATGGACTCGGCCGGCAAGCCTACGCTGATGCTGATCGAGGGACAAGGGCTGGCATTAGCTCTTTTTGGCGCGGCAGCGGCGGGTTTCATCCTGAAGTACCTAACTACCGTTCTCGACGCAATTCTTGACGTGGATAACTATCTGCGCACCTCACCGCTGGACGAAACTCCGCGGGCGAAGATCGCCGAACGCATGACTTCGCTGCTGCGCTACATCGCGCGCCGGACCGACGATCAAGGCCGGCCCTACTACTCGAAGCTCATCATCGTAGCGCACAGCCTCGGCTCCATGGTGACCACCGACCTTCTGCGCTACCTTGAACGTTCCGGCAAGCATGCTCCTGATCCAGGCCTTGCCCGCTATGACTTCCGCACGCCTCCGGAAAAGAAATCCGCCGTTCCACTTCCGATCTATGTTTTCTCCATGGGAAGTCCGTTGCGCCAACTGCTTAATCGTTTTTTCCCTCATTTGTATTGGTGGGTCTCAGATATTCCAGATAACTCGATCGCAGACCTGGGTAATCCCGTTGAGCCCTTGCCTGAGCTTACATCCCGGCTGCCCAGAACGGACGAGATGAACGTGACCCATTGGTCGAATGCTTATCGCAGCGGCGACTATATCGGGCGATCGCTTTGGCTTGGGCAATGGATGCAGCGAAAAACCAGCAGCGACTCAGGGAAACATGCGGGTAACGTCCAGGCGCCTGCTCAATGGGCATGCGATGAAATGTGCATCGGCCTCGGCGCTCACACTCATTATTGGGATCGCTCCGCCTCAGACATCGCAGTCCGGCTGGATAGATTGATTACTCATGACCCGGCTTCAAGGGTTGCGGGTTATTCGGAAGACTGGTGAGGTTCGAATCCAGTTGAAAGTTTGCCCGCGCTTTCGGCATTCAAGCTACAGGGTCAAAACGTGAAATCGCCTTCCATGAGAAGGCCGGTTGGAGTCAAGCCGATTCTGTCGTTCTTTTGTTGGACAAGGTTTTTTCTCGGCCGAGTCGCCACCACTGTCGCCACCCTTCCATCCCGCGAGGCAGTCATCTGATGCGTCACAAGATATAGAAAGCGATCCTGCATCGTGAAACATATTTCGGGTCTATGACTCTCATTTGGCATGAAGAACAGCGTCGGGACATTCGCTCTGCTGATCGCGACGACGCTTGCTGGGATAGATACCGCACAGGCGACTGCGCCCAACCATCTCGGGGGGCAGAGTTCGGTCTATCTTGCTCGTGCTGCCGGACAACCGGTGGATTGGTATCCCTGGGGCGCAGAGGCTTTCAAACGGGCCAAAGAGTTGGACCGCCCCATTCTTCTGGATGTCGGTGCGGTCTGGTGCCCATGGTGCGGACTCATGGACCGGGACACCTACACAAATCCTGAAACTGCACAGTACGTCAATCAACATTTTGTTGCCGTGAAAGTCGACTTCGATGCTTCACCCAAGCTGGTGGCGCAGCTGCAGCGAGCTCAAGCTGTGTTGAATCTGCCTGCCGGGTTGCCCTTGACTTCCTTCATTACTCCAGATGGCAAGCTCTATTTTGGCGCGGGGTACCTGCCTTCCGAAGGCAAAGGTGGCAAACAATCGTTCACAGACGCGGCAGAACAGGCTCTCAAAGAATACGCAAACAAACGAAAGATTGATGACGAATCGTTCCAACTGGAGGTTGCGAAATGATCAGGAAGAACATATTGCTACGTGGGCTTTTGCTGCTCTTGGTCGGCACACAAACGCTGTTCGGAATTGACAACCTAAAGCTCAATCCAAAGCTCGACTATCAAAGCGATAGCCTGGATGGCCCACTGATCACCGGGGATGATGCGCAATCGGGCTTTGTCCCCGGCAAGACCAACTACGTCATCATCTATGGCGAAGGCTGCTTCAATTCGAAGAGACAGGCGCGACGGACTGTCGAACTCTACAACAAGTACCGCAATCAGGTGCACTTTGTGGTGGTTGACCTGGACGTCAAGCGCTCGGCCGAGCAACAGCAACTGGTGAAACAGTACTATGAAGGCTCCATCCCACACGTGCTGGTTCTGGACGCAAACGGGAAGCCACTCTACAACTCTGCTGGTGAAGTCGACTCAAAGCACATTGAGGCCGTCTTTGCAGAGTCGTTCAGTCGTTCGGCGGCAGGCGCAAAATAAAATGCACAACGCGGATAGTTCCGCGTCCTTTTCCAAACAGAGGGCAGTAACCCTTTGGGATTATCGGAATCTGATGACCAGTGAGATCGGGGTTTTTCCATGCAGGGCAAAGTCGTACTTGTGACCGGCGCGAACGGGGGCCTTGGGACGTATGTAACCCAGGCGTTTCTCGATGCAGACGCGACCGTTATCGGCACGTCGCGCAAAATACAGCCATCTGACTTCAGCAGCCCGAGTTTTACCGCGGTCGCTGCGGAGATTTCGAGCCGCGAGGGCGCCCAAGTGCTGGTGGATCAAGTTGTCGCGCGTTTCGGAAGGCTCGATGTTCTGGCACACACGGTCGGCGGATTTGCCGGTGGTCATTCGATCGCGGACACCGACGATGAAATTTTTCAGCGGATGCTCGACCTGAATCTGAATTCTGTATTTCACATCCTGCGGGCGACGATCCCAGCTCTGCGGCAGACTGGCTTAGCCGGATGCCTTGGGCTTGGGCGTTCCGAATTCATCGGCCTCAAGTGGTCGGATATAAACTGGCAGGACTCAACCCTGACGGTGCAACGTGGCGTGGTCAACTGCAACGTGGGAAACCCTAAGACGCTGGCGCGGAGAACGTTTCCCTCGGCGGACACTTTGATGAAAGCGATTCCGGGCAGGTGGACGACGAATTCTGCCATGCGCACTCGGAGCACCTGCGGAGAAGATGCCAGCAGGAGGAGAGGCAGCGGGACGCGATTCATACGCTGGCTGAATTTGTAGAGTTCCTGCGGCGAGAGGATGTAAGTCTTCTACCAGTGGTGGGAGCGATTGCGGCAACCACAACGCCCGCTGCTGCCGCCGAGTTGCTTGGGATTGCGAAACCAGAATTTCGCGGTCTCCATAGCCGCCTTCGCGAGTTGGGGCAGTTCTTCTTGAAGCCAGAAATGCGACGAAGGCGATCCGCAAAACCCAAAGCTCTTTCCAACCACTGTGAAACCAGTGCGACCGATCCGGTACATCCTTGCTCCGCTTGGAACCGAGTTGAGTTGTACAACGAGGTGTGGGATCAGCCGCTCGTGAAGCTCTCGCGGAAGTATGGAATCTCAGACGTCAGGCTAGGCAAGGTGTGTCGGAAACTGCCAATACCCCACCCCGGACGAGGTTACTGGGCGAAGAGGGCGGTGGGTCAAACTGTCGAGCAAGTCCCATTGCCGGAGTTCAAGGATGCGACTGTCGTGAAGCGACTGATCAGAAAATCGAAGCCGAAAATCCAGAGAGGAGGCAAGATCGTGTCTCAAAAAGAACTTTGCGTAAATCTTTGCGTAAACAATTTCGGAAAAATCGGCTGGGAATGAGGGTTTAGAGTCGCCGAGTCCGTTTATGAGATTGGCTCAACCCATTGAAACCAAATGGAGAATTTGGTTGCGGGGGGTGGATTTGAACCACCGACCTTTGGGTTATGAGAACAACCGCTTGCAGTTAAATCATTGAACCTGAAGCACGGACGGGATGAGTCAGGTTCTCAAAAACACCGCCAGTTCAACTCAGTCACGGCAGACTATGAGCGGATATGAGCGTTTTGACAGAGGGGTACAACTGCGGAAAACAAGAATGTGCGTGCGCGGGGAAGGCTGCCATGGGATTCGAATCCACCTCAAAACGTCAATGCAAGGACTTGCAGAGCACGGACGGCGCTTTAAGGACGTAGAAGTACATGCTAGTTCACGCTAAGTGATTGCAAAGTGATTCCAGCTTTTCGCAGATTGCAGAGTAGCTTCAGGGACGCTTTGGGTGCGTGTCGAGCCCGGTTGTTTGAGTTCCGTGGCATTTGCAACGCGGCCTTGCCTACGTCATTGGCTAACCTCCGATCACATCCGGCAATGAGTCCAAATAGTCCTTGAGCTCGGTGTCTGGCTGCATAGGATAACCTGGAACTGGCCTTCCATCCCAAGTGCCGCTTTTATACACACAGATTAAGGGCCGTTCGAGTGGATTGTGTTGTCGCCATTCATCGTCTTTGCCAAAGCAGTAATAATCGGGTCCGATTTGGAAGCTGAATCCTTTGCGCTCTAGCAATTCGTGAAGATCAGTAGCGGCCTGCCCCATAGGATCAAAGCGCTCGCCGGGTTTCGTAATCCCATCGTGCCTGTGCCCATCGTACTTCATGGTGAAATCCTCCTTAGGGCTTTGCTTTAGCTGGCTTGTCCGCCTTTGATAAATAGGCGATACACGCATGTGTCAGCAAGATTGCGAGTTCCGCATCCCGATGGTCAACCTCGATCGGAGGTGTCTCTTGGTGTCTACCGAGTTGAGTCAGCGACGCGCACTGACTCAAGAGCAGCGATAGCTTATGGACCTTTTTAGGTGGTCCAATGCCCGACAGAATCTTTGAGAAAGCCATTTGGTCCGGTTTGCTGTTTGGATTCACGGACTCCTTAGCTAGCTTCTCAAAGGCATCGTGACAGGCCGCGAGCGTCTCTCTGTCGCTTCCATTCAAAAAATGTTCCCAAGCTCTCTGGATGTGTTGAAGAGAGGCGTCTAGCGCCTTCACCTTCCTGATCCGAGGAAGAGGAATCTCGGCCAAATGAAATTCGCCGTAGCCCACAGCCTTCAAAAGCTCAAGCCATTTCGACTTTGGAATTTCAATGAGGCAGTGAGCATTTCCCGGAGTGTTCGCGTCATGCACTTTGATGGCGGTGATCCCAGATGGTTTCGGCTGGTCTTGTTGTTCGCGTGGAATGGCACAGACCGAGATCAGGAGACTAAGAATGACATCCCTTCCCCTACGCTCTTGTTCGATGAGATGCAGAAGTCTGTGATCCGCCGCAACGAGAAAAGTCCACGACGTTCCTGATCCACCCGGAACCAATGCGCCGAACCCGCTATACGGATCGAGGTTAGACGAGCCGAGGTAGTTCCCGGCAGAATTTTGGGCCGGAAACCCCAGCCTCGCGTACAAGAGGTACACGGTCGCGGTGACGTTCACAATGTCCAGGACCTCGGTTACAGAACCGTGATAGGACAAGCTAACCGGGAGCCGGAAGTGAGGCATGAAACCAGGCACACCAGTCACAGGGTTGATTCTTCCAAGCAACGTTCCTTCGTTCATCTGCATACCTCATACTTGGAAGAATCCTAGCATGAAAATTTGGGCAAGATTCAGGCGGGGACTAGGACGCGATGGGCCAACTGAGAATTATGCGGCACGGCAGCCGTCTCCCAATCCCATTCCGTTCCGCCTCATGCACCGGAACTTGACACAACTCGCCAAGTCGGCTTCTACCGTGATCTCGGTCTGGGTATTTTAGCGTCTCGTCTGGGCCACACTTGCACGTTCCCCACATGGCAGAGAAATGGGCCGGGGGGAAAGGCTTGTGTCAAGGCCGCGTCTTGTGCGCCGCGAAGCGGTCGTGAGCCTTGACGCGAGCCGCGCCCCGGCCATGCTGCTCCGATGTGGGAGTCTGATCGGATAGACGTGTGTTCAGAACTCGTACAGCCAAGGCACGTGTCCGCCCGCGTTCGGGCTAGGTTCGAAATATTTTCGACATATTTCTCCTGCCGCAGGTTCCTTTTAAACATAGAGGGGAAAATGTCGCGCGGATCAATGGAACTGCCTCACCAAAGAGGCGGGCGGTTAAGTGCGGCCATTGCTCTGTTCCCATGGATCCCTAAGCGTACTTAAAAGCACTTCTAGGCACTTTAGGCACTTTAAGCACTTTAAGCACTTGTTGAGAAACTCGTTCGAAGTTGAAAGGAAAAAAGATTCTTTGCGATGAAGCAACAAATGCGTCTTGTACGGTTTCTATACGAATAATGTTCTCGTCCGCCCAGACGCGAAGACAAAACCAGCCGAGTAGTGAATGGGCTCGAAATCTGTCGGACGAAGTCGGACGCCAAAGCCGACCTTCAGACGACGCGGTGATTTCAGCCCGATCTCGACTCTCGCTGCAGGAGATTTTATGAGCGAGATGCACGAAGCAACGCCAGTGAGCCAGCCGTTCCCTCATTTCGAGAGGTTAGTCGATTCGCGCGAGGCGGCAGCCTTGCTGCAGATCCACCCGAAAACACTTCAACGACTCGCCCGCAAGGGCGAGATACGCGCCATGCGGATC
>Ga0187890_10000623_pt1 | contig 25401 bp, 17 predicted proteins | sample June2016WEW_21_1_FD_133005 | JGI IMG/M metagenome (GOLD analysis project Ga0187890, IMG submission 133005) | Peatland microbial communities from SPRUCE experiment site at the Marcell Experimental Forest, Minnesota, USA - June2016WEW_21_10 | ecosystem: Environmental > Terrestrial > Soil >... | reverse complement strand
GGCCTGTCGTGCGCCTATTACCTGGCAATCGAAGGTTACCAGGTAACGGTTTTTGAAAAACTGCCGGTGCTGGGAGGAATGCTGACCGTTGGTATTCCTTCTTACAGGCTCCCCAAAAACGTAATCGAAGCCGAAATCCAGGTCATACGGGATATGGGCGTGGAGTTCAAAACGGGGGTGGCGATCGGCACGGACTTTACCATCTCTCAACTGAGAGACCAGGGATACAAGGCATTCTTCATGGGCATAGGCGCCCAGGAATGCAAGGCGCTGGGCATTCCGGGCGAAGAGTTCGAAGGGGTGGTCCCGGGTGTTCAATACTTAAGAGACATAAGTCTGGGCAAAAAAGTGCTCCTGGGCGATCGCGTCGCGGTAATAGGCGGTGGAAACGTTGCGATGGATACAGTGCGAACGGCCCTTCGCAACGGCTCGAGCAAACCTTTTATTGTTTACCGCAGAAGCGAGAAGGAGATGCCCGCCAGCGAGGAAGAGGTCCACGAGTGCCGCGAAGAAGGCATCGAGATCATGACCCTGACCAACCCTACGCGCGTTATCGGGGAAAACGGGCGGGTAAAGGCTGTTGAATGCGTGAGGATGGAGCTCGGAGAGCCGGATGCAAGCGGACGAAGGCGGCCGGTGGCCGTTGTGGGGTCAGAGTTCATCATGGAAGTGGACGCCGTCGTTCCGGCCATCGGCCAGGAATCCGACTGGGCGTGTCTTACCGAAGAGTGCGCCTGCCGGCTTACCGATTGGGGCACGATGACAATTGACCCGTTAACTCTGCAGACCCACGATCCTGACATTTTTGCGGGCGGGGATGCGGTGACCGGCCCCAGGACGGTAATTGAAGCAATTGCCGCGGGTAAACAGGCGGCAATTTCGATTGGCCGATACATTTGCGGGGAAGATCTGAGCGCCGGGCGTGAAAAGGAATGGCAAGCGGTCCAGCAAGTTTCGACCGAAGGCTATGACAGAATGCCGCGGGCGCGTATGCCTGTTGTTTCTCCGGAGATCCGCACCGGCAATTTTGAAGAAGTGCAGCTCGGGTTCACCGAAGAGCAGGTGAGGGCCGAAGCGGCGCGTTGTCTAAGCTGCGGCGTGTGTTCCGAATGCTACCAGTGTGTCGAAGCCTGTCTTGCAAAGGCTATCGATCACGAGGAGCAGCCCAAAGAGCTGGAGATAAACGTTGGCGCAATCATCGCCGCGCCGGGTTTTAAGCCTTTCGACCCCTCCAAATTCGACACGTATGCCTACGCTAAGCTGCCGAATGTGATGACGTCGATGGAGTTCGAGCGCATGCTTTCGGCTTCAGGTTGTACTATGGGACACCTCGTGCGGCCCTCAGACCACCGGGAGCCTAAAAAGATTGCCTGGCTCCAGTGCGTCGGGTCCCGCGACACGCATCACTGCGACAACGGCTACTGCTCCAGTGTATGTTGCATGTACGCGATAAAAGAGGCCGTGATAGCCAAGGAACACGCCAAGGGCGACCTCGATGCGGCAATCTTTTTCATGGATATGCGGACCTACGGTAAGGAATTCGAGCAATATTACACGCGTGCCAAAAACATTGGTGTGCGGTTCGTCCGCTCTCGAATACACATGCTGGACCCCGTGCCCGGGTCGGACACCATCCATCTCAGCTATTTTACCGAATCCGGTGAGATGGTAGACGAGGAATTCGACATAGTCGTCCTTTCGGTGGGCCTGGAATCCTCCTCCGATGCCAAGGAGCTGGCCGGGAAAATCGGTTTCGATCTGGACCACTACCGTTTCGCCAAGACGTCGAGCTTTACTCCGGTGGCAACCACCAAGCCCGGAATTTACGTGTGCGGCGTTATGCAGGGCCCCAAGGACATCCCTCTTTCCGTTATGGAAGCTTCGGCTGCCGCAGGGGCTGCCGCGAGCATTCTTTCCGGGTCGCGAAACACGCTGGTCCGGGAAAAAACTTTCCCACAGGAGCGCGACGTAAGCTCCGAGCCCCCGAAGATCGGCGTATTCGTCTGCAATTGCGGCATAAACATAGGGAGTGTGGTCAGTGTCCCGGAAGTCGTCGAATACGCAAAGACGCTTCCAAATGTCGTCTACGTCCAGGAAAACCTCTTCTCCTGTTCCCAGGACGCCCAGGATAGGCTGGTTAAAGTCATAAAGGAGCAGAACCTCAACCGGGTGGTCGTTGCCGCCTGCTCGCCGCGCACGCACGAGCCGCTCTTTCAGGAGACGGTGCGAAACTCCGGCCTCAATAAGTACCTCTTTGAGCAGGCCAATATCCGAGACCAGTGTTCATGGGTGCACGCAACCGAACCCGATGAGGCAACCGAAAAGGCCAAGGACCTGGTTCGGATGGGAGTCTCCCGTGCGCAACTCATCGAACCGCTTGCCATGCCCTCGGTCCCTGTTACCCCTACGGCGCTGGTGGTCGGCGGCGGAGTGGCCGGGATGGTGAGCGCCCTCACGCTGGCGAATCAGGGCTTCGAGGCGTACATCGTCGAGGCGAAGGACAAACTTGGCGGGCAGGCCCTGAATCTGCGCAACACGTGGAAGGGTGAGGACGTCCCCAAGTATGTCCAAAATCTGGTCAGCGAAGTCGACGGGAACCAGAATATCAAGGTTTTTCTCAACTCTACTATCAGGGCGACCTCGGGCTACATCGGCAATTTCAGGACCACGGTGGGGTCGAATGGCCAGGAGAGCGAGATCGCTCATGGCGTAACCATCCTTGCAACGGGCGCGCAGTCGATAAAACCTGACGAGTACCTTTACGGAAAGAGCAGCCGCGTTTTCCAGTGGCATGAACTCGATGAAGCCTGGGATACCGATACGGTGAAGAACGCCCGGAGCGCCGTGTTCATCCAGTGCGTCGGCTCTCGCGAGGAGGGCCGGCCGCATTGCAGCAAGATATGCTGCACATTCTCGGTTCAGAAGGCCATAGAGCTGAAAAAACGCAACCCGGAAATGGACGTATACATCATTTACCGGGACATTCGCACATACGGGGAGCGCGAAGATTTATACAAGGAAGCGCGCAGACTCGGGGTCGCTTTTATCCGTTACGAGCCGGAAAATAAGCCAGCAGTGACCGAGACGCCCGACGGCCGGCTGGAGGTGAGTATAGGCGATCTGCTGCTTCGCCGGGACATAATCCTGGAGGCCGATTTCATTACGCTGGCGAGCGCCATTCAAACAGAGGGCGCCGAAGAGCTTGGGCGGCTGTTCAAAGTCCCGATCAGCCAGGACAAGTTCTTCCTCGAAGTACACATGAAGCTGCGCCCGGTGGATTTTGCAACCGACGGCATCTTTATGTGCGGGCTTGCGCACTACCCGAAGCCGATCGATGAGAGCATCGCCCAGGCACAGGCCGCAGCGGCCCGCGCCGCAACCGTTCTCTCGCGCAAGAGCATCGAGGTCGAAGGGGTGGTGTCGAGCGTGAACGAGTTGCTTTGCCGAGGGTGCGGCAAATGCGTTGATGTCTGTCCTTATGGCGCCCCGCAGTTGATAGAAAAAGCGGAGGGCGTAAAGATTTCCACCATCCAGGAGGCGCTCTGCAAAGGGTGCGGGGCCTGCGCGGTGGCATGCCCGACAGGGGCGGCCTCCATCAGGCATTTCGATGACGCAGAAGTCCTCACCATGGTCTATGCGGCGCTGGCGCAATAGATAAACACAAGGCATCCCGCGACCGCCCAACGCGCACGACTTCCGCCTAAAGGCGGTAATAGGAATGACCAGATTATGACCAGATTATTATCGCGCAGGGTTGTTTATAAGTCTATCATACGAGGAAGATGAAATGAGTGCGGATTACAAGCCGAAAATAATCGCTTTTGCCTGCAACTGGTGTGCTTACGCAGGCGCGGATCTTGCCGGGGTAAGCCGTATGCAGTACCCGTCCAATATTCGGATCATCCGGGTGATGTGTTCAGGGCGGATCTCCCCCGACTTCATTCTGAAGGCTTTCCAGAAGGGAGCGGACGGCGTCCTTGTGAGCGGCTGACACATCGGCGACTGCCATTACCTGGACGGTAATGAAAAGGCTTCCCGGATAATTGAAATGACCCGCGAGCTGCTCGATCTGCTTGGGATCGACCGCAGACGGCTCGAGCTGCAATGGCTCTCTTCAGCCGAGGGCGCCCGCTTTGCTGAAATAGTGACCACGTTCACCAACTGCATAACAGAGCTCGGAAAATCGTCTCTTGGAGTGGCTGCATGAATATAGCCGAATCCGTAAAGCTGCACAGGACTTATTACTGCCTCGACTGCGGCGTCTGCACCGGGAGCTGCCCGGTATCGCGGGTGTTGCCGGCCTTTTCTCCGCGCCTCATCGTGGAAAAGGCCCTCCTTGAGATGGGAGATGAAATCCTCCAGGACAAGGATCTCTGGTCTTGCCTCACCTGCGGGCGTTGTTTCGAACGATGCCCAACCAGCATCGATTTCCCGGAATTTATGCGAAATCTCAGGGAAGAGGCGGTCAAACGGGGCCTGGCGCCCACGCTTGCTCACCACGGGATGCTCCAGACGGTCATGGAACTCCAGGCCTGGGGAGTGAAGCAGAAAAAGACCGGCTGGGCGAGGGAAGCGGGCAAAATCGCCGATACGGGCGATCTGTTTTTCTTCGTGGGTTGCATGCCCTATTTTAGCGTCATTTTTCGCGATTTGGGCGTTGACAGCCTGTCGATCGGAAAGAACGTGATAAAAATACTAAACGCTGCGGGGATCGTTCCGGTTGTATCCGACGATGAAACCTGCTGCGGACACGATATGCTCTGGAACGGCAAACCCGAAATCTTCATGAAGCTCGGGGCCAGGAACCTCGAGCTTATCCGGAGCAGCGGCGCAAAGAAGGTTGTATTCAGTTGTCCGGAAGGCTATTACACTTTCAAGCATCACTACCCGCAATACTTTGGAGACCTCGGCTTTGAAGTGGTCCATTTCTACGACTACCTGGAGAAGATGATCGCCGATGGCGCCCTGAAGCTGGCAAACGGGGCTAAAACGTATACCTACCACGACCCCTGCCGTCTCGGACGCATGGCCAAGGTCTATGACGGCCCGCGCTCGATCCTGAAAAGCCTTGCGGGCGGCGAATTCAAAGAGATGGAACGAAACCGGGAAAACGCGGTCTGCTGCGGTACGACCGGTTGGGCAAACTGCTCGAGCTGCTCCAAGCAAATCCAGGTCGAGCGTCTAAAGGAAGTCAAGGCCACCGGTTCGCAAACCCTGGTTACCGCCTGCCCGAAGTGCCAGATTCACCTGAGCTGCGCGCTTGCAACTATGGATATGAAGCTGGAGATAAAGGACCTGACCACCCTGATTACGGAAAGCATGGCCACGCCACAGGCGTAGCCTGCGTCTCAATTCCCCCCCTTTCTAAAGGGGGGCTGGGGGGATTTTTTAGTTTAAACGAGGTGAATCGTGAATAAAGACGTATTGGTTATCGGCGGGGGGATCGCCGGAATTCAGGCATCCCTGGACCTGGCAGAAATGGGAATCCAGGTGCATATGGTGGAAAGGCTTCCGAGCATTGGCGGAAAAATGGCCCAGCTCGACAAGACATTCCCAACCAATGACTGCGCCATCTGAATTCTGTCGCCGAAGCTGCTGGATGTCGGTCGGCATCCCAAAATAAATCTTCTTGCCTACAGCGAAATCGAGGGAATCATCGGTGAAGTGGGCAATTTCAAAATCAACGTGAAGAGGAAAGCCCGCTACGTGAACGAAGATCTGTGCACCGGCTGCGGGTCGTGCGCCGAAAAATGCCCGACCATGGCCGTTGACGTGTTCAACGCTGGAATCGGACAGCGCAAGGCCATATATAAATATTTCGCTCAGGGCATCCCCTCGGTTTTCACTATTGACGCGCCCAACTGCCGCCAGCTCGGGCAGGGTAAGAAGTGCGGCGTATGCGCAAAGACTTGCCAGGCCAAGGCGATCGATTTCGAGCAGAAGGACGCAACAGTCGAAGTCGAAGCCGGGGCAATCGTAATAGCTTCAGGCTATGACGTTTTCGACCCGTCGGTCATTCCCGAATACGGTTACGGGCGCATTGACAATGTGGTCACGGCCCTTGAATTCGAACGGCTTCTGAGCGCCTCCGGCCCCACATCGGGTCATCTGGATCGGCCGTCCGAGCTTGCCCTGGAAAAAGAAATAGAGGAGAGCGAAAAAGAAGTCAGGAAGCTTTCCGGGCGGGTAAAACAGCTCGAGGAAAAACAGGGCAAAAATTCAGCTCAGGTAATCGAAGAAGTAAAGGCGGGCGCCTCCGATCCGGCGCTCCTGGAATGGGCCAAGCAGGCCGAATCGCTGGCGGGGATTGAAACCCGGCTTGAGGCCATGCATCACAAAAAAGCCGCCGCGACAACCGCCAGGAAGCTGGCTTTCATTCAATGCGTGGGCTCGCGGGATTTCAGATTCAATAAATTCTGCTCTTCCTACTGCTGCATGCACTCGGTAAAAGAGGCGATGATCGCCAACGAGCACGACCGGGAAGTACATTCTTCGATCTTCTGCATGGACCTTCGCGCGGTTGGCCGCGGTTTCGAAGAATATAAGCTTCGAGGCGGGCTGCAGGCCAATATCGAATATGTTCGCGGTCGCGTGGCCGAAATTACCGAAGGCGAAGCGAAAAACCCGATCGTCTGGTATGAGTGCACCACCGACCGGCAAGTGAAAAGCCAGGTCTTCGACATGGTCGTGCTTGCGTCGGCTTGCGTGCCGAGCGCCGGGACGGCGAAGCTCGCGCAGCTTGCCGGAGTGGAGTTGGACGCAAACGGGTTCATCAAAACAGACTCGCTGATGCCGCTTGCGGCAAGCAGGCCGGGAATTTTTGTGTGCGGGTGCGCGCAGGGGCCGATGGACATTCCCGAATCGGTCGCCCAGGCGAGCAGCGCTGCGGCCTGCGCCGCTGAAGTCGTTATCGGCGCTCCGGCAGAGTTAAGGGCAACGGCCTGAAAGGTTTTCGGGTCTTGGATATGTCTTTCGCCCGCCGTCGCAGACAGCGGGCAATCTGGTTGCGGCGCCTGCGCCGCTGAGGTGATCAATTGGCAGAAGAAATGCGAATAGGAGTTTTTGTTTGCGACTGCGGCAGCAACATCGCCGGCTACCTTGACGTCAAGTCGCTGGCCGAGTACGCGAAAACCCTGCCCAACGTTGTCTTCGTAAAGGAAAACCTTTACACCTGCTCGGAGAACGGCATAAACGAAATCAAGGCCGCAATCAAAGAGCAGCACCTGAACCGGGTAGTGGTCGCATCCTGCACGCCTCGCACTCACGAGCCGCTTTTCCGTGGGACTTGCGCGGAGGGTGGACTGAACCCGTACCTCTTCGAGATGGTGAACATTCGCGACCAGTGCTCGTGGGTCCACATGCAGGAGCGGGAAACAGGCACCAACAAGGCCAGGGACCTCATTCGGATGGGTGTCGCCAAGGCTGCCTTGCTCAAGCCTCAGGAACCGATCCAGTCCCCAATGGACCCCAAGGCGATGGTAATAGGCGGCGGGATCGCCGGTATGACCGCTGCCCTTGCAATTGCCAACCGCGGCTATGAGGTCACTCTGGTGGAAAAATCGGCCGACCTTGGAGGTCTTCTGCTGAAGCTCGACAAGCTTGCCCCCTCCGGGGCCGATGCAGCCGCAATCGCCCTGAAGCAGGCCGACGCTGTCCGCAGGCATCCCAATATTCGCCTGCTCACATCCACAGTTATCGATGAAGTGAAGGGATATATCGGCAACTTCAATGTCTCCACTTCGACAAACGGTTCGAATGACCAGTTCCCAATAGGCATCATCGTGGTGGCGACCGGAGCGCAGGTCTTCAAGCCGGCCGGATTGTACGGCTATGACGGCCGGAAGGTCATCACCCAGCTCGAGCTCGAAGAGGTCCTCAAGTCTAAGGCATTTGCCGCCAAAAATGTCGTCATGATTCAGTGCGTGGGCGCCCGCAATGATGAGCGCAAATACTGCTCGCGCATATGCTGCATGGTGGCCATAAAGAATGCGATCGAAATCAAGCAGGTGAACCCCGAAACGGGCGTTCGCATCCTCTACCGCGATATCCAGGCTTATGGGACCGAGAACGAAGCCCTCTTCCAGCACGCCAAAGAGCTTGGCGTAATTTTTATAAAATACGATCCCGCCCGCCCGCCCAAAGTCGAGGACGGAAAGGTGATGATATATCATGATCTGCTCGGGCGCGAAATCGTGCTGCCGCAGGACCTGGTCGTCCTTTCCACCCCGCTTGTGGCAGGCGAGGACAACGAAGCGATATCCCGGTTGCTTCGGGTATCGCTCGATGGGAACAAGTTCTTTCTGGAAGCACACGTAAAGCTCAAACCTCTCGACTTCGCAACCGACGGCATTTATTTGTGCGGAAACGCGCACTACCCGGCGACGGTTCGCGAAGCGGTATCGCAGGCGCTCGGCGCAGCATCGCGCGCATCCATTCCCCTGTCCAGGAGAGTGATGTCGGTCGAGCCGATCGTCTCCACGCTGGTCGATGAAGATGCGTGCCGGGGTTGCGGGCTTTGCGCCGCGCTCTGTCCTTATGGCGCGCTGGAGATCGTTCGGGGTGAGAAAGGCCGCAAGGTCAGGGTGATTCCGGTCGCCTGCAAGGGATGCGGGGTTTGCGCGGCCACCTGCTATCAGCACGCCCTTAGCGTCAATTCCTACACGGACCTGCAGATAGGCGAGCAGATAAAGGCGTTCCTGGAGGAATCGGCATAGGTCATAACAGTTTTGAGTTGTCAGTTTTTAGCAACTCAAAACTCAATACTCAATACTAATTAGGGAGGCTGATAAATGCCGGATTTTATTCCAAAAATTCTGGTAATGTGCTGCACTTGGTGAGGCTACGCTGCGGCTGACTTCGCTGGAGTTTCCAGGATGCAATATACGACGGATGTGCGAATCATCCGTCTCATGTGTACGGGCCGAGTGGATCCGACCATGGTGGTTGGCGCCTTCATCGAAGGGGCGGACGGAATCATGGTGGTCGGCTGCCACTTCGGAGACTGCCATTACATTTCCGGTAATTACCAGGCCAAGGTCAAGATCGGGCTTGCATCGAGGACCCTGGGCTACGTAGGTCTCAATACGGGGCGGGTTGCTTTTAACCAGTGCTCGTCGGCGGAGGGTGAACGGTTTGTCAGCCAGGTTACCGCCTTCGACGGCAGTATCCGCGAAATGGGTCCTCTTGGTTCGGCGGAAGGACTCTCGCTCCCCAAGCTGAAGGACAGGCTCGAAACCGCCAGGATCGCTCTGGGCAGCGAGAAGCTGCGCTGGGTGGTGGGTAAGTTCACGGAGTTCGAGAACCTCGGCAACAAGTACGGCGAGAGGTTTACCGAACACGAAATGTGGCGGACCCTTGATACCATTGTGATTGACGAAATTGCAACCCAGGGCATCTTGAAAGAAACGCAGAAAGGCGCGGTTTCGGTCAAGGAGGTCTCTGAGAGGCTCGAGATAGCCCCTCCCGACGCTCTCAAGTACGTTCTGGCCCTGCAGAGGCGCGGCCTGGTGGGACTGGCCGGCATAGACGGCGCCACGCCAAGGTATAAGATTCTGGAACGGGCGGCGGAAGCCGCCGCCTGAGCGAATAACACTCAGGTTGAGAGTGCTGCCCCCTCTTCTAAAGGGAGGCAGGGGGGATTTTATCCCGGAGGCGTACATGGGTGCCGCCTCGCGGGGGCGTGGATTGAAACAAACCCGGAGGACGCAAGTGTCAGATAAACAGGTAATCATTTTCGGAGGCGACCCGGCAGGAGTTGCGGCTGCAATCGAACAGGCGGAAGCGGGCAGGCGCGTCGTACTGGTGGAATCCTCCCCAACCCTCGGTGGGGAACGTATCCCGCAAACACACCTTTTGAACGGGAACCCGATATGGGTGAATCCGAACTGGGAAGCGGCGAAAAAACACCCGAACATCCGCATCATCACAAACGCTCAGGTGGAAAAAGCCGCTGCTAAAGACGGATCGTACACTTTTCGCATCCGGCGCAAAACCTCCCGCGTGGACATAGAAAAATGCGACGGCTGCCGCGAGTGCATTCGGGTATGTCCGATCAATATGTATGACGACTTCAACGAGGGCATCGGGTTCCGTACGGCGATCGACTTCTTTAACCCCCATACCGGCGATTTCAACATTTTCAAGGAAGACATGCCGGTTTGCCAGGCGACCTGCCCTGCGAACCTGGATATTCGCTCTTACGTTGGACTCATTGCTGACGGCGAATATGAGAAGTCGCTTGCTAAAATAAGGGAACGCCTCCCGTTTGCGCTCTCCATCGGCCGTGTTTGTCCGCATCCCTGCGAGACCGCCTGCAACCGGGGATATATGGACGAACCGATCTCCATCTGCACTCTCAAGCGCTATGCCGCCGACTATGAAATGAAGAACCGGATTACTGCTCCGGTCGAAGTTCCCGATGAGTTCCATAAGGAAAAGATCGCAATCATCGGCGCTGGACCTGCTGGTCTTTCCTGCGCTTGTTTTCTCGGCAGGGCCGGCTACCATTCCGTCGTTTTCGAAGCCCTGCCCGAGCCGGGAGGCATGCTTCGATACGGCATACCAGAGTACAGGCTCCCGACCCCAACCCTTATGCACGAGATAAACTGGATTCTTGCCCATGGGTCGGAGCTGCGCTGCAATACCAGGATCGGCAAGGACATTTCTTTCGAAGATATCATGAACGAATTCGATGCTGTATTTATCGGCGTCGGCGCCCATATGGGAATGAAGCTCCAGATCAAGGGCGAAGATATGGAAGGCGTGGTCGACGGTGTGGATTTCCTGCGCGAAGTTAACTCGGGCAAGAAGTGGCCCGCCAAGGGCAAGGTCATAGTAATTGGCGGCGGAAACGTTGCAATGGACGCTGCGCGGGTGAGTTGGCGCGAAGGTTTCGATGAGGTCCACATCCTCTACCGCAGGACGAAAAAGGAAATGCCTGCCAGTCCGTGGGAAATCGACGCTGCGGAACACGAGGGCATAAAGATCCAGTACCTGGTGGCCCCTGTTGAGGTTATCGGCAAGGATGGCAGGATGAGCGGCCTCAAGTGCCTCCGGATGCAGCTCGGAGAACCCGATGCCAGCGGAAGGCGGCGCCCGGTGCCCATCGAAGGCTCCGAATTCGTCGTGGAGGCCGAGACCCTGATCCCGGCAATCGGACAGCGTCCGGACTTGAGCTTCGTCTCTGAGGGCAGCGGGCTGAAGATCACCAGGTGGGAAACTTTCGCGGTGGACAAGAGCACTTATATGACCAACGTTGAGGGAGTGTTCTCGGCGGGTGACGTCGAAACCGGGCCGGACATCGCGATTCGCGCCTGCGCAGGGGGCCGCAAGGCCGCACAGGGTATAATGCGCTACATCGAGGCCAAACGCGGGGGGAAGACTGAAACCGCTGGAACAGTTTTGAGATGACAGTTTTTAGTTTTTAAACAATTTTAAGTTTTTAGTCTGACAACTCAAAACTAATAAAGAGGACACGATGCAATACGAAAATAAAGGCCGGTTCATAGTAAAATTCCGGGACATTCCCTCCCCGCGCCAGCACCTTGTTGAAATCGGGGTGGAAGAGCGCCGGAACAACTACAGCGAGGTGGAACTGGGATTCGACGAGGAAAAGGCCTTAAGGGAAGCGAAAAGATGCCTGAGTTGCCGGCGCTGCCTGGGGTGCGCCCTGTGCTGGGCCGAGTGCAAGCCCGAAGCCATTCAGTTTGATATCCAGGATGAAATAATCGAACTTGCGGCTGATTCCGTGATCATCTCGCCGGGGGTCGAACGCTCGCTCGACAGGATCGACCGGCGTTTCGGCCTGGCCAAAGATACCAATGTAATAACGGACCTCCAGCTCGAACGCATGCTGAGCGAATCGGGCCCAAGCGCCGGGCTGGTCATCCGCCCCTATGACGGTGAAATCCCGGCAAGTGTCTCCTTTGTCCAGGCATATGAGAAGGCGGCTCCCGGTATGCATCTGGCGGCCCTCACCTTCGCTGTAAATGAGGCGTCTATTCTCCGGCAAAAACTCCCCGGGGCCGAGGTCGTAATGTTTGCAGGCGGCCTGGATGATTTTCCGGAAGGCAAGAAAGCACTCGATCTGGCCGGGGTCGAAGTGCTGAACGCCCCGGTTCAATCGGTTGCGCCGAACGGCGGGTCCCCGGTCAAAGTAGCCTTCGGAGCCGAAGGGCAGGCCAGGGAGTTCGACCTGGTCGTTCTCATTACTCAGCCGCAGATGTCCAAGGATGCCCGTGACCTCGCCAAAGGTCTGGGTTTGGGCATAACCTACGCGGATTTCCTGTCGGGCGAAGGAGATGGTCTCATAAAGACCGACAAGCAGGAAGTGCAGTTGGCCAGGCAGGCATGATCTGATACGATTGATTTATCCGGTAGCATTACCTGTGTTCCGGTTGAATTTGCACTATCTCGCAAAGGCTTGGTGGGCTGCGCTCCGCTTACGCCCGCCGCCACCCCACCTACGGTTCATTTCATGGTTTAGGGTGTCCCGTGAGGGTTATGAGAGACTGTGGTGACCCCAGGACATTCAGCAGCCCTGAAACTGGATTTTCAACAAGACAATGCAAGGCTGTATTTAAGCGCTCGATCAACTTCGGCCATGGCAGCGTCTGGGAGGCTTGCAACCCTTGGCATAATAAGCTTCCGTTTATCAATTGTCCTAACCTGCGCAAGGTTTACTATGGCGGCCTTTTTCAATCCCTCATCAATGCCAGGGGCCACGCAAATGGGATAGGATGCCTTCTTTCCGGAGTAGTCAGTAATGATGGCGACTATAGTGGTAGGCGAGTACGCGTTTCCGATATCATTTTGAATGATCACAACAGGTCTGGTTTTGCCTGTCTCACTTCCCAAGACCGCCTCCAGATTTGCATAATAGACCTCACCACGCTTCACCTGCAAGACGCTCAAAGGTTATCCTTTTCTTGTCAAAGGTTCTCAGCATCGGTGTACTTGAACTCTTCAACTGTGAGGAGGTTTTCTCCGGCCATCTCGAGATAAGCCTCACGCATCTTCTCTTCGAATAGCTCTCGTTCCGTTTGGGCAAGCTTTTCCTCAATAGACTCGCGCACGAGCGCGGAGACTTTCCTGCCTTGCGCCGCTGCGGTTTTAACGAGCCTGCGCTTGAGATCCAACGGAACGACCAGAGTGAGCCTGGCATCTTTTACAGATGAGTTTTGTGCCATTTTTAGCTCCTTTATTACGCATCACTACTACACAATTATTTTTATCATGACTGAGGTTCTCAAGCAAGGTGAAGACCTCAAAATATAGCGGCCAACTGTTGGCCGGCGCAAGCTCACTATTACGGGCGTGGTTTGAAATCACAGCTCCTGTTTTCGATGGCTGCCCCGGAGCGCCCTAACTACTTCTAGACAAATCCATACGAATTGATTATGCATGCTATGCATAAGGTTACGGCGTTACCTTGCTTAAACAGAGACGGGGGGCCTGCATGCCTTTTGAGAAAGGGCCCGGCAGGCCCCTGAGGCAAGGTACGGGGAAAAGGGAAGTAACATAAATAGAATCCGACCGATGACTATGTCTTTGTAAATCAAGGACAGATTGTAATGCCAAAAAGATTGATCGTCGCTGCCATTATTTTTGGAATTGCGTCATCAGCCGGCTTATCGGTCGGCATTAGGTCTGCCTTTGCTTTTGATAACGCCGTTATCGGCGAAAACGACAGGGTGGTCCTTCATGGAACCATCCATCCCAAGGCCAGGCCCGAGTTCGACGTGGGGCCGACCGACCCTTCACTGCCGATGAATCGAACGATCCTTCTTTTGAAGATCGCCCCTGAAAAGCAGGCGGAACTGGATCGGCTCGTTGCCGAACAACTGGACCGTTCTTCCCCGAACTTTCACCGCTGGCTCACTCCGGAGGAATTCGGCAAGAGGTTCGGACGAAGCCCGGAAGAGATCTCCTCTGTGGAGGGCTGGCTTATCACCCACGGGTTTACCATCGATGAGACGGTTTCTTCGACGTCAAAAAAAGGGGGCACCCGGATAAACTTCTCAGGTACGGCGGCCGCTGTTGACAGCGCCTTTCACGCGAACATGCACGATTACCAGGTTGATGGCCGGCTTCGTCATGCCAACTCCACCGATATCTCGATCCCGCGCGGGCTCGCCGATCTGGTGGCCGGGCCGGTTTCGCTGCACAATTTTCCTCACAAGGCGATGCACACCCCACCCCGGCACATGCCGGAGACAAAGTCGCAGCCCGGTTACACTGAGTCAGGCGGTGTCTACGCTCTCGCTCCGGGCGACTTCGCGATCATTTACGATGTCAACAGGGTCTACAACATGGGCTATGACGGCACCGGCGTGACTATCGCCGTCGTGAACGAGACCCTCCCGCCCAACGCCATCGCCAAGTGGAACTTATTCCGCTCCACCTTTGGACTCCCTTACAATCCCCCCGTCGTCACAGTGAACGGACCTCCCCCCGGCGATCAGGGGTCTGATTATGACCAAGAGGCCGACCTCGACGTCGAATGGTCCGGCGCAGTGGCTACGGGAGCTACCATCAATTTCGTCACCTCTGCGTCAACTAATGCTACTGACGGCGCTGATCTGTCTGCCGAATATGTCGTCGACAACAACGTGGCGCCCATTATGAGCGATTCTTTTGCACTATGCGAACGGGATTTGCTCCAGAGCGGGAGCACTTTCTATTACAACTTATGGGAGCAGGCCGTCTCTCAGGGAATAACTGTGTTTGTCCCCTCCGGAGACTCCGGCGCCTACGGTTGCACCGGCGACAACGGTAGTCCTTTAGCGCCTAGAGCGGTGAACGGTCTTGCCTCAACTCCCTTCAATATCGCTGTGGGCGGCACTTCATTCAGCGCTTCATTAAGCGATCCATCAGCTTACTGGAGTCCTGTTAACAGCACGGACGAGGTCTCGGCCCTGGGCTACGTCCCCGAGGTGGCCTGGAACAACTGGGTACAATACGATCTACCCTGGGCCTCCGGAGGGGGGGCCTCCGCCTTTTGGCCCAAACCGGCGTGGCAGGTGTGCCCGGGCGTTCCGAAAGACGGCCACCGCGACATGCCCGACGTCTCTCTCGATGCAGACCCCTACACCGGCTACAGGGTTTACACCTGCACCAATGGTATCGGTTTCTGCACGTCTAATGAATGGTCCACTATCGCCGGGACTTCGGGCGGATCACCTGCTTTCGCGGGCATCATGGCGTTGATCGTGCAAAGTATGGGAGGAGAGCCGCAGGGTAACTTCAACAACGCTTTCTACCAACTCGGCAACGCTCAGTACAGCGGGACAAGCGGCGCAAGCCCCGTTTTCCACGACATCACCTCGGGCAACAACGGCTTTGGAGCGCAGTTCCCCGGCTATTCCTGCACAGCTAACTACAACCAGGTAACAGGCCTGGGTTCTGTAGATGCTTACAACCTCCTCCTGGCGTTGCAGGAAACAGGGTCCCTGACGGTCACGATCGGTCCGGCTGCAGCCGTAACCGCAGGCGCGATGTGGAATGTAGACAATGGGTCATGGAATGCCAACGGGGCGACTGTACCCGGCCTTAGCGCGGGATCGCACACGGTAAATTTTGGAAGTATTCCGGGCTGGAACACCCCTGCCAGTCAAACGGCCGTTATCCCCCAATATGGGCCGATAAAGGCGACCGGAACGTATGTCCTTGCAGCCCTAACGGTTGAATCGTTTCTGATAGATAACGGCGCAGGGACCACTCCGGGCCGGACCGTTACGCTTAACAATACGGTAAACGGATTGCCCGCCGCCTATATGGCCAGCCAGTCTTCCACTTTCACTGGAGCGGCGTGGAAACCATACTCCGCAGCCCCTTCCTTTACCCTGAGCGCTGCAAACGGACAGAAGACCGTATATTTCAAAGTGAAAAATGCCGGGGGCGTCTCGGCAGAGGCGAACGCTTCAATTGTCCTGGCCCAGTTGCCGGCGGTTACCTCTTTCAAGATCGACGCAGGGGCTGCGACCACGATTAATCCAGTTGTAACGCTCAACAATACGGCAACAATATCTCCAACTCAGTTCATGGCAAGCGAAGACCCGTCTTTTACCGAAGGAGTCTTGCAGGGGGCTTACTCTACTGCTCCTAAATTCACATTGAGTCCAGGGGGCGGGACCAAGACAGTTTATTTTCAAGTGCAAAACAGCGCCGGACAATCGCCGGCAGTAAGCGATACAATTCAACTCATCGTCCCGCCCATCTTACAAACATTTCAGATCAATGGCGGGGTCACTCCCACTTCGAGTCGAACGGTTACGCTTAACAACACGACAACAGGAGGGACTCCCACCTATTATATGGCAAGCCAGTCTTCCACTTTCGCTGGAGCGGCATGGAAACCATACTCCACGGCCCCTTCCTTTACCCTGAGTGCTGCAAAGGGGAACAAGACCGTCTATTTCAAGGCGAAGAATGCCGCTGGGGCTTCGAATGTGTTGAATGCCGGCATAACGCTTGATTGAATTGGGACTGTTGCCGATGGGAGGGGAAAACCTTCAATGCTCACGTGCGAAGTTGCCAATTTGAGATGGCGGCGCCACTCACTTTCCAGATGCCGTTTGAAATCATAGCTCCTGTTTTCGATGGCTGCCCTGGATCGCCCGAACTGCTTCTTGCCAAATCCATACGAATTGATTATGCATGCTATGCAAAATGTTACGGCATTCCCTTCCTTAAACAGGGGCGGGGGGGCCTGCATCCCTTTTGAGAAAGCATCCGGCAGTTCCCTGAGGCAAGGCACGGGGAAATAGGGAAATAATATAAATAAAATCTGACCGCTGACTGTTTCTTTGTAAATAAAGGACGGACCGTAATGATAAAAAAATTGATCATCGCTGCCATTATTTTTGGAATTGCGTCATTGGCCTGCTTATCAATCGGGATCAGGTCTCCTTTCGCTGTTGATAATGCCGTTACGGAGGGAAACGACAGGGTGGTCCTTCACGAGACCGTCCATCCCTATGCCAGGCCTGAGTTCGACGTGGGGCCAACCGACCCTTCCCTGCCGATGAATCGAACGATCCTTCTTTTGAAGATCGCCCCCGAAAAGCAGGCGGAACTGGATCGGCTTGTAGCCGAGCAGCATGACCCTTCTTCCCCGAACTTTCACCACTGGCTCACTCCGGAGGAATTCGGCAAGAGGTTCGGACGAAGTCCGGAAGAGATCGCCTCCGTAAAGGGCTGGCTTATCACCCATGGGTTTACAATCGATGAGACGGCAAAAGGCGGCGCCTGGATAAACTTTTCGGGTACGGCGGCCGACGTCGATCGCGCCTTTCACGCGAACATGCACGATTACCAGGTTGCAGGTCATGTTCGTCATGCCAACTCCACCGATATCTCGATCCCGAGTGCGCTCGCCGGCCTGGTGGCCGGGCCGGTTTCGCTGCACAATTTTCCTCGCCATTCGGCGGCAAAGCCGCGGCCCGCTTACACTGAGAAAGACGGCACCCACGATCTCGCTCCGGGCGACTTCGCGGTGATTTACGATGTCAACAATATCTACAACCTGGGCTATGACGGCGCCGGAGTGACTATCGCCGTCACGGAACGGACCTACCAGACCGGCGCCATCACCAAGTGGAACTACTTCCGCTCCCACTTTGGACTCCCTTACAATCCCCCCGTCGTCACAGTGAACGGTGACCCAGGGGATCAGGGGTGGAATGATGATGAAGAGGCCGACATTGACGTCGAATGGTCCGGCGCAGTGGCGACGGGAGCCACCATCAATTTCGTCACCTCTGCGTCAACCAATTCCAATGACGGCGTTGATCTGTCTGCCCAATATATCGTCGATAACAACTCGGCGCCCATTATCAGCGATAGTTACATATGGTGCGAACATGATATGGGCTCGACCCTGAGATCTTTCTATTACAACTTATGGCGGCAGGCCGTCGCCCAGGGGATAACGGTGTTTGTCGCCTCCGGAGACAACGGCGCCTACAGTTGCATCGACCAAAACAATAATCCTGTAGCGCCTAAAGCGGTGAACGGTTTTGCCTCAACTCCCTTCAATACCGCTGTGGGCGGCACTGCGTTAAGCGATTCATCGGCTTACTGGAACCCGGTTAACAGCGCGGACGGCGTCTCGGCCCTGGGCTACATGCCGGAGGTGGCCTGGAACAACTATGACCAGCAAGACGGCTGGCTCTATTATGCTTCCGCAGGTGGGCCCTCCGCCTATTGGCCCAAACCGGCGTGGCAGGTGGCCCCGGGCGTTCCGAACGACGGCGCCCGCGACCTGCCCGACGTTTCTCTCAATGCAGACTGCGACGTCGGCTACAGGATTTACACCTGCACCAATGATACCGGTGCGTGCAATTCCGATTCATTGAGGGTTTTCTGCGGGACTTCACTCGGCACACCTTCTTTGGCAGGCATCATGGCGTTGATCGTGCAAAGTGCGGGAGGTCAGCGGCAGGGTAACGTCAACACCGTTTTATACCAACTCGGCAACGCTCAGTACAGCGGGGCAAGCGGCGCAAGCGCCGTTTTCCACGACATCACCTCGGGCAACAACGGCTTTGTCGGGAATGGAACAAACCTTCCCGGCTATTCCTGCACACAGCACTACGACCTTGTGACGGGCCTGGGTTCGGTAAATGCTACCAACCTCTTTCTGGCGTTTCAGGAAGAAGGGTCCCTGACGGTAACGATCAGTCCGGCTGCAGCCGTTAGCGCCGGCGCTCAATGGAACGTCGATGGCGGCACATGGAAAAATAGCGGGGCCACGGTCGGGGGTCTTTCAGTTGGTTCACATACGGTAAATTTCAATACTATTACCGGTTGGACCAGTCCCGCAAGTCAGGCTGTGAATATTGTAAAAGGGCAAACCACATCGGCCGGCGGTCTCTACGTGCAACAGACACAGACAGGCTCGCTCACGGTAACGATCAGCCCTGCGGGGGCCGTTAGCGCAGGCGCCAAGTGGAACGTAGATGGCGGGACATGGCAAAATAGCGGAGCCACAGTTGGAAATCTTTCAGTTGGTTCACATACACTAAATTTCAATACTATTACCGGTTGGACCAGTCCTGCAAGCCAGAGCGTAAATATCGTAAACGGGCAAACCACATCGGCCGGCGGTCTCTACGTACAACAGACACAGACAGGCTCTCTCACGGTAACGATTAGTCCCACTGCAGCGGTTAACGCAGGCGCCAAGTGGAACGTCGATGGCGGGACATGGCAGAACAGCGGGGCCACAGTTGGAAATCTTTTAGTTGGTTCACATGCGGTAAATTTCAATGCTATTACCGGCTGGACCAATCCTGCAAGCCAGACCGTAAATATCGTAAATGGGCAGACCACATCGGTTGGCGGTCTCTACGTACAACAGATACAGACAGGCTCGCTCAGGGTAACGATTGGTCCCGCGGCAGCGGTTAACGCAGGCGCGATGTGGAATGTGGACAATGGGGCATGGAATGCCAGCGGGGGGACTGTATCCGGCCTTAGCGCGGGATTGCACACGGTAAATTTTGAAAGTATTCCCGGCTGGAACACCCCTGCCAGTCAAACGGTTGTTATCTCCTCTGGACTGACAAAAACGGCGAGCGCAACGTATGTCCTTACACCTCCAACGGTTGAATCATTTCTGATAGATAACGGCGCAGGGACTACTCCGAGCCGAACAGTTACGCTGAACAACGCGGCGACCGGGTCTCCCACGGGCTATATGGCCAGCCAGTCTTCCACTTTCTCTGGAGCGGTATGGAAACCGTACTCCACAGCCCCTTCCTTTACCCTGAGCGCTGCAAACGGGTCAAAGACCGTATACTTCAGGGTGAGAAACGCCGGGGGCGTATCGGCAAAGGCCATCGCTTCAATTGTCCTGGCCCAGTTGCCGGAGGTTACCTCCTTCAAGATCGACGCAGGGGCTGCAGCCACGATTAATCCAATTGTAACGCTTAACAATACGGCAACAATACCGCCAACTCAGTTCATGGCAAGCGAATCCCCTTCTTTTGCCGGAGCAGTCTGGCAGGCTTACTCTCCTGCTCCCAAATTTACATTGAGCGCGGGAGCCGGGACCAAGACAGTTTATGTTGAAGTCCAAAACAGCGCGGGACAATCGCCGGTAGTAAGCGATACAATTCAACTCATCGTCAAACCCACGGTGACATCATTCCAGATTGATGCCGGCGCAGGGACCACTTCAAGTCGAACAGTTACGCTGAACAACACGGCGACCGAGTCTCCCACGTACTATATGGCCAGCCAGTCTTCCACTTTCTCTGGAGCGGTGTGGAAACCATACTCCTCAGCCCCTTCCTTTACCCTGAGTGCTGCACAGGGGAACAAGACCGTCTATTTCAAGGTGAGAAATGCCGCTGGGGCCTCGTATGTGATGTATGCCGGCATCACGCTTGATTGAATTGGGACTGTTGCCGATATAGTGTCACCCTGTCAAAGCTTTAGCAGAAAGGGGCGGGGATTTCATGGCTCGTAGAAAAACCCCCTCCCCCGTTGCCTGGCATTAAGAGCAATAACCGGACGCCGGCGCCTGCCTCATTTCGCGGCTACGGCCTTTTTCGGGCGGGGTGGGCTGATTATTGCTTCGCCGTCCAGAACCAGTGTTGTTCCGTCATGCGTTGAACAGGTAGTTCTTAACCGCAATTGTTTTTTCTCGCTCATAATCTCGATTACTTCAACGCGCGCGGTCACGGTGTCGCCAATTCTGACTGGAGCGAGGAAATTAAGCTCCTGTCTGACATAAACGGAACCCGGACCCGGCAGACGCGTTCCCATGACAGTCGAGATGAGCCCCGCTGCCAGCATGCCGTGCGCGATCCTTGTTTTGAAAAAAGTTTCCCGCGCGTACTCTTCATTGATATGAGCGGGATTGAGATCACCGGTCACACCGGCGTAAAGGTAGACGTCAGATTCGGAGATCGTCTTTGAAAACTCGGCGGTTTCGTTCAGCCTGATTTCCTCAATTGTTTTACCGATCATACGATTTCCTCATTTCCTGGAGGTTGCCACGCCTGGTTAGATGCCTCACCACAGGTTTGACTGGATAAAAGCAAAAAATATGTCCGATAAGTCCAATTAGACTTACCGGACATACTTGACCCATCCTTCATCGGGATTCACACCGAGCGCTCCAGCCCGGTTTCTTTACCTGAGGAGATTTCGCGCGATCACGAGGCGCATTATTTCGTTGGTGCCTTCGTAGATCTGCGTGATTTTAGCGTCTCGCATATGCCTTTCCACCGGGTACTCTTTGGAGTATCCATATCCGCCAAAAATCTGCACCCCTTCGATAGTGGCCCACATCGCGGTGTCCGAAGCGAGGAGCTTGGCCATTGCCGATTCTTTTTCGTAAGGCTTCTTATTTTGCTCGAGCCACGCCGCGCGCAGGATCAGCAGTTCAGACGCATCCAGTTGCGTGGCCATATCGGCGAGCTTAAACTGGGTGGCCTGAAAACCGGAAATGGGCTGGTTGAACTGCTCACGGGTTTTGCTGTATTCAATTGAGGCTTCCAGGGCAGCCCTACCGATGCCAAGCGCCTGGGAAGCGATTCCGATGCGCCCCCCATCCAGGGTGGTAAGCATTTGCCTGAAACCCTGGCCGGGTTTGCCCAGCAGGTTTTCTGCCGGTATGCGGGCGTCCTCGAAGACCAGTTCCGCCGTCCCGGAGGCGCAAATTCCGAGCTTATCCTCGAGTTTGCCCACGCGAAAGCCAGGTGTGTTTTCGAAATCTATAATGAAGGAACTTATACCCTTGTACCCGGCGGACTTATCGGTAAACGCAGCCAGGACGCAGTATCTTGAAACATTTCCGCTGGTGATAAAACACTTACTCCCGTTTATCACCCATTCATTGCCCTTTAGAACAGCGGTGGTCAACATTTTTGCCGGGTCGGAGCCAGCGCCCGGTTCGGTCAGCCCGTAGCAGCCAAGGTCTTTGCCGCTTGCGACGGGAGTCAGATATTTTTTCTTCTGCTCCTCGGTGCCGTAAGTGTATACCGGGAAATTATAGAGGCTGTTGCAAACGCTCATGATGACCCCGCACGAGGCGCATGCTTTGGATATTTCGATCAACGCCAGGGCATAGCAGAGGTAATCCATTCCCCCCCCGCCATATTCTTCCGGAATCGTTATGCCCATAAGACCCAATTCCCCCATTTTTGCGCATATTTCGGCGGGATGAGCGTGGGTGCGGTCGAGTTCAGCAGCAACGGGTTTGATTTCACGCTCGGCAAATTTGCGGGACATTTCCTGAATCATCTTTTGCTCGTCAGTCAACTCGAAATTCATCTTGTATTCCTCCGTGGGGTAAAAGTTTACTTTGTCAGGGTTCCCTTGAACTGGGGCTTGCGTTTTTCAAGAAAAGCGGAAACACCCTCCCGCATATCCTCCATTCCGAAACAGACTCCGAAGGCTTGAGCCTCAAGGACGCAGCCATTTCTCAGGTCCATGTCGAGGCCGGAGTTGATAACTTTCTTTATGGAGTTCAGTACCGCCATGGATTTGGAGGCAAGCGTGCGTGCGACTTTCATGGTTTCATCGAAAAGCTGGTCGGCCGGAAAAACTTTGGCCACAAGGCCAAGGTCTTTGGCCTGCTGAGCATCTATCATTTCTCCGGTCATGCACATCTCTTTTGCCTTGGCGCGGCCCACCAGACGCGAGAGCCTCTGCGTTCCGCCAAATCCGGGAATGAGCCCAAGACTTACTTCCGGCTGGCCGAATCTAGCCTTGTCGGAAGCGTAGATAAAATCGCAGGACATTGCAATTTCGCACCCACCCCCGAGTGCAAAACCGTTCACACAAGCGATAACCGGCTTGGGAAGCTGTTCGATCTCGAAGAAAATCCTCTGCCCCTTTTCTGCAAAAAGAAGGGCGCTCAAAGGGGTAAAGCCGAGGAACTCGTTTATATCGGCGCCCGCCACGAACGCTTTGTCTCCGGCCCCGGTAAATATCAGCACGCGAATTGCGTCTTCCCGAGCCGCACGCCCAATCACATCGGCAACCTCGTCCAGCGTGGATGGATTAAGAGCGTTCAGAACTTTTGGCCTGTTAAACGTCATGACCCCCACACCATCGCGAATCTCAAAAAGAACATTCTCATAGTTCATAGGCGTACATCCTCCAGCTTGAGTACATTACAGGGGCTTTGAACGGCAAGGACACTCCCCTGCCTTCCGGCCTATACACAGGGTCGCTATTTCTTTATTGGAACCGCGCGTTTTCCACGCAAGAGAGTTGGTAAGAAATCTTGTTCCTGAGGCGCCTGTCGGGTATCCAGGTACTTGCGCAGTATATGGGGACAAGCCTGGTTTTGTCAAATTAAATAATGTTCTTGAGATGTGCAGGGACTCATGGCCGGGTAGCCGCAGCCATATTAGAGCGCCTGCCCGAAACGCGACAGGTTTTCAAGCGCTCCGACTGCCACCAGTATGTCTCCCGCCTGTAAGGTCTCCTGTGGAGGCGGATTGAATATCATCGCTCCTCCAGCGCGCTTTATGGCCACCACGATCAAGTCATAATTACTTCGAATGCCTGAGCCCATAAGTTCCACGCCGGCCAGCTTCGAACTGTCAGGAATGCGGATTTCCTCCATGCCGAGCCCCATTCCCTCCCCGGACAAGGCCAGTTCGAGGAAATCGGTAACGGTTGGCCTCAGTATATTGTGCGCTATCCGGATGGCCCCGATGGCGTATGGCGAAACAACCCGGTCGGCCCCGGCCTTGAGAAGCCTTTTGTCCGTGCCTGGAGAGCTGGCGCGCGCGAATATGAGCAGGTCTTTATTCAGGTCGCGTGCGGTGAGGACGATGAAAACGTTTTCCGAATCCTTCGTGACTAAGGATACCAAGCCTTTGGCACGACGGATCCCTGCGGAAATAAGATTTTCTTCGTCTGTGGCGTTCCCGGAAAGGAATGCTAAATCCTTTTCTCTCAAGCGGGCAAGAACCGATTCATCGGACTCGATGATTACGACTGGGATCTTATGTTTAAGCAGCTCCCCGACGATTATCTGCCCCATCTCCCCGTAGCCGCAAACTATGTAATGATTTTCAAGTTGATCGAGCTTTTTTTTCAATCTGCGCCTCCGGTATGTTTCCAGAAGGTTTCCATCCAGCAAAATCTGACTGAAATAGGCCAGCGAGAAAGCAACGAAGCTGACGCCCAGCAGGATTAGAATCATTGTGAAAATACGGCCGCTGTTGTCCAGAGGGTGAACTTCGGTGAAACCCACGGTCGAAAGGGTTAGGATCGTCATATAGAGGGCTTCGATAAAAGAGTAGTCCTGGACAAGCATATATCCGGCAGTGCCAAAGGCTGTGAGCAGAATGGAAAGGATCACAATGACGGTAATCCTGCGGCCTGTTGCCGAGTCCCAGAATTCTCTCATGGGAAAATCTTCCTTCATTTAAACCCCGGGCACATCTTGTAGCGGATCGCGCGTGCTGTTGGGTTTATTTCACATTCTGCGCCTCAACGCTGGGGCCGCATTGAGTCATTATCAGTAAAATAGAGATTATTGCAAATCCCATCCTCCTGAGAAATGGAAAAAAACATATACTCGGGCACTTGCACATGAAAACAAAAAGTATTAGTAACAAGCGTGCCGGCGAGAAGGAAATTAAAACTATGTCAGCCTGCGCTTCACGCCATTATTTCGCGTCCTTACCGGTGCAAACAATACCTAAAAACCTGCCGCTGGCAAAACGCCGCATAAAATTTTCTTGACAGTGGTGTGCATTTTTGTATATGAACGCGTGCATAGCTTTTTGCACAAATCCGCTAGCCAGGAGGCCCTTTAAATCGAGGTCTAAAGTGGAGGAAAATAACAGGTTCCAGACAGGCATTGCCTGGCGTAAGAGGGGAGCCAAGACTCTCAAGCCGGGTCATATCTCGTCGGGGAAGATTGCGCATTAGCCGCATGAGGTCAGGAAATGCCCCTCATTTAGACAACCTAGAAATGCAAATCTCCGAGCAAGATCATTAGCTGTCTGCGGAAACAGCCAAAATTCAAAAGATGTGTTTGCCTATCCCCCCCACGGGCAGACAATGTGAGGAAGGAGGTGTGGGAATTCGCAGTGATATTGGGGTTTGTTGGCATGGGGTTTTTTAGACTAACCTTTAGGAGGTAAATTATGCCAAGTTATGTGATTCTTGAGAAATGCGATGGCTGCAAAGGGCAGGATAAAACTGCTTGCATGTACATTTGTCCCAACGATCTGATGGTTCTTAACAAAGACACGATGAAGGCTTTCAACCGGGCCACGGAGATGTGTTGGGAATGTTACAACTGCGTAAAGATTTGCCCTCAGCAAGCGATTGATGTACGCGCCTATGCTGATTTCGTCCCGATGGGGGCCTCAGTTGTTCCTCTACGCGGCTCCGAAGACATCATGTGGACGGTCAAATTCC